>Ga0208188_1000882_pt1 | contig 14838 bp, 14 predicted proteins | sample June2015DPH_8_50_FD_184698 | JGI IMG/M metagenome (GOLD analysis project Ga0208188, IMG submission 184698) | Peatland microbial communities from SPRUCE experiment site at the Marcell Experimental Forest, Minnesota, USA - June2015DPH_8_40... | ecosystem: Environmental > Terrestrial > Soil >...
AACGAGGTGAATCGGATCTGCCTTCCAGTGCCAACTCAACGCGTGGCAGGGGTGGACACGTCACTACCCCGGTTGGCGTACAACCGTCTCGCCCGCGTCGTCGATCCGACGATGGTCTGGCCGGTCGACGAGGGCGACCTGACGGGGTGACCGTCACGGCGCTGATCCGGTAGTCCTTTCGGATCGAACGCTTCGAAGCGCCCCGCACAGCAGCTTCTGCCGGATCTCTGTCCACATCTCCATGTCGGTATGCACCTTCCTCCCGTCTCCTCGTCCGAGTTCATATGCCCTCAACCCAATGCGGCGCTTGCCTGGGGCTCCAAACCGGCTACGAGCGTTGATGAGCGGGGTGTTCGTTCACCCATCCGATCGAACCGTTCACGGAGGTTGGCGATCAAGTCGTCACCGGCACAACTCGGTGCAGTTCAGCTACTGCGTAATCGAGCCGTCGCACGAGAGGCGAACTCCCGATGCGCCGATGAAGCAGACAGAGCGTGGCGTCGTAGAACCAGAGCGTGTCGGTCGGCCCGGCGTTGAAGCGAGACCAGTCGAGGCCCTCGGGGGATGTGACATCGGCGAACGTGGCTATCGCATTGTGCAATTTGTCTGCTGCCACCACGATCAGCGCATCTTCCTGAGCTGTCTCAAGGTGAACGAGGTGGGCTTCTTTGCGTTGTCTCCATGGCGGTTTTGGTATGACGTCCGTATCGGTGCACGCCTCGACTATGGCAGTGACCCGCTCGCCGAAGAGCTGTTCGATCTTCTTCGCCGTCGCACGTCCACCTTGGTCCTCGACACAGTCATGGAGTAACCCGGCGATCGCTTGGTCCTCGTCACCCCCTCCTTCCCACACAAGGCTCGAGACGGCGAGTGGATGGGAAAAGTACGGAATGGACGTGCCCTTGCGCAGCTGGGTGGCATGGAGTCCAGCGGCGAACTCGAGCGCCTTGCCGTATCGTTTGACGTCGTAACCCTGAGCGACCATGAGCACAAGCTACTGAGGCCGAGATGAGCGGGACAAAGGAGACTGCCGACCTTCGTGCTGCCGTCTCAAAGAGGCTGAGCGATTCCGTCGAGCACCATTGGGACCTGGTCTGCGATACGAGCGTCGCGACCCTCGACACAACGCTGGCCGAGATTCTTGACCGGATGAGAGATGATCCGCACGGATGGGTCCTCGTCGTCGATCACCCCGGTCCACCGAATCGCTACGTGCAAGTCCTTGCCCCTCCCGGTGGCGGCTTGATTGCCGAATGTGTCTCCAACGAGTACCTCAAAGGAGACGAACGGCAAAGCGTCGAGGACGAAGAAGTGCTTCCGACTCTCGGGTGGGACTGGCCCTCACCTCCGCAAAAACGCAATTGGACCTTCCACGACGAGGTCCTCGACAGTGGGAGCGCCATCGGGATGTTGCTCATGAAGACCATTCGTGGGGTATTCGGCCTAGCCGATGACGACATCGTCACTTTGAAGGTCTTTCCGTCGAAGGTTCAGAGGGGCGACTCCGGAAACGAAAGCTTCACGACGAGCCGGGAACCAACACCGCAAGAGCTCGCTGCGGTCAGATCATGGTCGAACGTGGGTGCCCCAGGACCGCCCCCGAACGAGCCGCTCGTTCCCGATGCCGAAGAGCTGCAGCGCTTGACTCTGATCCAACTACCTCGCTCGATCCCGGTCCGTTGGAGACTTACACCGGAACAGTTTCGTCGTCTCAAGCACGGCCACCACGCCGAGGCGATGGAAGACAAGTGGAACATCTACATGGACGAAGGCGTGGTCCATTTTCATCGGAGCTGGACGGGCATGGAGACGTATCGCCTTCAGGTGGACAAGGCCGCCCACGGCTGGGTCGTGAACGAGCTCATCGTCGAGCAGGACCCGGACAAATTCCATGCGACGGACAGGGACGAAATCGAGTCGAGCTTTCGAGAGGTCTTGGGTGCGGTGCTTGGAGTGACGCCGAAGGATCGAGACGCCCCAGACGTCGATGCCGACCTCATGGTCAGGCTGCGAGCCGAGAGGAAGGGAGGCGATTCGCGCTTTCTGCGGGCTTACCTTGAACCAGACGGCAGCCTGTTGCTCGAAGGGCAGGACCTCGGTCCATCCACTGCCCCCGTCAGTCCCGACGGCGAGTACGAGTGGTACCAGCGGATCAAGGCTGAGGACTTCCCACGGCTCCTCGAATTACTCGGAGCAGCTGCCGAGAGCGACATCCTTGATGTGCTCGCCGAACACTGGACAGGAATGGCATCGTACGATCTTGAGAAGAAGCTCAGACAGAGCACGATTCCCGTCGAACTGTTCGTCTGCTAGTAACACGTGGCAGCGATGCGGCCGTTGAACAAGCGCGCATTCCACCTCACCGCCTATCGCGTCCGAATCCCGAAGGGAATGGAAGAACGGAACCTCGCCGAGGTGTAGCAACTGCTTCAGCGGCTATGGGATTCCTTCTACGAGCAACTCACTGCTAATGAACCCTCTGAGGGACCAATACGGATCAGCGCAGCTCAGAGAGGCAGGTCAGGAACCGGTCACCCGAGAACAGGCTGGCGTTCAGAGCTGAAAATGTAGTGCCGTTGTAGTACCAAGGCACAGCAGAAACCTCTGAGATTGGGGCGTCCGGCCCACACTTGATGAGTTGGCGCGGCGCGCGTGCGGGGACTGGAGGAACCTCTACCCCTGCTAAGTCCGCGTAGTGTCCGGTCGTGATCACCGACGCCCAACACGAGGACCTGAAACACGCGCTCCGCGCGCTCAACGCTCGGCTCGTCGAACTCGACGACCGCGTCCCCGACGGGGGCCTGGCGTGCTTACATCCGGCTGGCCCGGACCTTAGACCAGAGGCAGATCGTCCCGACCGACGACGACATGCGAGGTTGAGCCAACCACGCTCATCAATTGACTCAATTGAGTCACCCAGAGGGGCTATTTGACCCTTCAATTGAGCCACCCAAAGCGCCGACACTAAGGCGCATGAGGGGGAACCGTCACCGAACGGCTGCGACGACGGACCGGAATTCCGCATGGTCCTCGGATGAGGCAGCCGCCCGAAAGGTGGTCACCCGTACGCCGTCCTGGTATTGGGCGCAGCGAACCCGTCCGGACAAGTGGTGTCCCCCTCTTCATATGCTTAGCCCAGGGAATGATTAGCCCAGGGCAGACGTAAGGGAGGGGAAATGAAGGACCTGCTCGCGATCATCTTCATTGGGTCGATAGTTACGTTCTTCATGTTGCGGCGCGGCGAAACGCTCCGCTTTGAAACCCTGTCGACACCGAGTCAGGTCATCATGGCGGCAGTTAGCAATTTGGGGACACACCGCCGGTGGTCCACGGTGACCCAGGGCGACCACAACGTCGCATTCGGATACCGCAAGCGGCCGAGCATCCTGCTGACGATCATCCTGCTGTGTTTCTTCATCCTTCCGGGGATCGTCTACTTGGTGCTCGGAGGGAAGCACGAAAGTGTCAACCTCATGATCTCCGATGGTCCCGGACCCCACTCGACCGTCCAGGTCACCTCCAACGGATTTCGGGGCAAGTTCGCGGGTCGGTCGCTACGCGACGTGCTAGCTATCCCGGCCACCGAGCCTGCCGCTGTTGGCATCTAGGTACTGAGGACCACTCCGGCAATACCACGCCGCCATAGCCTGACCGGCCAGCTCTACCGAGCCGCACGGCTCTCGAACGACGTGGGCGACACGCTTCGCGTGGCCCGAGCGCGTACGCGAAGCGTGTCGCCCACGTCGTCGGCCCGCCGAAGCCATCAATCGAAGTATCGAGTCTCCTGCTCGGCCGAGAGTCAGCCTAAGACACTTAGATCCGCACAGATGGCGACGCTCTGGCGGATTCGAAGGAGCGCAGCCCTTCCACACTTCATCGACGAAGCAACCCTGACGGTCCTTCTCGGAGCGGAAGAGTCGCTCGCCGAGGCCGCACCCAGCAGCACTTACAACGAGTTTCTTGACCTTCGTGAAGAGGCGATTATCGGCGAGATCCGACAGGTGTGCGGCATCGCACCGGTTGCGAGGCCAGGTGAGGCAAACGGAACCAGCGAAGACGACGAGGTGGCCGCCGACCTGCTTGCCGGCCCCGACTCATCGGACGAAGAGCTTGACGAGGATTTCGACGACGTCGCGTAGAGCGCCGAATCAGCTGCAGCTACTGCCTCGAAATCGAATGGTGGCAGTGACGCCTCGGGGAGCGCGCAGTTCCGTGGCTAGTGGTCCGTCTTCGATTTGATGCGGGTGGTTCACGCGGAGTCGGCGGACGGTAGCGTTACGCACATGGCGAAGGCTCAACGATCGATCCCCCGTCCGTCTTCGGATGAGGTCAACAAGTTTCTAGCCAAGTGGAGAGACGACGGCAACGCCGACGCCGAGTCGGGCTTGCTGAAACTATTCAAGTACCTGCCCGCAAACGAGCGAGTCGGCGATGTTCTCGTCAAGGTCGCTGCTCTTAACAGCATTTATAGCACCCAAATCTACGCGATCAAACGGGTGGCCGTAGGGATCGTCAACGCTCAGATCGACACCATGCTTCCGATGGGGGACACCAAGCCGGTCGACCTCATCGCCTCGATTGACACGCGTTCTGAGAAACAGAAGAGAGATGGCAAAACAAGTCGCCGCAACTACTCCTTCGCAACCAAGTACTGCGCCTTTCATAACTCACCGTCATACCCCATATATGACTCGCATGTGTCCGGCCTCCTGAACGAGATCTGGAGGCAGGGTGACAAGTTCACAGAGACGAGCATGTGGAGTCGCGACTACAGCGAGTGGCGGCGCGCGGTGAACGACTTTAGGGAGTATTTTCAACTTGGCGAGTTCTCTATTCGGGAGATTGACCAGTACCTATGGAAACTCGCGAAGTCATTGGCGTAAGGGCTAGCTTCCCCCGGCTCCGCGTGCCCTACCGCGTCATATCGAAGCCGGACCACTAGGTGTCCGCTTCGCTTTGGTCGCGCACCACCGGTGTTTGGCGTCAATACGGGAGATACGGTGCCATCACCTCTCCGTGTGCGAGCGCTCTCGAATTAGTTGTTCAAGCTGATTCCAGGAGTCGGCGCGTGGCCCGGCCACTGCTTTGTTGGTCGGACCGGTAAACACGATTGCGTCGTTGCCCGCTGAACGAAGAGCCTCGATGTTGTGGGGCGAGTCGTCGACGTACAAGTTCGCCCCAACTGCCACCTTGTCGCGCATGAAGCAGATGTCCCAGTAGGGGATGCCGTAATGGTCTAGCCAGGCAACCGTCTGGTCGATGGTTGTTTCGTGGATGTGTTCGATGTAGAGGCGGTGCGTGATTATGCGGATGCGGATGCCATCGCGCGACAGTCGACGAAGCGTCGCTGGAGCGTGTGGAATCGGAACCAGCCTCTCGAACAAGCCACGATCCACGACGGCAAAACGGTGAATGCGGTCGTAGTCGGCTTTGTCCGCGATGCCCCATTCGGTGAGGCCGTATGACACCTCGTCCGGCAACTCTTTAGCTGGTCGGTCGAACCACTCCGCAACAATGGGTTTGAGGCCCCTGTAGAAGTCTGCAACGACCCCGTCGAGGTCGACCCCAAGTACGAATTCTGACGCTGGTTCGGTTGCTTCACTCGTCATGTTTATCTCCACCGCGAGACTCAGGGTCAGTTACATTTTCGCTCAGTCCTACCGCCACTTCAATTGGAGAAGTGAGCCACGTCGTGACGAGCCTGCGTAGTGTCCAATCGTGATCAACGACGCCCAGCACGAAGACCTGAAGGGCGTCCTTCGCGCGTTGAACGCTCGGCTCGTCGAACTCGACGACCGCGTCCGCGACGACAACGAAGCCGCGAGTGACTCACTCACGACGCGTGGCGCGCCTACAACGCTCTCCGCACGCCGCCATCGGAAAGCAACCGGCCTCTCAATGCCCGACAGGACGTCCCAAGGCTCGGGGCATGTCGCGACGCAGGATGCGAAACTCGTCACTGATGGAGATCGACGCGGTCGTATTCGACCTCGGCGGTGTGCTCGTCGATGTGAACTACCGCTACCTGTATCGGCAGTTGCTCCCGTCGGAGGAAGCTGTCGAGGAGTTCCTGGCCACGATCTGCACCCCGGAGTGGCAGGAGCATCATGATCGCGGAAGGCCAGTGGCAGAGGGCGTCGCCGAACTCGTCTTGACCCACCCTGAGCATGCCGAGCTGATCAGGGCCTGGGACCGGCGCTTCCCCGAGTTCTGGGGTGGCCAGATTTCTGGATCGGTCGAGGTACTCGCCGAGTTGCGCGAGAAGCGGGTGCCGCTCTACGTCCTCACAAACTGGCCCGCAGAGAAGTTCCCCCTCGCCCGAGAGCGCTTTGCGTTCATCGAATGGTTCGATGGTGTACTCGTGTCAGGCGAGGTCGGCATCACCAAGCCGGACCCGGCCATCTTCGATCTGCTCTGTCGACGATTCGACCTGCAGCCGGAGAGAACGCTGTTCATCGATGACACGAACCGTCACGTAGAAGCGGCTCAGGAACTCGGATTCAAGACGATACGGTTCAGCGACCCCGACCAGCTGCGGGCCGAGCTGGCTGAGCTTGGAGTTCTCGGCGCAACGACAGAATGAGTCGGTGGTCTTGATCGATCGCTCAAGCTGATTGCCGACGCGATTCGAAGGGCTACCCAGATTCTCCGTCCCGAACGCTCATCCCCGAATCTGGCGTCCTGCGCCGGATAGGCTCGCGGCCGTCGGTCTAGGGACGGGAACGGCACCGTGAGCGACCTCATCGAGACTCTGCAACTCTGCACCAAGTGGTTAGACCGCTACCGCGACGGGAGTCGAACAATCGGCGAGGAGAACACGAAGGCGGGTCTCATTGAACCGATCCTCGAAGCGCTCGACTGGGACATCCACGACCCGGACGAGGTTTGCAGGGAGTACCGACGCCTGTCGAGCGACAAGCCCGTCGACTACGCGCTCCTTCTACTCCGCACCGCTCGCCTGTTCGTCGAGGCGAAGGGGGTAGGCGCGAACCTCGACGATCCGAAGTGGGCGAACCAGATCATCGAGTACGCCACGGCCGCAGGCGTCGAATGGGTGGCCCTGACGAACGGAGCGGAGTGGCGCATCTACAACGCGCACGCCCCCGTTCCCATCGAGCAGAAGTTGTTCCGCAAGTTCCGGATCGATGACGCTGACGAGGCGCTACGAATCCTGCCGCTGCTGAGCAAGGAGAACGCCGGCGAGAACCGCATCGAAGCGCTCTGGAAGGTGCATTTCGTCGACAGGCGAGTCCGCCAGGTCCTCGTCGAACTATTCAATAGCGGCGAACCAGCGAAGGAACTCGTCGCCGCGGTCCGTCGTCGCGTCCCGAGCCTGACCCTCCACGAGGTACGGGAAAGCCTGGCCCGCGCGCGTGCCACCTTCGAGTTCCCCGTTGTCGAGGAGCAGGAATGGTCGCGACCAGTCGTCGGTCACCAGAGCAGGCGGAGCGACGGCCGCGTCGATCAGGCAGCAACGAGCGAAGAGCGGGGGCACCGAGTCTCGCCAGCTGAGCGCTCGATGAAATACCGAGTCTCGCCGGCTGAGCGCTCGATGAAATTGAGGGATCTGATTACGGCCGGCCGTCTCGCGCCGGGCGATGTACTCGAAGCAGATCGCTGGGGCGAGCATCACACCGCCGAGCTTCTCAACGACGGACGCGTCAGCTATCAAGGCATCACCTACCCGACGCCTTCGGCTGCCGGGGAAGCAGTAAAGAAGGCGATACGAGGGCAAAACATCCCCAAGAGCGTCAGCGCTACCGACGGATGGGGATTCTGGCGAGCGAAAGACCGGAAGACGGGACAAATGGCGAGGCTCCGGCATATTCGGAGGAGCGCAGCCGCACCCTTGGCCTAGGCGGCGCTCAGCCGGGCAGGGCGTAAGGAGAAAGTCAGGCAGGTGTTGCCGGTGGCGATTCCCCCAGTCCAGATGCGGACTGCTCACCGGCGAGCGAGAGGTAGCGCTCAAGCGCGGCTTTCGGCACGAGGATCCGTCGTCCGATACGCATCGACGGTATCTCGCCACGGTGTACTGCCTTGTATGCGAGCGAACGACTGATTCCGAGAAGCTTGGCGGCTTCCTCCACGCTGTAGACGAGCCTGTCCTCCATCGGGGTAGCTATCCCCGACTACGTCGCGGGAACCGTGGGCGGCAGAGCCGTGGCGAGCCGACCAGCGACGTGCATCACGTCGACCTCGCTCAGCGGTCCTTCGGCAGCGATCATCTCGGCAAGCTTCTTACCCCAGGTGACCCAGGCGCCGCGGAGTTGGAAGGGCTTGGCAAAGAACTTCCACTCAGCATCGATGAAGCAGAGGGCGGCATGGACAGGGACATCCGAGCCAACAAGAGCGTTACGCACCGCCTCGACCTGCCAACCGAGCCGGTCGACAAGCTTGGTACGGTCGCGTCCATTGACGGAGAGGTGGAAGTCGGCCTTGAACCATCCACCCTTGTCTCGCCGCTCTACGCGCCCCTTATAGGTCTTAGCGTCAATGACCCAGACGCCGGATGCGGCAATCGCAATGTGGTCAATGTTCCCGCGGGTCTTGGGTACTTTGCAGTCGTGGAGGAGGACCGCTCGGTCTCCGACACGCTTGGTCAGACTCTCTGCAAGACGTCGCTCCCCCTCTGAGCCCTTTGCCCATGCCCGAGTTGACTGTGGGTCGTCGGAGAGGAACTTCACGACGCCTGCGAACGGTCCCCAGCGCTGGTCGATCTTGGCTTCTCTCTGCTGGTGTCGCTTCTCATACTCGCGCTGGGCCGATGCACCGGCCTGTCCAACGGGCGGCGGCTTCGGGGCCACCTGTAGCGCTGTCTCCGCTGCGGTCGGCGGGTCTGTCGGATCGCCCCCAGCGTCGTTGGCAGAAGCGCAGTCCACACAGGTGACGGAGCGAGCGTCGGCATCCCACCAGGCCTTCGTTGACGCAGGAAGCGCCATCCCGCATCCACTGCAGGTGCCCGCGTACGGGAGTCGGATGATCTTCGCCACCATGGGAAGGCTATTTTGACCGACCCCGGAACGCTTGGCCCCGGTTCGGCGAAGCGAGAAGCCCGGGTCAGAGCTCATCGTCCGCGACACGGGCGCCCCGTGGAAGGTCCGGGAGATCTGATGAGGGTTGCCCGTCTCGGATCCCTGCCGATGTGGACCCGCAGTTCCCAGACGCCGTCCTTGTGCTTGCGCTTCGTCGCACGTACGGCACCGACGGTAGTCACACTGTGATGACAAATTGATGGCAAATCGTGCGTGTGACCCCGTGAGGTGATTTTCCACTCGGCGAGCAAAATCCCCTCTGACATGGGGCTTGACCGATGGTGGCGGGGGCAGGATTTGAACCTGCGACCTTCGGGTTATGAGCCCGACGAGCTACCAGACTGCTCCACCCCGCGTCGCTCTAACTTGGAAATTCTACCATCGCCTTATGCGGTAGCGACCCGGCACGGCGACTGCCGTCCGCGATCCGCCGGCGTCCTGTCCGGACGAGCGGGTTGGACGGTGCTGCCTACGCTCTCCGTGCGTGGAGCTGACGGAGAGCTACCTCGGCATCTTCGACCGCCAGGTCCTCAAACGCAACGACTGACTCGAAGTCCGCAACGCTGCCTCCAATCCGGCCATGCTTACGAGAAGATTTCCGGACTCGTCAATGGGCAAGAAGGGCGCGCGTGGGCCCGGAGAATCCTCCTCCTTCGGAGCGAGCCCTCGCGGCTTTTTCGAGCACGGTCCTCACCAGCAGGAAAGTCCAAGGCTTGAAACGGGACTGGGTGAAGCACCGCGAACCCCGCAAGGGCCAACATCCGCGAGGACAACACCGCGCCCGAACATCACCCGCACAAGGGACCTCGCCCGCCCGACCCAGACCCCCCACCTGATACGGGGTCGGATCAGATGGGTTCCAGATCCCCCAGCCCGGCTGCCGATATCATCGCAACATGTCTCTCCGAGCGCCACGGAACCTCCAATGACACGATCATTTTCGCCGCGCCCCATTGTTCAGTCGGAGCAGATGCGCCTTGGCGCGGCGGCGGCGGCGGGATCGTCTCCATGACTGACAGCAATCCTTACCTGGACTTCACTGCTCGCCTTAAGCTCTTCGCTGGTAAACACCCCGACCTCATCATCACTACCCTGAGCAACATCTTTACTATGCGTCTGATCGGTAATAAAACGCATGGTGACTTGGCAGAAATTGCTATCTCAGAATTCATCAATCAGTACATGTACGACTTTCGCTCCCTTCACGTCGGGAAGGATCTATACAGAGCGAAATCACACGAGGAAGATATCCAAGTCATCAATGAGATGACTCATGCGAAGTTTCCCGTGAGCCTCAAGGCTTACGGCGACGGGCCGCTCCAGCTATCAACAGACAAACACTCTCGGATGTATCCACGGTTGTCGCAAGAAACGGACGAGATAACGGACGCATCAACGATTCACGAGATCTTCGATGATCCCGCTTTCACTGATTTCCGGAACATCAATGTGCTTCCCCTCATCTATAATGAGAAACAGCAACGATGCAACATCCTCGTCTTTGATTATGCTCACGCAGAAACTTCGGTCACCAGGATATCGAGAGCATCTGAGGGAAAGGGTCGCAAGCACCCTGTCTACCGTTTCTACGACGGAAAAGGAGATTATGTCTGCGAGGTGCGGTACGGCGACGCCGCCGCCAACGCCTTGCAGCGTGGTCTTTGGACTCACACAAAGAACGGACTTAAATACTTTGACAGCATCACAAATGGATGGATCGATTACTCGCATAATCTGGTGTTGGTACAACTGTTTTCCCATGCGTTGGTTGCGTCACCAGCCGGACACGAGCAGGCGCTCACCATTCTTCAGGATGACATCAATAGGATCAGACGCCAGTCTGGGATTCGGGACCGATGACAACTGAGACCTTGTTCCCAGAGCTTCTGCTCGACCAGACGCCGCCCACTCAAGGAATCAAGTACATAGGCTCGAAGTTAAGGATCCTTCCACACATACTGGAACTTGCTCGCAAGGTGCCGGCCCAAACGGTACTTGATGGTTTCTCAGGCACGACCCGGGTGTCCCAGGCCTTTGCGCAAAAGGGCTACGACGTTATCTCCAGTGATGTAGCAGTTTGGTCCGAAGTCTTCGGCAATGCCTATCTGAAGAGCACAGGTCGGCGATCCGACTACACAGAGCTGATAGATCATCTGAATGCTGTGCCTCCAAGGGACGGTTGGTTCACGATGCACTATGGAGGACACCCGAACGACGGTTCTAGCGTCCAAACGAACGGGCTGAAGCGACCCTGGCAGATTCACAACACTCGAAAGCTGGACGGCATCAGAGAGGAAATCGCTCAGCTCAGCCTTGACCCCGTAACTGAGTCCGTGGCACTGACGAGCCTGATTCTGGGCCTCGATCAGGTCGATAGCACCCTTGGTCACTTTGTATCGTATTTGCGCGAATGGTCGCCACGATCCTACAAGGACCTGCGCTTGCAGGTTCCACAGTTCGTTCGCACGGGGGGAAGTCACTCAGTGATGAGAGGTGACATATTCGACATTCTGTCGAATGTGTCAGTTGATCTGGCCTACTTTGATCCTCCCTATGGATCAAATAACGAAAAGATGCCTCCCTCTCGGGTCAGATACGCCTCTTACTATCACATTTGGACATCCGTATGCCTTTTTGACAAGCCCGATCTCTTCGGGAAGGCGCTCAGGCGACAAGATACATCTGACGAGGTCGCTGCTTCGGTGTTCGAAGATTTTCGGAGAGCCCCTGACGGCCAGTTCAACGCGGTAGTCGCCATAGAGCAGGTGATTCGATCGGCTCAATCGCGCTGGCTGATCCTTTCATACAGCTCAGGGGGCAGGGCGACCGCCGACGAACTCGATGCAGTGATGAAAAGGAATGGCGAGTTAGTCGAAGTGGTAGAAGTCGACCTCAAGCGCAATGTCATGGCATCGATGCGTTGGACGAATGAATGGCTACGAGACGCAGAGTCTTCTAACCGTGAATTCCTCTTTCTGCTGGACAAGCAGTGATGCCGTGGCCAAGCTGACTGCGCTTTGGTATTAGCTGCGCGACAAGAACACCTTCGTATTGAGGTGTCGACGGCGTCCGGGCATCGACCGGTGCGGCCAGCCATTTCAGATGTCGAGCTGCCGCTTCGAGAACGCTTCTGCCCTGATCCGGGGATCAGGGGGCCTAACTGAGAGCTCTAAGAGCCGTCACACGCCCGCGCCCGCGTAGTGTCCAGCGCGTGATCGACGACATCCACCACGAAGACCTAAAGGATGCGCTCCGCGCGTTGAACGCTCGGCTCGTCGAACTCGACGACCGCGTCCGCGACGACAACGAAGCCGCGAGGGACTCGCTCACCGGCGCGTGGAGGGCGTATAACCGTCTCGCTCGCGTCGGTCGATCCGACGATGGTCTGGCCGGTCGACGAGGATCTTGGCGTCGAGGTCTATGCGGAGGTCGCAGCTCAGATCAGGCAGCCGGTACGGGTCGTTGCGCGACCATAGAAGTATGGACACTTAGGACCTAGTCCGCCGAGGTCCCGACCACAGGCATCAGTGCTCTGTGTCGGTCGTACACCCATGTCCGCACGGGTCAGTCTGCCATCAAGACTTGTGTGTGCGTAACTATAAATCCGAGTTGACGGACGTTTTCACCGCATCGGCCAGGGTGGCGCAGTGAATTGGCTTGAGCGCGTTGGCCTGCCCAAGCGTCCACACCGTAAATCCCTCACCTGATTGCCGCTGAGGCGTCTTGTCCCACTTGCCGGGTGACACCAACCGAACGACAAGGGACAGCTTCGCCTTGGGAGGCGAAGTGATCGCGAGGAGCTTCCGTCCCAGCTCGCTTTCGAGGATGTGCTCGCCCTTGGTGTCGATTGCGAAGACGACCTTCCCCTTCCACGCCAGGAAGTCGGGGTAGAAGGTCCGGCTTTGCCCGGGGGTCAGGAGGGGAATCGGGAATCCGCTCTGGGAGGGGTTGCGACACCATCGAAGCCGGGTCTTGTCCAGTTCCCGGGCGAAGGGAAGCTCCAGCGTCTTGTTCAGACCGCTGTACGCAGCGTGGACGGCGTGGGAGAACTTCTCCACCGCCGTTGGGTCAACCAGAGTGTCGCCAACCTCGTACGGGTTCTGGGCTCGCTGGCGCAGGACGATGTGCTGAAGGTAGATGGAGACGACTTCGTCGGCTGCCTTGCGCATCGTCTCGTCGGCGATGCTCCCGAGTTCGATCTTCGCATCGAACTTCGGGTCGTCGGACCTGGTTACCTCAAGGGCCAGGGGAAACTGGCGGCGTACGGCAGTCTGGAAGATCCAGCGGGCCGACACGGCGTTGCCGTGGTCGCGCTCGACCCACTCCCACTCCGGATCGGACGGCTTTCCGACCTGCCGTTGGACGAGAGCCTTCGCTCCGCCTCCTCGGATGTTGTCGCTCGTGTCGCCCCGGAAGTCGATCAGCTTGGTGATGACCTGGTCGATTGGATCCATGGCAGCGGACGGGTCTCGCCAGATGTGGGGGACCTCCTTCGCCACCTGTGGCTCGTAGGGAACGGGCTTGTTCTTCTTCTTGGGGTCGTACGACGAAATCTGGATCTCGGGAAGCTCTCCACCGAGGCGCCGGTCAACTTCTTGGACGATGTCTGTGAAGGCGGTTTTAGCATCGACTCGGACGTAGAAATGCGCGGCGTTGAGCAGGTCATCCTCGTAGTGCCGAGCGCCGGGCTGGCGGAGGACCCGGCCGATGACCTGCTCGACTTGGATCTTGGACTGCATCGACTTATCGATGTACGCGAAGTAACAGAGCGGGTCGTCCCATCCCTCCTGCAATCCGAGGTTGAAGATGATGTGGCGGTACCCACCCGAGACAAAGTTGGCATAGTCGTTATCGCCACCTTTGAAGAGCACGAAGTCCGCAGGTGGCGGGTGATCCTTGTCGAACTTCAGCGCGCTCGTGTAGACCGCGATCGTGGCGGGGTCCACACCCTTCTCTCCAACCAGGTAACGCCAGATGAGGATCGGTGGGGCCTGTCGTTGCGTGAAAGGACGCTTGGGATCATCCCGCTGGTTGGCGTTACCTTCCACGATGTTCGTTCGACACACGTAAATCGCCTTTGGGGCGAGAGGAAGGCCGAGCCCAATGGCCGCCTTATCGGCGGCAGCCATGTCGTCGAGGAGATCGTCGATCGTCTCCTCCATCTGGGCCTGATAGCCGCCGAGGACGACTCGACGCTTCACCAAGCCAGCATCCACTACAGCTGAGGACTTGACGTAGGTCGTCAAGTGGGAGTCGTCCCAGTCGAGGGCTTCCTTGAGGTCGTCCACCATCCGCAGGATGGCCGGCGGCAACTTGGGGGTTGCGCTCGCCAGGAGAAGGACGTCCGGCTCCAGATCGAGAAGGAGACCGGTCTGTTGGTCCGTAAGGTTGTGCGCCTCGTCGTAGACGATGACCAGGGGGCGCCGGAGTCCCGACTCGGTCTCCCGCAGCGTCAGCGCAGACCAGATGGACTGGTCCGCGTGATCCAGGTCGCTCTGGAACAGCTTCAGCGTGCTCTTGTCTTTGGACTGCTGATTCCACGTCCCGACGGTTGCGAGGTAGACGAGAGCGAGATCCTCGTTCTCGACGTCGTCGCGGCTGTAGTCGGCGAGGAGATGAACATCCTCGTAGCCGGCCAGCAGATTCCGGTATCGCCCGTTGAGGTTGGCATACGTCTGGTCGACGACGACACGGCCCTTGGAAATCCAGAGAACCACCGGCTTGATGGGCATCAGCGGAAGCAGTTCCGCAACGCTTTCGGCCATGATCACGGTCTTGCCGGAGGCGGTGATGGATGCGAGTGCCT
>Ga0208188_1000889_pt1 | contig 14720 bp, 10 predicted proteins | sample June2015DPH_8_50_FD_184698 | JGI IMG/M metagenome (GOLD analysis project Ga0208188, IMG submission 184698) | Peatland microbial communities from SPRUCE experiment site at the Marcell Experimental Forest, Minnesota, USA - June2015DPH_8_40... | ecosystem: Environmental > Terrestrial > Soil >...
GGCCTTGCCGCCCATGGCCCGGTGCAATGCCAAGCACATCAGCCCGAGCCCGCCGGCGCCGATGATGACCACCGGCTCCTCCTGCAACAGCGGGCCGACCTTCTTCAAGGCGCCGTAGGTCGTGATGCCCGAACAGGCGAGCGGCGCCGCCTTTTCCGGCGCAATGCCGCCGATGTCGAACAAATAACGCGGATGCGGCACCAGCAAATGGTCGGCATAGCCGCCGGAGCGGAATACCCCGATGCTGAACGGCGTGCGGCAGAGCTGCTCGTCGCCGCGCCGGCACACCGCGCATTCGCCGCAGCCGAGCCATGGATGCACGAGCCTGCGGTCGCCGATCTTGACGCCGACGGCGTCGGGACCGACGGCGACGACCTCGCCGACATTCTCATGGCCCATGGTCAGCGGCAGTTTGACGCCGCGATCGCTGAGCTTCAGCCGTTTGCCGCCGCCCAGGTCGTAATAGCCGTCCCAGATATGCAAATCGCTGTGGCAGACGCCGGCGGCGATGACCTTGAGCAGGATCTCGGTCCCGGCCGGCTTTGGCGTCGGCCGTTCCATCAGCCGCAGCGGCGCCCCGCATTCACAGACATCATAGCTTTTCATTGGACCGATCCTCCCTCTGGCCGCCGCCGGCTGGCGCAGGGGATAAGGCTAGCACAAGGCCGGCGGCGGGGCCGCATGCTCGGCCATTTCCTGCGCGCCGGCCGCCCGCCGGCAAGCCCGGCCCCGATGACAGCGCGCAGCGGCTCGGCTATGAGGTGCGATGATGCTCGATAGCCCCCGCGCCGCGCACGCCGCCATCGACCTCCTCGACAGCGCGGCGATCGGCGCCGACCTCAAGGCGCTCGCCGAGACCCATGCCGGGCGCGAGCGCGAATTGCGCGCCGCCGTCGCCCAACGCCTGAAAGCGGCGCTGACGCAAGCGCGCGCCCGCGCCGAGGAGCTGCTGCTGCAGGAGCGTCAGGGCCGGCGTTGCGCCGAAAGATTGTGCCGGGTGCAGGACGAGATCATCGGCATCCTGTTCGAGTTCGCCGCCAGTAAGCTTTATCCGATCCAGGTCCCTTCCCAGGCCGAGCGCATGGCGGTGATCGCCACCGGCGGCTACGGCCGCGGTCTGTTGGCGCCGGGCTCCGACATCGATCTGCTGTTCATCATGCCCTACAAACAGACCGCCTGGGGCGAATCTGTCGCCGAGACGCTGCTCTATTGCCTGTGGGACATGGGGCTGAAGGTCGGCCATGCGACGCGTTCGGTCAACGAATGCATACGGCAGGCCAAGGCCGATATGACGATCCGCACCGCGCTCCTGGAGTCGCGCTATCTGTTCGGCGATGCCGAGCTTTACGCCGAGCTGACCGCGCGCTTCGAAAAGGAAGTCGTGCAGGGCACGGCGGCGGAATTCGTCGCCGCCAAGCTCGTCGAGCGTGAGGAGCGCATCCGCCGCGCCGGCCAATCGCGCTATCTGGTCGAGCCGAACGTCAAGGACGGCAAGGGCGGCTTGCGCGACCTGCACACGCTGTTCTGGATCGCCAAATACGTCTACCGCGTGCGCGAGCCCGAGGAATTGATCGAGCGCGGCGTGTTCGACCGCGGCGAATACAACATGTTCCGCCGTTGCGAGGACTTTCTTTGGCTGGTCCGCTGCAACATGCACTTCCTCTGCGGCCGCGCCGAGGAGCGGCTGTCGTTCGACATCCAGCGCGAGATCGCGGTGCGGCTCGGCTACACCGAGCATCCGGGTCTCCAGGATGTCGAGCGCTTCATGAAGCACTACTTTCTCACCGCCAAGCATGTCGGCGATCTGACCGCCATCCTTTGCGCCGGGCTGGAGGAACGTCAGGCCAAGCCGGCGCCGGTGCTCAGTCGGGTGATCGCCCGGCTGCGGCCGGCGCGCGGCCGCCGCACGCTGACCGAGACCGGCGACTTCATCATCGACAACAACCGCATCAACCTCGCCCGCCCCAATGTGTTTGCCCGCGACCCGGTCAATCTGATCCGGCTGTTTTACCTGGCGCAGAAGCACAACCTCGCCATCCATCCCGATGCCATGCGCATCGCCGCGCGCTCGCTCAAGCTGATCGACGCCAAGGTGCGCGGCAACAAGGAGGCCAACCGGCTGTTCCTGGAAATTCTGACCTCGAAGAGCGAGGCGGAAACCGTGCTGCGCCGCATGAACGAGGCCGGCGTGCTCGGCGAATTCATCCGCGCCTTCGGCCGCATCGTGGCGATGATGCAGTTCAACATGTACCACCACTACACGGTGGACGAGCATCTGTTGCGCTGCATCGGCGTGCTCAACGAGATCGACCGCGGCGGCGTCCCCGAGGTGGCATTCGCCAGCGAGCTGATGCGGACGATCCTGCCGGAGCATCGCACGGTGCTGTATCTCGCGCTGTTCCTGCACGACATCGCCAAGGGACGCACCGAGGACCATTCGATCGTCGGCGCGCGCATCGCGCGGCGGCTGGGTCCGCGGCTCGGCCTCAATGCCGCCGAGACCGAGCTGGCCGCCTGGCTGGTCGAGGTGCATCTCGTCATGTCGGCCGTGGCGCAGTCGCGCGACCTTTCCGACCGCCGCACGATCGAGAACTTCGCCGCTGTGGTGCAGTCATTGGAGCGGATGAAGCTTCTGGCCATCCTGACCACGGCCGACATCCGCGCGGTGGGACCCGGGGTGTGGAACGGCTGGAAGGCGCAGCTCCTGCGCACGCTCTATTACGAGACCGAGCCGGTGCTCACCGGCGGCTTCTCCGAGGTCAACCGCGCCGAACGCGTGGCAGCGGCCAAGGCCGCGTTCCGCGCCGAGATGGCGGATTGGCCGGCGGAAGCGCTCGACGCCTATATCGCGCGCCACTATCCGGCCTACTGGCTCAAGGTCGATCTGCCGCACAAGGTGGCGCATGCGCGCTTCGTGCGCGACACCGAGGCGGCCGCCAAGCGGCTCGCCACCAGCGTCGGCTTCGACGCCGGGCGCGGCGTCACCGAGCTGACCGTCTACGCGCCCGATCATCCGTGGCTTCTTTCGATCATCGCCGGCGCCTGCGCGCTCACCGGCGCCAACATCGTCGATGCCCAGATCTACACGACCACCGACGGGCTGGCGCTCGACACCATCTCCGTCTCGCGCGAGTTCGAGTTCGACGAGGATGAGGCGCGCCGCGCCGCGCGCATCGGCGACGCCATCGAGAAGGCAGTGCGCGGACAGATCAAGCTGCCCGACGTGGTGCCGAAGCGGGCGCCGCCGAAGGGCCGGCTCAAGGCCTTCGCCATCGAGCCCGAGGTGACCATCAACAATCAATGGTCCCACCGCTATACCGTGGTCGAGGTGACCGGCCTCGATCGGACCGGCCTCCTCTACGAGCTGACCACGACGCTGTCCAAGCTCAACCTGAACATCGCCTCGGCGCATGTCGCGACCTTCGGCGAACGTGTGGTCGACGTCTTTTACGTGACCGATCTGCTCGGCGCCAAGATAACGACGCCAACCCGCCAGGCCGCGATCAAGCGGCCGCTCATCGCGCTGTTCACCTTGCCCGGCAACGACACTAAGCCGGCGCGAGAGAGCGCGGCGGAGTGAGCTCGCTCTCCCCGCGTGCGGGGAGAGGTTCAATACGACCGGTAACCGGCCCTTAAACCCCGCTCTCTACCGTCACTTTTAGCCAAAGCATGATCTTTTCCGAAAACCGGTAGCCACCTTTCGGGATCATGCGACAGCGCGTTGCGCGGGGACGGGACATGGCGTGGCGACGACAGGCGGGCCGCAAACGTGCGCCGGAGCCGGGGATTCTCGACCTTCGGCTGCGCCCGCAGGACCGCACCGGCGGACCGCCCGCTGCGCGCGCCGATGGTGGCCGGCGGCGACGTGACAGTATCCCGCCGCGCGAGACTCGTAAGCGGCGCCGCGGCCGCGGCGGCAAAGGTCGTTCCGGCATCGGCCGTTTGATCTATTGGGGCGCGGTGCTCGCGCTCTGGGCGGTGATCGGCGGAATCGGCACGCTTGTCTGGATCGGCATCCACCTGCCGCCGATCCAGTCGCTGGAAATTCCCAAGCGCCCGCCCTCGGTGCTGATCCTCGGCGCCAATGGCGCGACGCTCGCCACCCGCGGCGACATGGGCGGCGCGGCGGTGCCGCTGCGCGAACTGCCGGATTACGTGCCCAAGGCCTTCATCGCCATCGAAGATCGCCGCTTCTATTCGCATCACGGCGTCGACCCGTGGGGCATCATGCGCGCGGTCATCAAGGACGTGGTGCGACGCGGCGCCTCGCAAGGCGCTTCCACCATCACCCAGCAGCTCGCCAAGAATCTGTTCTTGACGCAGGAGCGCACCGTGTCGCGCAAGCTGCAGGAGGTGGCGCTCGCCTTCTGGCTCGAGCACAAGTTCACCAAGGCAGAGATCCTCGAACTCTACCTTAACCGCGTCTATTTCGGTTCCGGCGCCTACGGCGTGGAAGCCGCCGCCCAACGCTATTTCGGCAAATCGGCGCGGCAATTGACGCTCGCCGAGGCCGGCATGCTGGCCGGTCTGGTGCAATCGCCGTCACGTCTGGCGCCGAGCCATAACCCGGACGGCGCCGAGCGCCGCGCGCGCCTCGTGCTCGCCGACATGGCGGAGCAAAAACTCATCAGCAACGACGCGGCGCGGCTGGCGCTCGCCAATCCCGCGCGCGCGAAAAAACCGGCCGGCGCCGGTTCCGACAATTACGTGGCGGACTGGGTGATGGACGCGGTGGACGACCTCGTCGGCCGCTTCGATCAGGACATTGTGGTCGAGACTTCGATCGATCCGATGCTGCAGGACGCGGCCGAGCATGCCTTGACCGATGCGCTGGCGCAGAAGGGCGAAAAACTCGGCATCGGCGAGGGTGCGCTGGTGGCGATGACGCCGGACGGCGTCGTGCGCGCGCTCGTCGGCGGCAAGAGTTATGCCGAAAGCCAGTTCAATCGCGCCATCGCCGCCAAGCGGCAGCCCGGCTCGGCGTTCAAGCCCTTCGTCTATCTCACCGCGCTCGAACACGGGCTTACTCCCGAAACGGTGCGCGAGGACGCGCCGATCTCCGTCAAAGGCTGGAAGCCGGAAAACTACGAGCATGAATATCTCGGCCCGGTGACGCTGACGCAGGCGCTCGCCAATTCGCTCAACACCGTGTCCGTGCGCCTGACGCTGGAAGTCGGCGCCGCCGCGGTGGTCCGCACCGCCTATCGCCTCGGCATCACCTCCAAGCTCGAGCCCAACGCCTCGATCGCGCTCGGCACGTCGGAGGTCTCGCCGCTCGAACTCGTGTCCGCCTACGCGCCCTTTGCCAATGGCGGCTTCGCTGTTGCGCCGCATGTCATCGACCGCGTGCGCGGCGCCGACGGCAAGACGCTGTACGCGCGCGCAACCCAGGCGCTCGGCCGCATCGTCGACGCGCGCTACGTGGCGATGATGAACGGCATGATGCACGAGACGCTGGTCAGCGGCACCGCGCGCCGGGCGGATCTGCCCGGCTGGGCCGCGGCCGGCAAGACCGGCACCAGCCAGGATTTCCGCGACGCCTGGTTCGTCGGTTACACCGCGCACCTCGTCGCCGGCGTGTGGCTCGGCAACGACGACAATTCGCCGACCCGCAAAGCGGTCGGCGGCGGCTTGCCGGTCGAAATCTGGAGCCGGTTCATGAAGACCGCCCATCAGGGTGTTGCGCCTGCGGCGCTGCCGGGCGTCGGCGGCGGATGGCTGAGCGCGGCGCCGCAGCCCCAGGGCGCTGCGCCCGCGGGCGCACCCGCGGCGGCAGGCGCACGGCCGCAGTCCGACCACGGTGGCCTCGATTTCTGGCTGCTCGACCGCCTGTTCGGGCGGCGCTGAGCGACTTTTTGACCTAGTGTCCCGATTCCGAAGTTCGCATCATTATGTGGCACCCTCGTTTGCGAACTTCGGAATCGAAGGACACTAGCGACGTATTGACCTAGTGTGGCTTTGGTTCAGAAGTCCGCATGACGAGTTCGCGGCAAAAATGATGCGGACTTCTGAACCGCCACACTAGGCCGGCAATGCCGTGAAAGCTGGCGTTCTTGCGGCAAGTTGATGCAGATCAACTCGCCGCGGCGCGTTTTACGGTCTTTTGCTCGTGACCCGGCGTCTTGCCGGTGAATTGGCGCCCGATGCAACCGCAGCTGATGAAATATCTCGACCGGCGGATACCGCGCTACACGAGCTATCCGACCGCCGTGCAATTCGGCGCCGGCGTCGATGCGCGAACCTACCAGCGTTGGCTCGCGGCTTTGCCCGCCGTCGCGCCGGTCTCGATTTACCTGCACGTACCGTTTTGCGCCGAGCTTTGTCTTTACTGCGGCTGCCATACGACGGTGGCCCGCCGCTACGGCCCGGTTGCGGCCTATGTGGACCTCTTGCAGCGCGAGATCGAGTTGATCGGCGGATTTCTGCCGAGACCGCCGGTGAACGAGATTCACTGGGGCGGCGGCACGCCGACGATGCTGCTGCCGCAGGACTTGCTGCGGCTGACCGCAGGCTTGCGGAAAAACTTCACGATGACGCCGGAAACCGCCAGCGCCATCGAGATCGATCCCCGTTCGCTGACGCCCGAACACATCGCCGCGATGGCGGAAATGGGGATCACGCGCGCCAGCCTCGGCGTGCAGGATTTCGAGGAGCGCGTGCAACAGGCGATCCGGCGGCCGCAGAGTTTCGAACAGACCGCACGCGCGGTCGATGGATTGCGCGCAGCCGGTATCGCCAACATCAACCTCGATCTGATGTACGGCTTGCCGCACCAGACCGTGGCGACGATCACGGCGACCGCGAAGCGCGCGCTGGCGCTCGATCCGGATCGGATCGCGCTGTTCGGCTATGCCCATGTGCCGTGGATGAAACGTCACCAACGGCTGATCCCGGAAGCGGCGCTGCCCGGCGACAACGAGCGGTTTGCGCAAAGTTCCGCGGCCGCCGCGGTGCTGGTCGGCGCCGGCTATCGGCGAATCGGCCTCGATCACTTCGCCAAAGACGGCGACCTGCTCGCCCGGCGCCAGCGTCAAGGCCGGCTGCACCGCAACTTCCAGGGCTATACCACCGACGAGTCGTCGAACCTCATCGGCTTCGGTCCTTCGTCGATCGGCGCGTTGCCCGAGGGCTACGTGCAGAACGCCCCCGGCATGGTCGCCTACCGCGATGCGATCGTCGCCGGCCGGCCGGCCACGGTGCGCGGCCGCGCGCTGACGCCGGAGGATCGACTGCGCCGCTCGATCATCGAGCGCCTGATGTGCGATCTGACCGTGGACGTTGCCGAGCGGTGCGCCGCCTACGATACCGACGCGGAGCATTTCACCGCCGAACTTGCCCGGCTCGATGAGCTGGTGAGCGACGGCATCGTCGAGCGCAGCGGCACCAGGATCACGGTGCCGGAGCAAAGCCGGGCGTTCGTGCGTTCGGTGTGCGCGGTGTTCGACGCCTATATGTCGAACGGCGAGGCGCGCTTCTCCAAGGCGTCGTGATTTTCTTGACGAAGGACACCTCACCGCCGAGCGAGGAGTGGGGTCGGTCATCAGGGAGCGAATTCAGGAGGGCGACGATGCGATTTCTTTCTTTGATCAGCTTGTTCTGCGCCGGGTTGTTCCTCACTGGCGTCGCGCATGCGCAAAGCGCCGACGGCGCCATACGCATCGGAATCCTCAACGACCAATCCGGCCCCTATGCGGATTTCGGCGGCAAGACTTCGGTCGAGGCCGCGCGCATGGCCGTCGAGGACGTCGGCGGCAAGGTGCTCGGCAGACCGATCGAGATCATCGTCGGCGATCACCAGAACAAGCCGGACGTCGCTTCCGGCATCGCCCGGCGCTGGTTCGACGTCGACGGCGTGAGTGCCGTTGCCGACCTGACGAATTCCGGCGTTGCGCTCGCGGTCCAGCAAATCGCCAAGGAGCAAGGCAAGATCACGTTGTTCACCGGACCGGCGACGACGCGATTGACCAATGAAGATTGCTCGCCGACCGGCTTTCACTGGGCGTTCGATACCTATTCGCAGGCGGTCGGCACGGCGCGCGCCGTTGTCGCCGAAGGCGGCAAGAGCTGGTTCCTGCTGGTCGCCGACTACGCCTTCGGCCATCAGCTGGCCAACGATCTCAACAAGGTCGTCAAGGCGAGCGGCGGCACCGTGGTCGGCGAAGTCCGCCATCCGCTCAACACCAGCGACTTTTCATCGTTCCTGCTGCAGGCGCAGAGCTCGAAGGCGCAAGTCGTCGGTCTGGCGAATGCCGGCGCCGACACCATCAACTCGGTGAAGCAGGCGGCCGAATACCAGATCGCCGCGCGCGGGCAGAAGTTGGCCGCGCTTGTGGTGGTGATCAGCGATGTCCATGCACTGGGTTTGGCGACGGCCCATGGGCTTATTTTCACCACCGCCTTTTATTGGGATTTGAACGACGCGACGCGCGCCTGGTCGAAGCGCTTCTTCGATCGCACCGGCCGCATGCCGGGAATGGTGCAGGCCGGTACTTACTCTTCGGTACTGCACTATCTCAAGGCGATGGCGGCGGCGGGCGCCGCCGACGGCAAGACCGTGGCGGCGAAAATGCGGGAAATGCCGGTCGACGATTTCTTTGCCAAAGGCCGGATCCGCGAGGACGGCCGCATGGTGCACGACATGTATCTCGTCGAGGTCAAGGCACCGAACGAATCCAAGGCGCCATGGGACTACTATAAGGTGCTGCGCCGGATTCCGGCCGAAGAGGCGGCGCAGCCGCTGAGCGAGAGCAAGTGCTCGCTCGTCAAGCAATAGCGGCTTCGTTGTTTGCCGCTGAGATTTTATGAGAGCCATATCGATTCACTTATTCCTGCTGGCGTCGGGTCTCGTGCCAGCAAGCCCACTCGAACTGCTTGGTGTCAGCGGCGCAGAGTCCGGCCGCCGCGTGCCTGCAGGCTGTTGGGTCGATCCCGGAAGCAACCAAAGACGAGATGACGTGTTCGCGGCACTTGCCAAGCGCGGGGTCGTGCTACTCGGCGAGACGCACGACGAGGCGGAACACCATCGCTGGCAGCTTCATACCATCGCGGCGCTATTCGGCCATCGACCCGACATGGTCCTCGGTTTCGAGATGTTCCCGCGGCGCGTTCAGCCGGTGCTTGACCGCTGGTCCAAGGGCGAGCTCGACGAAACTGCCTTTCTGCGTGATGTCAATTGGCCACAGATCTGGGGCGTTGCCGACGAGTTCTACCTGCCGCTATTCCATTTCGCCCGCATGCATCGCTTGCCGCTGCTGGCGCTTAATGTCGATCGGGCGACGAATCGTCGCGTTGCCGCACAAGGATTCGCCTCCGTTCCGAATGCCGAGCGCGAGGGTGTCGGCGATCCTGTGCCGGCTTCGGCTTCGTATCGCGACCGTCTATTCGAATGGTTTAAGAAGCACCCGGCCGCTGGTCATGATGCCCGCGCAGCTTCGGAGCCGTTCGAGCGTTTCGTTCGCGCCCAGCTGTTTTGGGACCGCGCCATGGCCGAAGCGATCGCCGGCGCGCGGCGTGATGGGCAGCGGCCGCTGGTCGTCGGCGTCATGGGTAGCGGTCATGTGGAGTACGGCGACGGTGTGCCACACCAGCTCGCCGCCCTCGGGGTAGACGATGTGACCACTGCGCTGCCCTGGCGCGCGGACACCGATTACCCGATCCATGATCCCCCGATTGCGGATATTCTTTTCGGTGTGGCACCGCCCGCCGTGACAAACTAAAATCACGGCTTTCGCATCACTCGCTGACCTGAAAGCCTGTCGTCTCGTTGGGGCCGCTTGCGAACGATATGGGCATTCGCAGCTGGAATGGCGTTTTTGATCAAGATCAAAGCGTCAGGGACCGAACAATGGGCTTATTTTCAGCCTACTCGCGCACCTGAGCACGCTTGAGAACAAGAACCTACCGTGTTTCAGCAAATTTCGGGGGGATTGTGCACGAAAAGCACGAGATTCGCATTCATGGGCGGGGCGGCCAAGGCGCCGTCCTGGCATGCTCGATTCTCGCGCAAGCGCTGATCGACGACGGCAACCATGCGGTCGCGATCCCCTCGTTCGGATTCGAGCGCCGCGGCGCCCCAGTTGCCGCCTTTCTGCGCGTCGATACCCAGCCGATCCGGGCGATGACCAACGTCTACCATCCCGATTGCGTCGTCTGCATCGATCCCACGGTTTCGCGCACAGTTGATATTTTTGCCGGCATGAAACCGGGCGGCACCGTGGTGCTGACAACGAAGGCAAAGCTGGAAGAACTCAGCTTCCCAGATTCTATTTCCCGCGTCGGCCTGTGCGACGCGGTTGGCATAGCCCTCTCGATCTATCGAAAACCGGTGACTAATGCGGTCATGCTTGGTGCATTCGCGCGCACCACCGGATTGCTGACTCTCACCTCGCTCAAGGAAGCGCTGCAGCAAATGGATTTCCGCGACGCCGGATTGACCGAAAACCTGGCGGCGGCCGAGCGCGGTTACAACGAGACTGTCGTGTACGAATTGCAGAAGGTGGGCCATGAAGCGGCAGTCGCGTGATCATTTTGACGCGTCGACCATTCCCGATGATCTGGCGCCGATCGCCACCGTCCTGAGTGGAATGCTGCCTGGCGATTGGCGCAGCATGCGGCCGCTGATCAATCGGCTCAAATGCGTCAAATGCGGGCTGTGTTGGCTCTACTGTCCGGTGCAATGCGTGGTCGAGAAGCCGCGTTGGTTCGATTTCGATCTGGCCGTGTGCAAGGGGTGCGGAGTTTGTGCGCAGGAGTGTCCGCATCGCGCTATCCGCATGGTTGAGGAGGTCGGCCGATGAGCACTGCCACCAATGAATCCCGCGCCACTTCCAACAAACCGCACTTCACCGTATGCGAAGGCAACGAGGCCGCCGCAATCGGCGTCGGCTTGGCACGCCCAGACGTCGTCGCCGTTTATCCCATTACGCCGCAATCCTCCCTGGTGGAGCACCTCTCGCAGATGATCGCCGATGGCCGCTTGCAGGCCGATCTCATGAATGTGGAGGGCGAACATGCGGTGATGTGCGGATTGCAAGGCGTGGCACTCGCCGGCGGTCGGACCTTTACCGCGACGTGCGGGCCGGGGCTTGCCTTCATGTTCGAGCCTTACATTCGCACGCCTGGCTTGCGGCTGCCGATGGTGGCGTCGCTGGTGACGCGGGATCTGCTGAGCCCGCAGTGCGTCTGGGGCGGACAGCAGGACGCCATGGTCGTTCGCGAAGCCGGCTGGATTCAGATGTATTGCGAAACGGTGCAGGAAATACTCGACACCACCGTCATGGCCTACAAGATCGCTGAGCACCGCGACGTCATGTTGCCGGTAAACGTCTGTCATGACGGCAATTACCTTTCGTTTGGCGTCACCCGCGTCGAATTGCCGGATCAGCAAGACGTCGATGACTTCCTCGGTCCGCCGGCCACCAACTGGCACATTGCGCTGGATCCATTACGGCCGATGGGAGTCGATCCGCTGACCGGCGGCGCCGGCGGACCCGGCCCGGGCAACTTCGTGCGTTATCGGAAGGGCCAATGCCGCGGCATGCAGAACGCGCTCCAAGTGATCCGCGAGGTGCACGCCGCCTGGGGCGAGCGGTTCGGCCGCTATCACGCGCCGCTAGTCGAGGAATATCGACTCGACGACGCCGACTATGCGCTTGTCACCATCGGCAGCATGACCGGCGCGGCAAAGGATGCGATCGACATCGCCCGCAGCGAGGGCGAAGCGGTTGGCCTCATCAAGATCAAGACGTTCCGGCCGTTCCCGCTGCAGGCCATGGTGGCCGCACTGGCGAAGGTGAAGCGTATTGGCGTCGTCGATCGCTCGGTGAGCTTTGGCTGGAATTCCGGTCCCGTCTATCAGGAGACATTGGCAGCGCTCCATCACACCGGCAAATCCATTCCGGCCATCAGCTTTATCGGCGGTCTTGCCGGTGCCGACATCACTGTCGAGCATTTCGCTCGCGCCATCGCGTTAACGCGCGAGGTGGAATGGGACCACCGCCGCAGCGAGCCGGTCTGGCTGAATGAGAACGATTGAGAGAGCCATGCACAGCGAGTACATCATCGTTGGCAGCAGCCATGCGGCCCTGGAAGCGGCAACGGCGATCCGCCTTGTCGACGCCGACGGTACGTTGACGCTGTTGACGCGCGACGCCCATCTTCCCTACTCACCGACCATTCTGCCGTACGTGGTGTCCGGACGGTCGCAACCCGACAACGTGGTTCTGCGCGACCATACCTATTTCCGCGATAACGCAATCGCATTCATGCCCGGTACGACCGTTGTCGCGGTCGATCCGGCCCAGTCCAGCTTACGCCTCGCATCCGGCGAGACCTGGCAGTACGACCGACTGCTGATCGCCACCGGCGCTGCGCCCACGCTGCCGCTGGTTCGCGGTTTGGCCGATGTCCCGTTTCATGTGCTGCGGTCAATGGATGACGCCATCGATCTGCGGCAAGCAATTGGCAAAGCTCAGTCAGCGATAGTGTTGGGCGCCGGTCTTATCGGCATGCACGCCGCCGAAAACATGGCCAAGGCCAAGATTGCGGTGACGGTGGTCGAACTGGAGCCGCACGCGCTCGCGGGGTATTTCGAACCGAGAGCTTCGGCGATCATTGAACGTGCTTTCGCTCGCAACGGCATCCGAATGTTGATGGGGCAAACGCTGCGCAGCGTCGAGCGGCAGGGCGACGGCTGTCTCGCCACGCTCGCCGATGGCACGACGATCGCGGCCGATCTGTTGCTGATTTGCACAGGGGTCCGGCCCAACATCGGATTTCTGCACGGATCGGGCATAGAGGTGGACGCCGGCATTCTGGTCGACGATTGGATGCGTACGAACCTGCCGAATATCTGGGCCGCCGGCGACGTGGCGCAGGCGCGCGGGTTTTGGGGCGGCAACGTCGTCAATGGCATTTTGCCGAATGCGGTCGAGCAAGGCCGCATTGCCGGATTCGGCATGGCCGACGACGCAGGCGTTGTGCCTTTTCCGGGCGCCGTGCCGCTCAACACCTACAGTTTCTTCGGACAACAGGCGATTTCCGTCGGACGCGGCGGCACCCGCGGCGGGTTCGAGATCGCAGAAAGCGGTGTCGACGCCGACGGAGTCTACCGGCGTATCGTCCTAAAGGACGGCCGGCTGGTTGGTATCGCGACGATTAACGATTTCGTCGATGCCGGCATTATGTGGCAGCTGATCCTCAGACGCACCGATCTCTCCTCGGTCAAGGCCGAGTTCATCGCCAATCCACAGCTAACCGGGCGACAATTGATGTCGCAGAACTGGCGTTAGGGGCGCACCGTGGGCCAGTGCTTCAACACTCTGCAATTCCATGCGAGCCGCTGCGACGGCTGCGGCGACTGCATGACCGCCTGCGCGCAGGCCAAGGCGAATTCCGACGATCAAGCGTACTCGCGCATCCGCATCTTTCCCAAGGCTGCCGGCGACGGCGTCGAGCTCGCGCTCTGCCGGCAATGCGCCGATCCTATCTGCGTCATGAATTGTCCATCTGGAGCTCTTTCGAAAAACAGCGACACTGGGGTCATCGACTGGGCCGAGAGCAAATGCGTCAACTGTTTGTTGTGCACGGCCGGCTGTGTCTATGCCGGCATCGTTTATGAGACCGCGGTCGGGCACGTCACCAAATGCGATTTATGCAACGGCAATCCAGCCTGCGTGAAAGCTTGTTCGCGCGAGGCGATCGAGTATCTCACGGCGGCGAGCATCTTCAATGCCTATGCTGACCAGGAGGATATGTTCTGCCGTGGCCTCGCCGCCTGTCACGGCTGCAACTCCGAACTCTTGATCCGCCACACTATGCGCATGGTAGGCCCGGACGCGGTCGTTGCCGCGCCGCCCGGCTGCATCCCCGGCATGGGTACGGTCGGCTACAATGGGCAGACCGGCGCCAAGGTTCCGATCTTTCATTCACTCTTGACCAACACCGCCACCATGCTGGCCGGGGTCAAGATGCAGTACAACCGCGTCGGGCGGGAGGTCACGGCGATTGCGCTGGCGGGAGATGGCGGCACCTCGGATGCCGGATTCCAATCGGTCTCCGGCGCCGCGGAGCGTAACGACCCGATTTTATTCATCTGCGTCGATAACGAAGGCTACATGAACACCGGCATGCAGTCGTCCGGCGTCACGCCCTACGGTTCGTGGACCTCGACGACGCCGGTCGGCGGCCAAATGCAGGGCAAGCGCACCGAGGCGAAAAATCTGCCGCTGATCATGACCATGCACAATTGTTCCTACGTCGCCACTGCCTCGACCGCGTTCCTTGAGGACTATTACGCCAAGCTGGAGAAGGCGATCGAAGTCGCGAAGACCGGCATGGCCTATCTGCATGTCTACGCCCCGTGTCCGACTGGTTGGCGCTTCCCTTCGGCGATGACCACGCAAGTTTGCCGCATGCAAGTTCGCACGAATTTCATTGCTCTGTGGGAGTACGATCCCAGAAATGGCCTGCAATTCACCCATCCGATCGACAGGGCGGAACCGGTTGCAGAGTACCTCAAGCTGATCGGCAAGTACCGCCACCTCAGCGAGGAGCAGGTCAGCCATATCCAGCACACCGTCGATGAAAAGATCGCTTTTTTACAGCAGTTGACGCAGATGGCTGCGGCCCGCCGCCCTGCACCGCTCCACTAAATCGCTGGGCCGCGGCGCAGACCGCTTCAGCGTGCCAAATCAGCCGTAGTTGCGATGCGCTCACCGCCG
>Ga0208188_1000892_pt1 | contig 14687 bp, 14 predicted proteins | sample June2015DPH_8_50_FD_184698 | JGI IMG/M metagenome (GOLD analysis project Ga0208188, IMG submission 184698) | Peatland microbial communities from SPRUCE experiment site at the Marcell Experimental Forest, Minnesota, USA - June2015DPH_8_40... | ecosystem: Environmental > Terrestrial > Soil >...
TTCCGGTTCACCGGGAGGTGGCGATGACTGGGGAGATCACCCTGCGGGGCCGGGTGCTGCCCATCGGCGGCCTCAAGGAGAAGATCATCGCGGCCCACCGCCATCAGATCAAGACGGTGCTCATCCCCCGGGACAATGAAAAGGACATCAAGGAGATCCCGTCCCGCATCTTGAAGACGGTGGACCTGGTGCTGGTGGATCATATGGACGAGGTGCTCAAACGGGCCCTGGTCATGGAGGACCCGGAGAGCCTTTTCAAGGCGCCGCCGCCGGTCCCGGAGCCAGCCGCCTTCCTGCGCCCCGAAGTGCCCGTGGGGGAGGAGATCCAGGCGCATTGAGGTAGGGTGCGCACTGCGCACCATCTCTTATGCACTGGGCACCCTGAATCGCTGAGAACCGGGGGGAGGGCAGGGCGTGCCGGTAGTATAGGCCTCTGGCCTGTGATCTGGCAACTGCTCGCCGACGACTGCTCCCGGCTCACTTATTGATGTTAGGGTCCCTTAATTATTTCTACTACCCCGCTGGGTAAGCGGCCCTTGCCTTTTACGGAAAACGGAAAACGGTAAACCGTAGTCCGCTATTATCCCCGCTCCTCCGGTGGGGTAGAGAGTTCGGGTGAGGGGGAATTCAAACCCGTTTCCGCTCCCGTTAATTACTATTGACAGCCGGGGCGCCATGGGTGACTATTACCGGGGCGGGCGGATAGCTCAGCTGGGAGAGCATCGGCCTTACAAGCCGGGGGTCACAGGTTCGAGCCCTGTTCCGCCTACCAAGTTTATTAGTTCAAGGTTCAAGGTTCAAAGTTTTAGTTGGGAGCTGTGGATCAGATTCCTTGACTTTGAACTTGCAACTTTGAAGTTTGAACATATGCCGCCGGGGGCGTAGTTCAGTTGGTTAGAACGCCGGCCTGTCACGCCGGAGGTCGCGAGTTCGAGTCTCGTCGTCCCCGCCAATGAAATCAAGGGGTTAGGCCAAACTGACCTGCCCCCAGTATTTGTACCAAGTTTTAAGTTAGTCTGGGGGTCAAGTCAAGCCAGAGATGCTGGCGGAGCCTAGCGTAGCCAGGATCTCTGGGCAGCACCTGGATGGTCTCGGGTGCGGATGGCCTATAACCCAAGGCACTGTGAGGCCTTACCGTATTGTCTTCCCGCCGCCAGCGCTCTGTTAGGATCTGGGCCTCCTTCAGGGTGTAGAAAATTTCCCCGTTGAGCAACTCATCACGCAGTTTACCATGGCAGCTCTCGTGGTAACCGTTCTCCCAAGGACTGCCAGGTTCAATGTAGAGCGTTTTGACTCCTACCCGGCTTAACCAGTCCCGAACCGCCCTGGCCGTAAACTCCGGCCCGTTGTCCGACCGGATCTAGTCTGGCGGGCGCCGTGACACAAACAGCTCCGTCAACCGAGACCACACCGCATCGGCATCAAAGCGTCGGGACACCTCGATAGCCAGGCATTCCCGTGTGTACTCATCAATAATGGTGAGCATCCGGAGGCCCTTGCCAGCGTGTGTCCTCGCCATCACAAAATCGTAGGACCAGACATGGTTCGGCCAGCAGGGACGGAGACGGATACAAGATCCGTCGGTTAGCCACAATCTGCCCCGCTTTGGCTGCTTCTGGGGCACCTTCAGCCCTTCCTGCCGCCAGATGCGTTCCCTTCTCTTATGGTTCACCAGCCAGCCGTCACTTCGCAGGAACGCCGAGATGCGACGATAGCCGTATCGTCCATACCTGGTGGCCTAGCCAATGCTGGCCGCGGTCAGCCCCACCTCGTCATCAGGCTCGGTAACGCTGGGTCGCAGGCGGTTGCCCAAGCACCCCGCAGACGCGGCGTTCCGACACTGTAAGAGCCTTCCGGACAGGCTCGCTGCCTTGCCGGCGACGGGTCGGGCTTAGAAGTTTCCCCTTACCGCCTCCTGGAGAATCAGTTTATCCAAGGTGAGATCCGCCACCGCCCGTCTCAGCCGGGCATGCTCCTGCTCCAGGACCTTGAGCCGTTTGGCCTGTTCAGCCTTTAAACCACCGTACTCCCGGCGCCAGCGCTAGCAGGTCTGTTCGGCAATACCCAGGGTACGCCAAACCTGGGCCGCCGTCTGACCCTGGGCCAAGGCTACCTCTGCTTCCCGCAGCTTCCCGATGATCTGCTCCGGTGTCTATCGCCTCCTGCTCATCTCCTGGCCTCCCTTTAAGCCACCACTCTAACTTAACAGGTGGATCAGTTTTGGGGGGGCAGGTCATCAGCGACAGAAGGATCGGACACCGGTGAACGAAATGGCCCGGGATCTGGATAAATTTTCCAAGCGATACCCAGAGACAACCGCTATCACCTTGAATTGAGGACAGATTTATTTTTGAGAGATCAGGCGGGCAGTGGGAAAAATAGGTTTATCCTCGACAGGCTTGCATCTCATTCTTAATTTTATGGACAGGAAGGGCAAAGAAGCAAATTCGGCCCAAATATTTCAAAAAGGAGGCGCGCATAATGTCCCCTAAGAAAATGGAAAAAGTCAAAGCAGAAGCTGGCATAATCTCATCTGAGAAAATCAAAGAAGTTAAAGCTCTGATAGAAGCTGCCGGACTTTCTCACAAGAATACTGAGTCAGGTTTTGCAGACATTGTCATCACCACATGTGATCCAAAAGGGTGTATAATTGGCTGTAAAAGTAACGTTAACGCAAGAAATTGATTTTGAGCTCCGTTAATTTCCTCCAAATACTCATTCGATATCTACAGATTTGCTGATTTTTCTTCCACAAATGTCCTTATAGCATCATAAGGGAGATAATTATGGCTCTGGTCCTTAACCCAGAGGTAAAATTGCGCCAAGATGGCGGTAGAGCTATCCTTTTTTCCTTAAATGCACCTGGTAGTATTTCAGATGGTGTTTTTGCATTTATCTACCCTCAACAGGCAATAACATTAGCATTATTTGATGGCCATCATGAGATTGAGGAGATTAAAGAAACAATCGCATATTTGTTCAGCATAGATGATCTCTAAGTGGCAAAGTTTCTTGATATTTTGCTATCTCATGCGGTGAATATGGATCAGACGGTTAGCTCATTATTAATAGACGCCGACAGCCCTATGGGTAGATCAGCCCGAATTTATGATCCCAGAGATTTTTTAGTGCCTGCTGAAAGAATTAACATGTCGGACATTAGATTTACGATACCTTGCACATTGTTGGTACTTCCTACAATGAAGTGCATCACTAATTGCTGTTACTGTTATGCCGATCGGGAAGGATTTCGCGGAAGGCCAGAATTTGACTTAACATTCTTCACAAAATTATTAAGGGAAATGAAAAAATGTGGCATGGAAACAATAGATATTTCCGGGGGCGATATTTTTTGCAGACGGGATGCCTTTGATCTTATCGAGTGCGCCTTTGAGGAAGGTATGCACATAGATATACCCACTAAATATCCTCTGTCTAAACAGCAGATTGAACATCTGGCAAAATTAGGTTTGTCGAGCATACAGATCAGTATTGATGCCAATAGACCTGAAATCATAGATATGCTCGTAGCCAAGGAGCCTGGCTATGGGATGAAGATACTTAAAACGATAGATGACTTGGGGGAAGCGGGATTACAGGTCCGTACAAATACTGTCTTGACACCTTATAATATTCATGAGGCTCCGAACCTGGCCCGATATCTTGCCAAAAAACCTCATGTATTTAAATCCAACTTCACTTGCTACGAGCGGTCGTTATATTGGCATAACGATTCTCTTTTTTGTTGTGTAGAAGATATTTCCAAATTTGAGAATGAGTTCAATGAAATTAAAGCTGAGTTTCCTCATAAGAAAATGAATTTCGATGGTGCATTAGGCAATCCTTATTCTGGTAGTCAAACAGAGAGACCAGATGCTTTCCAAAAAAGGATTCTTTGTACAGCTAATCGCCGAGGATTTGTTGTACTTCCAGATGGCAGGGCAACTATCTGCGAAGAGATATATTTGCATGAAAGTTTTATCCTGGGCGATTTAAACAGACAAAGTCTAATGGAAATCTGGAGTTCTCCCAAAGCCTTGCAGCTCGCACGTCCGGAGCAAGGTCTGGTTCCAGATGGACCATGCAAGGATTGTAGCGACTTCAGTCATTGCCACGAAGGTCGGGGCCGCTGCGTGCGCGAAACACTCAAAGCTTACGGATACACCCATATTGGCCGGACCCGCGTTGTCCGCGGGCGCCGGTTGGAAATAGAATGGGATAACAAATCTAAGCCCTCAAGTCAGGTGAACTTATATTAATCTCTTTATGGCAGCCTTTTAAATCCCGCCAAGGAAACAGATTGAGTACGTAGGCGACCTCCCACCAGCTACGCCTGGCCGAGGCCAAGACATATGAGATCCTGGACACCGGCATCGAAGCCTGCTGCATAATATCGTTTATCAAGCCAAGATTATTCTGATGTTGTTACACCTCAGTGAAGACCGCCATAGAAAAAGGGGAACTGGTAAATTTGATCATCAATAATCGGGCTGGGGGAAATGCGCCATTGATTGCTCGGGAAATTGCGGAGAAATTTATGGGGAAGAAGGAACCTGAAGTGAGATAGCAACGGGGTCTATGGGATCGCTAATATTCATGGTTTTATGAAAGGCGGCTCCTTCGAGTAAGATTTTCCACTTATTAGGTATTCATCACGTTCACAGGCTCGATTATAAGTAGATTGCTGTGAGAAGGAATTTAGGAATTCCAGCCTTTCTCGAAGCGGTATAGTGAAATAAACCGGGCTTTCCATGAAAATCGCCAGAATCCCTCTGTTAATATGTGCACTCGCCATTTGACCATTCCTCCCTGATTGATTTCCCGATGCCTCTTTGGCTTTGATGGTAATATGGTTCATTGGCGGGAGAAGATAAATCGGGGTTTCCCTGGTATTGGCCTTCGATAAACATGAATTTGGAGACACGAGAATGCCGTATCCTTTAATTCGAGATTATTCAACAGGAGAGCGTATTGGGGAAAATTATTTTGGGATTTTCAAATTTTTATCCAGGTTCCTATCCACAATTCCCTTGACAAACCCATTCTATTGCCAACTTAATGATATTTCTTACACCGATTTATCCATATGTCAAAAAATAAGGAGACCTTTCCATGGCAACAGAAAATTTGAATCTCACCATACAGGTCATCAGCGCACATGCCTCTATGACGGAATTATCCACCCAGGAGTTAGTGGAAGAGATCAAGACGGTCTACAATCTCTTCGCATCTTTGGAAGGCGGCGCTGAGATACCAGAGATCATGGCTCCGGAGAAGGGTGGAGAGGCGAAACTGGAGAAGATGAAACCCCCCATTCCAATGAAAGATATAGTCCAGGAGAAATTTGTAGTTTGCCTTGAATGCGGAAGAAAGATGAAGAGCCTAAAAGTGCATTTACAAAAGGGGCATGGATTGACGCCCAAGGAATATTTCTGGAAATATGACCTTGACCCAAAACAATATCCGCTCGTGGCTCGGGGATCCACGGCAAAACGTAGTCAGATGGCGAAGGATAGAGGGTTTGGAAAAATGGTAGGGAGGAGAAAGAAGGCGGGGGCTTGAGTAAACTCTTCAAATTATCTGGCTCTTGGGAAAACTGTTCAATCTGGGGATGAGGTCGATATGGGCCTCATTCTTATGATATTCGCTTGCTTTCGGACTTAAATTCGAAAAGAGAGGTCGCTAAAAGCGTTTTTGGAATGCGGTGGCCAAGAATGCTGCATAATCTCAGGTAAAAGGAGACAAGAATGGCAAATGTAGTCTTAATTAATGCATTTGAGATTCAAAAAGGCAGAGAGGACGAATGACTAAAATTTTGGGAAAAAGCGGCTGAGTTCATAAAAAGACAACCAGGTTTTATTTCAACTAAGCTGCACCGGACCATTATACCTGGGACTCGCTTTCCTCTTATTAATGTGGCTGAATGGGAATCGGTGTAGCACTTTGAGAAAGCCATCAACCAGGAGGAATTTAAGAGGTTTATAGCCCCTTACATGGAGGTGTGTCCGCATTATCCAGGCTTATATGAGGTCATCAGGACTTAGGAAAACCGGCAATTGCAATACACTCTGAAATAAAAAAACCCTTCCTCACCCTCGGGGCGCTGGCCCTTCTGGCCCTGTGCCTCTATGGCGCAGCCCGCTTCTCCAGTGACTATTATGTGTTTAATTAGCGGCCGATTTGGTGTTTTTCCTCCCAGGCGTCGAAGGTATTTACCAATTGTAGAATTGGAATCTCTCTAATCACTCCTCGCCCTGGATAGAGAGTTGTAGGGCATCTCGCAAAGTTTTCCCCCTTATAGAACCAAATTCAAAGTATTATTGTGGTGAGTGTCACGAACCTCTTCAGATAATGATAATTCCTCCTGTTTTGAAAAAGGAATATCGTCAATACCCTCTAATTAGGAGAATATGGAATATAGCCTCTAAAGAAATTGAGTCAGCTGATGAAATAATCATTTGGGGTTATAGCTTGCCTCCCACAGATTTTTTAGTCTTTGGCCTTCTACGTCAAGCAAGAGATAAAAGTCTAAAGAGACTTATTCTTATAAATCCGAATATAGTAAGGAGAAAGGAATTAGGAAGATAGTTATCATTGACATTTATTAAACGATTCTATGACATATTTAGCCGGGTGTTGGAAAGAGATAATATTTTTGTATATGATTTATTTTCAGATTATTATAATGGCGTTAATCTTTTTGCAAAATACCAAATAGAGAGTTCGAGAAGAGCCTTGAGTTTCCTGAAATAAAAGAAACTGAGGCTTTTCATCTGTCCTAAATCAGAGTTGATTTTACAGTATCCCCGCAGTTTAGTTTCTGTATCCTGTTTTCGTTAACCCGGCGACCAGGTGACGAGACCCTATGATCCCAATTATTTTCATTTTCCAAATACAATAGCGATGGCAGCCAAACATAGGCCACCACTCAAAATGACATACCAATTTGTAAAAGTTTTATGCAATTTATCTGTCATCGAAACTCCATTTAGAATCTTCATCTTTTCCCTTCTCCAAACTCGATTTTTAAGACAAAAAAAACCGGATTGCCTAATCATTGGCAACCCGGCTATCTCTTCATTGAGACCCGTGGCTTTCCGTCCTCAGCTCACGCTAAGTTTGGCTTTATCCACACCTGTTAGGAAGTTTAATTATTCGGAGATGCATGTCAAGAGGCTCCCTTAAAAATTTGCGAGTGCTATAATCCCACCATCAAAGCGATAATTCCCATTTAAACGCAGATCCGTTTCTGTATCCCTTTCCTTTAACCCGCCGCCCGTCCCATTCCCCTCCCATGTGCAAATTTTGGGGTAAAATTATTTTGTGGAAATTGACAAACTTTTGACCATGGTTAGATTAAAATTGAGACTGGAGCAGGTTCCCTAATCAATTTTTAAACTGTGGTGGCAAGATTGACGCATAATCTCGGGTTAAAGTGAAAACATTTGTATTCATATTTTTTTTGATCTTGCTTGCCAGTGCGTTGTTTTCGGGGGTGCTGCTGCTGATTCGCAGGCGTTTTGGGCAGCGCCTGAAAGACCAGGAATATATTCACTCCTCTATTTTTGATTTCTTCACTACCCTCTACGCCTTTTTCATCGGCTTTGCCATCGTCACCTTATGGTCGACGTTTCTCACTGCCAAAGCCGATGTCAACCGTGAAGCTACAACGATCATAAGCGCCTACTACGCCTCCCGAAATTTGCCGAATTCCGAGCCCTTCCGCCAAGCTCTGAAAAACTATGTCAAAACTGTGGTCGAAGATGAATGGCCACAAATGGGACAAGACTCGATGAGCGAGGCAGCCAGTCGTCGTTTCGATGACGTCTTGGCCAAGTTTTCTGCAATCAGTGGCGATTCTGACAAGCTTGGGGCAATTTATAATAGTCTTACGGAAGTCAACCGACTGCGCCTGTCCCGTTCTGTCATGATGAAAGGCAATCTTTACCCAACGGTCTGGATCATTCTCATCTTTGGCTTTGGGGCGATGGTGTTCGGATTCGTCCTCTTGAATCGGCACCAAACAGCGTTGTCCTTTATCTTTGAGTTGATTGTCTTCTTCATGGTATTGTCTTGTCTCCTTTTTATTTGGGATATTAACACGCCGTTTTCCGGTTTCATTACGGTGAAACCAGACACTTTTCAATTAATTTATCAGAAGATGGTGAGATTACCTTAGAGGGCAGTTTGATCGTTCTCCGAAAGCGGGATCATTGTTTTGTGTAATTTGTAATTGAAATATAGGCACCCCAAAGTCTTAGATAATTTATTTATCTAAGATATCTATATAGTGGTGCCTACTTTTATCTTTCCTATACTATTACCTAATATCCCCAAGTCAGCAACCCTAATTTCAAATTTTTAAGGCAAAGGGTACCACTAATCTATCTTCTATATCCCTTTAATATTCGAGGATAATTGCTGTATAATCAGCAAAATATAATTAGTATATTAGGTTTATTGGAGGCAGAAAATAGGGATCCCCTAATTGACGTTTTCCTTGTAGTCGCCAAGAATGCTGCATAATAACGGCTATGGAGAGTGTTTGATGGAGCGGCGACTATTCCCCCGGGTCTATAAATCCTTCCGATTTGAATATCAGGTACAATTGCACGGTTCGGGAGATTTCTTTTCAAACTTGGCCGTTATGAAAGACATCAGCTTGGGCGGCCTGTATTTTATGTCCGAGACCGCACCTACACTGCAACCTGACGATATCGCAGACTTCATTTTCAAATTCCAGCCTGACCAGGTGAATCCCCTCATTCCCCATAAAATCAAGGCCAAAGGGAAAGTCAAGCGCATAGAGCAGCCGACTAAAGAATCCCCCAATTTTGGGGTAGCGCTGGAATTCCTTTCGGGGCCGGTTTGTGTCTGCGCGGATTGACTTCCCTCTATATATTTAGGTGTCCTGAACCAGACTTAACTTGATAGTATCCCCCCAGGTTGGTTTCCGTATCCCTTTTCCGTTAACCCGTCGCCTCCAGTGAGTCAATTTTGGGATCAAAGTGGGGGTTAACTTTTCTTACCATGGCCGGCTATTTTTTCTTAATCCTCGGCGATAAGAAGATCCGGACGAGGAAGAGGATCGCCACGGAGGTCACCACCACCAAGATCAGGGTACTTGCCTCAGTCTGAATTGTGTACCATACCATATCCCAGATTTGCCAGAGCTGGTTCAAGATATCTTGAGCCATTCCAAACTCCTCAACGGCACTGACGATATGTAATTATAACATAAATCTGGAGCCAAGAAATTTACGGCACGGGTATGACCCCATATGGCAGACGAATCTCTCAAAAGCCATCGCTAACCAGTTTTGCTAAAATCTGCTGCATTCTGCCATCCCAAATTAATGGTTAGCGAAGGCGATTATCAAGGAAACCCGGGTTTACCTATTTCCATAGATGACCCATATTATCATCAAGGCCAACGGCGGCCAAGGCTATATGCCGGAACTGCAATTCGCCCTGCTAAACTGCCGCACCTACGAAATACCAAGATGGAGACAACTATGGAAAAGCACGGAAATTTCTCCAAAGATGAGTCCGGGATGAAAAAGAAGTCTATTCGTTTGGGTATAATTGAAAACAACTGCGGCCAAATTATGGGCAATAAATTCCTGAAGTTTATTTCAATATTATTATTTAGTTTAAGTTTTATATTGTCTTTTAGGTTATTAAAAAATCTCTTATGTCCAGGCATATCCTTTGGGTATAATGAAATGATTATAATGATGTCATCTTGTTTGGCAGTTAACTTTGTGGCATTATTGATATTATTTAAATATCAATCGCTCCATGACAATCTATCGGATAACCTTAACAATCTCATCAAACAGTTGCATAACTAAACCATCGCCTCACCCCCGATCGTCTCCTGTAAGGCGTCTCATAAGGTCAGAATTGCCCTCTTGCGGATAACACGCCCCATCTAATCAATCTTCTAAAATCTCCTGCATTCCGCTATCCCAAATTCCTGGTTATCGATGGCAAATATCAGGGAAACCCGGATTTACCTTTTTCAACCGGTGACCCATATTATCATCAAAGAGTAAGGAAGAATCTGCAAATCCATCAGACAAGGGGGCATCATGTTTCAAAAATTCATGCGGCCTCTGGCTCAAGGTTTAGCGATCATTGCTATGTTTAGCGGAGCATACATTTGTTTTGTCACCGTCTGGGGCCGGGGTTCTTTTTAATCTCCTTAGCTGGGGATTTATCCTGGGTGACACAGCTGTCTCGCCTGTGAAAGAGGTACAGCCATATGTACAGCCGACGCCGAAGCACAGGTTTTATTCCTCGCAAAATTCAGGTTTCCACTAATTTTGCTGATAGCCTAAATTAGCTATTAACCACATATGAGGGTTTGTTATCTTACCAATAGGCAGGTGATGAACGTGGATTTCTTACTGGTTTCCATTATAATTTTCTCCGGGATCTATGTCCTGGCCTGTTGCATTTTCTGCCTTTGTGACAAATCGTGCCGGGGCCAAGTGCTCTACCGGATCCATAAATAATCGCTACTCAATAAATGAGCGCGGTGAAAAGACTCCTACTACTATCAGTTGTACTCCCGCTATCTCTGGTTAATGGCATTTCTGTCCGGCTAAGCCAGAGCCAAGGTTAACTGTTTATAATTACACATATTAGAAGGCATTGTCTCTGGCGGCTGAAAAAGTTCCTGCCAGGTGCGGGTTCTAAAGAGATTGAGTTGTAGTAGCCTGAGGCAGTTTTGCAAAGTAATGCTTAAGTTAGACATGAACTTGAGATAACAAAGCAAGAGATAGACGATGAGCGCCGCATAGATCTGGGTCAGCACGGCGTTTTCCGAATTGCCGCTGAAGGCCTTGATCTTCAGGTTCTGTTTGATGAAGCGGAAGAAGATTTCAATCTGCCAGCGTTCTTTGTAGATGTTGACGATGGTTCTGGCCGCCAGCTTGAAATGGTTGGTGAGAAAGACGTAGCGTCGGCCGGTGGCGGCGTCCCGGTAGGCAATGCGCCGCAAGACCACGGGGCATTGCTGAGTCTGGGCGTCTGTGAGGCGGATGGTCTGGTCGGCGATCACCCCTTGGGTTTTGTTGACTTTCCGGCGCTCCAGCACCTCAAAGCGGGCGTTGCGCTTCAGCCGGGTGACGAAGAAGATTTTCTGGGCGGTCAGTTGAGCATACCAGGCATAGTCGGTATAGCCCAAGTCCGCCACGACAATGGAGCCTTTGGGCAGGCTAAGGCTGCGGGCCTTCCTGATCTCGTGCTCCCGGGCCGGGGAGAGGGCCACAAAGGCTGGCAGATAGCCGTCATGGTCCAACAAGGTTTGGAGCTTGATACCGCCCTTGCTGCGGCGGCAGGAAGCCCAGGGAAACAGAGACAGGCAGAGGCTCACCACCGTGGCGTCCAGGCTGAAGAGCTTGTTTTTGAACTTGAATTTGTGCTTCGGGGCCAGCGGTTGGCAGCGCCGATACATCAAGGCAAACAGCGCCTCAAAGAAGGAAGCGGGGCGGTGGCGATTGGCGCGGCACCGGCTTGACTCCCAGGTGGTACAGACTCTTGACCCGGGCCTTCAGACTGGCGACGCCATCCCGCAAACTCGCTCGGGCCGTAAGTTGCCTAGAAAGCAGGTGTACCAACTGGCTCCAGCGGGTAAAAGAGCGGGCCTTTCGGCCGTTCCCATGCTCGGCTTCCAGCTTGGCAAAATGATGTCTCGGAAGCAGTTTGAGCATCTGCTGAAAGATTGTGTTACAATGGGCCATGGTCCGAAATCTCCTTTCTGTTTAGTGAGTTACGGCTAACCCATTCTAACAGATTCCCAGGAGTTTTCGGACTTTTTTTAATGATCCCGAGTGGTGGATTTGGAGCAGCGTCCTGGCTAAAACCGACCAGCCGAAGAATTTACGGTGACCAGAGGAGCGGGGTATGCCACTGTCGACCCATAAAACCAAGATCGTAGCTACCATCGGCCCATCCTGTGAATCTCCCGAAATGCTGAGGGAAATAATCCAGGCCGGCATGAACGTGGCCCGGCTCAATTTTTCCCATGGCGATTTCGCCACTCACAGGCGTCTCATAGAGAATGTGCGGGCGGCAGCCGGGGCGGCGGGGCGGCGGGTGGCCATCCTCGCTGATCTCCCCGGTCCCAAGATGCGTATCGGCCAGATCTGCGGTGAGCCCATCGAGTTGAAACCAGGGGGTGTTTTTACTCTGACTACAGAGGCGATCACGGGGGACGAACGCCGCGCCTCGGTGACATTCGCCCGCTTGCCGGAGGTGGTGAAGCCCAAGGACACCCTCTTTTTAAATGACGGCCTCATTCAGCTAGAAGTTACCGATATTCAAGGAAATAACTTGATTTGCCGGGTGATCGTGGGAGGCGAACTACGCTCCAGGAAAGGCCTCAACCTGCCGGGTATCTCTTTGGGAATCAGCGCCTTCACCGACCATGACCGTGAGTGCTTGAAGTTTGCTCTGGAACACGGAGTGGACGCGGTCAGCCAATCGTTCGTTGAGTCCGGCAAGGATGTTGCGGCTGTGCGGGAGGCCGCCCAGGCTCTCGGCCACCAGCCGTTCATCATCGCCAAGATAGAGCGCCTCAATGCCCTGAATAACCTGGACAGTATCCTCGAGGCGGCGGATGGCATCATGATTGCTCGGGGTGATCTGGGGGTGGAAGTCCCCATAGAGCAAATCGCCGGGGTGCAAAAGCAGCTCATGCGCCAGGCGAACCTGCTGGGTAAACCGGTGATCACGGCCACCCAGATGTTGGAATCCATGGTGGCCAACCCCCGGCCCACCCGGGCCGAGGCCACCGATGTAGCCAACGCCATTCTGGATGGCACCGACTGCGTCATGCTTTCAGAAGAGTCGGCCATGGGCAAATACCCGGTGGAAGCTGTGGCCATGCTGGCCAAGATTGCAGCCGCCATCGAACCTTATCGGCCCGGACAAGGGGTGAAAAAGATTCTCCGCACGTCCGGGAAGGGTAGCCAAGTCGGGTTCACAGATCTGATCGCCTTGAGCGTGGATGCGACGCTGGCAAAGGTGGCCCCAGCCGCGGTATTCGTGCCCACCCGCAGCGGGGCTACGGCCCGGAGCCTCGCCCGGTTCCGGCCGCCGGTGTGGATTGTGGCAGTGAGTTCCCAGGAGGCCACCTGCCAGCAACTCCTCCTGACCTACGGCGTCCACCCCGTCCACGAACCGAACCACCCGGAGGACTGGAAAACCTATGTACGCCACTATTTACAAGCCAATGAGATGACTGGCGACCTTGTGGTGCTGACCGAAGGCCCTTCCTTCCAGGATCCCGAGGCCAACAACCGCATGGAACTCATTAACCTGAGGTAGATGGAGGGGCCGGCAAGGATTTACCTCTCATGCGTCGTCTCCTGTTGCCAAGGAGAAGAAGGCGCCATGACAAAATGTTTTGCTCCGCCACGGCGGGGCAGTCTGGAACTGGGAGAACCGCTTCCAAGGCTGAATCTACGTGGTCCTATCGGAAATAGGTATGGCGGCGACGACCGGCCCGGTTAGAGGGCTCCAAAAACCCTTTATGCGACTGCGGGGCCAAAGCGGCCGCATAACCTCAGTTGCAATCTCCTAAGCCGGCCTTATATTGATTTTGCTGAGAATGATTAGGAGAGCGACGAAGACTGGCCCCTGCACCGCTGACTCAGTCCCGAAGTTCCTGCCCCCTTTATCACCAAGGAGGAAGCGATGAGCACTGAAGGCAAAGAGGATTCGTCCCGAGCCATTTGCACCGGTTACTGGCGCCACCTTTTGACCTTCATGGCGAACACCGACCGGCGGGCCCGGATCCTGGGCCACTATGCCCTGGCCTGCTGGCTGCAGCAAAAGATCAGAAAAGCCACCCGCCTCCTGGGCGAAAAGACTTATCAGGCCCTGGAGCGGGGCGAGGCTAATCCCCTGGTGGCCCCTGAAGTGGGTGAGGCGGTGCAAAGGGCCAAGGACTTGAAGGATCTCAAAGATAATAATTATCGGGTCATTGCCGCCATCCGGGAGCAGATTCGCCGCTCCAGTGCCGTTGCCACCCCGGAGGAACCGGGGGACGCGGAGGATAATCCTCCGCAGCCCTGAGTTCCGGTCAGCGGCAGGCTTCCTCCCTATCACTCCCCTAAGGCCCGCCCGCTTTTGACCCCGGGCGCGCCGGGGAAGGGTTTGCGGTTTTCTTTTTTCGGTTTCGGGAAGCACCAGAAGGGGACTAGCTCAGGCAATTTTGGGCCATAATGGCTACAGTTGGTTTGCCCAGGCATCAAATTCATGGAAAATAACCCAAGGGGAAAAGAGCCCTTACCTGCGCCGGCTAGCCTGACCGAAGGCCAGGCCGCAGAGCAGGTGGACGCGACCACAGATCCGACTACGTCCGAACGCCCTCTGCATGATTATGTAGCAGAGGTATCGGAGCAGACTGATGTTCGAGTTGGTTTGCCATCGCCTCTGAGAACCTATGCAAGCGGGGAAGGAGTGAACTTTGCGTTTTCCAGCCGGCACGCCAGCCGCGTGCGGTTGGAGTTTTTTGATCATCCCGAAGATGCCACGGCCGCCAGGGTGATTGACCTGGATCCGGCGCACCACCGCACTGGAGACGTATGGCACGTCTGGATTAAGGGGATTCGCGATGGCCAGCTGTATGCCTATCGCGTGGACGGCCCTTATCAACCCAAGGATGGCCATCG
>Ga0208188_1000900_pt1 | contig 14607 bp, 9 predicted proteins | sample June2015DPH_8_50_FD_184698 | JGI IMG/M metagenome (GOLD analysis project Ga0208188, IMG submission 184698) | Peatland microbial communities from SPRUCE experiment site at the Marcell Experimental Forest, Minnesota, USA - June2015DPH_8_40... | ecosystem: Environmental > Terrestrial > Soil >...
GCCTGGGCGTCAACGGCAATGCTCGTCGCATTGCATCATCGAGTGAATTCAGGCAAGGGACAGTTTATAGACGTATCGCCTGGGGAAGCCTTCGGGCGTTGCATCAATTATGGTCTCACCTACTATCAGGGGTTTAAGGACGTCTTACCGAGGCTAGGGAACTGGGACCCAGGGGTTTTCCCTTACACCTACTTTCGTTGCAAGGATGGATATGCCTTCCTCGCCGGTTTTTCAGATATAAACTGGGAAGCCCTTTGCACTATCCTGAACCGCCCCGACCTGCGGGCTCAGTTTCCAACTATTTTCGACCGGCTCAATCCAAACAACATGGGCACCATGTACAAAGAGATCGAGAAATGGACGCTGGCTCGCACGTACGATGAAATCTACGATGCAGTTATGGCTTACAACAAGACAGGCGGTAAAGGCGTGGTAGTTCCCGGCAAGGTTTCAGCCCCCATCGACACGATGAAAACTGAGAACTGGTGGGAGAGACATGCCCTGCAAAGACTCAACGATCCTCACTACGGAGAAACGGTAATCGCCAATCAAGCATGGAAGATGACAGCAACGCCGCCACGAGTCAAATGGGTATGCCGTCCTGTTGGTGCTGATAACGAGCATATCTATGGTATGAAGCTCGGCTTTGGACCTAAGCAACTGGCAGCAATGAAAGAAAAAGGGCTCATATAGGAGAATCGGCTTCTTCCAAGTATTAACTCATGTCCCATGGGGACATCCTTAACCATACAAAATGTTAAATCCTGTGGGAGCGGGCCTTGCCCTCGATTAGCCTCAAGATGTATTGAGTTGATCACGCACATTGTCCGCTCCCGCAGCAACACAACTTAAGAATTTAATGCTTCGATCCCTCCTTTATCCAGATCGCATACTTATCGCAAGTAATACCTTCGATCATTTTACACTTTGTTAACTGATGGCAAAAGGAGACTAATTCAATGCCACGGCCACTAAGGCAACGGAAAAAAGTGGAAATCCTTTCTCTGAAAGAAGCTGTAAACAAGTATATGCGCGATGGACAGATCTGCGCTTACAGCGGCTTTACAGGGTTTAACAGGAATCCGGTGGCATTTGCATGGGAGACTGTCAGACAGGGCTTCAAAGACCTGCATATCATGGATCGTCACGGGAGCTGCTGCACATGGCTTCTTAATGCGGTCGGGGCCATGAAAATATTTGAAACCGACTGGATGGGCTGGGGGGAGATGGCAGGCAAACTGGATATAAGTCTCGAAAGGCGCTACAAGGCCGGCCAGATCATCCTCGAGGACTACTCGCATGGTGCAATGGCAATGAGATACCTGGCCGGAGCTATTGGTGCGCCTTTCATCCCTTACTACGCACCTCTTGGCTCAGACCTCTATAATCCGGACTATGATTCTCTCGGCCGCGCGGGACTGCGGGACGGCAAGAACCCCGGGATCGCAAAAAAGAAATTCATGCAAATCGAAGAACCATTTTTCGGAGATGGCGACGTAGTGCTCCTGCCTGCCGCAAGGCCTAACCTTGCAGTAATCCATGTCGCCCAGGCCGGTGACAAGGGCACGGCGCGATGGCGCGGCGTCGGCACCATCGACAAGGAGATCGCCTTTGCGGCGGACAAAGTAGTCCTTATCTGTGAAGAACTTGTTCCCGAATCCGAAATGCGCAAGAGTCCTGAAGCAAACCAGATCCCGTTTTTTGTTGTAGACTGTATCGTCGAACAGCCATGGGGCGCATTCCCCAGCTCGGTCCCGTTTTATTATGACTACGACGCACCGTTTATGAGAGGCATGGACGCCGCGTCCAGGAAGGAAGAGGACCTGAAAAAATGGCTGGATGAATGGGTGTTTGGGCCAAAAGACTGGGAAGACTTCGTCGTGAAACTCGGCGTCAAGAGGATGCTCGACCTCAAGGCCGACAGCGTAACCGGCTACAGCACCCGGATGATGAGAGGCAAAAAACCCGCTCCCAGGATGAATACGCCTCTGTCGGTCGCAAGAAGCGGTTTCTAGAAAAGGGGGACAGGTATGAGCAAATCGATGGAAGAGTTGATGCAACTGGTTGACAAAATGCCCGATGAACCTGCAAAGCCGGGCGAATTCATCCTGCCTGAGCTGATGGCCATAGCGGTTGCCCACGAGGTTCGGGACGATGATATAGTGTTTGCGGGCACAGGTCTTCCTATGGTCGGCATCATGGCCGCCAATATGCTCCATGCGCCACACGCCCTCCTGATTTATGAATCCGGGATCTGCGACGGAAAAACGATGCACGTACCAATGTCGGTCTGCGACCAGAGGGCCGCCAATATGAGCTCGACTTTGGGCGGACTTGTCGACACGTTCGGATACTTTCTTCAGGGGGGCTTCGTCACCCTGGGATTTCTCGGAGGGGCGGCAATCGACAAGTACGGTGGGGTAAATGTCACATCGATCGGCGACTACTTCTCGCCAGCCCACAGGTTTACCGGATCGGGAGGAAACGCCGATATAGGCTCTATGGCGCACCGGACCGCCTTCATAATTCTTCAGGAAAAAAGGCGGTTTCTGGAAAGAAACGAATACACCACGACCCCAGGCTGGTGGTGCTGGGACTTCAAAACCCGCGAGTGGAAGCCCAAACAGGAGGTGTGGAAGGGCACCCCCTTTGCAAACTGCGGCCCTGATTCGGTCGTGACCAACATGGCAGTTTACCGGTTCGACAAAAACGGGATTATCTACCTTGAGACGAACCATCCGGGAGTGAGTGTCGCCCAAGTGAGCGAAAACTGTGGATTCGACCTCAACGTGGAAAGAGTCAAGGGCGAGACCCCGGCTCCCACTTACAAGGAGCTTTTCGTACTCAGGGAATTCGTGGACCCGGAACTTATCTTCATGCCTCAGAAGATGGAATATCCGCCTGCCATCCAGTCGATAATCGACTCGCATTAAGTGTGGGCAGCCATGCGGAGAAGCAGGACTGAGGACTGAGGGCCTCCGGCCCGGCGCTGGGCAATCTTGAAGTGCCGTTTCGCCGGGTTGTACGCGCCACTGAGGACTGAGCAAAAACGGCGACCGTGCGCGCAGACATTAAACCTGGTGCGGTTGAAGGCAAGCCAAATGGTTAAGCGCATCAGAAAGTCAAGCTGCAATGGTGTACGGGTCGCGCTTAGCGGGGCCTCCCGTAGCGACATGTGGGCGCGTAACGCGGGGACCTACCGCTCATTCTCGACAGTCCGCCCACACACCCGCGAGACGGGCCGGGAGCGAGAGGCCTCCTTTGTCATTGTCCATTTTTGTATTTTACTGATAAAATTGTCGGCGACGCTCAGGAAGGAATTATCGACAATTGCTGACAAGTTTGGCCATCCACAATTACGCCATAATTCGCGATCTCGAAATAAGCTTGCATCCGGGGTTCAATGTCCTGTCGGGAGAGACCGGTGCGGGGAAATCGATTCTGGTAGGGGCCGTCAATCTCATCCTCGGGGCGCGCGCATCAAGTGAGATGATCCGAACCGGGGCTGCTGAGGCGAGCGTTGAGGCGGTCGTGCAGTTACCGCCCGGATGCCTTTGTGCGCAGTATCTAAGCCAATGGGGAATCGAATTCGGTCCGGAACTCGTAATCCGCAGGAGCATCGCCCGGAGCGGGCGAAATCGCGTGTTTATAAACGACCAGGCCGCATCAGTCCAGCAACTCCAGCAGCTTTCGCCCCTTTTGATCTCGGTTTCCGGCCAGCACGAGCATCAGCTTCTTCTCGATCCCGAAACTCACCTCGGCCTTCTTGATTCTTTCGCAAATCTCGATGCAGCCTGCTCCCAGGTGCGGGCAATCCATACGGCATGGCAGCAGGGCCGCGACGAACTTGCCCGAATGAGGCATGCACGGGAGCAGAGAGCTGCCCAGACGGACTTTCTGCGATTCCAGATCTCGGAGCTTGAATCGGCACAGATTCGGCCAAACGAGGATTCCGATCTCGGGCGCGAGCGGGAGGTCCTGAAAAACGCCGCTGATTTGAGCTATGCCTCACAAAGGGCCATCAACGCGCTCTACTCAGAGAAAGGCGCCGTTTTGGAGCGGCTCTCGGAGGTGGACAAAGACCTGCGTGCGATCCTAACTGTCGATCCATCTCAGAGCGGACTTGTCGAATACCTCCAGCAGGCCCGTATTCACCTCGAAGAGATGACCCACGCGCTGAGGTACTACGCTGAACGGATAGTCTTCGACCCTGCAAGGCTTGCCGCAGTGGAAGAACGGCTTTCAAACCTGGGCAAACTCGGCAAAAAGTATGGCCCGAGCGCAAACGGGATGCTCGCCAGATTGGAAGAGCTCCATAAAATGGCCGGCGTGAGCGAGGAATCAAACCTTCGGGAAGAGGAACTGCAAAGTGAAGTAGAATCGCTGCGCCTCGCCTACCTCGATAGGGCCCGCGATCTTTCGCGCAGACGGCACGAGGCGGCGACAAAGCTCTCCACGGACGTTTCGCGTAATCTGGCCGGTCTGGATATGCCGCAAGCACGCTTCTGCGTGCGCTTTTCCGGGGAAGATGACGATCCTCCCTTATTCTCTGCTACCGGTGTCGACCGGATAGAGTTTCTGCTCTCGGCAAATCCGGGAGAAGACTTGAAGCCCCTGGTCAGGGTAGCATCAGGAGGGGAGCTTTCCAGGATCCTTCTGGCCCTAAAGAGCCTTCTCGGAAGAAAAGAAGACGCTGAGACGCTCATCTTTGATGAGGTTGACGCGGGAATCGGAGGCCGGGCTGCGGAACTGGTCGGGCTTCAATTAAATAAGCTCTCGGAGCGCCATCAGGTCGTCTGCATTACTCACCTTCCCCAAATCGCCTGCTACGGCAAATGGCATTATCTGGTAAAAAAACAGGCCGAAGGAAATGAGACTTCCACCACGATCCGCATGCTGACCGAATCGGAGCGCTCAGAAGAACTTGCCCGCATGCTTGGAGGGATTTCGATATCTGCGAAGGTGCGCGAGCATGCAAAAGAGCTTATGGAACGGAGTTTGGAACTCGGAGAGCGAATGAACAATGACGGGTGAGGGATGTTTTTCGGTCTGCCGGCCACCCGCCTGTAATTGGCCGCTCGCAAATGGATTATAGATGCTTGTTCTTGCGGATGCTGAAAAACGCTCCAGGGCCCTTGCTCCGGCGGGCAGCTTTCACCTGACTGCCCCGGCCGGTTCGGGCAAGACCTTTCTGCTGGTAGCCCGGTTTCTTCGCCTCCTGGGACTCGTAGACCATCCTCGGCAGATCCTTGCGCTTACCTTCACCAACAAGGCGGCAGCCGAGATGCGTGAAAGAGTAAGGGGCTGTCTTGACAGGGCAAACAAAGGCGCGAGGGCCGAAAACCCGGCGGAGGCCGAGCTGCTCGATTACGCCTCCAAAGCGCTAGCAGCGCACAGCAAGCTCGAAGAGCTGCTCCTTGCCGGGGAAATTCTGCGGATCCGTACATTTCACTCCTTCTGCTACGCAGTTGCATCCCAGGCGCCCTTCGAAGCTGGAATTCCCCCTGGTTCGAGTCTCATAGACGAAAACGAACAGGAATTTTTCCTCGACGAAATTGTTAATGAAGCCCTTGAGCAAATCGCCTCCCGCAAGGAAGGTGATGCGGCCCGCCGCGCCCTCATGAATCGCCTTCTTTATCTGAATAATTCCTGGCGGTCCCTGGCAAACGAAATGAAGGACCTTGTAAAAAGAAGAGAAGGGCTGGCTGACATGGTGCAGGTCCTTAGCCGCGATCGGGCGTCGGGTTATCTTGCGGCAAGGGTCCGAGAACTGGCCGAAACCGAACTTAATGCGCTCAAAGCCGGGTTCGAGGCTTGTGATCTTGGGCGCCAGTGGGCAGGGTTCCTGGAACAGACCGGGAGCGCCGGCGCACAGGCCGTACACTCTCTTCCCACAGGCATTCCGGGGGCGCAGTGGGAGGCCCTTTCGCAATGGATTTGCATGGCGAACACTTTCCTCACTAAAGAAGGTGACATCAGGAGACAACTCGGACCAAAAACCGGGTTTTACAACGGATTTGCCAAGACTGTGTGGGGCGACGCTATTCGCAATATCCTTCCCGAAACCGCTCAAAGACTGCATCAGGTCCGTCAGCTTCCCACCCACGACGCTCCGGTGACGGACCCTGATACGCTCTGGGACTTGGTTGTTCTGTTGCATTCCATCCTTGAAATCTATGACGCCCGGCGGCGCGCCAAAAAGGTGCTCGATTATTCCGCCCTTGAACTCGCTGCTCTGCGCCTTTTTGACTCTGCCGACCCTTCCGACCTTCAGTTGATACTTGACCAGCAGATTCGGCACATTCTGGTTGACGAGTTCCAGGATACAAGCCGCAAGCAGTGGGAGCTTTTGCAGAAACTGTGCGCCGGATGGTCGGATGGAGCCGGGCGAACCCTGTTTCTGGTTGGCGATCCGAAGCAGTCCATTTACGGTTTCCGCAAAGCGGAAGTGAAGCTGTTCCTGGACGCCAGGCTCGGGTTGCCTATCGAGGGCGGAGCAAATGTCAGCATCGAGCCTCTTGAGCTGGATACAAACTTCCGATCTCAGCCCCATCTTATCGACTGGTGCAATCGGGTCTTCGAAAACACAGTTATGGCTGAGCACAAACCCGAGTTCGACGAAGTCCCCTTCAGCCCAGCAAAACCCTCACCGGCTTCGCCGGTTCGCCCGAACCCCGCCCCGGTCGAGCTTGCCCTGTTCATGGAGTGGCCTGACCGCCAGAGCGCAAGGGTAAGAGAAGCTCAATGGCTGGCCGCAAGAATGGTCCAACATCTAGCAGAAAACGGCCGCGACTCGCAGACGGCGATCCTTCTTTTCTCGCGCACCCATCTGCCGGTGTACCTGGAAGCGCTTCAGCAAAAGAGGGTCCCAGTTCAAGTCAAAGAAGGATTAAAGCTTCTGGAGAGGCCCGAGGTGTTCTATCTGTGGCAACTTTGCCGGGGAATTGTTCTGCCTCACGACAACCTTGCCTGGGCTGCCCAGCTTCGCAGTCCCTGGTTTAGCCTTGATTTTGATCGAATCCATGCCATATCGAGCGAGCTACCCCTTCTCTGGGTGGAGAAAATCCAGGCTTTTTCGGAACACGACGAGCAAGTCAGCTCATTCAGGCAGGCCCTGGCCGGCGCCTGGCAGCACCTTGGGCACGAACCGCTGGCCGATGTCGTCGAATCCGCCTGGCTCGAACTGCAAGGGGCGCACATGGTGGTTTCGAAGTGGGGGAGCCGGGGTCTGAACTGCTGCCGCCGTTTTCTCCAGATGTTAAGGGAGGCTGAACAGGGCGAACCGGTCAGCACGCTTGCGCGGTTCGAACAACTGTTGCAGAAGGCCTATGAACCGGTGGATCCGGATACCGCCTCCTCAAACATTGTCCTATCAACCGTTCATGGCGCCAAAGGGCTGGAATTCGACGCGGTTTTCATCCCTTTTATGGACTGGAACCCGGAGGGGGGAAGAAAAGACCAGCCGCCCCCATACATGCTCGAGCGGGCGCCCAATTCCGGAGATTACCTTCTAGCCTCAAGACCCGACCGTCTTATGGGCGAGAAGGACCCGCTCTATGCCTGGCTGACCAAACTGCGTTCCAGACGGCAGGTGGGTGAGGCGAGGAGACTTTTCTATGTTGCGGTTACGCGCGCGCGGCACGAACTCGTTATGAGCGGTCTCGCAAAAAAGAAGGGAAACTCTTTTTCGACATCTGCGCAAAATCCCCTGGGCTGGCTTAGCAAACATTATGGGATCGATGAGCTTTGCGCAATAGACCGTATCGAATGCCCTCAACAGGCCGAATGCGCCGGCACAGGCCAATGGAAAAGGTCCGCCCGCGGTGCGGATGGTTTTTTCGTTCAGCTCGAACCCGATTCCGGCGCCTGCGAGGCGCACCATGTCGAGAACAGCCTGCCTGAATTCGCGCCGGCCCAATTCGAACGCGAAAAATCGGTTTTCACTGTTATCTCACCTTCCGAGCTGAGGGGCTTCGGGCAGGCCCGCCTGTCGGAGCGGGCAGATCCTGGGTCCGGTCCTGCCGACTGCCCGCCCAACGTGTGGGGAACGCTCGTTCACCGCCTCCTTGCTTATTTTGGCCAAAAAGGCGCCCTCCCCTCGGCTCAGACGGCAAGCGTAACTCTCAGCAGCATTGGAATTGAGAGTTCCAAGTCCCTGGAAATAGCCCGGAGAGCTCTTTCGGAAGTCAAATCATGCCTGGATGATCCATGGCTCAAGGCTTTCTACGGTATTGCGCCTGAGCTCCGCAGAATCGAATGGCCTGCGGAGTGCACCCACGAGCGTGACGTACTTTATTCGGGAGTGATTGATCTTGCCGCACGGATCGATGGGAAATGGAACCTGGTCGATTTTAAAACGTCGAGGCCCTCGGAAGGCGAGTGTATTGAAGACTTCCTGCAAAGAGAACTCGAGGCCGGCCGGCCTCAAATTCTTGGATACTGCGAAATCTGGGCAAAGCTTACCGCAACAGATCCGGCCGGCATAGACGCTTTCATTTTCTGGACGGCGCTGCGGGAAAACAGGAGGATTTTGCTCAAAAGCGGATATTAGATATTCGATCCCGGATCAAAAGGTCCCCGCTACAGGACGCTAAGCACTGCAAGCAGATGTGCCGCCTCGCTCAAAGGCGCGTTCAGGTTAGCCCTGTGGTTGGCAAAAAACCCACTGAAACCGAAGTCCAAAACTATCCAGGGGTCTATCTTCTCGGCGATAAGCAGCTCGTGGAGCACCTCATCCATTATGTCAGCCGCATGCATGGTGGCCAACTGGTTCTTGAATCCCACCCGGCAGACTCTCAGGATTTCATAATACACATGGGCCACACCCTTTGCATAATAGAAGTGAGCGTCCGACTTGAACCATCCAACCGGCATGACCAGCGTTCTGTTCACGTTTCCGATCTGGTCCTTGTAAGTCGAGAGCAACGCCACCAGGGTGTCGCGGCGGTAATAAAAACTCCGTTGACCCTTTTCAAGTTTGGTTTTAAATTTTTTCAGGTGTTCAATCGCTTGGCTGTATGAACTTTCAGCCGATGGGAACCACCATGAAGCGGCGTTGATCATGAACTCATTGACCGCCTGCTCCAGGTCAGGATCGTATGTATCGACCTCGCCCAGCCTTGTTAGGCTGTCTTTGAGTCTAAGCGTGGTAAACCGGACGGCTTCGAGCACCCCGAGCTGGTAGTTGTTTACATTATCGGTAAGCCGGCAGATCATGATGCCGTTAGGCCTCCAGCCCAGCATTCTGCCGTGAAGCTCATAATCCATCAATTTTATTAAGGTATCGACAAAAGTTACACCAGGAATCGATGAAATCTCGGGAAGTTCAACGTGATCTTCCTCATGAGCCTCGCCACGAGCTGCTGCTCCCTGTGCGTGCGCTTTGGGCAGCCCCGCCTCCGCAGGCGGCTGGAGCGACCCGGCCGGCAGGCGCTCCTTTTCGGCAACGGGGGCTCTTTCCTTGACCGCAGGCTGTTCGTCCTGATGCGCCTGTTCAGAAGATGCCGTCTCTGCAAGTCCCAGTGTAAGTTTTTGGAGCGCTAACCCTGCTGTTGACACCCCGAAGGTCAGCAGCAAGGCGATCACAACCAAGCAAAAGAAAGCAGGAAGCCGCTTTACAGCACCTATGCAACAGTGTCGGGTCCTTTCGGCGACAACTCCCATCGGGCAGCCTCCCTCTCGTATGATAGACTTATACAATGCCTTGCTCGAAAAAAAATGCGCCTAACCTTAGAAGAGTGGCGACCGTGCGCGCAGCCATGCAGAACGCACAGACATTAAACGTGGTCCGTTTGAAGGCAAGCCAAATGTTAAGCGCATCAGAAAGTCAAGTGAATTTGGTGTCAAGGTATCGCTCTCAGTCCTCAGCACTCAGGGAGCGAAGCGTAGTTCAGTCCCGATACCGAAGTGCGACCGCGTAGCGCGGAGGCCGGCCGCTCATTCTCGACAGCTCGCCCACCCACCCGCGAGACAGGGCGGGAGGCCTTATTCATTCGGCTCAACCATGTATCAGAATTCCATATATGTAGCGCAAGCTTCGGCTGATTCCCACGCGGATACACTGAGCAGCCGCCTGTTCCCGGTATTCAGCTTCGAAGAGAGCTTTTCAAATAGAAAACGGGCAATGTTTTCCGAAGAAGGATTATTTTGAGAAAAGAAAGGCAGTTCGTTCAGATATTTATGATCCACCTCTTCGAGGGCCTCCCTGGTCGCCGCTTTCACTTCCCCGAAATCAACAAGTATGCCGTTGCTCTCCAGAGATTCCCCCCGCAGAACTACTTCAACCCTCCAGTTATGCCCGTGGAGATTTTCACACTTCCCGCGAAAGTCCTTGAGATTATGCGCCGCCGCAAAACTGCTGATTACTTTTACCTCAAAGAGTCTTTGGTTCAAAATCCGATCTCCTTCACGGCTCCCGGCCATCCCGGACCAATGGATTCACCGAAAAGAGAGCGATGCCGCCGGACAAGTTAAATTGCCCAAAAAGCTCTTCTCATCAATGACTTAAATACATTTAGCCGAAGGGTTGATTTTTGTCAAATTCAATCGGGGAACCACTCACGGTCTCCGGCATCCGCAAGCCTTATGATGTGCTCGAGGCTCATACCGTGATAGGAGCAAACAGACACCGGGACCTCTTCATCCTTGGGCGTAACACCCGAAATGATGGGAATCCTATTGACTCAATTGCCAATTTCATTTACGTATTAGAGGTTATCGGGCGGTGTAGCTCAGGTGGTAGAGCATACGGCTCATATCCGTAGCGTCCGGGGTTCGAAACCCTGCACCGCCAAACTCTTGACACGCCAGGGAGATAGCTCCCTGGTCGCCAGACATGCTGGCCCCACAGCAACACTTTTAGTTAACGACTGTGGGGTCAGTCAGCACCGGTAATTAAAAATCCGAGACTTCCGCATCATCAAAAGGAATGACCTGCTTCAGGCCCAAATTGCGCTTACCGGCCGGGACCGGGCCCTTGCCATTGCCTGCCTTGAGATGGCCATTCCCTTTCTTTTCGTATGGTGCAATCACCTTAGGCCCTCTTGCGCCCTTCCTCGATACGGGCTTTTTCCGTAATGCTGTGGCGCCTGCAATGGTTGAATGGCTGTTGGCGCCTCCGACCATGGTTACCAGTTCGCTCACAAAAGCCTTCATTTGTTCCGCCTGGACGCTCATTTCCTCAGAGGCGGAGGCGGATTGCTCGGCATTCGCGGCATTGCGCTGAACCACATTCTCCATTTCATTAACTGCTTTGGCGATTTGTCCAATTCCCTGGGCCTGTTCACCGGATGCCGCTGAGATCTCGCCTATTAATTCTCCCATCTTAGCGGCGCTGACTTGCACCTCGGAGAATTCGGTGTTGGTCTTTAGGACAACTTCAGAGCCTTCCTTTATTTTCCTGACTGTCCCTTCAATCAGATTGGCGGTATTTTTTGCCGCCTCGGCAGCTCTCATAGCCAAATTTCTCACCTCATCGGCAACAACTGCAAATCCCGCTCCGGCCTCACCGGCCCTGGCGGCTTCAACTGCTGCATTGAGCGCCAGCAGGTTCGTTTGAAAAGCGATTTCGTCAATGGTCTTGATGATCTTTGAGGTCTCTTCACTGGCTTTTGAAATCTCCTCCATGGAAGCGGTAAGGTGCACCATCGAGGCGTTGGCTTGCTCGACAACCTGACTGGTTTTGTTCATCAGATCATTGGCCTGATTAGCGTTTGCGGCATTCTGCTTCGTCATGGAGGCCATCTCTTCCAAAGAGGAGGAGGTTTCCTCGATGGACGCCGCCTGCTCGGATGATCCCTCGGCAAGTTCCTGGCTGGCGGATGCAACCTGGCTGGAAGCAGCACCAACCTGGTCAGCGCCTTTGGTCAAGCCCTCAACAACACGGCCAATGGGTCCGGTAATGCTTCGAGTGATGAAGAAGGCCATCAGTATCCCTAGCACGGAAGCTGCGGCCCCCAGGAAGAGCAACAGTGTTTTGCCGCCCGAAGCGGCCTGTTCGGATGCTGTGCCAACCAAATGGCCCAGGTCATCTTCAAGGCGTGCGAAAGATTCCAGTTGCTGCAGCATCTTGGTTTGAGGCGCGCTAACTTCATTAATAATAATATCGGCCGCCTCTTGATGTTTATTGGCAGCGCCCATGGCAGCGGCTTTATCCGACAGTTGAACCACGGTGGCCAGATTTTCCTTTATCCCTGCAAACAATTCCCTGCCTTTGTCCGTGGTCAGTGTTTTTTCAAGTCTGTTGATGACATCCGTCAAATCAGTCTTGGCTTTGGCGAAATTCGCTTCCTGCTTCTGCCTGACACCCTCGTCGGACGTGAGGGCAATATTGCGTACCGACCGGGCAATGACATCATAGTCTTTCGTGATATCATAAAGCATGGTCATCTGAGGCATCCGCACCTCAACAAGCATGTTTATATTGTTATCCAGCAAGACCATGCGGCTTGCCCCAATAAATGTCACCACGGCCAGCAGCACAATCGTCAATCCGAAACCCATAAAAAGTTTTGTCCTCAATTTCAGTTGAGTCAAAGACATGTCTTTCCTTTCTTCAAGGATGTAGTCTGTGTTTAGAACAGAAACCTCGCGGGGCGTGGAATTCACCCCGGTGTTTCCGGATGGACACTACCTATATATCGGCCAATTACGGGTAATGCTTGAGGATGAAAATACTTCGTGCTCAGATAGTTTTCGGTTTCAGGAGCCTGGTCAGCACCCTGTCCAGCGTATCCGCAAAACGCTGTCTGTCTTTGTGATCGAATTGTTTGGGGCCGGGCGTAATGCCCCCGGCCTCGCGGAGGTCCTGCATGAAGTTGCGGATCGAAAGCCGCTCCCCGATATTTTCATCCGTGAAGAGTTCCCCTCTGGTGCTTATAACGATCACGCCTTTTGGCACAAGGGCGGAAGCCAGCGGGATATCCTGTGTGACCGCAACGTCCCCCGCCCGGGCGTTTTGAGCTATATGCAAGTCGACAGCTTCAGGGTCCGCCCCGATCCTGCGGCTAGAAACGTAACTGGATTCAGGGAGGCTGATGTATTTATTGGCGACAAAGACGGCAAGAATTTTGAGCCGTTTTGCCGCACGGATAATCTGCTCCTTGATTGGTCCAGGGCATGCATCGGCATCCACCCAGAGAGTCATCACATCTCCATCGGTCTTGCAGCATCTGCATCAAGATGCAGGCTTTCTCAGAGAAAACTGAATAAATGCAAAATTCGGTCCCTTACTCATATGCCTACTAACAGAACTACCGGCCGGTTGACTATTTCCGGTTAGTCGGCCATTATTAATAATTTTTGACTCGTTTGAATTTTCTCCGCGTTCTATTCGCGCTCTGCGGCTTAGGAAGGTAACTATCATGCAAAAACGTCACGACATCCGTAACCTTGCCATTATCGCCCACGTGGATCATGGCAAGACGACCCTTGTTGATGCCATGCTGTGGCAAAGCGGTATTTTCCGCGATAACGAGCAGGTCGCCGAGCGGGTGATGGACAGTCTCGATCTGGAGCGGGAAAAGGGCATCACCATCATGGCGAAAAATACGGCCATCATATACAAAGGGGTAAAGATAAACATAGTCGATACTCCGGGCCATGCGGACTTTGGCGGCGAGGTCGAACGCACCCTTAACATGGTCGAGGGTGTCCTGCTGCTGGTTGACGCCACTGAAGGACCGCTGCCTCAGACGCGGTTCGTCCTCGGCAAGGCCCTGGCGCTGGGGTTGCCTCCGATTCTGGTCATAAATAAAATCGACCGGCCGGATCGGCGAATAAGTGAGGTCCTCGATGAAACCTACGACCTCTTCATAGACCTGGACGCAACTGAAGATCAGCTCAACTTCCCCGTGGTCTACACCAACGCCAAGGCAGGAATCGCACTAACCGATCCAGAAGGCCGGGGACACGATCTGGTCCCGCTGTTAGATACGATCCTTTCATCCATTCCCGCGCCGTCATACGACCCCGAAGCTCCACTCCAGTTTCTGGTCACAACTCTCAATCACAGCGATTATGTCGGAAGAATCGCGATCGGCAAAATCGTCAGCGGCACATTACAACACGGCAGGGAGGTCATGCTCCTCAAGGCCGGCGGCGCGTCCCGAAAGGCTTCTCTGAGTGCGCTCTATACCTATGAAGGACTGGACAGGGTGGACAGGCAAACTGCCGAAGCAGGCGATATAGCGGGGGTCGCCGGACTGGACGACATATTCATAGGGGATACACTGGGCGACCCGGCGGACCCTCGCCCTCTGCCCGTTATAACCATTGAGGAACCAACCCTATCGATGGTCTTCTCCGTCAACTCCTCTCCTCTGGCAGGAAAAGACGGCAGGTATCTGACCTCCCGTCACATTAAAGAACGCCTCGATAAGGAACTTCTCTACAACGTGAGCCTTCGGGTGGAGCAGGCGGAAAATCGCGAAGCATACCGAGTGAGCGCCCGCGGAGAACTGCAACTGGCCATTCTTGTGGAGACTATGCGCAGGGAAGGCTTTGAGCTTTCCATTTCGAGGCCCAAAGCCATAACCAAAGAAATTGACGGACAGCTCTGCGAACCCATGGAACTTGCTACGATAGACATTCCGGAGGGCTTCATCGGGA
>Ga0208188_1000906_pt1 | contig 14483 bp, 11 predicted proteins | sample June2015DPH_8_50_FD_184698 | JGI IMG/M metagenome (GOLD analysis project Ga0208188, IMG submission 184698) | Peatland microbial communities from SPRUCE experiment site at the Marcell Experimental Forest, Minnesota, USA - June2015DPH_8_40... | ecosystem: Environmental > Terrestrial > Soil >...
GAAGTCGAAATCTCTCCTCATTTTTCTCATGCTGCTGGCTGCGTCCGAATTCATCGTGCGCGGCCCCGTGCGTTTTCTGCGGGCGGCGGACTTCAACGATTTCATCTCGCCTTATATCCAGTCCAGGGCACTGGTGAGGGGGATGGATCCTTACAGCCTGAAGCGCGGCTGCTCGTTCGATCAGTCTTCGGGGTGTCTCTCGATCAAAGGATTTTTCTTGGGGCGGCGCGTCACTGAGCTATTGACGCTCGCGAGAAAGCTTATTTCGACAAGCTAGGGCCATGACCGCGTGATTAGTCAGACGGTGGAGGGACGGGCGTCTCGCCCGTCCGGCCGGGCGGGACGCCCGGCGCTCCACCAGCAAGGCGGGATCGACAGCGGTAACAATCATGCGGTCACGGCACTAGGGCTAGAACGGTTCAACTGCTCTCGCTTGGTGTACCGGGGAGTCCTGCGGCTTTCTCACCCAGAGCGAGGAGATCTGGTGCAAGTTCAGGCGAGTCGGATTCCCGTTCGGATTCTTCGATGAACACTGCGTACAGCAATAGCAGAGTTAATGCCAGTAAGCACCAGATTTCGTGCGACATCACGATGCTTTGCCACCACCAGGCAGAGGCGATTGAAGAGGGAACTCTGCCTTGCAGTTCCCATTGTTGCAATGCGGCAGACCCAGGAACGAGAAAGGGGAGCATAAACACCAGGACTGCGCGGGAAAGCCGCTGCAAGGCTGCGCTTCTCACGGTAAAAGTCCAGTAAAGCGGCAGAATCAGCAAGCCAGCGTCGTAGAACCGGTGATAAATCGGGAGAATGCTGAGTATAAGCAAGGCGCTAAGGTCGAGGAAATCCGTTTCTTTTGCCTGTCGTTTCCACACCAGCCACGACCAGAGGGCAAACAGGACGCCTCCGATCGCCAGAGCCACAGCGTTGGCCGCGAATGCATTCTTCACGAACGCGTAGATCAGCACTTGGAGATTGACGAGCGTGAATCGGATCGGATTCATTTCAGTGAAATCGTCTACCCTGTTTGCGCTGAAGAACAACCTGTTGTTTTGGAAGTAGTGGTGAATCCAGGTGAAGTCGCCTCCAAGCCGTAACGCTCCCAGGAAGGCAACGGAGATGAAGACACAAGCCGCCGCGATTGCCAGTCTCTTTCGACGTCTGATCAAGTAGTAGAAGGCAAACCAAAAGCCTATTTGCAGTTTCAGGCAACAACTGAGGCCCAGCAATATGCCCGACACTGAGTCTTGACCAGCGAGGGCGAACGTGACTGCCACAACCGCCAGTGTGATCGCCAGAGTACTGACGTTTCCAGTCGCAATCCCCGTATGAAAGGGAGCAAGCGCGAACGCGAGGGCGATGAAAATGTACTTCTGCCAGCGTTTGAGCCCGGCTGGCAGCCTGGCCAGTTGCCAGATCATGACAAGAAAACCAAGGGATTGGATGAGGGCCCATACCCATTGCGCTGTCGACCAATGGAACAGTGAGAGGGGCGACATGACCACTACTGCTGGCAAAGGGTAGAAAACGTGACTCCGAGGCCCCTCCAGCCCGACGCGGAGCCCGCTCGAAGTTTCCCAGGTGGCAACGAAGCCTTTTGCACTGTAGGGATCCTTGCCCCTCAGCCATTCCTCGGACATGCCATAGACCTGCGAGATGTCGTTCCAGTCGTGCCCCTGGCGCACAAATCGCACGGGTCCGCGTAGGAGGAACTCTGTGCCAGCCAAGATGACGAGCGCCGTCAAGAGAACTTGCGTTAGCGGCCCTCGAAGGCGATGGCTCGCCACACTGTCGTTAGACAATTCGTGCGTCGGCTTTGTAGAAGGTGGCTCGTGCGTATTCACAGGACCTACACTGTCGGGCTAGAGAGCCTTGCGGACCAGCCCAATTGCGTTAACAATTCCTACCGTCTCGCCCGCCGACAGAACTGCCGCAGCCGCTCCCAGTGCGAAGAGCAGCCAATAGTTTCTGGGAATCCACTTTTCCAGCGCGAAGATTGAAAAGGGGATTATGGGAATTGCGAACCGTGGAAACTCGATCCGGGCAAAGCGTGAGTTGTAGGTGAAGAGAAACAGAAAATACAAAGCACAGAAGGTTAGTTCAACCGGAAACCTCCTACCGTAATCCTTGAGGCGTGTTGCCCGTAACATCGCGCAAGCCGAGACCAGAATCAGAATAATCCATAATGTACATCGCGCTAAATTCAGCTTGGTGATATTCCCCGCCAAAGCGTCCCTAATGATCGCAACGAACGGAATTCCGATGGGACTTTGGGAGTTCCAGTCCTCTTGATCGTATCCCCTTACATTGGCTAACGAGTTGCCAAAGTGGAGCTTCAGTGGCAAAACGTAGAGGCCGCCAATCACCAGTCCGATCGCTGTTGCCCACAACAGGTTCCTGTAGTCCTTGCGCCGCAGCAATGCTAGAGCAATCCCGGCCAACGCAAAGATCCCCATGGGCCGCACCACCGTCGCCAGCGACGCCAACAGCGCGGCGGGCGCCCACTTTTCCTTGCGCGCCGCCAGGAACGCGCCGAGAAGCAGAGCCAGAAACAGAGGCTCGGCGCCGCCCAGCAGGGAGCGTTCCAGCCACTCACGGCTCAAGATCACGAATGCTACTGCGACCCAACCACCCCAAAGTTTGTAGGCAAAGGCAATCGCGATGAGCGATGCCACGACCGAAATGCCGATCAGAGTATTCAGGTTGGACGCTCGCGCGACCGAAGACAGTGCCGCGACAGCGTAGGGCAATCCCCAGAAGAGCTTGACCTCAAGGTGCGAGAAGTTCCAATGTTCGATCGCAGTGGAAATTTTGACGTAAGGCGCATTGTCTCCATAACCGCGAACGAATTCGCCGTAATTTATGAGGTGGGACAACGTGAACAGATAGACGAGGTAACAGGCGATGGTGAGCAGCAAGACCCGGTTGAGGCCGAGATCGCCGACGGCCACTGTGGATTTGGGCCGCGCCAGCGCTGGGGCGCCATTCGGTTCGACCGGGCTCGGCGATGGACAACTGTGCTCTACCTGCATTCAGGTAACGTTATCACACCGCGTTTCCGGCTGGTCCAACTAGGTCGCGAGTCTCAGCCAGCGGTCGTATCTTGAAGCAACATGCGAGTATTTTGCCGCAGGCGCTAGGCGGCAGCTCCTTCATCGCGAGACGCTCGCTGGCTGAATACCCGCCGAACCACATAGTGCGGCCGTGCTTTCGCTTCTTCATAGACGCGTCCGACGTACTCCCCAATGATCCCGAGAAAGAACAGATTCATTCCCGAGAGGAAAGTAATCACGAAAATGAGGGCGGTGAAGCCTTGCGGGACGTGCAGCCAGAATTTCGCGTAGAGCGAATACAGCGCAAACAGAAGCGAGCACGTTATGGCGACGGCCCCGAGAATCGCGGCGGCACGCAGAGGGACGATGGAGAAGGCGAAGATGCCATCGGAAGCGAGCTTCAGCAGCTTCAAAGGGCTGTACTTGGTGCGCCCAACGTGGCGAGCGGCACGTTCGACGGGGATGCCGATCTGGCGAAATCCGACCCAGGTGCGCAGCCCGCGCAGGTACCGGTGATGTTCCGGCATCGCGCGGATTTCGTCGACGACGCGGCGCGACATGAGGCCAAAATCGCCGGCATCCAGGGGCAGCTCGATCGACGATAGCGCCGCCAGCAAACGGTAAAAGACGTAGTAGCACATCCGCAGCCACCAGGGCTCTTTGCGATTGACACGCTGCGCGTAGACGACGTCATATCCCTGGCGGTATTGGTCGACCAATGTGGGAATGGCCTCGGGGGGATCCTGGAGGTCGCCGTCCATGAGAATGACGACGTCTCCGGACACCTGATCGAGGGCAGCGGCGAGGGCGGTCTGGTGGCCGAAGTTGCGAGACAACTCGACGACCACGATCCTCGGATCGCGCTCGGCAGCCGCTTCCAGCATCCCGAGAGTCCCGTCCGAACTGCCATCGTCCACGAAAACGATTTCGTGCGGGCCACCGGGGAGCGAGTCGAGGACGGCGCTGGTCCTGCGGACGAGCTCGGGCACGACCGCCTCTTCGTGGTAGATCGGGATGGCGACGGAGACGCGAGGGTTAGCGGTCATCGACGGAACTGTCCTTCAGGCGATACGACTCCGGTACTTCTCGATATCGACTCGACCATAGACTACACGGTCACTGTAATAACAACCAGCCTCAAGTTGGCAGACATTTGAACTTCCGCCTACTTTAGCGCGCTTCCCTTGAAGTAAAGCATCTCCCAAAGCGTGATACCCGCTCCCGTGAGAGGATAGGTCTCAAATACGATTGGGTGGAAGAGCCCGGTGAAGATCGATTTCCAGTCTTCCAAGGGACGCACAAACTTGCCCCGATCCGCATCGGCAAGAAAGCGGGCGATCGATCCAGGGGCTGGGAGCACCAGATCAAGGATATGAACGCAGCCGTCGCCGGTTAGGAGAGTCCGCAAATGAGATAACAGCTCCACCACGTCTCCCGTGTCGATGTGGTGCAGAAAGCTGTTCACCAGGATGAAATCGAAGCGGTTTTCCGGAGCTGTACGGTAGGTGCGCGCATCGGCAGTAATGAAATCGCGCCCGTAGCGCTTGCGGGCAGACTCGATATAACGCTCGTTGATATCGATACCCAGATATGCCGTGTGCGCAAATTGGCGGCTATTCGTACCTGGCCCGCAGGCGACATCGAGAACACGATTGACGCGGCTCATGTCATTGTGGGCGAGCACCGGGGCGAACTTCTGAGCGACAAATGGCGCCTGCCACAGCCGATAGACAAACGGTTGCTCCAGCAGAGTCTCGGTGAGGTTCATGGTTTCCACCTTACTATGAATCGCCCTACGACCTGCTGCGCAGGAAACTCCTTTTCGAGCGCCGCACGGAGGTCTGAGGGAACTGGATCGGAGAACTGCGGTTCCTGATTTATAACGACGATGCTCACATCCTTGTTATGCAGGGCATTGAGGATGCGGCCGGTGCGGCCGACGGGGTCGTCGACGAAGTCGAACAGTGTTCGCGTCGGGTTGCGGAAGCCGTAGAGGAAGTCGACCTCGGGGCAGTCGGGGGTTGCGTAGAGGTATTCACCCCGAGCGTGATCCTTGATGACTTTACCCAAGGTCTCATAGGTGTTTGCGGACTTTGGAAACACGCGCAGTCCGCCCGCCCGGGGCAGGGTGAGCGCCTGGGTCTGGGTATCGTGTTCGTAACGGTTGCCCATGGCGTGGAGGAAGCCCGGCGTCACCTCGAACAACAGGTAGCAAAGAACAGAACAATAAACGACCCCAAGAAACCACCGCGAAGGAGATTCGAGATGGGACACGACGGCGGCACAACTGAGCACAGCCAGGGGCGCGACATAGCAGAAATAGGGGGGTACGAAGAAGGGGAACTGAATCAGGCTGCAGCCGGCGGTAACCGACAGGAGGAGAAACAGCTTTTGGCTGGAATCCGAGCCGGTGAGTCCACGCCCGCGGCGCCAAAGCAGCAAGGCTAATCCAGTGATAATCGCCGCCGGCAACCAATTCCAGATGACACTCCAAACAGCTTTTTGCACCGGGGAGTACATGGTGGCAAGCACGATCGCGGCCGGCAGGCCCACGGCAACTGCGATTCTTGCCCACTTGGCGAACCTTGGCGGCGCGAGAAAGACGCTCCACAGGAGAATGGAGTCGACAGCCACGCCGCCCAGGTACTTGAGTGTGGTCGGCATTATGGTCGCGTAGTGAAATCGCCGCGCCGGCAAGACGAAAACGCCCCGGAAAACATCCACAACGCCGCCTCCTCTGGCGTAGGGGATTATGAATACGGCTAACGGAATCAGGACACCCAGCGAAAATATAGCCAGCTCTCGGCTCAGGAAACCAAAGCGACGACCGGCGGCATTCGTCTTGCGAAACTCGCGCCAGGGTATGAAAGCCGCGACCAGGCATCCCGGCACAAAAAGGTAGCCAAATGTCGCGACATTCAGTTTGTGGCGAATGAGAGCGATCAAGAGGCCCAGGTAAACCAGCACACATGCACAGACGAAGAGTGGGTACAGTCTGGTCTCCTTGCCTGACATCTTGCCTGACTCCGACTCGCTTGAGTTCGCAACCTGTTCACGGAAAAGCAGGAAAAGAAGGACGGACGATATAAAGAACAGGCCAGGAAGCTTGGCCAGGAAAGACGAGCCGCCGCACATGCCAGCCACCAGCAACCACACCCACTTCCGCGTCTCGATGTAATGGAGCAACGCCGCCAGCCCAAAGGTGGCGAAGAACAGGTTGTACCAGGAGGGCATGGGGGCTGCGTAGTTCGGGTATCCCCACGAGACTGCCAGAAAAGTTACGGCGCACGCGACGGGAACCGAAACAAAACGGGAAGCGACATAGAACAAGGCCAAAACCCAGGCAAGAAAGAAGACGTAGGCGGCGTATCTGAGATTGGCCGAATCCGGGCCCAACGCCCGGAAAACTGCGGCATCGAGGAAAGCGAGCCCGCCGGTATAGACGTCGTCAAAATCGCGGTGAGGCAGTTCGCCGCGCAGAACCCTCTCCGCCGATTGCGCCAGCGTCCCCTCATCGAGCGGCACCCACCCGCGCTTGAGTTCCCTTGCCATGTATGCGGCGCTCAATAGGAACATCAGCGCGACCAGAATCACGTTGCGGAGTCTGAGACTGGGCATCGATGTCGAGGCGATGCGCGGATAAGCGTCGTTGTTTTGTGAGGTAGAGGCAATTTTGCGAGCAGGGTCTATAGCCGGTGTCATGCGATTTGGGCGGGCGTGCTCTCCCGATGGGCTTGAACGCAACGTCAGTTTATACGGGAATGTTTGGATGCGACAACAATCTCCTCGCGTTGGGAAGAATCGCAATCCTGGTGCGCGCAAATCCACAGTGTTCGCCAGTGCATGTATTTGATACCGATTTCCACGCACACGTGTCTTTTTCTGTGGCGCATGGCAGGCGGGTGGAGAGACGGGCGCCCTTGCCCGTTCTCGATTTTGCCGCCATAACATGGGACGGGATCGCGGAAAGCAGGGGCGATCTTGATAGTTGATAAATCACTTCCGGGTTGCGATCCAGGCGTCGATCTTTGCTTCCAGCAGGTCGAGCGGCAGCGGGCCTTGATCGAGCACGGCGTCGTGGAAGGCGCGCAGATCGAATTTCGCCCCCAACTCTTGCTGCGCGCGTTCGCGCAGTTCTAGAATTTTCATCTGTCCCATCTTGTAGGAAAGCGCTTGCGCCGGCCACGCTATGTAGCGATCCACTTCGGTCTCAATGTTCTGGTCGTCCATGGCGGTGTGCTCGTGGAAAAAATCGACCATCTGCTGGCGCGTCCAGTGCTGGGAGTGCACGCCCGTATCCACCACCCAGCGCACGGCGCGCCACATTTCATTTTGCAGGCGGCCGTAGTCGCTGTACGGATCCTGATAAAAGCCCACTTCTTTTCCGAGGCGCTCGGAGTAGAACGCCCAGCCTTCGGTATATGCGTTCAGATCGAGGTCATACTTGCGGAAGGGCGGCAGGCCGGTGAGTTCCTGCGCGATCGAAAATTGCAGGTGATGTCCGGGGACGCCTTCGTGGTAAGCGATGGCTTCGACGTTGAGCAGCAGCCGCTTCTCTGGCGCATACTCGTTGACGTTGATGCGCCCCGGTCGCGAGCCATCTCCGGCGCCCAGCGAATAATCGGCGGGAACGCTGTCGGCACTGCGGAACGACTCCATCGGCACCACGGTCAGATTATTCTTCGGCAGCCGTCCGAATAGTTGCGGCAGCTTGCCGTACATCTGGTCGCGATAGTGCGTGTACAGGTCAAGCAATTGCTGACCCGACTTGGCGTACAGTTTCGGATCCTGCCGGATGTGTTCGTTGAACGATTTCAGATCGCTGAATCCTTGCGCCCGGGCGATGGTCAGCATCTGGGTTTCAATTTCCGCGACGCTCTTCAGGCCAAGCTGGTGAATCTGGCCGGCGGTGAAATCGGTGGTGGTCTGGTGACGGACGGCGAAGCGATAGCGCGCCTCTCCGTCGGGCAAGGCCCAGACGCCGGGATCGAGGCGTCCGTGAGGCGCGTAATCGTCGCGCACGAATTTGGAGAACTTCGCGTAGGCGGGTGCGACTTCGTTCTTTACCGCGCTTTCGATTGCTTCGCGCAGTTGTTTCCGGTCTTTCTCAGAAATGGAGTCGGGAAACTTGCGCAGCGGGTCGGTGAATGGGCTCTTGTCGAGTGGGTCGTCGGCAATGTGCTGCGCCTGAGTGGACACCTTCTCGAGCAGATACTTGGGAGGCATGCGGTGGTCGCGCAGGCCGTCGCGCATGTGCGCCATGGCCTGCTCGAGCACGCGCGGGATCTGGCGCAGACGGGACAGGTAGTCTTCGTAATCTTTCATGTTGCGGAAGGGGGAATTGAAGGCGAGCGAAGCGTATCCGAGATGAACGCCGTCAAACTGCGTCGCCGGCATCTCCCAGTCTTTGAATTGCGCGGCGTCGAGCGCTTCGCGCAAGCTGCGCAGCATCAGCGCGTGGCTGAACTTTTCCTGCTCGGGGAATCCGGCGGTGTCGATGGCCTCGAAACGCGCCAGCGAGTGACGAGCGTGTTCGAGATCCTCGGCAATCGCCTTGTCCGAAAAATCGCTCAGCCGATCGTTGTAGCGATCGTCGCCAACCTGGGTGGCAAGCTCAGGGCGGGTGCGTAGCGTGTGCTCCCACTCATCGGCGAGCAGACGATTGAGTTCGGCTCGCCGGGCCTCGAGGGTCTGCCCGGCAGCTTGGGCGAAGAGTGGGACGGCGAGAGATACGGCCAAAGAAACGTTGACAAGCAATAGCACGAGCGATGTTCGCAAGATGCAGACCTCGGCAGCATTGATTGGCAATGGACGCTGCGCTCGTGATGGATTCTACCGCAGCCTGCCTACGGGCAGGTGAGTTGCGCGGTACCGACGAGGGTGCATACTATCCCGCAGGCGTTAATTATATTACACGTCGGGTTGCTGATGTCCCACGCATTGATTGAGTATGTGCCAGTCGCGCCGCTTGCACATTGAGCCACGCCCGCTTGGGTGACGGATACTTCGGTAGTGGTGGGCCCGTCTTGCTGACAGGCCACCCAAGCAGCCGTCTGTGGCGTGACCGTGTGGGGCGGATTAGTGTAGTGGCCGGTGGCGAGGAACGGCACTTGCCCATCGGGATAATCCTGTGCGTCGGCAGTTGCGGGGCTTACCGTGATGTATTGAAGGCCTGCCGGGGCTATTGGGGCCTGTTGATTCGATGAACTCGCGCCGCAGGACGACGCGAAGGACGCGGCCAGAACCAGAGCGAAAAAAGAAAGCATGAAGCGAAGCCTTTCCATAATCCCTCCTTAAAGCCTGCCTACGGGCAGGTGAGTTGCGCGGTGGCGACGATAGCGCATGACAATATCCCGCAGGTATTGATTGCGCAGGGCTCAATTTTGTCGGTGTCCCACGCATTGATTGAGTATGTGCCAGCCGCTCCGATTGCGCATTGAGCCACGCCTCCCTGGGTGACGGATACTTCGGTCGTGATGGGCCCGTCTTGCTGACAGGCTACCCAAGTAGCCGACTGTGGTTTGACTGTGTGGGACGGATTAACGTAGTAGCCGGTGGCGATGAACGGCACTTGCCCGTCGTGATAATCGTGTGCGTCGGCAGTTGCGGGGTTCAGCGTGATGGATTGAAGTTGACCTTGACCCTGATTCGCGCCGCAGGACGACGCCAAGGACGCGGCCAGAACCAGAGCGAAAAAAGAAAGCATGAAGCGAAGCCTTTCCATAATCCCTCCTGAAAGCCCGCCCTACGGGCAGGTGAGTTGCGCGCTGCCGACGACAAAGCATCCTCCGCCGCAGGCGGTGATTGCTAGACACCCTACGTTGGGCGACGGGGGGTCGTTTGCCCAGACCGTGTATGTGCCGACCGCTCCCGGCGCACATTGGGCCACGCCTCCGGAGGCGACGGATACTTCACTCGTGCCCGCGCCTTGGTAACACGTGCCCCAAGTAGCCGAGAGCGGAGTGACGGTGTGGGGCGGATCAGCGTAGAAGCCGGTGGCGGTGAACTGCACTTGCCCGTTGGGATAATCCTGTGCGTCGGCAGTTGCTGGGCTTAGCGTGATGGATTGGAGTGGATCTTGACCCTGTGACCTTGCGCCGCAGGACAACGCAAAGGATGCAGCCAGAACCAGAGCGAGAAAAGAAAGCGTGAAGCGAAGCTTTTCCATAATCCCTCCTGAAGGACGCCAACCCGGGAGCGGGTGAAAACTTGTTCCGGGATTGCGAAATCTAGGCTGCCGCGGCTTGCGGGCGGCTGAGGTCCGGGCCGACAGCCCGAGAGCGTCCCCTTTGTGAGATGCGTCTAGTTAGGATACCGCCGTCAAGAAAATATCAGGAAAGCGCGCACGCGGAGACCGCTCATGATGACGAAGTGTCAGCAGTGCGGATGGGAGCCGCCTGAAGTCTTGGCCCAGCGCCAGCAGGGATGTGCAAACTGATGCAAAATGCGAGTACCTTTCAAGGTAACAAGCCAATCCGATTACGAAGGTGCTCGTACCTTTACAAGAATCACATTAAATGCAATTTATTCATACAGTTATCGCGCAGACTCCATTATTGACGCCTTTATACTTTGGCATTGCGCCGGACCGCGTAAATCGCCTACTATCAGACAGCTGCTGGAGATGTGCCTTCGGTGTGGTGATTTGGCGAGACTCTTGCATCTAATCATTAAGCTGATAGATGGACTAAGCAGTGGATTGGCCGAGTACAACGGGGATGGTGAAAGTGAAGTTTAGGGTCTGGTTTCTTCGTCTCGCATTTTTCTTAGGATTGGCAATGCTGCTGGAAGCGAGTGGCATCGCAGCCAGCGTCAACCCGCGCGCGCTCACGGCGCATCCGAAAGCTCGCGGGGTTACGGAAAATCAGCACGCGAAGAAGCGCATGCGCACCCTGGCGCGGAGCCGCGCTCCCCGCTCGCAATATGCTGGCTCGCGTTATTCCGCCACGCGTTATTCCAGCACCCGCCGCCATCGTTATTATGAGCGTTTCCATACCAGTTCGTTCGCATCCGATATCACCGAAGGCGACGTGACCGCCGGCGAAGACCCCGTGGTTCGTCAGGCCGCGATCGATGCGCTGGGCAACATGAACGGCACGGTGGTCGCGATCGAGCCGACCAGCGGACGCGTCCTCGCCATGGTCAATCAGAGGCTCGCGCTTTCAAGCGGCGCGCAGCCGTGCTCGACGATAAAACTTTCCGTCGCTTTGGCGGCGCTGAGCGAAGGCGTGATCGACGAGGGAACGGAAGTTTCGCTCGGGAGCCGCAGCCGCATGAATCTCACGGAAGCGCTGGCGCACTCGAACAACGCCTACTTCGAAGCGGTCGGGCGCAAGCTGGGTTTCGAAAAGGTGCAATACTACGCGCACCAGTTCGGACTCGGCGAACTCGCGGGTTATCACATTCCGGGCGAGCAGTTGGGCACCTATCCGGAAGTAGAAATCTCTCCCAAACTCGGCGGCGTCAGCAAGATGTGCTCTTATGGCGAGGGTATCTCAATGACTCCGCTGCAACTGGGCGCTCTGGTGACGGCGATCTCGAACGGCGGCACTCTCTACTACCTGCAACATCCGACCAATCCAGAGGCAGTCGCCAACTTCCAGCCTCGCGTCAAGCGGCATCTCGACATCGAGCCGGTGATTCCCGAACTCTCCGACGGCATGGCCGGAGCCGTCGCATACGGCACGGCGCGCAGCGTGGGTTTGAATTTTAACGAGGAATCGATCCTGGGCAAGACCGGGACATGCTCGCACGCCGGCACGCGCTTCGGATGGTTCGCCTCTTACGCCAACACCGACATCGGACGCATTGTGACGGTTGTCTTCCTGCAGGGCGGACGTCCTACGTTCGGGCCCAAAGCGGCGGAGATCGCCGGCCGCATGTACCGCAATCTTTACGACCACAACTTCTTCGTGGCGGGGGAAGCCGGTACAACTTCCAATCCGGGGTTGGAGAAAGTCAGCAGCCCCACGCCGCAATAACGGATTCATCTCTGCTCAATCCTGCTCGTGTAGGGACAGCCGCCCTCGGCTGTCCAAGCCGGGGCGTAGCTCGGCATTGCCTGTGGTCACAGCAATTCTGGATTCGCGATAAAACCATCCCGCAGTGACCAACGGAACTCACGCTGCGCAGTTCCTTCTCGCGAATCTTCTGTGTCTGGCTCACAATAGTCATACCCATGAGTACGTCTGCCTCTGCCGCGGTAGCGAAACGCCTCGAAGGGCCGGGAGTCTCGGCTTCCGCCAGATTGTTTCAGTCGCCCGAGAAACGCACTTTGCCGATGTGTCTGCTGTTGATCGCCGTGGTGCTTGTGTCCTACAACCCGGTGACGCACAACGGATTTCTCAACTATGACGACGATGGCTACATCACGGACAACCCTCATGTGAGGGTGGGCCTGACGTGGGCGACGGTGAAATGGGCTTTTACGACTTACGATAAGGCGAACTGGCATCCGCTGACCTGGCTTTCGCACGCTCTGGACTGCGAAGTGTTCGGTCTGAACCCTGCCGGGCACCACTACGTGAGTGTCTTGCTGCACGCGGCCAACGCCGTCCTGCTTTTTCTGCTGCTGCAGAGCGCCACGGGATTCCGCTGGCGGAGCCTGATGGTGGCCGCGCTGTTTGCGCTGCATCCGATGAACGTCGAGTCGGTGGCCTGGGCGGCGGAGCGGAAGAACGTTTTGAGCATGATGTTTTTTCTGTTGGCGCTGTATGCCTACGTTGGGTACGCGCACAGGCCTGGGCTCCGCCGCTACGCCGCGGTGGTGTGCTTTTTTGCGCTGGCGCTGCTCTCGAAGCCGCAGGCGATCGTGTTTCCATTTTTGCTCTGGCTGTGGGACTACTGGCCGCTAGGCCGGATTGGCGTTCGGGCTGATCCCGTATCTGCGGCGCAAGGCGGGAACGCGCCGCGATTGTGGAGCGGATGGCTGGTACTCGAAAAGCTGCCGCTCCTGCTGCTCTCGGCAGCGAGCGCGGTGGTAACGCTGAAGGCCCAGAAGGCGGGAGGCGCGGTCAAGAGTCTTGCCCAGTACAGCCTGCTCTTGCGGATGGAGACGGCCGTGATCGCGTATGTGCGCTATCTGGGGAAGGCGTTCTGGCCGTCGAAGCTGGTGGCGCTGTATCCGCACCCGAGCCAGCTCTATCCTGCCTGGCAAGTGGGCGGGGCCGTGGTCGTATTGCTGCTTGTTAGCGCTTTGGTTCTGCGCGCGCGCGAGCAGAGGTATCTTGCGGTCGGATGGTTCTGGTTCCTGGGCAGCATGGTGCCGATGATCGGGCTGGTACAGGTGGGCTTTCAGGCCATGGCCGATCGCTACGCCTGCATTCCGTTCATTGGCTTGTTTCTGATGTTGACCTGGCTCGGGGCCGACTGGGGCAAAGCTTGGCAAATTTCCGGCCGATGGCTGGCCATTGCAGCGGTTTGTTGTCTGCTGGCGCTGGGGATCCTTACGTACCGACAGGTGGGCTACTGGCACGATCCTGAGTCATTCTGGCTGCGCACGTTGGCGCTGACGGAGAACAATTACGTCGCCCACGACACGCTGGGAGACTTTCTGACCAGCCAGGGCAGAACGGAAGAGGCAGCCGCGCAATACCGCGCCGCGCTCGCCATTCGTCCCGACGATCTGCCCGCCAACCTGAATCTGGGCGCCTATGAGCATGGCCGCGGCAATCTGCCAGCGGCCATCGAACGGTACCAGATAGTGGCACGCTACGCGGCCCACGTGGGTCTTCGCGCTACAGCCTACGGCAATCTGGGATCCGCCTATCGCCAAATGGGGGAGCCGATGAAGGCGAAGCAGTATTTCGAAATGGCGCTGCAGTTGGCGCCCGATCGGACCATGGCAATGATAGGACTCGGCTTAATCGCGCAGAAAAATGGCGACTTGGCGGAGGCCGTTCGCCAGTACTCCCACGCGATGTCGGTGCAGCCGACCGACGTGGGATTTCTGTTGCTCGCCCGCGCCTTGCAGCAGGAGGGACGCTTGGACGAGGCGAACGCGATTTCGGAGCGCGTGGCCCGCTTGTCCCCGAATCTTCCCGAAGCGCAGAAAACGGCGGAGTCGCTTCTCACCGGGAAGTAAGACGCGGGCTTATCGCTTCGATTCGTGCTTGGCGAGCACGGCGTTTTTGATGTGGACGATGCGGTGCGCGTACGCGGCGATATCGCGCTCATGGGTGACGAGAGCGATGGTGTTGCCTTGCTTCCTCTTTCGGCGTTCTCCGTCCCGCCTGTTCCAGACATGACTAACGGAACTCACGCTGCGCAGTTCCTTCTCGCGAATCTTTTGTGTCTGGCTCACAATAGTCATACCCATGAGTACGTCTGCCTCCACCGCGGTAGCGAACCGCCTTGAAGGGCCGGGAGTCTCGGCTTCTTCCAAGCTGTTTCGGTCGTCCGAGAAACGCACTTTGCCGATGTGTCTGCTGTTGA
>Ga0208188_1000911_pt1 | contig 14407 bp, 12 predicted proteins | sample June2015DPH_8_50_FD_184698 | JGI IMG/M metagenome (GOLD analysis project Ga0208188, IMG submission 184698) | Peatland microbial communities from SPRUCE experiment site at the Marcell Experimental Forest, Minnesota, USA - June2015DPH_8_40... | ecosystem: Environmental > Terrestrial > Soil >...
GGAAGTGAAGCGCGCCATCTTGCAGAGCTTCATGGTGGGCGGTGAGAAGCAGCGCTTGCTGGAAGTGGCGAAGAGCGAGCAGTCGCCCGAGTTGCGAGCTGAGGCCGTGAAGCAACTCGGCGTGATGGGGGCGCGCGCGGAACTCTACCAGCTCTACCAGAATGAGACATCCCTCGAGGTTAAGAGGGGCATCCTGCAAGGAATGTTCATCAGCGGCGACGTCGACCATACGCTGGAGTTCGCGCGCGCTGAAAAAGACGCCGAGCTACGCCGGCAGGCGGTTCGCAATCTCGGCCTTATGGGCAAAGACAAGACCGCCGATGCTCTGGCCTCCATTTACAGCAGCGATAAAGACCCCGAAATCAAGCGCAGCGTAATCCAAGCGTTCTTCCTGCAAGGGAATGCCAAGCCGCTTATCCAGATCGCGCGCCAGGAGAGGGACATTTCGCTGAAGCGTGATGCCGTGCAGAAACTGTCGCTGATGCACGGCAAGGAAGCGACCGATTTCATGATGGAATTGCTGAACAAGTAAAGTCGAAGAGTCAAGAGTCGAGAGTCGAAAGTTAAGAGTCGAGAGACAAGAGCAAAACATCAATGAGCTTCGGATTTCTTCAAGCCCGAGCCGTGACCCTGCTCGATGCGTGACCGTTTAAGTCGTGCCCCCTCGACTTTTGACTCTCGACTGTCGACTCTCGACTCTCCGGAGGTCAACATGAGTTATGCGAAAGATCGCTCATCTGCACCGCTATTCCCAAGATCTTTTGCGGCGCGCAAGGATTTTTGGTCTGGAATTTTGAATCTGGAGTTTTGGATGCAGCCGACAGGGTGCGCTGTGAGGCGTGAGCGATGGCCTTCACTGCCTGTTTACTGCTTGTTGAGTGTTGTCTGTTGCCTGTCCGCTGCGGCGCAGGAGCCGCGCGTGATTAACGCGAAGATGCGCACCGCATCGGCGGCCGGAGGCCTGGCGATCGCCTTCCGCTCGATCCAATCCGGCGAACGCGGTCCTGCGTGGATCGGCTATGCCGTGCCGGCTGTCCCCGGAAAGCACGAAATGTGCTGCAACGGGTCCATCGGAGACTTCTCGGATGAAGGGTGCGGCCGGTGCCGGCTGGAGAGCCGGCAGGGCGAAGACGGTGGCCAATCCATCAAGACGGGCGAGGAAAAGACCGTCAAATTAGAATCTCCGTCCAATTTTCTGGTGCTCTACCGAGCCGAAGCGGGCACAATTCAGAAGATCCGCACCTTCTCTCCTGAATGCGAACTTGATGCGGGCGGTCTGCCCTTCATCTGGCTGACGGGAGTGCAGCCGGGAGAGAGCGTGGCCTGGCTTAGCACATTCGTGAAGGCTGAGGGGGCAAATGCAGAAGGCGAGAGCGGCGACGACCACCTCGGAAATTCGGCGTTAACAGCTATTGCCTTTCATGGGGACAACGCCGCCGAGCGCGCGCTCGAGGGTTTCGCCGCTGCCGGCCAGCCTGAACGCACGCGCGAGCACGCCTCATTCTGGCTGGGAGCGGCACGAGGGCGGCAGGGCTATGAAGCGCTCAGTCGCCTGGTGAGGGCTGACCCGGACGAGCACTTCCGCGAAAAAGCGGTGTTTGCGCTCTACGTCAGCAAAGAACCCGAGGCCGTAGATGCCATCATCGGCGTCGCCCATCACGACTCCAGCCCCCACGTGCGAGGCCAGGCGTTGTTCTGGCTGGCGCAAAAAGCCGGCAAGAAGGCCGAGGCCACCATTACTGAAGCTATAGAAAAAGACCCTGAAACCGACGTGAAGAAACGCGCTGTTTTCGCCCTCAGCCAACTTCCCAAGGATGAAGGCGTGCCGCTGCTGATCCAGGTAGCAAAGACGAATACCAATGGCGTAGTGCGCAAGCAGGCTATGTTCTGGCTCGGCCAGTCACACGATCCACGGGACGTCCCGTCTCAGTGCAAAGTTCGGCCACATGTGCCTCCCTTACAAGTCCAACCGGGCGTATAATTCGGTTTCACTTGAGAAGATGCTGGTGCTGCTGCTTTTGAGACGAGACGCCAATGAAGTTGCCCAGCGGGGACCGAGCGGTCGTTGATCGGGCTAAACTCACAGAATACTGCCTGAACGAAAAACATCTTCGCGGCCACCACAAGGCGCGGGTCTTCGCGTCTGTGCTGGGCATCACCAGCGGAGATTCGGAAGTTCTGCGGCAAAGGCTGCTGGACGCCGCGGCTGAGGAAGACGCGACACTCGGTGACCGAGATGACTACGGCCAAAGGTACGTGCTAGACTTCCTAATGAGAGGACCCAAGGGTCGAGCGACGGTTCGGAGCGTCTGGATCGTACTGGCGGACGAAACTTTACCGCGCCTGCTGAGTTGCTACGTGTTGTGAGGCAAAAACGATGGAACATATTAAGCCATTCGTTGTCGTGGCGCTCCTGGAAGATCTGCCGGCGCGCAGCCTCCAGCGTGGCCAAGTTGGTACCGTGGTAGAAACCCTCGCGCCTGACGTATTTGAAGTCGAATTCAGCGACAACGAAGGGCGCGCTTACGCCACGTGCCCTCTTCGGTCCAGCCAGTTCATCGTTCTCCATCATGAACTTGCGAGCGCTTAGTGAGCATGACCTCTGTGTTTGACCAGGGCGGCTACAAGTGCGCCCCTTCCCATCGAATCAAGCGTATAATCCCGTTTCATTTAAGACGTCACTGCCGGCCGACCTTCGCCAGCTTTGAGCAAAACCGTGCGGAGGTCAGGCCATAATAGGGAGCAAGTATGAAACGGCTTGTTATCATTCTGATTCTCGGATGCGGCCTGTCGGCGGCGCCCGCGCTGGCGACTGACATTTGGCCGGGCTTGAAGATCGGTGTTGCAAGTACAACCATCACTCCGTTTCTGGATATTCCGCTCCAAGGGTATTATTACCCGCGCATGCCGGATGGCGTTCATGATGATCTGCACGCGAAAGCGCTGGTGATTGATGATGGGCAGAGCCAGGTCGTGTTGGTTGCGTGTGATCTCGTGCAGGTCTCGAGAGAAGCGGTGGAGGCGGCGCGGGGGCAGATCAGCGCCCGGTGCGGAATTCCGCCCGACCACGTTTTGATCAGCGCCACACACACTCATACCGGCCCGGAGGGAGTTCCGAGTTACGTGAGCAACTTGGGACATTGGATCGCGGACAGCGTGGTGACGGCCGAAGGGAATAAGCGCCCGGCGCGGCTTTGGGTCTCGACCGAGCAGGAGCCCGCTCTGGCGCACAATCGCCGATATCTCATGAAAGACGGCACAGTCCAGACGAACCCCGGCTTTCTGAACCCTAGCGTTGTGCGGGCAGTGGGCCCGATCGATCCCCGAGTCGGCGTGATGTTCGCTGAGGACGAGAAGCGCAATCCGATGCTGACCTGGGTGAACTACGCCATGCATCTCGATACCGTCGGCGGCACATGGATATCCGCTGACTATGCGTATTACCTGGGCCGGACGCTGGCTGCGGTGAAAGGGCCTGACATGCTTACGATTTTTACAATTGGCGCGGCTGGGGACATCAATCATTGGGACGTGCAGAGGCCCGGTCCGCAGCGCGGATTTGAAACCGCACAGAAACTGGGAGAAACGCTGGCCGGGGACGTCGTCAAAGCCTACACGCACTTACAACCCCTGGACTCCGTAAGCGTCAAAGCTATCTCGGAAACCATCAAACTGCCGCTCGAAAAAGTCACCGAGCAAGAGGTGAAAGAGGCGGAGCAGATTATCGCGCGACCGCCTCGAACCGATGTGGACTTCACGCTGGAGCGAGTCAAGGCTCAGAAGGTCATGCAAGTCAAAAAGCGAATGGGGGAAGACGCTCTAGCGGAGATTCAGGTTTTGGCCGTCGGACCGGTCGCTTTCGTAGCCATCCCTGGTGAGTATTTCGTCGAATTAGGAATGAGGATTCAAAAAGAATCGCCATTTCCGTACACATTCATTGTCGAGCTCGCAAATGACGACCTGGGTTATATCCCCACGCGAAGAGGATTCAAGGAAGGCGGGTACGAACCCACATCAACCGTGCTCGCCCCTGGTAGCGGAGAAGCCATTGCGGACAAGGCCATCGAACTGTTGAAGCGATGTAAGTAGGATGTCGTAGGGGCGGCCCTCGTTGCCGCCCTGATCTCGCCCCGCCCCACCACAGGGGCGGCCACGAGAGCCGCCCCTAGTCGTCGCGTTGACCTTCCGACCAGCGGTTCCCGACCTAAAGGTCGTCGCACCGCTAATCGATCGATTTTGTGGCTGCTCCAAATTGTCGTACAATTGTGTTGGCGTTAAGTTCAGCCAACACTACATCAGCCAATTGGAGTAGTCATGCCAACCCGCGATTCATTTGGGGACATTCGTCTTGATGTGAATGCAGGTCGAGAGCAGGCGCAGGCAAGGCCAGAAGCCGAGACACCTTTTCGCGTTGCGATTTTGGGGGATTTTAGCGGCCGCGCTAACCGTGGTTTGCTCGAGAGCGGGGATGCTCTCGCCAGCCGCCGCCCGCTCCTGATCGATCGCGACAACTTCGATTCCGTGCTGGCCAAGCTCGCGCCTCGCCTGGAGTTGACGCCGGGTGGAGAGGGCGACCTTTGCATCTCCCTGAGTTTTGGGAATCTGGACGATTTTCATCCGGACAGGCTTTTCGAGCAGGTTCAGATATTCCAGAAGTTGCGGGAAACGCGCCGGAAGCTCGGCGATTCGGCGACCTTCGCCAAGACCGCGGCGGAACTGACCTCGGCAGGGGGGCAAGGTGAAGCGCCACCACAGCAAGCCACGCCTTTGGAGGCGCAGGGCCAAGCGCCCTCGCCTCGAGCTTCTGCGCAGGACATACAAAGTTTGGTTTCGGGAAATCTTCTGGACGATATGCTGGAGGCAACCGAAAGCAAGGCACAAGATCAAACAACCAGGCGGCCGGATGAATGGAGCACGTTGTTGCACAAGCTTGTCGCCCCTCATCTGGTAGCCAAAGCGGATCCGCGGCAAGCGGAACTGATTGGGTTGATTGACAAAGCCACCAGCGCTCAGATGGGAGCGCTACTGCACGCGCCCGCCTTCCAAGCTCTCGAAGCCGCGTGGCGCGCGGTCTACTTTCTGGTGCGAAACGTAGAAACGGATACTCATCTCAAGTTATTTCTTATTGACGTCTCGAAGCAGGAACTTGCGCATGACCTGATGGCGTCCGGCGATTTGAGATCGACAGGTATGTACAGGTTGCTGGTGGAAAAAACCGTCGGCACGCCGGGGGCGGAACCTTGGGCCGTGATTGCCGGAGATTTCACCTTCGGGCCAAGCGTGCAGGATAGCGAATTGCTGGCTCGAATCGGCAAAGTGGCAGCAAGCGCCGGAGCGCCTTTCATCGCGGGGGCGAGTCCGCGCCTTTTGGGCTGCGATTCCGCGCTTGGTTTACCGGAGGTGCGGGAATGGAAAGCTCCGATGTCCGGCGAGTCGGCAGCATCCTGGCAAAGGTTGAGGAGTTCGCCGGAGGCTCGCTTTGTGGGTTTGGCTCTGCCGCGTTTTCTCTTGCGGCTGCCGTATGGAAAGGACACTGAGCCCGTAGAACGCTTCCAATTCGAAGAAATGCCGGGACCCGAGGCCCATGAAAATTATCTATGGGGCAATGCAGCCTTTGCCGGCGCCCTTTTGTTGGCGCAGTCTTTTGCTGAGCAAGGGTGGGACCTGCAGCCAGGCACGCATTCGGAATTAGACGGCCTGCCCGTTTATGTGTACAAGGTTGACGGTGAGACGGAGACCCTGCCCTGTGCCGAAACGCTTTTGACCGAGACCGCGGCGGAAGAGATGATGGAAAGGGGATTCATGCCGCTTGCCTCGCTGAAGGATCAGGCGGCGGTGCGGCTGGTTCGATTTCAGTCAATAGCTGACCCCGTCAGCGCCCTGGCTGGCAGATGGCAGTCTTGAGTTGGCGCGCAACGATGTAAAGACAACCAAGTATGGCGATCCCTGAGTTGAACCCTTACGACGAAGTTGCTTACCCGTCGCTTCCGATTCCCCACACGCATCCAGACCGGCTGGCGACCGTGGGGATGCACTTCGGCATGCGGCCGGCGCCGCTCGAGCGTTGCCGGGTCCTCGAACTAGGATGTTCGAGCGGCGCCAATTTGCTGGCCATGGCTGTGACTCTCCCGGAAAGTGAATTCGTGGGAGTCGACCTGGCAGGGAAACCCATCGCTCGCGGGAAGGCCATGGTGGAGGCTCTGGGGCTGAAGAATCTCGCCCTGCGGCAGGCGGACCTGCTGGAGATGGCCCCGGATTACGGCAAGTTCGATTACATCATCGCCCACGGTCTCTATTCCTGGGTTCCCGCCCCGGTTCGCGACCAGATCCTGGCCATCTTCAAAGCGTGCCTGCAACCGCAGGGGATTGCTTACATCAGCTACGACGCATTTCCGGGAAGTTATTCCCGGCTGATGGTGCGTGAGATGATGCTGTTCCACAATCGCGATTTCCGCGACCCGCAGCAGCAACTCCAGCAGGCCTTGACCTTGCTGAAATTACTGGCAAGTTCGCGCAAGCAGGAGGAGCCGTATAGAAAAACCCTCCTGGACGAGTATGGACGACTGTCAACGCGGTCAAAGGAGGCCCTTTACCACGACGAGCTGTCGAAGGATTTTCAGCCCTTTTATTTTCACCAGCTCATAGAGCACGCCCGGCGCCATGGACTGCAGTTTCTGGGGGAGGCTGACTTCTCCGAGATGCACAGCGGAAGGCTCGAACCGCAGGCAAGAGAAGTCCTCGAAAAGATTTCCGACGACATCATCTTGAGGGAACAATACCTGGACTTCATGAGTGGGCGGGCCTTCCGGAGAACCCTCTTGTGCCACGATGATGTGCGCCTCGACCACTCCATGGAATCCGTTTCAGTCAGGTCATTCTACGTGTCGACCCAAGCGCGCCCGAAAGCGCAGTTTCCGGACCTGTCTCCAGGGGCGACTGAGACCTTTCGCAGCCCTAATGGAACGGAACTTACGACCGGGAATCTTCTGGGCCGGTCGCTGTTCTGGTGTCTCATCGATTCGCGGCCGGAGCGAGTTCCGTTTGAAAAGCTGGCGAGAGACGTGGAGTGCAGAGCGCGCCAGAAACTGAGCTTTGTTCCAAAACCCGAACTTGACACCGCCTCCGAACTCGCAGATTTCGTGTGGCAGACCTACCTGATAGGATTGCTCGATCTGCACGTTTACGTTCCGCCTTTTACCACCCAGATCAGCGAAAGACCGGCGGCAAGCCCCCTGGCTCGACTTGAGGCACGAACCGGGAATTTCGTAACCACGCTCCACTGCCGAAACTTGCATTTAAGCGATGCGCTGCAAAGAGGAGTGGTGATGCTGCTTGACGGCACACGCGATCGCGCTGCCCTCCGGAAAGATCTCCTTGAGCTCTTCAAGTCCGGGAATCTGACTTTGCAGGAGGGCGACCAGCCCGTAGTTGACATGCAGATTGTGGAGAAAAGGATTGACGCCGAGTCGGAGACGATTTTGCAGGATCTCGCACACGCAGCGGTTCTTATGAAGTGATTCGGGGACGCACAGCAGCCTGTCTCGTCCTGACAGGCAAGTCGGCTGGTCCAGTGCGGATGACGAAGGAGAGCAATATGGGGACACAAACCGAAGAGCTGAAAGGTGTGCGGGCATTGCCATTGCGGCTCGAACCTTCTCCGCAATTCGCTTTCTTGCGTGATTTTCTGCGCAGTTCAGACTTCTATGAGCCGGCTATCTGCCGGCGCGCGGGTTTGCCCGGGCTTAACGAGTTTCTCGCTGGCGACCGAGTGCGGGGAATCCTTTCTGACCAGACTGATGGGCTGGGAGTCTTGATTCGCCTGCTTCTGCTCGGGGAGTCGCTCGAGGTCAAGGTTCTGGAGACCGCAATCCCGGCAGGCGTGGTGGAGGCGATGAAGGAACTTGGATTACTGATTCCAGATCCAACAGACTTCGCCCCACCTCTTACTCCCCTCCCCAACCGGGGAGGGGAAACAGGGGTGGGGGCCGCTCCCTTCCAGAACCGGGGAGGGGAAACAGGGGTGGGAGAGCCTACGAAGATATGCGCTAGCGTGGCGCTATACCCGGTCGGAGAATTATTCATCGCTTCGGATCGCTGGACGGTGGCGCAGGGTAACGCCGGCGAACTGTGGGGGGACTTTGTTTTTCCCGCAATTACCCCGAACACCTCGCAGTTCGTTGCGACTTTGCCGCAAGAGCCTTGTGAGAGTTGTCTCGACCTTTGTTCCGGCACCGGGGTGGCTGCGCTCGACGCTGCCCGGGGCGGAAGCTGTGCCTCATGGGCAGTGGACATTACCGAGCGATCTACTCAAATGGCAGAGTTCAATCGCTTGCTGAATGGATTCAACAACGTCACCGTAGTCCAGGGCGACCTATATGAACCTCTAGGCGATCTGAGGTTCGAACGAATTGTCGCTCATCCGCCCTATATGCCCGTCCTGAGCCGTGCCCAGGTCTTTTACGATGGAGGTGCGGACGGAGAACAGGTGACGCGACGCGTAGTAATGGGACTGCCTCGGCACCTGCGTCCCGGCGGGCGGTTTTATTGTCTGGCGCAAGGATCGGACCGCGAGGACGCGCCTCTCGAGCAGCGTATCAGGGCCTGGCTCGGCGAGGCGCAGTCGGAATTTGATCTCTTGGTCATTGTCCGTCAAGACCAAGCACCTCTAAACACGGCATTGCAATACGCCGTGAAGGCCAAAGGCGGTGGCAGGACGGCGCAGCAAATGAGAGATGCGTTAAGGGGACTCGGCGTGCAAAACATGGTCTACGGGTGGTTGGTCATACAGCGTAAGGCCGAGGCCCGTCCTGTTTTCACCATCCGGAGGTCCGCCGGGCGCGTTTTGTCCCAGAGGGAGGTCGCCTGGCTATTGAAGTGGGAGACCGCTGCTCTGGAGCCCGGGTTTATCGAAAAACTCGCCGAAGCGCACCCTGTCGCCACGCCTTCCCCGGAACTGCACACTGTTTACCGCATGAAAAATGGAGAGTTGCAACCGGAGCAATTCAAGCTGCACACGGAGTATCCATTCGACGTTGAATGCCGAGTGCAGCCTTGGATGGGTTTCCTGCTTCCGCAATGCGACGGGACGTCGACAGTGCGCCAACTCCATGAGTTTTGCAGGCAGAACAAGTTTATCCACCCGGAGACGCCGCTGGAGGAGTTCACCAAGCTGCTGGCTGTTTTTATCTCAGCCGGGTTCCTTGAAGTCGAAGAGTTCAGATTGCCGGAGAGCCTCGCGGGCAGGTAACGAGGGGCGGCAGAGTTCACGGAGGCACTTCTTGTGCCACTCAATTCGAGTTTTGGGTTGACAAGCACACCCTGATCTGCTACAAACATACAGGTTCAGGAAAATCAGCAAAACATGAAATTCCAATAAAGGGGTGCCGAATGCCACAGAGCGTCCAGAAGAAGCTTGAGAGGGTACGTCCGCCGCGTGTCCACGTAACTTACGATGTGGAAACCGGTGGAGCTATAGAAATCAAAGAACTTCCATTCGTGATGGGGGTTCTGGGTGATTTTTCAGGTCAGCCTACAGAACCATTACCACGGCTGAAGGATCGGAGATTTGTCGAAGTAAACCCGGACAATTTTGACAGTGTTTTGGAGAGCATGAAGCCTCATCTGGCCTACGCGGTCGAAAACAAGCTCAGCGAGGATGCCGAAGCGGGACAATTGAAGGTCAGTCTGGACTTCAAGAGTATGGACGACTTCTCGCCGGAGAATGTGGCCAAGCAGGTCAAACCTCTGCGCGAACTGCTTGATCTTCGCACCCGCCTCAATGACCTCAAAGGCACGCTGCAGACGAACGACAAGCTCGACCAGGTTTTGTTAGATGCCGTCAGCAACACTGAGAAGTTGAACCAGTTGAGGGCGGAGCTAGGCGGCAAGAAGGAAGGGGAAGAGAAGGAGGGATCCAATGGCTAACCAGGAAATGGCGAAGACTCCGGCCGCGGCGACCGAGCAAGTGGCGGAACAGGGACTGCTGGACCAGATTGTTGAACAAGGCAGGGTGGGAACGGATGCGGCCACCCGAGAGCGGGGGAAGAGCCTGGTGAAGGAATTTATCAACCAGGTGCTTGAAGGACAGGTGACGATTTCAAAAGACACCGAGGCGATGATTAACTCCCGGGTCGCGCAGATCGACCACTTGGTCTCCATTCAACTTAATGAGATTTTGCACCATCCGCAGTTTCAAAAGCTGGAGGGAAGCTGGCGCGGTTTAAAGTACCTTCTCAGCCAGAGCGAAACCAGCCCTATGCTCAAGATACGCGTCATGAACGTATCGAAGAAGGATCTGCTGCGCGATCTCCAGCGCGCCCCGGAATTCGATCAAAGCGCCTTATTCAAGAAGATCTACGAAGAAGAGTTCGGGGTCTTCGGCGGCGATCCGTTTGCGGCGATTATCGGGGACTACGAGTTCAGCAAGCATCCGGAGGATCTGGAGTTGCTCGAGAAGGTGTCGAACGTTGCAGCGGCGGCCCACGCACCATTCTTGACCGCGGCTGCCTCGCAGCTCATGAATATGGAGAGCTTCACGCAACTGGACCAGCCGCGCGACATCGCCAAGATTTTTGATACCACCGAGTTCGCCAAGTGGAAGAGTTTCCGCCAGAGTGATGACTCCCGTTACGTGGGACTTTGCGTGCCGCACGTTCTGATGCGCCTTCCCTACGGCAGGGACACCTCGCCCGTGGATGCGTTCAACTACGAAGAGGGCGTGGACGGCACCGATCATTCCAGGTACCTTTGGGGGAACGCCGCTTATGCCATGGGAGCTCGCTTGACGAACGCGTTCGCCCAGTACGGCTGGTGCGCAGCCATCCGGGGCGTGGAAGGCGGAGGCTTGGTGGAAGGCCTGCCCGCCCACACTTTCCGAACCGACGAAGGGGACGTGGCGTTGAAGTGCCCCACCGAAATTGCCATCACCGATCGCCGTGAGAAGGAACTGGCCGACCAGGGGATCATCCCGTTGGTGCATTGCAAGGGGACGGACAAGGCGGCATTCTTCAGCGTGCAGTCTGCTAACAAGCCCAAACTGTACGACAGCGATGCGGCCAATGCCAATGCTCGACTCTCCTCGCAGTTGCCGTATATCATGGCTACCTGCCGGTTCGCCCACTACTTGAAGGCTATGATGCGGGACAAGATCGGCAGCTTCACCACCCGCGAAGAGATTCAGAAGTTCCTGAACCGCTGGATTGCGCAATACGTAACCACGGACGACTCCGCAACCCAGTCTGTGAAGGCCAAGTACCCGTTGCGCGAAGCGCGCGTCGATGTGGAAGAGGTGAAGGGCAAACCTGGCGCGTACCGCGCCGTGGCTTTCCTCCGTCCGCACTTCCAGCTTGACGAGCTGACAGTTTCCCTGCGGTTGGTGGCATCGCTGCCGCAGCCGGCCAATAAGTAACAGCTTGGGGGCGGGCTGCGCACGAGGGTCCGCCTCGTAATCTTACAAAATCCAAATCTTACGAGGAGAAGAATATGGCCATTGAGTACCATCTGGATATGAAGGAAGCACCGGGCGAGAGCGCGTCCACCAAGCACAAAGGGCAGATCGAACTCCTGTCTTGGAGTTGGGGCGCAAGCAACCCGACGACCATCGTGGGCGAGGGTATGAGCGCGGGAAAAGTCTCGATGTCCGATCTCAGTTTCACCAAGAGGGTGGACAAGTCCAGTCCCAAGCTGTTAAAACTTTGCGTCACAGGCGATCACGCGAAGGAGGCAACACTGTATTGCAGCAAGCAAACCGGTAAGGCGACGCCGGAAGATTTCCTGATCATCAAGTTGACGGAGGTCTACGTATCGAGCTTCCAGGTCGGGGGGTCGTCAGGTGAAGATGTGGGGACGGAATCCCTCTCGGTCTCATACGCTTCCATCGATTATGATTACAAGGTGCAAGACAAGGATGGCGTGCTAAAGTCCGGAGGAGAGGTCCAGTATGACCTCAGGGCGAGGGAGCAAAAGGGGGGCAGCTAAGCTTGGCCCACGGCGCTGACCCCGCGGGCCGGGGTCAGCGCAACACTACCATGGAAAACGCGAATCACCTCTTTCAGGCTGGAAAACTCAAGGAGGCGATCGAGGCGTTGGGGGCAGAGTTGCGCAACAGCCCTGATGACGTCCGGCGCCGGACCTTTTTGTTTGAATTGCTCTGCTTTGCGGGAGACTACGATCGAGCGGAGAAACAACTGGACCTCCTGGCGGACGGCGGTCCCAATAGTGGCATGGGGGCACTGCTTTACCGCAGCGCTCTTCAGGCTGAGCGGACACGCCAGGACCTGTTTCAGAAGAAGGAATACCCCAAGCCTGCCGGGCAGGCCTCCGCGGACGCAGAAACCGTCACGGGAATTTTGAATGGGAAGCCTTTTCAGACGATTGCGGACGGCGATCCTCGGATTGGGCCTCGCCTGGAGGTTTTTGCCGGCGGGAGTTATCTCTGGATCAATTTTGAACACCTGGCCTCCGTTAAAATCGAGCCGCCGCGCCGCCTGCGCGACTTGCTGTGGACTCCGGCCGTAGTCCGGGCGGGGCCCGCTTTGAAAGGCACCGAACTCGGCGAAGTCTTGATACCTGCCTTATCCCCCTTCGCTTGGCAACATTCTGACGATGCTGTCCGCCTGGGCCGGATGACGGTTTGGGAAGAAGACGAATCGGGTACGGCCGCGCCGATCGGCCAGAAGATCTTGCTGGTGGACGGTGAGGAATTTCCACTTCTTGAGGTCCGGCAGCTGGAGTTCAATCTACCACAGGCTACGGTTTAGCTCAGAATGCCTCTTCCTGATAACCTGCTCAGTCCGATTCCAGGAGATAATCCCTGCGGGGAAGACCTCCGATACACACCCATCTACGACAAGATCAAAGAAGCCCGTCGTGAAGAGGAAGAAGTCCAAGACGGTGAATGGAAGACCGAGGGCAAGAAAGCGGACTACCCCCAGGTCGTGAAGTTGGCAGTTGAGACCCTTTCCACGACCAAGGACCTTCAGATTGCCGCATGGCTTACCGATGCCCTGTTGCGCACCGAGGGTTTTGCCGGGCTCAAGCAGGGTTTGGACCTGATCCAAGGCCTGCTTGGCACTTTCTGGGACGGCTTGTACCCCCAACTCGAAGACGGGGATGCGGAGTTGCGGGCGGCGCCGCTTGAGTGGATCGGCTCCAAGCTGGTTTTACCCGTCCAATCAGCTCCTCTCAACAAGGCGAAGCACGGCTGGCTGGACTACACAGAGTCCAGGAAGATGGGCTACGAAGAACAGGCCGACAGCGACGACAAGAAAGCCACCCGAGCCAAGCTGATCGAACTGGGCAGGGTGGCGCCGGAAGCTTTCGATAAGTCCTTCGCCGAAACTCCCAAGGTTTTCTACGTCGCCGCTGAAGCAGCCCTGGACGGCTCCATGGCGACGGCCCAAGCCATGGACAAGCTTTGCCAGGAGAAGTTCGGGAATCTTGCGCCCAGCTTCACCGACTTGAAAAAGGTGCTGGAGACGGTCCGGCACACCGCCCATCTGCTGCTTCAAAAAAAGCGGGAGACAGAGCCGGACCCTGTCGAAGCGGGAGCGGAAGTTGCGCCGGAGGGGGCAGGAGAAGGCGCAGGCGGTGAAGGAGCGGCTGCAGGTAGCGGGGTGGCTGGGCGCACCGGCGGCGGGGCAGGGGGAATTGTAATCCCGCTGGCAGACGGTGAGCCGGCCCAGCGCCGGGATGCGATCTCGAGCGTGGCTCGCGCGGCGGCGGCTCTGCGGAAGCTGGATCCTTACAGTCCGGCGCCTTACCTGATGCTGAGGGGTTTACGGTGGGGTGAACTTCGCGCCGCCCTGCAAAGCTCGGATTTGACCTTGCTGGAAGGGCCGCCCACAGTACTGCGGCAGCACATCAAGCGGCTGGCGATTGAAGGAAAGTGGGAGGAACTGCTGGAGACAGCAGAAAACGCCATGTCGCTTCCGTGCAGCCGGGGTTGGCTGGATTTGCAGCGCTTCGTCGTGGATGCCTGTGTAGGACTGGGAAGCAAGTATGACGGGATCGCAGTCGCGATCCGATCGGAGTTGAAGACGCTCCTGCACGATCTGCCCCAACTCCTTGAGATCAATCTCCTCGACGACACGTCGGCGGCCAACAGCGAGACTCGTGTGTGGTTGAAGGAATTGGCGGCTGAGCCGCCGACGCAACCGGCGCCGGAGGCCGCTCCCGCGGATGCGCCACTGGCGGAGGCGAGGGTATGGGAGGATCACTCCGCTCCGGGCTGGCATCGCAAGTTCGTCGACAGTTACGACTTGGCCCGGCAGGCGCTGAGCGCCGGACAGGCGGAGAAGGCCCTCGACCTGATGCGGCGTGAGGTGGAAAGGCAGCTTTCAGGAAGAGGCCAGTTTTTCCGCAAGCTGCAGCTTGTTGACATCTGCATCGCCGCCGGCCAGCCCCGAAT
>Ga0208188_1000913_pt1 | contig 14387 bp, 9 predicted proteins | sample June2015DPH_8_50_FD_184698 | JGI IMG/M metagenome (GOLD analysis project Ga0208188, IMG submission 184698) | Peatland microbial communities from SPRUCE experiment site at the Marcell Experimental Forest, Minnesota, USA - June2015DPH_8_40... | ecosystem: Environmental > Terrestrial > Soil >...
TGGAAACGAAAATTGATCCGAATGAATTGACCATCCAGCTTTTCCAAAACGGCCAGTTGCGCCAGAACTCGAACACGAAGCAGCTCATCTTCAAGCCCGCCGAACTGGTCAGTTTCATTTCCACGAACATGACGCTGCTGCCCGGCGACGTGATTCTCACCGGCACCCCCAGCGGCATCGGCCCCATTCAATCCGGCGACCGGCTGGAAGTGCGGATTCAGGGACTCGCCCCGCTGGTCAACACGGTGAAGTGAGAACGTAGCGGCGTCTCGGCAGAGCGCCGCATTTTCTAATTTACGGCATTTGCCCGGTAGCCATTGCGCTTCGCGGCATGATACCAATTCCCAGTGGGAATCGGCACATGGGTAGGGCGCGCCACTCCGTGCGCGCCGCAATCGTTGTGCGGACGAGCGGCGGGCAGAGGACTGCCCGCCCTACCGAGGTTTGTTCCGGTTGTCATTGAGAAATGGCATGAGGTCCGCGCCAGTCACACCCCAACCGGAATGGCATCATCTCCCGCGTGACTGGCCGCATTTGGGCGCGGTTGTGCCAGGTTTTCCCTTTCTGCATCCGCTGGATGAGAATTTCTGGGAACAGTTATGGAAACTTTACCAGCAGCAACGCGAGCCGATTCCGCAGTCGTAACGTAGCGGCTTTCGCAGAAAGCCGCCATCTTGAAGTAAAGTTTGCGGCGCTCTGCCGAGACGCCGCTACGCCGCAAAATAAAATTCTTCGTTCCTCTGCCGCTTTGTTGTTAAATTTGCCGCAGATGAAGTGGTCCCAAGCATTTATTCCGACCCTCCGCGAAGCTCCGGCTGACGCGGAAATCCTTTCCCACAAACTGCTGCTGCGCGCCGGGCTCATCCGCAAACTCGCCGGCGGCGTCTATACCTTTCTGCCGCTCGGTTTGCGTGCGCTGCGCAAGGTCGAGCAAATCGTCCGCGAGGAAATGGACCGTGCCGGCGCGCTCGAAATGCTCATGCCCGCGCTTCAGCCGCCGGAAATCTGGCAGCAAAGCGGCCGTTACGAAACCGTCGGCAACGTGCTGTTCAAATTGAAGGACAGTGGCAATCGTGAATGGGTTCTCAGCCCGACGGCCGAGGAAGTCATCACCACCACCGCCGCCGCCGAGATTAATTCCTACCGGCACTTGCCAAAGAACTTTTACCAGATCAGCGTGAAGTTCCGGGACGAAATCCGCCCGCGCTTCGGCCTCATGCGCGCCCGCGAGTTTATCATGAAGGACGCCTACAGCTTTGACGTGAGCGACGAGGCGGCGCAGGTGTGCTATCAGAAAATGTACGACGCCTATGCGCGCATCTTCGCCCGGTGCGGACTGAAGGCGTTTCCGGTTGAGGCCGACACCGGCGTCATCGGCGGAAAATTTTCGCATGAATTCATGGTCCCGGCGGAAACCGGCGAGAACGAGGTGGTTTACTGTGAGGCCTGCGGTTACGCGGCAAACATCGAGAAGGCCACCAGCGGCATTCCCAAAACCGCCGCGCGTGAAGTCGGCGCGGCGATTGAAAAGTTTGCCACGCCCGGCGTTGTCACCATCGAAGCGCTGAGCAAGGCGCCTTACAGCGTTCCGGCCAATCGTCAGATCAAAACGCTCGTTTACATCGCAGACAGCAAACCAGTCATCATTTTGATCCGCGGCGACGACCAGTTGAACGAAGCCAAGCTCGCGGGTATCATCGGCACCACGATGTTCCGTCCGGCCACACCTGATGAGTGTTTCGTCGGGCTTGGAGCAAAACCGGGAAGTCTTGGCGCGGTTAATTTCCCGCCTCAATTCAACCGCCTTTCCCCTGACGTTAGACAGGAAGTCTTGAAAAAGCGAAGTGAGGAAGGATGGAATGATTGTAAAGTTTTCGCCGACGAACGGTTGCGCGGCGCGAATGACATGACCACAGGCGCGAATGAGGACGGTTTCCATTTCCGCAATGTCTCCATCGAACGCGACATCAAGGTGACACAATGGTTCGATTTAAGAACTGTGACTGCCGGTGAACCCTGCGCGAAATGCAGCAAACCGCTGAAAATCCGCCGCGCCATCGAGGTCGGCCACGTTTTCAAACTCGGCACGAAATACAGCGAGAAGCTGGGCGCAACATTTCTGGACGAGGCCGGCACGCGCAAGCCCGCTGTCATGGGTTGCTATGGCATTGGCGTTACACGAACCCTGCAAGCGGTCATCGAGCAGTGCAACGACAAGGACGGCATCATCTGGCCGTTAAGTATCGCGCCGTATCAGGTTTGCATCACACCGTTGGGCGTGGCGCCGGACAGCGCGGTGATGAAACTGGCGGAGAAAATTTACGCGGAACTGACCGCACGCGGCGTGGAAGTGATTCTGGATGACCGCGATGAACGTCCCGGCGTAAAATTCAAGGACGCGGACCTGGTGGGCTTTCCGATTCGCGTGGGTATCGGCGAGAAATCGCTGGCGAAGGGCGAAGTAGAACTCAAACCGCGCGGCGGCGCGCTGCAACCCGTCAAGGCTGATACTGCGGTCGAAGCCGTGATGAAACTGCTGGGAGAAAGCAAGGAATAATGTAATTCCATGACGCCTTAAATGGCGTCCAATATGATACCGACTTAAACTGTTATGCGGCAGAACGCGCTTCCTGATATGCTTTGCGACTCCTGCCATCAGCAACCGGCTACTTGCCACACCGTCACTATCGTTGATGGCGTCAAGCAGACACGCGACCTTTGCAGTGAGTGTTTTGAAGCGGGTTCACCGGAGGCAAGAGAGTTCGCGTCAGCCCGGCGCGCTGCACGTTGTCAGTATTGTGGGAGCCAGCCTTGCGCAGGGGGCACTGATTTTCTTGCGCTCGCGATGGGCATTCAGCGGATGCGGTTTATGTGTATGCCTTGCACCCAAGAGTTTCAGCGATACACTCAGCAGGAGTTGCAGCGTGCGTCTGCGGGCTTGTCACAGCAGGAGCAGTTAGCAGCGATTCGGACGCTGTGCGAGAAGGCAGACACACACATGAAGCAGTGGGTTTCAGAGAGAGATTCACAATGAGGCCGCATAACAAGATCGGGAGCCTGTGTGAAAAGTCCCGGTGGGATTGACGGTTAAAAGCGGCGGCGAGAAGTATTTTTTGCGGTTCGAGGTTTTTCATCCCGGATGAAAAGTCCGGTCGGGCCGTGGTGGGAGCGTTTACCGGAGTCGTGGGAACCAAGGACTGAGGTTTTTCGGGCGCCAGCGCCGCCCGCGGGGCTTTCAGGCCGCCGGCCCGTCCTCCGAAGCAGTTCTGCGAAGGATGGCCATCAGTTTTTCGAAGCTCACCAGGTTGAGCACTCGTTTGAGGTTGTACGCCAGCGTGGTCAGCCCCGAAGGCTTTTGGGGTGAACCTCCACTCGGTCCGCACTTTCTCCAGTCCCTTGAGCAGGAAGTGATCGTAGCCAAACCATCGCATCGCTAACCTTCGCTGGACGAAATCGTCGCGACAATAAATTGTGCGACCGCATCATATATTGTCGCGACCATAGGCAGCCGATGACGACGACGACCGGTGGGATTTGAGGCCTGGACAATCGCCACTACCTTGGTTTTACGCTTTTGTAAACGGGTCGTAATATTGTAGTATTTTGGTGTCGTCATTCCCATTTCTTGCAACGATGCCGGCATAACAGGTGGTTGACCTGCGTCCAAGTTCTCATCCGCAATCCGGTTGAGGATGTGGAAATGCTGCGGCTCGTGCCTTGCAGACAGCCACTCTCCGATATTTGTTTCACCGCGGCAGCGGGTGAAAGGTGAATCGTGCCGGACGGATTGCCGCGGGATCAATTTGCATGGTGTAATAACCGCCGTCGTTCAGCAGTTCGGTGCCGGATAGTGCCGGGCAGAGCCGCACCCGGAACGGCCACCAAAGATGCGCCTCGTGCAGCGCCAACGTGACCCGGCGGGCCGTGTGACCCAGAAACCGGATGGGCGGAATTCCCGACAGCATCCGGCTTTTCCACAAAATCAGCCATGTGTGCAAATGCCCGATGATGGTCTGTTCCACCTGCGGCAAACGGCGGCGCACCGGTTCCTCGCGCCACAAAAACGGCAGCGCCGTGGGGTCATGACAGAACAACAGCACGCGTTGGTTCGGTTGGAGCGCATCAAAGGCGGCGCGGATTTCGGCGAGATGCGCCTCGCGTAATCGCTGCCACTCCGGCCATTCGTCCGGCAGCGCATCAGGTTGGTTTGCGGGCAGGGCGATGAGTGGCGAAGCCACCCCCAGGAGCAGGTAACGGCCGATGGACAGTTTCCAGAGCGGTTGCAGGCCAAGCTGCTGCGTGGCGCAATGCCAGCTCGCCAGCCGCATCCCGCCCTTCCCGCCAACCAGGGTTAATTTCCCAAGTTCATGGTCGCCGATGGTGAACCGCGCGCGGTCGCCGAATTCCGCCCGGAGCTTGCCGAGACATTCCTGGGCGCTTTGGAGCGACGCCAGGTCGCTCACGCCCACAGACCCGGTATCGCACGGATAGTCCCCATCGGCCACGAGATAATCCAACGGCCCGATTTCGGCCAAAAAGCGGTCAAGTTGCCGTCCCTGGTCGAGCGGATGTCGCATCCAGATCAAATGCCGGTAGGCGCGCGTGACTGCGCGGAGCAGGGGATTGGCGATGGTGCGATATTCGTAATCTTCGCCGCGGGCGCGCTCGGCGGGGCCGGCGTAATGGATGTCGCTCAAAATGGCGATCGTGACATCTCCCTGCGCGCGGGTTTCCATGCGGCGTCAATTATTCACCGCCGCCGCATCACGGCTGTTGTTTTGGTCGAGGCAATCGCGGACGGTTTTGGCGAGTTCGGTGTGGGTGTAGGGTTTTGCGAGAAAGCTCGCATGGGTCCGGCTCAGCATTTTCTGGTTCACTTCATTGGCGGTATAGCCGCTGGTAAAGACAACTTTCAGGCGGGGCTGGCTGGCCAGCAATCGTTCGACCAGGTCCGCGCCGGAAAGGCCATCGGGCATCACCATGTCGGTCAGGAGCAAATCAATTTCATTCGCGCGCTGATTCCATACGTCAAGCGCTTCCTTGCCGGATGACGCTTCCAGAATCCGATAACCGCGCTCTTCGAGGATGTCGCGGGCCATGCTCCGCAGGACTGGTTCGTCTTCAACGATGAGAATGGTTTCCGAGCCGCCGGCGACAGGGACAGCGGAGGCCGCTTCTTCTTCTGCCAAGGCGGGCACTTTGTCGCCGGCGGGAAGAAACACGTCGAATGTGCTGCCTTTGCCAGGTTCGCTGTTCACTTCGACCCAGCCTTCGTGCTGTTTGACAATGCCATAAACGGTCGCGAGGCCGAGGCCGGTGCCCTTGCCGACGTCTTTCGTGGTAAAAAACGGTTCGAAGATGCGGCCCAGCGTGGCAGAATCCATGCCGGTACCGGTGTCCGTGACGCGGAAGCGAACAAAACGTCCCGCGTGCGCCTGGGGATGGGTTTCGATGAAAACGGCGTCAATGTCCACGGTCTCGATGCCGATGGTCAGCCTGCCGCCGCGCGGCATGGCGTCGCGGGCGTTGAGGGAAAGGTTCATCACGACCTGTTCGATCATGCCGCAGTCGCCCTGAACGAATGAATTTTCCACCGCCGGCTGAAATTCAAGCGTGATGGTTTCCCCGAGGAGACGCTCCAACATCCTGCTCATGTTGCCGACAACTTTCTGCAAATCGAGCAGCTCGGGCTGCATGACATTCTTGCGGCTGAACATGAGCAATTGGCGCGTGAGGCCCGCGGCGCGTTCGGCGGCAAAATAGACGGCTTGAACCGAGTCGATCACCTCCGGCGGCAGTGTCGGCCTGGCGAGCAGCGAACTGGAATGCCCCTGAATGATCGTGAGCATGTTATTGAAGTCATGCGCGACACCGGCGGCAAGCTGGCCGATGGATTCCATCTTTTGCGCCTGACGCAACTGCGCCTCCAAACTCAGCCGTTCGGTGATGTCTTCGACGTAGCAATGCACCACGTTGCTCGGCAAGACGGGGTGAACCGACCACGAAAACGTGCGCCCGTCCATTTTGGTTTCCAGACGCACCTTGCTTTGTCCGCTGGCGAGGCATTCGCGGATGATGCGGTCAATGTCCGGTGGCAATATTTCACCGGGCCGATTTCTTTGCACGGAGGTGGCCAGTTGTTGCGCGGCCTCGTTGAAATAGGTGATGGTCCCGTTTGCGTTCAATTCCATCGCCGCGTCTGGATTCAACTGGACGAACGCGGCGAGTTTTTGCAATTCGGCATCGGCCCGTTTGCGCTCGACGGCCAGGCCGATGGCGGTGGCGGCGGCCATGAGGAATTGCACTTCATCCGAAATGAATTTCCGCCCGTGCGTGCTGTAAATGCCCAGCATTCCATAGGGCCGGTCGTGAGTGGGAATGGCGACGGTGACACCGCTGACAACACCGTGTTCGGCCAGAAACGGCGACGCCGAGATTCGCGTTTCGGCCTTCAGATCGGCGGTGACAACGGGGTCGCCGGATTTCAAAGCGGAGATAATCGGGGAATTCTCATTTCCGGGCAGGGATGTCTGCCGGTCGTACTCCGGTTTCCAGCCAACGCCGGCTTGCAGCCGCAATTGACCGGCCGGCAATTGCTCGAACACGGCGGAGTATTCCACGCCCAGTGTTTGCGCCACGAGCATGACGGTTTGATTCAGCAGCGCCTCCAGGTCACTGTTGGTCAGCGCAAATTGTCCGAGCGCGGCGACAACGGTTTGCTGGAACGTGCGATTCAGCAGGTTTTTTTCCGCAGTTTCGAGATTCTTGACAAGCCGTTCCAGCGATTCGGCCATCAGGTCAAAACCCTTTGTGAGCTGACCGAGTTCGTTTTCCGAGGGTTTCAGTCCGGTGCGGGCGCTCAAATCACCTTCTGCAATCCGCTGAGCCACGCTGGACAAGGCGCGCACCTCGCGCAAAATGAAGTGTTCCCCGCCGAACCACGATGCTGCCAGCGCCAATACCCCCACCACAAACCCGCCCATTGGCAGGTTAAAAATATACATCAGCAACCAGGCCGGAGTGATGAGCAAAAACACGCTGCCGACCAACTGCATTCGCAATGTGGAGAATCTTAAAATCTTTTTTATCATTTCAACTGATTCCGCATTTGCGCAATAATCATGCCATCAAGACGTTGTTTCGGAAAGCCCTTTGTTCCGGCTGGCACCTCCCAAAGGCCGGGCGCATGAACGGGCGCGGCGAATTTTGCTGGAAGAACTGAAAATATTTGAATGAACTGAAGCCAGCTTGATAAAACAACCGGGGAATGCCCTTTTGCCATGACACTTAATCCACTCATTCAACAATTGATCGCTCAAGGGTTGCTGCGGAATGTTGCCGGAATTCATCCGCGAACTTCACAAACTGCTCCGCGAAAAACATAATTTATGAATCGCCTGCGGTTGCATGTCATCGCCTGTCCGGTTTTCCAACGGGAACTGGAGATGCTTGCCGCCGGGGCGAAAACCGAGGTCACTTTCCGGCATCTGGAAATGGGACTCCACGAAGGTCCCGCTGAAAATCTCCGCTCCGCGCTGCAAAGCGCGATTGATGGCGTGACCGCCGGTCAATGTGATGCCATTGCCATTGGTTACGGGCTTTGCAATCGCGGCATCGTGGGGCTGGAGGCGCGGGTGCTGCCCGTTGTCATCCCACGCGCGCACGATTGCATCGGCATGCTTCTCGGCAGCAGCCAGTGTTATCTCGCGCAACTGGAAGCGCAGCCGGGCACCTACTTTCAGAGCGCCGGCTGGCTGGAGAATTCACCGGCCAATGGCGATGTCCGCCAGCAGAATTTTCCCTTCGGACCCGGCTCCATCGTCACGCGGGAACAACTGGCTGAAAAATATGGCGAAGAAAATGCCGATTATCTGCTCGAACAATTCAACAACCTCACCCGGCACTATGAACGGCTTGCCTTCATCGCCACGCCGGTGCCCGAAGCGGCAAAATGGGAGAAAGCCGCGCGGAAAAACGCCCGGGCACACGGCTGGAAATTTGAAAAACTACCCGGCGACCTGGGCTGGCTGCGGCGATTGTTGAACGCGGATTGGAATGACCGCGAATTTCTCAAGTTGAAGCCGGGCGAGCGCGTCGGCCTGTGTCACAATGCACAACTCATCGGCGCGGAACCGGCGTGACCCAATCAACGCATAGCCGATATGTGCCCATACAAGAGATGCCACCAGCCACAAGCATGCCGGCGATATTTTGAATTCAATGCCTGGCAGTGGAATCCGCTGTAGCGGCCGGGGCGGGTTTGTCCCGTTTTGCCGTGTGATCGCGGCCGAGCCAGAAGTTGGCCCAGGAGGACGTGCCGCGCAGCCCCTGGTTTTGCACCACGAGCACGTGCTGCAACAAGTCCTGTTCCTTCCCCTCGTGTTTCAGGCGTTCGTAAGCGCGCAGCCAGATGCAATCGCCATAGCCGTCCACTTCGCAGCGGCCTTCGCGCGTGCCGCCGCACGGGCCATTGCGCTGGTTCTTCGCGCATTGGGATTCGGGACACAGAAACGCGATTTCCGGGAGTGAACAATCGCCGCAGTCCTTGCACTGGAACAGGACCGCCTTGCTGAGATGCTCCAAAACCCGCATCGGTTTGGGGCCTTGTTTGGGGTCTGCCGAATGCCGGCAGAGATACGCGCCACAGTTCGCCAGCGCGCGGCCTGGACTGAACATGAGATTGTGGGTCCACTTGGACAGATGATAAACAGGGCCGACGTGTTTTGATTTTATCCTGACGCTTGGATTTGGGGCGGCGGCATCGGCCAGTCCCGTCGCCGGATTTTCGGCATAGTGGAAATATTCGCCGGGCCGGGAGAACCTGACTTCCCCCGCGAATTGTTTCCAGTCGTCGGGAGCGAACGTGCGTTCGATTTCCAGGATTCTTTCAATGACGGGAAGATTATGCACGCCGCCCAGATACACGCCGCGATAGCCCAGGCCGCGATAGACGGCGATTCGCCTGGCGGCGAATTCGCAGAAGAACGACAGGCCGCCATCGGCCGACTGCCCGTGCTTCAGGCACAAGTCCAGCAGCGGTCGCGTCAGGACGATGCCGGGAACCCGGCCCTCGTGAAAGAATTGGGCCACCCTGGGGCTTAACAGATAGACATTGCCGATGAGCGGGACAGGCTTCATCCCGTGCTGATCCATGTAAAGCCGCAGTTCGCTGTCCTTGCGGGAGTCGAAGCCGATCTGGTTGATGATGAACTGCGCCCCGGCCTCGATTTTCTTCTGAAGCTTGAAGTATTGCGGCATCACTTCGCCCTCGAGCAGTTTGTAGTTCGTCGTGACGGCTCCGATGCAGAACCGGGTTTTTTCCAGCCGCTGCCCCTTGCTGTTGCCATCGCCGTCCTTCGGATCTAAACCGTGGTTCATTTTGTTCAACATCGAAATCAGGCCGACGGAATCAATGTCGAACACCGGCTTCGCAAGCCCTTCGGCGCCGGAGAACGGATGATCGCCGGTCATGGCCAGAATACTGTGGAACCCTTCGCTGTTCAGGAGCCAGGCCTCGCTTTCCAGGCCGTTGCGATTGAGATCCTTGCAGGTGAGATGAATGACGACTTCCTTGCCGGCATCCAGAATGGGTTTGCCCAGGGCTTGGGGCGCCAGTTGCGGATTGCCACCGGCGTTGTCGGTAATTGAAATCCAATCAATGGCCGGGCACTCGGCGAGCTGTCGGGCAAAAGCGGATGCCTTGACCGCGCCACGCCCCACCACCGAGCCGCGCACGGAAACCACTTCGGTCCCGACGAGAAACTGGGAGGTCCGGGACAGTTTTTCCTGCAATGTTTGCATCTGTTTATTCTGATGAAAAATTGGTTTTAATGCCTGCACGGGCAAGGAAAACTCCTTTTGGTCGGGCACGTTTTCGACATTATCGTGGCCATGATGTCATCCGCCGGGCCGGGGTCAAGCGCGAAGTCGCACAAATTCGGGACTTTGGGGATCGCCGGTGCGGAAAAGTGCCTGCCCAAGATTGAATTTGATTGTTTTTCTGTTTGTTTGTGGCAACCATTCGCGAGCAACAAGAACTCACGGCAATGAACATCCCGGGCCTTACAATCATCGGCGAATCAATAAATGATTCCGTCCCTTCCACCCACGTGTTATTCGAAAAAAACGACATGGCCGGCATCATCGAGCTGGCGAAATCCCAGGGGAAAAGCGGCGCTGCCTACATTGACGTGAATGTCGGCGTGCATTCCCCCGGATTCATGGCGGACGTTGTGCGAAATATCCAACAACATATTTCGCTGCCCCTTTCGATTGACACTCCGGATCCGGAAATCGCCGCCGCCGGGCTGGAAGCGTACGATCCCGGGCGCGCCGGGGGACGCAAGCCAATTTTGAATTCAATTTCCCAGGCGCGATTGGAAATGTTTGACATCCAGGCGAAGCAGCCCTTCATTCCCGTGCTGCTGATTACCGAAGGGATGGATCAAAATGGCGTCTTGAAAATGAACAAGACCGCCGGGGAAACGCATGCCACCGCGAAGGTCATGGTCAATATCGCGCGGGAACGCATCAAAAATGTAACAAACGAGCAGATCATTCTCGACCCGGGCATTGTTCCGATTGGAAGCGATGCGGAAGGCGATTTCAAGCGATTGATCAATGCGATCAAACTGATTCATCAAGATGCCGATCTCAAGGGTATGAACATGTCCGTCGGGCTGAGCAATTTTACCGTAATGCTGCCGTCGAAACGGGCTGATGGTTCGCCGGTAAAAGGGCCGCTGGAGAGTGCTTTTTTGACCATGGCCATGCCGATGGGATTTAACACCATCATTGGCTCGGTGAAGCGGAATTATTCGCTTTTGCCGGAAGACCATCCAGCCATGCAATGCTTGAAGGACGTGCTGGAACTGGATGGCTTTGACGCCATTGTGAGGGTGAAGGAATTTTATTCGTAATTGAGACAAGTTCCCGGGTCAAAACCCGGTGCGGACCCGCCGCCGGTGACGGGCGTTGCCGGCTGCCGATCAGAAATTGGTTTTGCCGCCGGCGGGAATCAGGTGGGACCCGTTGCCCGTTCGCCGGAGATCATCTTCATGTGCGCCGCGGCGGGCACCTTCGGCAATCCGGGCATGGTCACGATGTTGCCGCAAACCGCCACGATGAAACCCGCCCCCGCCGAAAGCCGCAGCTCGTTGACCTTGATCTTGAAGCCTTTCGGCCGGCCGCGCCGTTCGGGATCGTCCGAGAGTGACATGGCGGTTTTGGCCACGCAAATCGGCAAATTGCCGAACCCATGTTTGTTAAACACCCCGATGCTGCTCTGGACACCGCGGTCATAGTCCACGCCGTCCGCGCCGTAGAGCCGGGTCGCCAGCGTCTCGATCTTCTTCTCGATCGGCGCGGCGAGCGGGTAGAGGAAGCGGAACTTCTTTCGCCGGTTCCGGTGGATGGTGTGCAGCACGGCGGCGGCCAGTTCCGTCGCGCCGGCGCCGCCTTTGTCGAAGTGTTCGGACACGACTGCTTCCGCGCCCAACTTGGCGCAGAACTTGATGATCTTCGCGTAGTCCGCCGGCTTGTCATCCGGAAAGTTGCTGATGCACACCACGGGTTCCAAACCGAAGAGGCGGATGTTCTCGATGTGCTTGGCGAGGTTGCCGAGGCCGCCGGCGTCGGTGTATCCGCCATGGTAAGTGATGGCCTTGGTGGTAACCACGATGACCGCCGCGGCCGGGTTCAGCCCGGCAATGCGGCATTTGATGTGAAAGAATTTTTCCGCCCCCAGATCGGTGGCGAACCCAGCCTCGGTGACGACATAATCGGCCAGTTTCAATGCGAGGCGCGTGGCCACGCAGGTATTCGTGCCCTGCGCGATGTTGGCGAACGGGCCGCCATGGACGAAGGCCGGCGTGCCTTCCAGGGACTGCACGAGGTTCGGATGAATGGCGTCGCGCAGCAACACCTGCATCGCGCCCACGGCCTGCACGGCCTCGGCATAGATCGGTTCGTTCTTGTAGGTGAAACCCACAACCATTTTGGTCATGCGCTCGCCGAGGTCGCCGAAATCCTCCGCGAGGCACAGGATGGCCATGACTTCGGAGGCGGGTGTGATGTTGAAGCCATCGCGCCGCGGCACCCCGTTTTTGGGGCCGCCCAGGCCGATGACGATGTCGCGCAGCGAGCGTTCGTTCAGGTCAATGACCCGGCGCAGGACGATGCGGCGCGGGTCGAGGCCGAGTTCGTTGCCGTGCTGGAGATGGTTGTCCACCATGGCGCAGAGGAGGTTGTTGGCCTTCTCCACGGCATACATGTCGCCGACAAAATGAAGATTGATGTCCTCGGCGGGCACGACCTGCGCGTGGCCGCCGCCGGTGCCGCCGCCTTTGATGCCGAAGTAGGGGCCGAGCGACGGTTCGCGCAGGCAGAACATGGATTTTTTGCCGAGGCGGCGGAGCGCGTCAGCGAGGCCGATGGTGGCGGTGGTCTTGCCTTCACCCTGCGGGGTGGGGGTCATGGCCGTCACGAGGATAAGCCGGCCGTTGGGCTGATTTCGCCTCGCCTCCAGTTCGGCGAGCGGGATTTTGGCGATATAATGGCCGTGCGGCAGAATGATCTCGGTGTTAAGGCCCAGTTCGCGGGCGACCTCGGAGATTCGACGCGGAGGCAGGCCATTGGGGGCGGCGGTTTGATGCGACATAGCTGGCGACATGAATACCTTAGACAGCCCGGCGTGACAATTGGGATTTTATCCGGGTTGCGTCCTGATTTCATGTGGCGTCGAGCCTGCTTGCCGCACCGGGACACGGTGTAGGCGGGCGGTTCGACCTAATCGGCGCACAGCGCCGACTCTACAACCGGATCAGGAAATTACCTTTGTTCACGCTCGCGGGGCGCGACGCGTGGTCGAAGCCGGGGTTTTCCCTGGCAAAACATGTGAAGCGGCCCAGGGGATTGCTCAAACGGTTTTGTTGCCTTTGGGTGGCGCCGTTTTGAAACTCAACCCAGGGCCTTTTTGGCGGCGTTGACCGCGCCCGCCGCGCTTTCGCTGTAACCGTCGGCGCCGATTTCGTCCGCGTATTTTTGCGTGATGGGCGCGCCGCCCACCAGCACTTTCACCTGCTGGCGCACGCCGGCCCGCTGAAGCGCGTCAAGCGTTGTCTTCATCGCCGGCATTGTGGTGGTCAACAGCGCCGACATGGCCACGATGTCGGCGCCTTTTCCCTTCACCGCCGCCACGAACTGTTCCGGCGGCACGTTGACGCCCAAGTCAATGACTTCATAACCGCCGCCTTCGAGCATGGCACCGACCAGATTTTTGCCGATGTCGTGCAAGTCACCCTTGACGGTGCCGAGGACGACCCGGGCCGTGGATTTTACGCCACCGGCGGTGAGCAGCGGCCGGATGAGTTCGAGCGTGGACCTCATCGCGTGACCGGCCAGCAGCAATTCGGGCACGAAATATTCATTGCATTCAAATCGCCGGCCCACCTCGGCCATCGCCGGCATCATGTATTCCTGAACGAGCTTCATCGGGTCGGTCCCGGCGGCCAGGGCGGCTTCGGTGGTGGCTTTCGCGGTCTTCGCATCTCCTTTAAGGATCGCATCGTGTAGTGGTTTGAGGTCCTGCATGGTGGCTTCTCCGTTTGTCTGGTTGTTCGAATCATTTCACGGCGAAATCGCCGGACTTTGGACGGGCCGCTTTCAGCGCGCCTGTCCTTCGACTGTCCTGCCTCTTCGTGTCGAACCTGCTCATGTATTGATTCTCAGCCGCTTTCGGTTCCCCCGGGTTGAGCGGGAATATTCATAACAGGCTTCCGGGTTATAATCAACTAACTTGGTTGAACCGCGAAAACTTCGTCCGCCAGCGCTGCGGCGCGGCCGCGCGGCAGACGCCCCAGATGGAAAATCAAAAAGCCGTGCAAAAACCGGCGCAACTCGGCGGTTTGGGCGGTCGCGGGCTTCAAACGCGAACACGCAGGCCAGTCGTTTTGCATCAGCACGCGAACGATTTGTTTGGTGCCGGACGTCAGTTTGGTTTTCCCCAAATCCGGTTTCAGGCCGAGTTCATGCAGGAGCTTGAGTTCAAAGGCCAGAACAATTTGCGGCGCGGATTTTTGCCGGCAAAGGCAGCCCAGAAAACCGTTCATCAATTCAAAAATGGCGGGCAAAGGCGTCCCGGTTTCCGTGGCCTGCTCGACGAACGACGCGGCGTAGGCGGCCTGGCGCAACCGGCGGAGGTCCTGACGCAGCGCGCTGTGTGTCTCGCGCAAACTGACTTCACGGAGCGTGTGCAAATCGGAACGGCGGCTGCGGCTGAACGAAAAATCCGCCAGGTAAAACAAATCCAATTTGCCGAGAAACGGCGATTTGATCCGGCGCGCGCCTTTGGCGACGGTGGCGATGCGCCCGAAATCCGGCGTGAGCCA
>Ga0208188_1000914_pt1 | contig 14378 bp, 10 predicted proteins | sample June2015DPH_8_50_FD_184698 | JGI IMG/M metagenome (GOLD analysis project Ga0208188, IMG submission 184698) | Peatland microbial communities from SPRUCE experiment site at the Marcell Experimental Forest, Minnesota, USA - June2015DPH_8_40... | ecosystem: Environmental > Terrestrial > Soil >...
CGGCGTTGGTGTCACCCGCCACCGACCGCAGGATAATCCGGCGGGACGGTGTTGCCAGCCCATAAGCGGGCAAATCCGGCTCGGTCACGACGTCTTTGACGAATTCGGTCAAGCGGAGACCGGCGAGAAATTTAATGAATTCCTGTACGTTTTCGGCATCCCCGGGAAATTTTTCGCCCACGACTTGCCAGTCGTTTGAGCCGTGCCTTTGCAGGGTGAAATTAGTCTGGCCGTGCACTTCAATTTCCGCGACCGGGGCGGTCAATTCCAGCAAATGCGAATCGCGGAAATCGTTCACCGAACCATGCCAGGGTAACAGCGGCTCCCTGGCGGTCGTGAAAATGGCGTTCCATTCGTTGCGCCTGGCGAAAACCTGTGTCGGATCGTTCGTCGGACTTTTGCCGACGTGAATGGCGGAAATGAAATTGGTGCCATGACCAAGCCACAGGTCAAGATCGGCGGGCTGCAAACCGAATCCGGTCAAATCCGCCTTCGGGTCGTCGGTGATGAATTGGGTGACGCGCGTGGTTTGCAGGTGTTGCAACGCATCGGTGATGCGCTCGGCATCGGCGCGCGCCGGAAACGGACGAATCATGCGCCAGAAATGGTTCGTCGCGTCGCGACGAAGTTCGATGGCCTTCGCGCCGTTGGTCAGCACAATCCAATCCAGGCCGCTGTTGTTCACATTCACCAGCGCGGTGTCGCGCCAGTAGTCGTTGGCTGAACGCGGAATGAAATTAAGCCAGTCGGCATCGGCGACGAACGCGCCGTCCATACCGACGACGCGCAGGAAAACCTGATCGCCGGGCGGGGTTTTGTTGCCGACCAAAAGCTGCCGGCGCTGGCCGCCGGTTTCGATGACGAGTGAAATGCGGGGCGTTTCAAAACCGAATTCCATGTCGGCATTGCGGTGGTTGCGGAGTTCGGCGGCGTTGATGCGCGTGGCGGGCGTGAGTTTTTGGAGCGCGTCGAGCAGGGCTTCGATGGCGGCTGGCTGCGCGGGATAGGCAATGGGTTTGGTCAGCAGCCACGCGCCGTTCGTGCGGTCGGCGCGAATTTCCAGCGCGCCGGACGGAATCACTTGAACGCTGGTGACGGCGGGCGGACGCAATTCCGGCAGAATGCAGGACGACTCCGCGGCGGATGGCCGCAGGAAATGTTCAAAAATAAAAATCAGCGCGAACAGCGCCGCGGCGATCAGAAACCAGATTCCGGTGGTTTTCGAATTCATTATTTTCTCCGGGCCAGCCAGACCAGGCAGCCGAACAACAGCACCGCGCCGGGCAGCGCCCCCAGCAACAGCCAGCGGACTTCGCGTTGTTGGGTCCGGGTCATCAACAACCGGAATTCCGTGACGGGTCGCGGCCCGATGCCTTTGAGCAGGGTGTTGCGGTCGAGCAGCCAGTTGGCGGCGTAGCCAATGAAATCGCTGTTGTCCAGGCTCTTGATGGATTGGTTGCCGAAGGCAAAGGAATCGCCCACGACGAGGATCCGGGTGGTGCCGCGTGCGTTGGCCACACCGGCAACCGGCTTTTGCTCAACGGCAACCATCAGCGGATAGGCATGCGGTGGATTGCCGGGTTCGCCCGCGAGAGTCGAAGCCGGACTGGTAAAAGCCAGTTCATCCACCTGCGGCGCGCCGGCGGGTGGATTTTCCCAATTCACTTTGCTGATAGGCCGTGGCAAATAAAGAAACAATCCGAAGCCAACCAGCGGATTGACCACCGGATGCTGGCTGAAACTGGAAACAACCGCATCCTTGCCGGAGACGGTTGTTTGCGGATCCTGAATCCAGTCGGAGCCGACATTGACACCCCAGCGCGCCAGAATCGGCTCCAGCCCCGTCGGACGCTTGATGGAAAAATAGTTAAAGAGCACAAACAGCCGCCCGCCTTGAGCGAGGTATTGGTCAATTTTCTGAAGCTCGGTTTCTAAAAGTTCCGTCCGCGGGCCGGCAATGATGAGCAAATTGCAATCCATGGGGATGGGGTTGTCGCCGAACAATTCAAGATTTGTGACCGCGATGTAATTCTGGGCGAGAAGAGAGCCGAATTTCAAATAGCCCGTCTCGTCGGTATCGCTGAGCGAGGGTACGCCGTGGCCCTGCAGAAAATACGCCTTGAATGGCCGGGCGCTCGTAACGGCAAGCAGCATCGAAGTGAAGGCCTGTTCGCCATTAAAGGCAATCGGCCGGCGTCGGAACTCACGCTCCTTGGGATTGGGCACCTGCTCAAGTTTGACCTGGGTGAGTGAATCACCGGGAACGATCTTGACCCTGCCCTCGCAATCAAAGATGACCAGGTTTTTGTCCGTCGGCGAGTTGAGCTTGTATTGCTCCTTGATTTTTTGCGCCTCGCCCGCATCACGCACATAATCCACGGTCGTGACGGAAATGCGGGGGTTGGCCGAACGATACTCATTTAGCAACGCCACGATGGTCGGATAAAAATCGTCCTGCTTGTCATAGTAAAGCGTCACGTTCACGTGATTGGTCAACGACTTGAGAATGTCCAGCGTTTGGGACGCCAGGTGGACGCGGGTCTGGGAACTCAGGTAAAACCGGCCAAAGAAACGCGCGCCAAGGTAATTCACCATCACGACCACGGCCAGCACCAGCGCGGTGCGCACGGCCACGTCGAAGCCGATTTTCCACCGGCGGCCGGGCGAAAAGCTGGGTTGAGATTTGGAATGGGTCGGCATTTTATTTCCAGCGCCGGCTTTCCACCACGCGCAGGGTCAGGAACAGAAAGAAAAACGTCAGGCTGACGTAAAAAGTCACCGTGCGCGTGTCCACCACGCCGCGGGCGAAGTCGTGCATTTGCTCGAACAGGCTGAAACAGGACAGCACCTGCGACTGCCAGTGCGCGGTCACGGGAATGGCCTCGGCCAGAAACCCGAGCGAAAACAAACTCACGCCAATGACAAAGCTGATCATCGCCGCCGCCATCTGACTGCGCGTCAGCGACGACGCAAAACACCCCAGCGACAAAAACAGGCAGCCGACCAAAAACACGCCCAGATACATTCCGCCAATCGTGCCCGCGTCCAGCGTGCCCGGCTGATTCGTAAAATGTCGCACCACGAAGAGACACGCGAGCATCGGCAGCCACATCGCGATGTAAAACATGAGCGCCGAGGCGAATTTCGCCGCGACCACCTGCAAATCGCTCACCGGGGTGGTCATCAGTGTTTCAAAAGTGCCCGAGAACTTTTCCAGCGCGAACAACCGCATCGTGAGGGCCGGCGTCGCCAGCAGCACAATCAGCCAGAAAAAGTAAGTCCGATAAAACATTTCCGTCACCGGCATCGGCGACGGGTCGCTGCCGAGATTGGTCATCAAAACGACGAAACTCAACCCGATCAAAAGCGTCACGGCCGCGATGATCACGTAGCCCGTGATGGAACAGAAAAACGCGGCCAACTCCCGGCGCGCGAGCGTCCAGAAAATTTTCATTCGCCCTCCTCCGCCTCGGTCGGCCGGGTTACCTGCACATAAATGTCTTCGAGCGAATGGCGGCTGCGCGTCAATTCGCGCATTATCCAGCCGCGTTCCTGCGCCAATGAGAAAATTGCCGGGCGCAGATCGTATCCATCGCGCGGTGTCAGCGCGCAGCGTTGGAATTCACCTTCGCTGGGCGACACGTCGAATTGTTCGATCCCCGGCATTTGCGACAAGGCTTCACGCAGTTCGTCCGCCGGCGCGGCGATTTCGGCGATGATCTGGCTGTTGCCCGCCATGAGCCGCTGCAAATTGTCCGGCGTGTCGGCGGCCAGGATCTTGCCGTCATACATGATGAGCATCCGGTTGCACGTCATTTCCGCCTCGGGCAAAATGTGCGTCGAAATCAGCACCGTGTGCTTCTGCGCGAGACTTTTGATCAGTTGCCGCACCGCGCGAATCTGGTGCGGATCGAGGCCGAGGGTCGGTTCGTCCAGAATGATCAATTCCGGCTCGTGCACCAGCGCGTCCGCCAGACCGACCCGCTGCTTGTAACCCTTGGAAAGCTGGCCGATGATGCGGCGGCTCACCTCCGTCAACCCGCATTGCTCCATCACCGTGCCCACCCGCTCGCGCGAACGCCGCCAGTTGAGGCCCTTGAGCCGCGCGCGGAATTTCAGGTATTCCCGCACGCGCATCTCGGGATACAGCGGATTGTTTTCCGGCATGTAACCAATGCGGCGGCGCACTTCATCCGACTGGTGAAAGACATCGAAGCCCGCGACGCGCACCGTGCCGGACGTCGCCGGCATGAAACACGAAAGAATCCGCATGGTCGTGCTTTTGCCCGCGCCATTCGGTCCGAGCAAACCGACAATTTCGCCGCGCGCGACCGTGAACGAAATGCCCGCCACCGCCGTGCGTCCGGCGTAGCGTTTCGTCAAATTCGTCACTGCAATCATCGCATTGTCGTTCATCGAAGCTCAACGCGGAGTTTAGTCATAAAATGCCGCTTCCGGCCAATAAATTCTGCGGCGAAGAACATGGCCTGTTTCTATAAACGGCCAAAACCGCCGTTGGCTGCGTTCAAAATTTTGCGTGCCGGCTTGACTTTGCTCGACCGCAGGCGCAAAAGCAATCCGCAGTGTCTCCGCCGCCTGAAAATTTTTACGCCGACTGGCGCCCGCGCTTCGGCGCGGGGAATGTCCTGCGCGACGAAAATGATCCGCCGCCGGAACGCCTGCTCCAGGCCATCTGGCACCACCAGCGGTTGCAGCGCGACCGGCTCCAAACCACCGATGGAAAATCCGTTCGCGTTTTGCATCCTGGCTTTGCGAGCGTCGAAGGCGGGCCGGATTTTCGCGGCGCCGTCATTCAAATCGGCGACGCCGCGCCGCGTTCCGGTGACGTGGAAATTGACCTGCGCGTCGGCGGCTGGCGCGCCCACGGTCACGACCGCAGCCCGAATTTTAAAAATGTCCTGCTTCACGTCGTTTGGAGCAACGTCGGAGTTCGCGCTCTCGCCTCGGCGAAGCCTCCGGTGCAGCCTGGGTTAGCGTGCCCCATGCTTCGAAGAACAATCCCGCAGCGCGAGATTGAACTCCAGCCTCCACCGCCAACGCTGGTGGTCAGCAATGCGCTCGATGCTCCCATCGCCGAACTCGGCTTGTGGCTCGAAAATGATTCACCGCGCGTCCTGCCCGAAAATTTGCGCGGCCAATGTTGCGCGGTATTGCGTGAACTCGATGAAACACGGCAAGGTAAAATTTTGGCCGCGGCCGCCCGCATTCGTTTTCAAGCCAAGGCGGAACAATTCCGCGCCCGCGCCCGGCACGCCGGCTGGGAGCAATCGTTGTGGGAGGGGTTGTTCCGCGCGCTCGGTTACAAACACAACGTCTGGCCCATGCAAAATCTCGCCGAATGGCGTTCGCGCTGGCTGCGCGGCGCGGACCCGGCATTCGCCCTGCAGGCGCGGCTGCTCGGTCTCAGCGGTTTGCTGCCGGTGGAATTGCCACGGACAACGGCGGGCGGCGACGGTTATTTGCGCCGTGTCTGGGATTGCTGGTGGCGCGAGCGCGATGCGTTCAGCGATTGCATTTTGCCGCGCGCCGTCTGGAAATTTCACGGATTGCGTCCGGCCAATCATCCGCAACGCCGGCTTGCGCTGGCGGCGCATTGGCTGGCGGCGGACCATTTGATTCAAAAACTTGAGGATTGGTGCACCGCCGAAATGCCCGATCCTAGATTGCTCGGTTCGTTGCGGAAAATTTTGGAAGTGGAACGCGACGAATTTTGGTCCTGGCACTGGACGTTCCGTTCGGCGCGATTGAAAAAACCGCAACCGCTGCTCGGCGACGCGCGGGTGACGGATTTGGCGGTGAACGTGATTCTGCCCTGGCTTTGGACGCGGGCCGTTGAGGGCCGGAATGAAAAAATTCGACAAATCATCGAACATCGCCAGGCCGCGTGGCCGTTGGCGGAAGATAATTCCATTTTGAAACTGGCGCGGCAGCGTTTACTGGGGGCCGGGCGAAGCCGGGCGTTGCGGGGCGCCGCGGCGCAACAAGGCTTGATCCAGATCACCCGCGATTTTTGCGAGCACTCGAATGCGGTCTGCGCGGGCTGCCGGTTCCCGGAACTGGTGCGCGATTGGAGCGCGGATTGAACCTGGAGTGCAACAAGTTATAATAGTTATCAGCAAAACATCTGCTAGTTTTCCTGCTCCCCTTGATATTCTAGGTAAGACAGCTATACTTCCCTAGAACATCTAGGAAAGACTATGCCAACGACCAAAGCTGAACTGTTACAGGGCACGCTCGATTTGCTCATTCTGAAAACCATCGCCGCCGGGCCGATGCACGGCTACGCCATCGCCCAGCGCATCCAGCAACGTTCCGACGACGTGCTGGTGGTGGAGGAAGGCTCCCTTTATCCATGCCTCTATCGCATGGAAGAAAAGGGCTGGATTCAGGCGGAGTGGGGAAAGTCGGAGAACAACCGGCGGGCGAAGTATTATTCGCTGACCCGTGCGGGCCACAAACAATTGGAGGAGGAGACAGCGATTTGGGAACGCGTTTACCGCGCCATCACACTCGTCCTGCAAACGGCATGAGAATTAAGACGTAAAACGTGATGCGTAAAACGTGAAAACATTGCGAACCATCTGGTTGAGAATCCGCTCGCTGTGGCAGCGGCGCGAGGTGAAACGGGAGATTGACGAGGAACTGCGCTTCCACCTCGAGCAGCGCGCGGCGGAGAACCTCGCCGCCGGCATGGAACCGGAAGCCGCGGCGCGCGAGGCGCGCAAACGGTTCGGCAATGTGCAGAACGTCCGTGAGGCGTGCCGCGAGAGCAAAGGCGCAAGTTTCGGCGAAACGACATGGCAGGACGTTCGCTTCGGGCTGCGGATGCTGTGCAAGAATCCCAGATTCACTATTGTTGCCGTGTTGTCGCTGGCGGTGGGGGTCACGTTGAACTCGGTGATCTTCAGTGTGGTGGACGGCATTTGGCTGCGTCCCGCGCCATTTGCGGATCCCGGCGGCGTGGTTCGCGTCTTCGCCGCCGCTCAGAAATACCGATATGGAGAGTTCTCGTTTCCCGACTACCTGGAACTCAGGGATCAAATGCGGTCGCTCTCCGGCCTGGCCACGGTTGATCACCGCGGAGCAAGTTTGATGGGCGAGGATGGGCCGGAGGACTTATTGGCCGATGTCGTCTCGCGCAACTTCTTTTCCGTTTTGGGCACTGCGCCCGAATTGGGGCGGTTCTTCTCCGAGTCGGACGATGCCACGTTGAAGAACACCCCGTCGGTGGTCATCAGCCATCGCCTGTGGCAGCGGCGCTTTGGGGGAGACCGCAACATCGTCGGCAGGTCGGCGCAACTCACGGGCCGGGACCTCGTGGTGTTGGGTGTCGCGCCGCCAGACTTCGCCGGAATCCGGCGAACACTTCCCCCGGACGTATGGTTTTCGCAGGAATCCTGGGGGCACGAAGACCTGACTTCCCGGGAGTGGCGCGAGTTCGACCTTGTTGGGCGTTTGAAACCGGGTTATACGGCGCCACAGGCCCAAGCGGAGGCGGAAACCATCTTTCGCCGCCTGGACCTGAGGGAGGAGCAGGCGTCCGGTTCGCCCGAGCGGGCGCGGGTCGTCTCCGAGGCGCGTTACCAATCCGAGTCGAACGCCGAGACCGGGTTACTGCTGCTGGGGATCGTCGGGGCGATTCTCCTCTTGGCTTGCGCCAATGTTGCCTGCCTGTTGCTGGCCAGAGCGGAAGCCCGGACGTGTGAGATGGCCATCCGCTCGGCGTTAGGCGGCGGGCGGTTGCGGATCGTCCGCCAGTTGTTGACCGAGAGCCTGCTGCTGGCGTTGCTGGCTGGCGGACTAAGCATGCTCTTGGCCGGGTGGATCCTTCATGTGTTGCCGGCTTGGCTTCCGTCCGCGTGGGATCACGTGGACTTGGGCGCGCGCCTGGACGGGCGGGTCTTGGTATTTACGTCGGCTGTGTCGCTCCTGGCTTTGTTGGTATTCGCTCTAGCGCCGGCGCTGCATGCCTCCCGGGCCAATCTGCTGCCGGCGCTGAAGGGAGAGCGATCCTCCGGCGGTTTTCGGCGAAGGCGTTCCGGGCTTGATGCATTGGTGGTCGGCCAGATGAGCTTGGCGCTGGCGGTGCTCTCAACGGCCATCCTCCTGGCGCGGAGCGTCCTGAACAGTTACGCGGCGGATCTCGGTTTTGACAAGAAAGACATCCTGATGGTGCATGGGATATTCCAGCTCTACCCCCGCTATTATGGCAACGTCGAGCGTCAACGGTTGCTTCGCAGTGAAATCAAAGAGCGCGTCCTGGCCTTGCCTGGGGTAAAACGGGCAAGCGTCGCGCTCGAAGCCCCGTATGGTGGTGGCGGTGGTCCTGCCAGCAAGGTCTTCCTGCCGGATGATTGGGCGTCGGAAAATTCACCAGGCCGTTCTGTCAACTTCAACTCGATTGATACCGACTACCTTTCGTTAATGGGCATCCGGCTCCTCCGCGGACGCGGCTTTACCGAACACGACAACCAGTCCAGCCCCAAAGTCGCGCTCGTGAGCGAAACCATGGCCAGAACCTTCTGGGCAAATGAGGATCCTCTCGGCAAATACCTGAGAATCGACAGCCGCACGAACGAGCCTGTCCAGGTTGTCGGAGTCGTGCGGGACGTGAAGCGGAACAACATTGAAGAGATACCGGAGCCTTATTGTTACCTCCCCAATACCCAGACCACTCGTTGGGACAACTTTCTCCTGGTTGAGACTTCGGTTGCGCCGGCGTCTCTGGCCGGTCCCGTGCGCCGGGAACTCCAGCGTTTGGGGGTCACGGTCCCTCGGAGTGCGCTGACCACGATGAAGGCCTACCTCCACTCGTACCTTTTTGATGGGGACTGGAGAGTTGTTGAGCAGGAAGTGCTGGCGAAGGTGGTTGCACTCATCGGGCTTCTCGGTTTGGGCCTGGCCGCCATCGGGCTGTATGGTGTCCAGGCCTTTGCCGTCAGCCGACGCACTCAGGAGATCGGGATTCGAATGGCCTTGGGAGCGCAACGCCAGAATGTGCTCCGAGCGGTGTTGTGCCGCGGCATGTCCTTGGCGCTGGCAGGCGTCGCTTTGGGACTGGTCATCACCCTGGCCACCGCTCATTTGTTGCGTGGCTTCTTGTATTCCGTCAAGCCGGACGATCCTCTGAGCCTGGGGATGTCTTCGGCGTTGCTATTGGCCGTATCGCTGCTGGCTTGTTGGTCGCCTGCACGGCGGGCATCAAAGGTCGAGCCGATGGAGGCGCTGAGGTGCGAATGAACGAATCCAATTCCACAATTATGCAAACAACCATTCCCTTGATAGAACTCAAAAACATCGAAAAGGTGTTTCTTACCGACGAGGTCGAGACGCACGCGCTCTCGGGCGTCAGCCTGGAAATCCGGCACGGCGATTATGTGTCCATCTCCGGCCCGTCTGGCTGCGGCAAGTCCACGCTGCTCTCGATCCTCGGCCTGCTCGATTCGCCCACCAGCGGCGCCTACGAACTGCGCGGCGAACCGGTCGCCCAGTTGAACCATGCCCAGCGCGCCAAGGTCCGCAACCGCGAGATCGGGTTCATTTTCCAGAGCTTCAATCTCATCGGCGACCTGACGGTCTGGGAGAACATCGAGTTGCCGCTGACCTATCGCGGGCTGACCGCCGCCGAGCGCCGCGAGCGGGTGGACGAGGCGCTGGCGAAGGTGGGCATGACGCAGCGGGCCAGGCATTATCCGGCGCAGCTTTCCGGCGGCCAACAGCAGCGCGTAGCTGTCGCGCGGGCGCTGGGCGGTCGGCCCTCCATCCTGCTGGCCGACGAGCCAACAGGAAATCTCGACTCGAAGAACGGCGACGCGGTGATGGCGTTGTTGCGCGAGTTGCACGCCGAGGGCGCGACGATTTGCCTGGTGACCCACGACGTGCGTTACGCCCGCGACGCGCAGAAAACGATCCATCTGTTCGACGGACAGATTGTGAATGGAGAAGTGGCGGAGGTGCGATGAAGCGGGCGAAAAACAACGGAATGTTGGAGTATTGGAGTACTGGAGTAATGACTCAATGCGAATCCAGCCATTTCATCACTCCATCACTCCATTACTCCATTACTTCCACCCTCTGACCATGGACGTGCCCGTTTCACCAGCCTTGAAAAAGCGCCGCCAACGGCGTCGCTGGCTTTTGGCCGGCGGAGTGATGACCGTGCTGACGCTGGTCACGCTTGGACTGTCCCAGCTTCAGCCGGCTTCGCCGCGCGTCGAAAAGTCCTCCGTCTGGATGGACACTGTCAAGCGCGGCGAGATGCTCCGTCAGGTGCGCGGCAACGGCACCCTCGTGCCGGAAGATATTCGTTGGATACCAACCATCAATGCCGGGCGCGTCGAGCAGATTCTGGTGTTGCCCGGCGCCGCAGTGAAAACCGACACGGTGTTGGTGGAATTAAGCAATCCGGAGGTCGAGCAGGTGGCGTTCGATGCCGAATCGCAGTTCAAAGCCACAAAAGCCGACCTGGCGAATCTGCGCGTACAGTTAGATTCTCAGAAATTGACCCAGCAGGCGGCGGTGGCGAGCGCACAGGCGAATGGCACGACGGCGGAAACCGATTTTGAAGCGAACGATGCTCTGGGCCGGAAGGGACTGGTGGCCGCATTGACCGTGAAACAATCAAAAGCCAAAGCTGATGAACTGGCCAAGCTGCTGGAGATTGAAAAGGAACGTTTGAAAATGTGCGACGAAGCCGCCCGGGCCCAACTGGCGGCCCAGGAGGAAAAAATCGCGCAGTATGGCGCGCAGTTTGAAATGAAACGCCGGCAGGTCGAGGCCCTTAAAGTGCGCGCCGGCATGGACGGCGTTTTGCAACGGCTCGGCGATCCGGCCAGCCCGCTCCAGGTCGGCCAGCAACTGGCGGAAGGCGCGCTCGTCGCCCGGGTGGCCAACCCGGCGAAATTGAAGGCCGCAATCAAGATTGCCGAAACGCAGGCCAAGGACGTTCAACTCGATCAACCGGCAGAAATTGACACCCGGAACGGTGTCATTCCGGGCCATGTCATCCGCATTGACCCGGCGGTGGAAAACGGCACGGTGACGGTTGATGTGGCTTTGGATGCGGCATTGCCCAAAGGCGCGCGTCCCGATCTCAGTGTGGACGGGACCATCGAACTCGAACGCCTGACAAATGTGATGTATGTTGGACGGCCGGTGCAGGGCCAGTCGGACAGCCAGGTGGGACTTTTCAAAGTGATGGACGGTGGCAAAGGAGCGGTTCGAGTGTCCGTGAAGCTGGGCCGCAGTTCGGTGAGTACGATTGAAGTTATCGAAGGGTTGCAGGTCGGCGACCAGGTGATTCTATCGGACATGTCGCAGTGGGATGCGTACGAGCGGTTGCGGCTGGAATAGTGGCACCGGCTGGAAGCCTGTGCCAAAAATCACTTTACTTCGAGCTTTGAGAACGGATTGTTCGCAAATTCGCCGGACTGCGGTTCGTCCGAAACGGGCACTTTGTTTTTCGCGGGGGCGGAACGGGATGGTTGATGGTTGTCCGAAGACGGCGCTGTACTGACTTCGGTTTGATGCGGATTTTTGGCGCGCTTGTTGCGCGGCAGGGGGCTGACCATCACGTTGATACCGCGCCCGATGAGTTTCGGCGGAAAATCGGGATGGCCGTAGGACGCGATTTCAGCGAGAAATTTGTTGATGACCTGGAAGCCGACTTCGGTGTGCGCCATTTCGCGCCCGCGGAATTTGAGCACGACCTTCACTTTCATATCCTCGCAGAGAAAATCCACCGCGTGCGTGACCTTGATGCCGAGATCGTGCGGGTCAATCCGCGAGCTGAGCTGAACCTCTTTGACGGTCGAGGCGTGCTGATGCTTCTTGGAATCCTTCTCCTTCTTGGCCTGTTCGTAACGGTATTTGCCGAAATCCACGAGCCGGCAGACCGGCGGCGTGGCGGTGGCGGCGATCTCAACGAGGTCAACCCCGTGCTGCCGGGCCAGGTTGAGCGCGTCGGTCAACGAGATGATGCCGAGTTGTTTGCCGTCAACTCCGATGACCCGGACTTCGCGGGCGCGGATTTTGCCGTTGACCCTGACAAACGAAACAGGAGAAAAATTGCGTGGAGAAAAAGGGCGGCTCAAGACACCCCCGTCGGTTGTGGCATAACTGTAAATTTTCGCATCAAGCAAACTGGCACAGCCAGTTCAAAATCTGTTTTATTAATAAGCCTTTCTGGTTGAACGTGCAAGCAAATAATGGGTGCTAAATTCAAAAACCATGACCGGTTTTGGCGGCTTTAAGCGCGGCCTCGTAAATCCGCTTTAACGGTATCTTTGCCCGCACCGCCAGTTTTTTGCACGATTCAAACTCCGGCGCGGCCTGGATCACCTTCCCGTTGAGCCGGCCGATTTTCAGGGCGACCTCGCCAAACGGGGTTTTGATTTTGGTGAATTCACGCCGCAGTTTGCGCCGTTCCGCCACCGTCCGCCGGATGCCGAACGCGCTCGTTTCGCGCAAAATCAACTCGCTAAACTTGTCCGCCTCCGTTTCGGCACACAAAACCGTGAGCAACACCCCGGGCCGATTTTTCTTCATCTGAATCGGCGTGTAAAAAACGTCCAGCGCGCCCGCGGTCAGCGCCGTTTCAACGAAAGGCCCAAGAATTTCCCCGCTGACGTCGTCCAGATTCGTTTCGAGCACAGCGATACGATCCGTTTCCCAATCAAGCGGGTGACGGGTGACGGGTGACGGGTGACGAGAAACAGCGCCGTGTGCCACGTCACCCGTCACACGACACGCGTCACACTTCCCGAGCACCGCCCGGAGAACATTGGGTCGCGTCTGGTGGTCGCGCGTGCCGAGTCCGAAGCCGATTTTTTCCGCGACCAGACTTTGCATCGGGCCAAAATTTTCGACGAACTCCGCCAGCAGGGCGGCGCCGGTGGGCGTGACCAGTTCGTGCGGTTCGTCGCATTGCGTCACGCCGATGCCGCGGGCGCCCAGGATGGCCAGGGTGGCCGGGGCGGGAACGGGAAAGCGTCCGTGCGCGCAATCCACCCAGCCGGTGCCTTCCACTACCGGCGCGGCCAGCACACGCGGTTTGCCGAGGAGTTCGAGCGCAATGCACGCGCCCACGATGTCCACAATCGAATCCACCGCACCGACCTCGTGGAAACGGACTTTTTTCGGCGGCCGGCCGTGGATTTTGCCCTCGGCCTCCGCGATGCGTTGGAACACGGCGACGGACTTTTTCTTCACCCACGCTGACAATTTGCTGCGCCCGATGAGTTTCTTGATTTCCGCAAACGTCCGGTTCTCGCCGTGATGATGGCCGCCACCATGATGATCATGCTCGTGCCCGTGTTCATGATGATGGTCGTGGGCATCGGTCAGGTGGACGTCCAGCTTCACGCCGGCGATGCCGGAGTTTTGTTTGCGCGCGACGTGAAGGTGATAGCCGCCGAGCTTCAACTTTTTCAACTCGCGCTCCAGCTTGCGGGCGTCCACGCCGAGGTCAATCAGCGCGCCGAGGAACATGTCGCCGCTGATGCCGCTGAAAATATCGAGGTAAAGCGTTTTCATTTTTTGTAGCCGCGCCTCGTAAGAGCGCGGCTGACTTAATCTAAAAATATGGCGGCGCTCTCACGAGGCGCCGCTACAGAGCATATTGATCTGGCCGGCGGCGTAACCCGCGCCGAAACCGTTGTCAATGTTCACCACGGTCACGCCGCTGCCGCAACTGTTCAACATGCCCAGCAATGCGGCGATGCCGCCGAAGCTTGCGCCGTAACCGATGCTGGTGGGCACGGCGATGACCGGCTTGGCAACCAAGCCGGCAACCACGCTGGGCAATGCGCCTTCCATGCCGGCGACGACGATGAGCACGTTCGCACGCCGGATGTTTTCCGATTTCGCCAACAAGCGATGCAAACCGGCAACGCCGACATCGTAAATCCGTTCGACACGGTTGCCCATGATTTCCGCCGTTACCGCCGCCTCCTCCGCCACGGGCAAATCACTGGTGCCGGCGCAAATGACCCCGATGGTTCCGGGACGTTTGGGCAAGGGTTTTTTCTCGATGGTCACACAGCGGGCAAGTTTGTGGTGAGCGGCAAGCTTGAATTTTTTGCGCAACGCGCGGGCCTGGGCGTCAGTGATACGCGTGATGAGCACGCGCGATTCGGACGCCAGAATTTTCGCGGCTATTTTGACGACTTGTTCCGGCGTTTTGCCGCCGCCGAAAATGACTTCGGGGAAACCTTTGCGGAGCGCACGGTGCGTGTCCACCTGCGCGAAACCGAGGTCGGCGATGGGCGCGGACTGAAATGCGCGCAGGATTTTTTCGCGCGGAATTGTTCCAGCGCGGAATTGTTCCAGCAGGCGGATGGCTTCAGCAATGGTCACGC
>Ga0208188_1000916_pt1 | contig 14329 bp, 14 predicted proteins | sample June2015DPH_8_50_FD_184698 | JGI IMG/M metagenome (GOLD analysis project Ga0208188, IMG submission 184698) | Peatland microbial communities from SPRUCE experiment site at the Marcell Experimental Forest, Minnesota, USA - June2015DPH_8_40... | ecosystem: Environmental > Terrestrial > Soil >...
CACGGTGCTGGCATCCGGCCACGGCTCCGTCTTGGCCGAGCCGTGCTCGTAGGCCCGCACCACCGGCGCGCAGCCTGCTGACTGCACGGCCACCAGGCGCGGCAGCGGCCGGTCAATCCAGCCGAGCTCGCGCAGCTCCAGCAGCGCCTTCCAGATCCCGATCAGGCCGACGCCGCCGCCGACCGGGCACACGATGACATCCGGGACCCGCCAGCCCAGCTGCTCGGCGATCTCCAGGCCGATCGTCTTCTTGCCCTCCAGCCGGTACGGCTCACGCAGCGTCGAGACGTCCTGCCAGCCGTCCCGGCCGTCCAGCTCGGCGCCGACCAGTTTCGCCGCATCGCCGATCAGGCCGTCGACCAGCCGGGTCTGCGCGCCAACCGCCTGGCATTCCGACCTGGTGATCTCGGGCGCGTCCGCCGGCATGGCCACCAGGCAGGGCAGCCCCGCCCTGGCGCAGTAGGCCGCCCAGGCGGCGCCCGCGTTGCCGTTCGTGGGCATGGCGACCCCGGCGGCTCCGAGCTCGGCAGCACGCGACACCCCGACGGCGGCGCCGCGTGCCTTGAAGGTGGCCGTCGGCAGCGGGCTCTCGTCCTTCATCAGCAGGCCCGGCAGCCCGATCGCGGCGCCCAGCCGGGGCATGGCGAGCAGCGGCGTCATGCCCTCGCCGAAGGTCACAACCGCGGCAGGCCCGGTCACCGGGAGCAGCTCGTGATAACGCCACAGCGAGCCGGGCCTGGCCGCGATAACGCCGGGGCCGGCCAGCTCAGCCACCCGGCCGAGGTCGTACCTGGCCAGCAGCGGGGCGCCGCATGCGCAGGTGCCCTGCAGCTTCGCCGCATCGGCGCGCGCCGCGCACCGGGAGCACTCCAGATCGGTCAGCGCCGAGTAGCCGCTGGTCATGCGCGTCCTTTCCGGCTGTGGTCGTGCCTGCCGCGAGCTGGCTTGATCGCGGCGACTGCTGCCCGCCTTGTATTGTCCAGGTCATCGAGTCCCGAAATGCCGGGGGTGCCCCCCTCGCCTGCCCCGGCCGCCTGACTGATGAGGTCAGCACCAGCGGGCGCCTCGCTGCGGTCCCCCGCGGCCCGCGGCGTCAGCGCGTGGCGGTGGTGGCCTTCTTCGCCGTACTCGGCCTCGCATCCGGCGGCTGGCTAGCCAGGATTCCGGCTATCAAGCACAGCCTGCAGCTGTCCGACGGCATGCTCGGCGTGGCCCTGCTCGCCGCTCCGATCGGCCTCGTCGCCCTGGTGACGCTGGCCAGCCGGGTCATCGACCGGGCCGGCAGCAGGGCCACTGCCGTCGCGGCCGGCACCGGTGCCGCGCTGCTGCCCATCGCGGCCGGCCTCGCCCCGGACCTGCCGGTGCTGATGGCCGCGCTGTTCACGTTCGGCGGCCTCAGCGGCCTGATGGACGTGGCGATGAATTCCCAGGCCGTGCAGGTCCAGCAGCGCTTCGGCCGCCCGCTGATGTCGTCGTTCCATGCCTGCTACAGCTTCGGCGCGCTGGCCGGCTCGCTGCTGGGCGGACTGTGCGCCTGGGCGGGCGTGAGCCCGGCGGTCAACTTCGTGCTGGCCGGGCTGCCGCTGGCCGGGGTTGTGCTGCTGGCCGGGCGCTGGCTGATTCCCGGCCGGCCCCCGGCGCCCGGGGAGCCGGCCGGAGGTCAGCGGGCCGGGGACGAGCGGGCCGGGGATGAGCGGGCCGGGGATGAGCGGGCCGGGGATGAGCGGGCCGCTGATTCCGGCGGTCCCGCCGCCTCGGCTGGCCGGGTCTCCCGCCTCGCTGTCAGCCGTACGGGACTGCGCTGGGCCTCGCCGCTCTTGCTTCTCGGCCTGCTGGCCGTGTGCTCGCTGCTCGGCGAGGGCGCGGCCGACAGCTGGAGCGCGGTCTACCTGCATGACAACCTGGGGACGTCGGCTGCCTTCGCGGCCCTGGGGTTTGCGGCATTCTCGGTCACGATGGCCTTCGGCAGGCTCACCGGCGACAAGCTGGCGCTGCGGTTCGGGCCCGCGGTGCTGGTGCGCGGCAGCGGCCTGCTGGCCGCGGCCGGTCTGACCGGTGCGCTGCTGAGTCACAGCCCGGCGGTCGTGGTCGCTGGTTTCGCCGTCTTCGGCGCGGGGCTGTCGTGCACGTTTCCCCAGCTGCTGTCGGCGGCCGGGAACGCCGATCCGGCTCGCCCGGCCGGCGGCATCGCGCGGGTGGCCGGCATGGGGTACGCCGGCCTGCTCGGCGGACCGGTGCTGATCGGCGGCGTGGCCAGCGCGGTCGGGCTCACGGCAGCACTCGGGATCCCGGCGCTGCTTGCGCTCGGCATCGCCGCGGGCGCCGGGGCGGCAGGCCTGCGGCCGGCACCGCGCGGCTGACTAGCCAGCCGCGCCCTCAGCCACGACCGCGGCGACCTCGGCCGCCCTGGCTGCTTCCTCGGCCGCGAATCGCTCGGCGTCGAGTCGCTCGGCGATCTCCTCATCGGCACGCATGAGCGCCTCGAGGTCTGCCCTGGCCGCGTCGAGCACGCCCATCTCGGCATAGGCCTGCTGCAGCCGCTCGCTCCACAGCCCGATGTCGCGGACGCACGGGACCAGGCGGCTGAACAGCAGGGACCGGAATGCCTTGTTGTAATCCGACCCCTCGGTCAGCTCGCGGATCTCGGCCCGCGGGATGCCGAAGTTGTCCCAGATCTCATCACCGCGCAGCCGGTCCCGCATCAGGTAACAGCCCTCGATCACGAAGTCCTCGCGCTCGCGCAGCTCGGCCTCGGTCAGCTGGCGGTAGTAGTCGCGCAGCGCCATCCGCCCGAACGCGACGTGCCTGGCCTCGTCCTGCATCACGTAGGCGAGGATCTGCCGGGGCAGCGGCTTGGTGGTGATATCGCGCAGTACCCCGAAGGCGGCCAGCGCCAGGCCCTCGATCAGGACCTGCATGCCGAGATAGGGCATGTCCCAGCGCGAGTCGCGCAGCGTGTCGCTGAGCAGCGCCTGCAGCTGGCCGTTGATCGGGTAGACGAGCCCGATCTTCTCGTGCAGGAAGCGGCCGTACAGTTCTGCATGCCGCGCCTCGTCCATCGTCTGGGTGGCCGCGTAGAACTTGGAGTCAAGGTCCGGCACTGACTCCACGATCCGGGCCGCGCAGATCATCGCGCCCTGCTCGCCGTGCAGGAACTGGGAGAACTGCCAGGATGCGTTATGCCGGCGCAGCTCGCGTATGTTCTGCGGTCCGAGCATGTCCCAGTACCTGGTGCCGTAGATGGCCATCGACTCGTCGGGGACGCCGAGCACGTCGCAGGGGTCGACATCCAGCTCCCAGTCGATCCGCTTGACGGCATCCCACTGCTTGTCCTTGCCCTTCTGGTACAGCGCGAGCAGTCGCTCCCGGCCCTCGTCGTACTCCCAGGTGAATCGTGATTCGCCGGACATCGGCACGTCCCAGCCGGGCCGCACGGGATCCGTCGTGTAGAGGTCATGCGTGGCCAACCGAGCCTCCTACGTACGCCGTACGTCCCGCTGGCCCGAGCCAAGCACGTACGTTGTACGTCTGTCAATGCGGCCGGCCCGCCGTCAGCGCGCCGCGCAGCGGCCGGGCCGTGCCCGCCCCCAGCGCCGTCCCCGCCCGGGGCCGTCCCCGCCCGGGGCCGTCCCCGCCCGGGGCCGTGCTACCGGTGTGGCGGCTAACCGCGCTGGTCAGCTGGCCGCAGCGCGGCGACGGCGTGCACCAGCAGATCCAGCCCGAACTCGAAGTCGGCGTCGTGATCCTGCTGCGTCAGCTCCGCGGCCAGGTAGCTGACCTGCGGGAAGCCGGGCGGGCCTGGCAGCGGCCGGGCGCAGTCATCCGCGCTCTGGCCGGCTCCGCCCGCGGCGAGGCCCGGGCTCGGCGAGACGCCCACCTCGCGCAGCAGCGACCCCATGATGTAGGCCACGAAGGCGCGCACGATCTGCACCGCCTCGGTCCCGCCGAAACCGGCCTCGTGCAGCGTGGCCAGCGCGTGCTCGACCGGCCGCAGCCGTGTCGGTGAGGTGGCAGGCCGCCCGACCACCAGCATCGTGCATCGCGGGTAGGCCCGCGCGATCTGGCGGAATGCCCGGGCCTGCGCCCGGACCTGGTCCTCCCAGCTGGCGCCGGGAACGGTGCTGAAGTCGATGCCCGACATCACCCGGTCGGCGACGTGGTCGAGCAGCGCCGCCTTGCTTGGCACGTGGTTGTACAGCGACATGACGCCGCAGCCCAGCTCGGCGGCGATCCGGCGCATCGATACCGCCTCGGCCCCGGCCTGCTCGATCAGGTCCACGGCGGCGGTCACGATCCGCTCGCGGGTCAGCTGCATACGCTCAACGTACACCGTACGTGCCAGGGCGGATCCCCGGCCGCGGGCGGCGCAGGGCACGGAACGGTTCCGGCAACCGGATCGTAATGGTCACCAGGCGGGGTGCGCGCGCGCGAGGCCCGGCCGGGCTCATACGGTATGTGCATGGATGACAAGCAGATCCTCGGCCGCATTGACGAGCTGATCAAGACCGAACACGAGCTCCGGCAGAAGCTAGCGGCGGGTGAGCTTTCCAGCACTGAGGAACAGGCCCGGCTGAAGACGGCCGAGATCGCGCTCGACCAGTACTGGGATCTGCTGCGGCAGCGGCGGGCCCGGCGAGAGTTCGGGGTGGACCCTGGCGGCGCCGAGGAGCGCCCGGAGACCGAGGTGGAGGACTACCTCCAGTAGCGGCTCAGTACGCTTTGAGCGGCACGAACCGGTGGCACGAACCGGGTGGCACGGGCGACCGCTGCCAGGTGAGGACTGCGACGCTGGGGAGCACGGCATGCGCATCGCAAGGTTTGCGTACGGCGACGAGGTGCGCTACGGCCTGGTGAGCGGGGACGGCGCTCGGGCCGCGGGCCCGGCCGGCGGGCTGAGCGTGGCCGAGATCGCCGGTCATCCGTTCGGCGTGGGCGACGATGTCCGGCTCACCGGCAGCACGTTCCCGGTCGCCGACGTGCGCCTGCTCGCGCCGGTGCTGCCCAGCAAGATCGTCGCCGTCGGCCGGAACTACGCCGAGCACGCGCGCGAGCTCGGCAACGAGCCGCCCGCCGAACCGCTGCTCTTCCTGAAGCCCTCCACCTCGGTCATCGGGCCGGGGGATGCTGTCGTCCGCCCGGTCAGGCTGTCCGAGCGGGTCGATTACGAGGGCGAGCTGGCCGTGGTGATCGGCCGGCTGTGCCGGCACGTCCCGCGGAGCCGGGCCAGGGATGTCATCTTCGGCTACGCCTGCGCCAACGATGTCACTGCCCGCGACCTGCAGGCCAGGGACGGGCAGTGGACGAGGGCCAAGGGGTTCGACACGTTCTGCCCGCTCGGGCCCTGGATCGAGACCGACCTCGACCCGTCCGACCTCGAGCTCACCACCACCGTGAACGGCGAGGTGAAGCAGAACGCGCGCACCTCCCTGCTGATGCACGACATCAGCGTGCTGATCAGCTATGTCAGTGCGGTGATGACGCTGCTGCCGGGGGATGTGCTGCTGACCGGCACCCCCGCTGGTGTCGGGCCGCTGCAGGCGGGCGATGACGTATCAGTCACCATTTCCGGCATCGGAACGCTCAGCAACAGGGTGACTGACGAGGACTAGCTGGCCGTACGCCAGGACCGGTCCGACCGCCCGCGGCAGCATCGCCCTGATGCGGGCTGCCGTTCGCCACTGCCCGCCGGGTTCGGCTACACTGCACTGGCGCGCGGGCAACGTCCGCGCCGGTGGGGTATGGGGTAATTGGCAGCCCGACGGGTTCTGGCCCCGTTAGTCTAGGTTCGAGTCCTGGTACCCCAGCTTCTTCGGGTCACCGGCGGAGCCGCTGCCTGAGGCAGGCGGCACCGTGGCGGTGACCCGTTTTTGCTGCCAGCGGGCGATCAGATCCAGCGGTGGCGGCGCCGTGTCCGGCCCCGCTCCGTTCCGGTGACCCGCAGGATCAGCAGGACGACGACCGCGCCGAGGATGGAGCCGATGATCCCGGCGGTGGCCAGGTGGTTCTCGATCCTGTGGTACTCGATCAGCTGCTCCAGGAAGCCGCCCACGAAAGAGCCGACGATGCCGAGCAGGATGGTGGCCAGGATCCCGATGTTGTCGCGCCCCGGCACGAGCAGCCGTGCGATGAGGCCGACGATGAGCCCGATGACGATCATAAGGACAATGAATGTCAGCATGCGGCGCAGGTACCTCGTTTGACGGCGATTATGCGAATGGCGAGGGCGGCACCGGGTCCATTTCGCTGCCTGGCCAGGATCAGGACGGCCGGCGGCGGCCCGGGCCGGGTTTGGCGGGACTCGCCGTCGTGCGCTAGCCTGGGTCACCGCTGGGGATGGCAGTTTCCGCCCGCCTGAGGGAGTTCGGGGCGCCCGCCTCAGTGGATCCTCCTCAGGATTGGAACCGGATAGCCAGCACGGGCCTTCCGGTTCGGACAGTGCCTGGCCCCGTCGTCTAGCGGCCCAGGACGCCGCCCTCTCAAGGCGGTAGCGCCGGTTCAAATCCGGTCGGGGCTACCAGGGAGACTGGGAAGCCAGAGGCCCGGTGACCAGTCATGGTCACCGGGCCTCTGGCCATCTCGGCCGCCGCAGCTAGCAGCCGTCGTAGGCGCCCCACGGCGAGGTGCCGTCCTCGGCGTAGAGCTTCTCGAACGCGGCGTTCTGCTCGGCCACGGGCGCGTTCTCCGGCAGCCCGGAGTAGCCCAGCGATGCCCAGGTGGAGGGCAGGAAGCCGTACAGCCCGCCGGCGCCGCTGCTCGGGTTCACCGCGGTCGGGTCCCCGCCGCTCTCGCGCGATATGACGCAGGCCTGGAAGCTGCCGGGAGCGCCCGAGTAGGAGGCGGCAGCGGCCTGGACCGGAGCCGGCGCGGGATCGGCCTGAGCCGGCGCTGGATCGGCCTGAGCTGGCGCTGGCACCGCGTGCCGCGGCTGGTAGTCAGCAGCAGTCTGCGCCGCCGGTACCGGAGGCGCGAGCTGCGCGGGCGCGTCGGGTATCCGGGCGGGCTTGGCCGGAACGGCCAGCACCTGGCCGGCTTCAATGACGTCCGCCCAGCGGACGTGGGTCTTGTTGGCCCAGTAGAGCACCGGCCACGCGGCCGCATCGTGATAGACGCGGCCGGCGATCGCGGACAGCGAGTCGCCCGGCCGGACGGTGTAGGAGGCGGGAGCGGCGGCGGCTGCCCGCTTGCGCGGCGCTGCCTGCCGGGCAGCGGACAGCAGCTGCGCCGCGGACGGGCCCCGCTGGAAGGCAGCGGGCAGGACCGCGGTGTGCTCCGCGGCTGGCCCGGCGGCTGCCAGCGCCGGGGCCTGCTGGGACAGCAAACAAGCCGCGGCCACGCCAGCCAGCGTGGGGGCGGCGGCAATCGTTGCTCCATGCGGGAGCCGGACGCGTGATGGCTTACTGTGGTGGCCCAAAGGGCTCCTTTCCGAATAGTGCGCGCTCACCGGGAAGGCCGCACGGGGGGCGGGCGGCCTTCGGAGCGCCTGACATTGGGCGAGCCTAACGAGGCTTGCCCGGCTTATCAGTTAAACGGCGCACAAAATCCCAAAACGGCCGCCAGGTGCTAAACTTCGCCGCCGCTCACCGCATGATGGCGGCTGACCTGCACTTCTGGGGACCCGCTGGCTCCCGGTCAGCGCCGAGATCCTGCTCGCCCGGACCCTGCGCTGGCGCTCGGCCGGGGGGCGGCCCGATGGGCCGGACGGGCTAGCCGGCCATGTCAGCAGATGAGCCAGCCACGACCGGCTGCCGTCCTGGCACAGATCGGCAGCCGGGCAAATTCTGGCGGCCGGCAGGCGAGACTGGTAGCGGCAGGTTGTGGCGGCGGCGCAGTGCGCGGATCGGAGGTCAGCAGATGGCACAGGGTGCCCGGCTCGGCTCGGTGGTCATGTTCGTGCACGACCTGGGCAGGTCGGTGGACTTCTACGCCGACGTCCTCCGGCTGGAGGTCGCTGATAGCAGCCCGACCGCGGCCCTGCTGACGAGCGCAGCAGGCACGCAGCTGATCTTGCGTGCCATGGGCAGCGGCGCCGCTCATGCGCTGGGGACCGTCGGCGTCCAGTACGTCGTCTGGACCGCGGCGGGGCAGGACGACCTGAACCGGTGCGAGCGGGCGCTGACGGAGCGCTCGGCCCACCGTGCTACCCGCCGGGCCGGCCCGGCCGTGGTGGTCGAAGGGCGGGACCCGGACGACATCGTCCTGATGATTAGCTATCCCGGCCCGGACGAGGTGCCGATGCGCGAGCTCCCGTCCCGGATCTACGGATGGTGACGGGAGCGCGGGACACGGGGGCAGCTCACGGGCGATCACCCTCGATAGCCATCGCGGCGCCTGCCGGGGCGGCGGTCTTCGAGGATGCGCTGGCCGGGGTGGAAGCCGGCCGGGCCGGCGGATTCGGCTACGTGGTCGGGGTCGACCGGACCGGGCAGGCGGAGGCGCTGAAGGAGCACGGGGCGGATATCGTCGTGGCGGATCTCGCCGAGCTGCCGGACCGCGCGTGATCCGCCAGCCGGAATTCACGGTCGAGCCGTGGTGCCTGCGGGAGACCGCGCTGAACCTGGATCTGCTGGCCCAGGCCGAGTCGGTCTTCGCGCTGTCGAATGGTCACCTGGGCTGGCGCGGCAACCTGGATGAGGGCGAGCCGCATGGCCTGCCGGGCACGTACCTCAACGGGGTTTACGAGCTGCGGCCGATGCCGGTCGCCGAGGCCGCCTATGACCAGCCGGAGTCCGGGCAGGCGATCATCAACGTGACCAACGGCAAGCTGATCCGGCTGTTCGTCGATGATGAGCCGTTCGACGTGCGCTACGGCGAGCTGCGCGCGCATGAGCGACTGCTCGACTTCCGCGCGGGCACGCTGCGCCGCCGTACCGAGTGGGTGTCACCGGCCGGCGTCCCGGTCCGGGTCTCCTCCATCCGGCTCGTGTCGTTCACCCAGCGGGCGGTGGGGGCGATCTGCTACGACGTGGAGCCGCTCGACGGCCCGGCACGGATCTCGGTTCAGTCTGAGCTCCTCGCTAACGAGCAGCTGCCGGCCCGGGGCGATGACCCCCGCAGCGGCGCCGTTACGGACCAGGCCCTGACCAGCGAGTACCAGGATGCTGGCGGGACCGTCGTGGTCCTGGTGCACAGGACCGTGCGCAGCGGGCTGCGCGTCGGCGCGGCGATGGATCATCTCATCGACGGGCCGGGCGGCACTCAGCCGGACTCGCGGCTGTTTCCCGATGGCGGCATGGTCACGGCCACCTCGGTCCTGCAGCCGGGGCAGCGGCTGCGCGTGATCAAGTTCGTCGCCTGCGGCTGGTCGGGCGAGCGGTCGCTGACCGGAGTCCGTGATCAGGTGCTGGCCGCGCTGAGCGCCGCCCGGCAGACAGGCTGGGACGGCCTGCTGGCCGAGCAGCGCGTGTACCTGGACGATTTCTGGGACCGCGCCGACGTGCAGGTTGACGGGGACGCCGAGGTGCAGCAGGCGGTGCGGTTCGGGCTTTTCCACGTGCTGCAGGCCGGAGCGCGCGGGGAGAACCGCCCCATCCCGGCCAAGGGGCTGACCGGGCCTGGCTACGACGGCCACACGTTCTGGGATACCGAGACGTTCATCCTGCCGGTCCTTACCCTGACCACGCCGGACGCCGCGGCCAGTGCCCTGCGGTGGCGGCACAGCACCCTTCAGGTGGCCGTCGAGCGGGCCGCTCAGCTCGGCCTGCGGGGCGCGGCCTTCGCGTGGCGGACGATCGCCGGCCCCACGTCCTCGGGCTACTGGCCCGCGAGCACCGCCGCCGTCCACATCAACGCGGACATTGCCGCCGCGGTGCTCCGCTATGTGGATGCCACCGGCGATACGGCGTTCGAGCAGGGGCCCGGCATGGAGCTGCTGACCCAGACCGCGCGGCTGTGGCGTTCCCTGGGCCACCATGATGCGCAGGGACAGTTCCACATCGACGGAGTCACCGGCCCCGATGAGTACAGCGCCATCGCTGACGACAACGTCTACACCAACCTGATGGCCCAGCAGAACCTGGCCGCGGCCGCGGACGCGGCCAGCCGGTATCCCGGCCGGGCCCGCGAGCTCGGCATCGACCCGGAGGAAGCCGCCGGCTGGCGTGACGCCGCCGCCGCGATGGCCATCCCTTACGACCAGCAGCTCGGCGTGCACCCGCAGGCCGAGAGGTTCACCCGGCACCAGGTCTGGGACTTCGCTCACACCTCGCCCGGCCAGTACCCGCTGATGCTGCACTTCCCCTACTTCGACCTGTACCGCAAGCAGGTCGTCAAGCAGGCCGACCTGGTGCTGGCCATGCAACTGCGCGGCGATGCCTTCACCGCCGAGCAGAAGGCGCGGAACTTCGACTACTACGAGGCGCTCACCGTGCGGGACTCCTCGCTGTCGGCCTGCACTCAGGCGGTCATGGCCGCCGAGGTCGGGCACCTGGATCTCGCCTACGACTACCTGGGTGAAGCCGCCCTGATGGACCTGAAGGATCTGGAGCACAACACCCGCGACGGCATGCACATCGCCTCCCTGGCCGGCACCTGGGTCGCCCTGGTCTGCGGCCTCGGCGGCCTGCGCCACCACGACGGCGTCGTCAGCTTCGCGCCGCGCCTGCCCGAGGACCTCGCCAGGCTTGCCTTCACCATCCTGATCCGGGGCAGGCGCCTTCATGTCCAGGTAGCCCACGGCGCCGCCACCTACACCCTGGCCGAGGGCGAGCCGATCCAGATTCTGCACCACGGCGCGCAGGTGCGGCTCACCGCCGGGAAGGCGCATGCTCGTGCCATCCCCCCGGCGCCGGCCCGGCCGCGGCCGCAGCAGCCGCCGGGACGCGAGCCGGCCCACCGCCGGGCCGGGCAGGAGCAAGGCTGACCGCCCGGCCCCGTTGTCATCCGGGCTTGCGGGCCTCGATGAGGAATCGGGTGGCGCGGGCCGTGAACGAGCCCTCGCGGCCGATGCGGTCGTGCAGGGCTCGCAGCTCGGACCGGTATCGCTGCACCGTGAAGCCTGGCACCAGCCAGATCACCTTGCGCAGGAAGTAGACGCTTCGGCCGGCCGTGGCTGCTCGCGCCCCTCGGAAAGCCGGCCGCCCGCCGGCCGGGCGCGGCGGCGCGGGTCATCAGCTGCGCCGCGCCGCGCAATCACCTGCGGGGGATGATGCCCGCTGGCCTGTGCCGGGGAAGGAGTGAGGAAATCTCCAGAACGACAGGGAAGGCGCGATGGCAACCAAGATGGCGTACAAGCAGGCATCCGGCGGCGTCAGGCTCAACACCGGGCCGCTGATCTTCGGCGCGGAGCTGATTGGCGTGGGCACTGTCCTGCTCATGGCCGGCTTCGCGGTCGGCAGCATGACGCTCATGTCGGCGGGGCGCCGGTGGCTCGGCACCCTGGACCAGCCGCCAGCCGAGATCGTCAGGCATCACTGGGAGAAGACCAAGGCCGCCACGCTTGCCGGTGCCTCGGCCTGGCAGAGCAGCGGGCCGGCCCGCAGCTCTCACTGAGCGCGGGGCCAGACCGCCGGATCAGCTACCGGGCGTGCTCGAGCCCGGCCTCAACGAGGCCGGGCTCGGCTCCCCGGAGCGCATCGGCCTCGAGTGGCGCCCGGGCCTGCGCCGGGGAGACCTGACCGCTCGCGATAAGCCGCCCCGGCGCAGCGGGATTGCCGGCAATTCTGGCTGGACTAGCCGGCAATCGTCCCGGCAGCGCTGACCGTGGCTTATTGTTCCGGTGTGATCCGGGAACAGGCTGATACGCGAGTGACCACCGTGACGCCGCGGCCGGAAGGCTCGGTGGTGGCCATCGCGCCGCCGGGGGGCGGCGCGGGGATGTGGGCTGGCTCGCCGAGCGCGGTCCGGTACGGGCAGGAGATCTTCCTGGCGTACCGGGTGCGCCGGCCATCAGGGCAGGGCCGTGGCTACGCGGTCGTCATCGCCCGCTCGGCAGACGGCGAGAACTTCGAGCCCATCCTGTCCATCGGCAAGGACGAGATGGACGCCGAGTCGCTGGAGCGGCCGTCCCTCGTCCTGACCCCGGCCGGCCACTGGCGGCTGTACCTGAGCTGCGCCACCCATGGCACCAAGCACTGGCGGGTTGAGGTCCTGGAGGCCGCGCACCCCGGCGCTTTCGACCCGCGGACCGCGGCGGTGGTGCTGCCAGGCAGTCAGGCGAGTGCCGTCAAGGACCCGGTGATCGTCCATCACGAAGGCCGGTGGCACCTGTGGGCGTCCGTGCACCCGCTCGGCGACCCCGCGCAGACGGACCGGATGACCACCGAGTACGCGGTCAGCCCCGATGGCCTGAACTGGACCTGGCAGGGCACGGCGCTGGCGCCGCGGCCGGCTGAGTGGGATGCGCGCGGAGTGCGGGTCACCGCCGTGCAGTTCACGCCGGCGGGCGTGCTGGCCTACTACGACGGGCGCGCGACGGCGGCGGAGAACTTCGAGGAGCGGACCGGGGTGGCCACCGGAGCCGCTCCGGACGCGCTGGCCGCCGTCGGGTCCGCGCCGGCCGCGCAGTCACCCGCGCCGCCGTACGGCCTTCGCTATCTCGCCATCGTGGACGTCGGCGACGGCCGGTACCGGCTGTACTACGAGCTGACGCAGCCGGACGGATCACACGACCTGCGCACCGAGCTGCGCTGACCCGATCGGCCGCCGGTGGCTGGCCCCGCGGTCACAGATCGCGCGGCCGCCCGTTGCGGGCCTGCCGCTGCCCGGACGGCCTGGCTCCGACCAGCCCGCCTGAGTCGCCGCGCGGCATCAGCCAGTCGCTGAAATCCTGCCCGGTCAGGGCTTCGAGCAGCCGCACGTCGGCCTCGAACCTGGGAATCAGCGCCTGCCGTTCCTCCCAGGTCAGGGGCTTGCGCGGGGCCGCGTCCCGCTGCAGGATGCGCTCCAGGTGATCCATCATCGCCGATTCGGCATGATGCGGCAGCGCGGCGGTGACCGCGCTGCCCGCTCGCACCGCCCTGGCCAGGGCCCGGTGCCGCAGGGACGGATCCGGATGAGCAGTGACGTTCTCCCGCGGCATCTCGGTCAGCACGCCCTCGGTCACGCCGAGGAAGGCGCAGATCTGGTCCAGCGTCCGGGCCGGCTGGTCGATGAGCGTCCGGTACCGGAGCACCAGGACCTGCTCGCGAGGGAACACCGAGTACAGGTCCCGTAGCTGCTCCCCGTACCTGCCGAGCGCGGTGTAGTGCCAGAAGTCAGCCCAGCCCGCGGCTATCCGGCGGTCCTCCTCGGCGCACGCCCGGACGAAGTCACTGACCGGGTCGAGGCCCGCTGACCACAGGTGCGTCCAGTTGGAGTGCGCGCGCTCCACCGGATCACGCAGTACGACTATCAGCCTGGCCGCCGGGATGAGAGTCCTGATCCGCTGGTGTGCCGCGCGGCTGTAGAGGTAGAACGGCGTTGACTCACCGCGCAGCGTGCCTGGCGGCGCGGGGTCGAAGAGTGCCTCGTAGGCATCCAGCTGCCAGATGTGCTCGCGGTAGGTCTTGGCGTCGCCGGGGCCGCCCTGGGCCGGCGGCGGCCCGTCGGTCAGGAAGAACTTCGGCTCCTTCACCGTCGACAGGTAGAGCGCGGGATGGCCGGCCAGGGCCACGTGCAGGGCTGTGGTGCCCGCCTTCGGGACGCCAGCGACGAAGAAGTCCGGCAGTGCCACGGCTTTCCTCCTACTGCAGCGGGCCGTTGGCAGCAAACTATATCGATCTGCTAACTAGGTATAGCTGCCTTCCGCAGCCCGTTGCCCAGTCGCTACCCCGCCCCGGGCTGATCATCCCGATCCCGGGCCGCCGACCCCCTGCTCCAGCGCGTAGCGGACGAGCTGGGCCTTGTTGTGCAGCTGCAGCTTGCTCAGCGTGTTCTGCACGTGATTCTGAACTGTCCGCGGCGAGACCGTCAGCCTGGCGGCGATCTGCGGATACGTCAGCCCGGTCGCGACCAGCCGCAGGATCTCGGTCTCCCGCTCGGTCAGTACCGGCGCCGGCGACGTGCCAGCGGGCGTCGCGGCCGGCCCGGCCGCCCCGCCTCCCGCGCCCGCGGCGGAGCCGGCCAGCCTCCGGTACTCGCCGAGCACCAGGCCGGCCAGCCCCGGCGTGAACACCGCCTGGCCGGACGCGGCCATCCGGACCGCCGTAATCAGCTCGCTGAGCTGCGTCGACTTCAGCAAGTAGCCGATCGCGCCTACCGTCACCGCGTCCAGCACATCCTGCCGCTCGCCCCTGGTCGGCGGTGACCACGCACAGTCCGGCGAGCATGGCGTCCTGGCGCATCGAAGGCCAGTGCGCCGCCCGCATCGACAGGCAGACCAGCAGCATCAGCATCATCCCGCGGCCGAGGATGG
>Ga0208188_1000924_pt1 | contig 14236 bp, 10 predicted proteins | sample June2015DPH_8_50_FD_184698 | JGI IMG/M metagenome (GOLD analysis project Ga0208188, IMG submission 184698) | Peatland microbial communities from SPRUCE experiment site at the Marcell Experimental Forest, Minnesota, USA - June2015DPH_8_40... | ecosystem: Environmental > Terrestrial > Soil >...
GTTCAGGTTCCGCGCGCATTCGACGAGTTTGGGCGAGACGATGCAGGTGGCGCAGTCGCCGGTCGGAAACGTCTTGTCCAGATGCGCCATCATGCCGCCGATGGCGCCGTCGCGCTCGACGAGATAGACCTTGAAGCCGCTGTTGGCGAGGTCGAGGGAGGCCTGGACGCCGGCAATGCCGCCGCCCTGCACCAGCACCGCGCCAATTTTTTTGCCGTCGGATTTACTCATGACAAATAATGGGGATCGCACGCGCCCCCGCGTGCCGTGGTTGGCGCCCCGCCGACCACAGAAAAACGTTGATACAACCGGCCATCGAGCGGCGCCACGACGTCCTCTACCGACCGGCGAGGGCGCCGGTCGGAACACGCGAGGGCGCGTGTGCTCCCCATTTCCATTTCCATCGTTACAGATGTTTTATGCGCGTTCATGTACCTTTTCCAAACCCGCTGGCGCCCTGCCGCATCCGACATCCTGCCGACTTGGAAGTCGGCGACACAGCAGGCTTGGAAGCCTGCGCTACAAGCGCTTCGCACGTTTGCATCGAAGTGGGCATGAAATATCCGGGTTTGTGACGGTACGACATCCTCGGAATACGCGAGGGCGCGTGTGCTCCCCAATTCTATTTCCATCGTTACAGATGTTTTATGCGCGTTCATTTACCTTCTCCAAACCCGCTGGCGCCCTGCCGCATCCGACATCCTGCCGACTTGGAAGTCGGCGACACAGCAGGCTTGGAAGCCTGCGCTACAAGCGCTTCGTACGTTTGCATCGAAGTGGGCATGAAATATCCGGGTTAGTGACGGCACGACATTCCTCTTCGACCGGCGAGGGCGCCGGTCGGAACACGCGAGGGCGCGTGTGCTCCCCGAAACAAATTGCACCGTCACAGTTTTATGCGCGTTCATTTACCTTTTTCAAAACATTGGTTGCCGGGACCATCAATTTTTCAAACCCGAGTTCACCGGGGCCGATGCCGAGGCAAAGCCCGAGAAGCTGGGTGATGTAAACAATCGGGATTTGATAATTCTTTCCGGTCTGTTTGTTGATGTCCTGCTGCCGCAAATCAAGATTGACCTGGCACATGGGGCAACTGACCGCGATGCAATCGGCGCCCACGCTGGCGGCCATGTCAATGATTGACCCCGTAAGCTCGACCACCACATCCGTCCGCGACAGCGACAAGCCGCCGCCGCAACATTCGACCTTGGACGGCCATTCCAGGCTCGTGCCGCCCATCGCGGTCACCAGCCGGTCGAGTGACGTCGGATTTTCCGGGTCATCAAATTTTAAAATCTTTGGCGGACGAACCAGCAGACACCCGTAGTAACAGGCCACCTTGAGGCCGTTCAGCGGACGTTTGACGGCCCGGGTGATGGCCGGTAGCCCAACATCTTCGAGCAGCACCTCGAGCAGATGCCGGACCTTGACCGAGCCGTCGTAATCCCGGTCCAGCGCCTCGCGGACGCTCTGGCGGATTCCGGGATGCGTCGCGATTTCGTGGTTGGCCACTTTCATCCGGCTGTAGCAGGCGGCGCAATTGACGAGCATGTCCAGTTTCATGTCCTGGACCTTGGTCAGGTTGGCGGCGGGCAGGGACACGGCCAGCAGGCGGTCAGTCTGGTGTCCGGCGGTGGCGCCGCAGCACGTCCAGCCTTTGGGTTCAACCAGATCAATTCCCAGCGCCCGGGCGACCGCCAAGGTGGACTGGTGCATGTCGCGGGCCGTGGATTCAGCCGAGCATCCGGGATAATAGGCGTATCTCATGCCTTGGCCCCTTTGTTTTGTTTGATGGTCTTGAAAATGCGCCGCACGGTTTTCCGGTCGCCGCCCCGGGGAGGCAGCAGCGCGATTTTCCCCTTCTTCAGCATGGCCGGGAATTTTTCCGTGTCATTCATCAATTTGCCCGTGCCGAGTTTATAGGCGGCGATCATGCCGATTTCGTAAGAGCGGCCGAAGGTTTCGACCGTTTTCAAAAAGGCCCGGTTGAACAACGGCACATTGCCTTTCTGTTTCGCGGCTCCTCGTTCCAGGGCCAGCCGGCGCAACGCGTCAATGACCGCCGCCACATCAATACCCATCGGGCAGCGGGCGGAACAGGTCTCACACGAGGCGCACATCCAGACGAGATCGCTTTCCAGCAGTTCATTGCCGGCGCCCAGATGCAGTTGCCGCATGATTTCCGAAGGGCGTGACCGGGTGAGTTTGGCCACCGGACAACCGCTGGAGCATTTCTTGCATTGGAAGCAGACGCTGATGTCCACGCCGGAAATCTCTTCGACGGCCTGCTTCAGGCCTTGTCCGTTCTTTTTATTTTTGATGGTTATCACCGTGGTTGCCTTTTGTGACGTCGGTTAAATCTGTGCGGATGTGGGCGACTGATCTTCGCGCGCTGCGAAGATTTTTCAAGGGAACTACCGCCGGCCTTTGTAGCGCAGGTTTCCAAACCTGCTGTATCGCCGACTTCCAAGTCGGCAGAACGCTCGTAGTTGTGCCATCTGCGGGTTTGGAAACCCGCGACACAGCAGACTTGGAAGTCTGCGCTACCTGAGTTGCGATTTCGCTGTGTTGTGATCTCTGCGTTAAAATTCATTTGCATTTGGCGCTCTTCATTTCGCGGCCAGCTCGGCCTCGGCCTCGGCTTCAACCAGTTCGCCGGCCCCGACGTCGTCGGTGTCCTCCGAAGCAATGGCCTTGATATTGCCGGGAATGACCTTGCGATAGACCTGCGCGGGTTTGCGCTGCTGGCCGTTCACCGTCAAAAGCTGCTCGATAGTTATTCCGAAAAGCCGCTGATTCTCCTCGAGGTACGGCAGGATCAATTCCCAGTCCTGGGCGGTCACCCGGGCGAACTTGCCGCCGTTCAACTGCTGATCAACCATGGTCTTGCCGGGGTCGCGGACAAAAATTGCCCCGCCCGAAGCCAGCGAGAACAGATTGCTGCCCGGATAAGGCTCGGGCAGCGGAACCAGGTGTCCGTCATCATCGAATTTAACCCCGTTCAAGATCACGAAACCGCCGCCGTGATTAGGGTCGCCGGCCATGAAGGACTCGGCCAAAAAGTCAAGGCAGGTGCCATTGATGACCACCCGGGGTTTGCCGACGGAATTGATGAGCGGTCTTCCGGCCGCGTTGCCCAGCACAAAGACAGCGCCGCCTTTGGCACCGTACATGAACGTCTGGCCTACGTCGCCATGGACGACCATTTTTCCCTCTTTGATGATCTGGCCCAACTGGTCCTGGGCATTGCCATGCACCGTGATGGTCAGCCCGTCAATGCCGGAACCCAGATAATCACCGCTGCTGCCATAAACCTCGATGGTCACATCGCCGGTTTCCGGGCCGAGGCCGCAGCCGATATATCGCTGGCCGATGCAATTGAAGCTGATGAAATGCCGCCAGCCTTTCATGAACGCATCCACCAGCAGGGCGGCGTCGCAGTCGTTTCCTTCCGGCGGGAAATGGGCGGCGTCAATGACCAGGGTGGTTTCGTTCTCCTGCGGTGGCCGCAGGTTTCCGCGCGTCGAGAAATCAATGAGCCGGAATGCGCCCTTGCCGGAATCTTTTGAACCGATGTTGGGGAGGCTGCCGAGCAACCGGCTCAACTCGCCGTGGATGACATGAAGAACATGGCTGCGTTTCTTGGAGCCGGTTGAGTAGCGCCGGTCGTTAAGCAGCGTAAAGACCTCGATGGCCGTCGCCGTCCGGGAAGGATCTTTTGCCTGATTGGTGATTTCCCGGCACGCCGACCGGAATTCGTCGAACGTCCATTTCGGAAGCTGGTCGCGCATCCATTCGAAAGTAGCCGCCGACGTCAGTCGGCGCTGATCTGTATTTTCGTTTAGAGTGCGCGGACTGACGTCCGCGGCTACATCCTTTGAAAAATCGCACGGTTCGGTCCCTCCCGGCATGGGAACCGGTTTGCCGAATTTGTCCGTGCACGCAATCCGTATTTTGCCGGCCGGATTTTTTTGCAGATTGAAAATGAACGCTCCGCCGTCGTCATGACTGCCGCCGCGCGCGTTCCAGTAGCGGTCCGCCACGGGGCAGATGCGTTGGTCATCCTTCGAGAGACTCAACAGCGTGGCGTCGATGGCCTGTTTTTCCGAACCAATCAGTCCCACCTGGACTTCGCCGTCGCAGAAGGCAAACACCTGGGGCCGGAGCATCGCGGTGTCGGTTATGCCCATCAACTGGAATTGCTTCCGGCGGGCAATATTGCGGGCGATGATGAAAAACCATGGGCCATCGGGCGAGCCGTGCATATGAGTGGCCTGGATGGCCCGGTAAATCTTCTGTTTCTCCGGATCGAGCCGGTCAAAGTCCAGTTCCGTGGTGGGCGCCAGCGCCTCGATGATATACTCCAGCGGATAATGGTAGGTGCGGGTGAGCAGGTCGAACAACAGGGCGGAAACTTCCGTATCGGTGAGGAACTGGGGATAGATATGGCGCTGCTTGAGATATTCGGTCACGGAATGGTAATTGGCGAAGTCGCCGTTATGCACCAGCGCCATGTCAATGGCCGCAAACGGATGGGCGCCACCGGGATGCCAGACGCGGCCCTTGGTCGGGAAACGCTGATGGGCAATCCATTCATGGGCGCAAAGCTCCTCGATCTTGTAGTATTTGACGATGGCTTCGGCATAACCGACCACCTTGAGGATCATGATGTCCCGGCCATGCGAGAGCACAAAGGCCCGTTTTTCGCCCAGCGACGCGTAATATTTCTGGTTGAGACTGAAGCTGTTCTGGTTGACGAATTCATCCTCCGCCTCGTCGCGGTCGAGCGCTTGCAGATGGTTCTTCGCAATGAACGCATCGAGCACCGGCGGCTTGACGCGGACAAAATAACGGCAGACATCGGGCGGCAACACCTCCAGGCCCGGCACGGATTTCCAGTCAGCAACCTTGTCGAGCTGGCTGGAGGCGGCAACATCGAAGTTCGGTGTGATATATTGTTCCTCGATTTCCGGCCGCAGCTTTGTGTCTATGAACGCCACGTGCAGCAGGTAATGGCTGTCGAGCACTTCCCGGCTCACGCCGAGCTGTTCGGGGACAAGCCCGACCGCCGCGATACCGCCGCCCTTGCCGTTCCCGCGGTTGTGCATCTGGCGCGACGGTTCATAGATATGCCTGCCCGGCACCGGCTCGCTGCAGCAGAAACCGACCACGCCGCAACCGCCTTCCTCCGCCTCCTTCCGGATGGACGAAGAATAGTTGAGGCTTTCCGCCAGTCGTTTTCTTGAACCGGCCAGCCGCTGTATCAATTCACGTGTAGTGTCGAGGCTATGCCTCGAACCAATTACTCCCGGACTATCCGGCCAGAGGCCGGACGCTACACCGCTAAATTTGTCGAACAGGTTTCGGTTCATTTTTTTGCCGGCACGTCGTTGATGGGCGAATCTTGACACTGCCACCGGAGCGCCGGGCTCCGACCCGGCATCACCTGCGTGTTCATGATCACAGCACCTGCCGATTTGGAAATCGGCGTTCCCATTCGCACGGAGTTGTTTGGTGGCGGTGTCAAGATTTGCCCTCGTTGGTGTAATCAAGATGCATCAGGAGATCGGTGCGTCCGCGCAGCTCGGCGACGCTGCGGAGGCCAAGGCGCTGCAAAATTCCCACCAGCGTCTTGCGCCAGGCGCTGTAAAGATTGACCAGCCGCTGGGTGCCCCAGTCCAGATCCATTTTCCCGCAAAGCTCGGGGTCGGTGGTGGCGATGCCGCGCGGGCAACCCCGTCCGCTCGCGCAAAGGCTGCACCGCACGCATCCCAGCGCAACCAGTTCGGCAGTTCCGATGACGACTCCATCCGCGCCGAGGGCGATGGCCTTGGCGATGTCGTGGGCCGAGCGGATTCCGCCGCTGGCGATAAGCGTCACCTTGTCGCGGACGCCTTCATCCGTGAGAAAATTGTGCACCTTGCCAATGGCGTATTCGATGGGCATGGCGATGTTCTTTTTGGCGATGTCCGGCGCCGCGCCGGTCCCGCCGTAACCACCGTCAATGTGGACAATGTGTGTGCCGGCGGAATAACTGCCCACGGCAACCATGTCCACATCCGTCGGGGTGGAAACCTTTGTTGAAATCAAGGCGCGCCGGTTCACATGCTTGACCCATTCGATATGCTTGGCGTGGTCTTCGATGGAATAAACGCTATGGAACGGGAACGGTGAAAACAGCGAAATGCCGAGGACGGTCTCGCGCATTCTGGCGACGGCCGGGGTGTTTTTATCGCCCAAGAGGTGGCCGCCCAGACCGGGCTTGGCGCCCTGGGCATACTTGAATTCGACAATCGGCACCCGCTGGATGGTTTCCTCGCGCACACCGAAAAGGCCCGTGGCAACCTGCGTAATCATATGGTCGTCATACGGCCGCATGCGTTCCATGTATCCGCCCTCGCCGGTGCAGGTAAACGTGTTCCACGCCACGGCCGCCCGGGCCTTTGACAATTGGGTCACATTGCTGACCGACCCGAAGGACATGCCGCCCCCATACCAGGGGACGTCAATTTTGACTTCGGGCCGGTCGTCTTTGCGCTTGTTCAGCGAGATGCTGGTGTCGATCTGATTCGCGTCGAGTTTTACGGGGGGCCGGTCGGGAAATTTGAACCGGAGCTTGTCAAAACCGCCGCCGGAATTGCCGCACTCATAATTGTAGTCGTATTCTTCAGAGGGCAAATCACCGGTCTCGGCCATTTTCCAAGTCGCCAAAATCAAATCCGCCGGCCAGCGAAAATCACCGAGCGCCCGGTACATGGGATTTTCCCGGATTTGCAGCGCCTGTTGCGGGCAATGGGTCACGCAATAATGCCCGTTTTTTGCGCAGGCCGGTCCGATGCACAAGTGATGGTTGGGCTCGCCGAAATATTCATACCCGGGTTTTCGCACATGGACTTCATGGGTACAAATCTCCACGCACCTGCCGCAGCGTTGGCAGTCCAGGCTGCGATGGACGATATATTTGGCAATCTCGTTGCGATAGCGGGACGGTGCGGGTTTGACAACCCGTTCCACTTCCTCCTGCGGCACGCGTGTTTTCAGCGTATTCTCAGGCAAAGTGTTCATAACCCTCCCTTTCTGGAACCGAAAAGTTTGCCAAAGGTTTCCTCCTCCAGGTTCTCGAAGAACATGGCGCGACCGACATCGCCCCGCAGCCGGCGGACCTCGCGCATGCCCATGGCCCCCATGACTTCGATCAACTGGTCGTGCCACGCCGCGATCAGATTTGTCATCCGGCCCAGGCCGTATTTGAAATCAATTTTCTCCAGCCGGGCGGGGCACGGCGTGCCCGGCTGGCAACTGTCACACAGATGACATTCCAGCGCGACCAACAGCGGGAGGTTGATGGTGACCAGGTCGGCGCCGCAGATGATGGCCTTGGCCACGTGCTCCGGCAGCGCGATGCCGCCGCCGGCCATGAGCGTAATTTCGTCCCGGATTCCTTTTTCGATGAGGGCGGTATGAATCTGACGGATCATGTCCTTCACAAATCGCGGCTTTTGCGCCGTCAGTTCATTGCCCCTGGAATCGGCCACGACATGAACCACCTCAACCGCTTCAAGCCCGGCAAGCTCAATGGCGCGCCCGATGCCCGCCGCCGTCAAATCAACCCTGATGGCGACCACGATTTCCGGGTGGACGCTTTTGATTTCCTTGATGCGTTCCGTCACCGCGGGGCTGTCGGCGATTTCCACCAGCCTGGTTTTTCGCAAGATCTCTTTCGGCACCGGCGGGCTGTCCGGCCCCAGATAAAACGCGATGTTTTCCAGGTTGGCTTCATCGGCCGGCCGGTAACGCGAATCCATTATTGCGATCAAGCCGGTATCCGCGGCGGTCTGTTCGATGATGGCGTCAAGCTGCGGCAGCGTATGCGCCGGCGAGCTCAAATCAATGATCAGCGGCATGGGAATCGAGACCAGCGGCGGCAGCTTGGCCCCAGCCTGGTCTCCATTCAGGGCCAAAAACGGAGGCTTTCTGCCGATGTCAACCGAAGTGCTGATATACTCCCGCCCATGAATGCCGTCGCGGGTGGGGCGGACAATCTCCGACATGTCCGTCCACATGGAATCAAAACCAAGACCGGAAAACGGCCCGCGATAGCCCGCGCCGGAAACCGGGATTTTGGCGGTTTCAGCCTGAAGCCACGTCGTTTTGATGATGTCGGGTTTCCAGTAATTGTTCCCGAGTTTTTCGTAGGCAGGATTTATTGACAGGCACAAGATGCCCTTCGTGCAATCCTGCACGCAGGAAAAACACCCCATGCACTCAAAAAACAGCGCATCGACGTCACTGAGATTGCGAATGTAATCCGCCTCCTGTTTATAGCGGTCATAGACACAGGCTTTTTTGACGCAGTTATGGCACCGAGCGCAGTCTTCCCGCCAGTCCACCACGCCATGTTTGCCGATGCGCGGCCGCCGCGGCGGAACCGGCTGGGTCTTGATGTGATATTTTTCCGGCATAACCTCTCGCGGCCTAGCCCGCATATTCCATTACCCGCGTCAGCCTGGCCGCGTAGCGCAGACTTCCAAGTCTGCTGTATCGCGGGTTTCCAAACCCGCTGACGTCACGCCGCATCCGACGCCCTGCCGACTTGGAAGTCGGCGACACAGCAGGCTTGGAAGCCTGCGCTGCACTCGTTTCGGACGTTTGCATAAATGGAGTGTGAAATATTCGGCCTAGAGTCCGGCGGCGGCCAGGATTTCCGGCACCAAGGCCTCCTTGCCGCCCGAAAGAATATGTATCCCGCGCAAACCCTCGAGCGCCTTGAGTTGCTTGATGGTTTCAACGCAGATGGCCAGTCCTTCCTTTTTCTGCGCACCGTCATCGCCCGCTTTTTTCAGCCGTTCAATGACTTTGTCCGGAATGCGAAATTCGGCGTAAGTGTCACGGAGCTTTTGGGCTTCCGCCGCGCTGCCCAGGGGAAAAACACCGGCCAGAATTGCCGTCTTTTTGGTGAGACCCTCCTTGCGGGCGGCATCGAGCCATTGGCTGAAAGTCTCAATGTCAAATACCGCGTGGGTTTGAATAAATTTTGCGCCGGCATCGATTTTTATGCCGAGCCGGAACAGGTTGAAATCCATCGGTCTCAGGAACGGATTCGCCACCGCCCCGACCAGCATCGAAAATTGCCCGTCAAATTTTGTCCCGTCGGCCAGGACGCCGTTTTCGGACATCCGGGTGGCCAGATCGACGAATTGGGAGGAATCCACATCGAAAACGTTGGCGGATTCCGGACAGCCGATCAGCATCTGATGATAGCCGGACATGCAAAGCAGATTCTTGATTCCCAGGCTGGCGGCGCCCAGCAAATCGGACTGAAGGGCGATGCGGTTCCGGTCACGGGTGACCATTTGAAGGATCGGTTCGGCGCCGAGTTTTATGGCCGCCACCGCCGCGGCCACCGATGAGATTGCCACGCCATGTGAGTTGTCAGGAAAGTTGATGGCCGCCAGTTTGCCGTTGAGGAATTTCAAGGCCGTTTCGGTGGTGGCACCGGTCGCGGTGGCGCCCGGCGCACACTCGGCGGTGACGATAAAATCTCCCGACTCAATTTTTTTTGCGAGTTTGCTGTCTGCTTTCATGCAACCGTGCTCTCCTGTTTGTTTACGGCGTCGCTGCGGGCGGGTGCTGGGGGCAGATTTCTCACCCGGTCAATGAACTGCCTGATTTCGCCAATGACCTGTCCGGCGCCCTGTTCCCCGCACTCAAACACGGCCATCCGGCCGGCGGGCATGCCGATTTCTTCAAGCAGCGATTCGACGGCCTCGGCGCGTTTGTGCGCCCGCAGGTTGCCCTCGAAGTGGCGGCACTCGTTCTTCGGGCAGGTCACAATCGCCACGCCGTCCGCGCCGGTTTCAAACGCCTTGATCAAATAAGGAACATCCACCTTTCCGGAACAGGGCAGGCTGATGGTCTTGATGGTGTCGCCCTCCAAGCCGTGGCAAAGGCCGGCAAACTGGCCGGCCGCCAGATTGTTGGAGCAATAAAAAACGTACGTTTTCAAAGCTCGTTGGTTCATAAAACGTATTTCCATTCTTGGCTAAAAAACCAATTGAGCAGGCCGACCCAGCCGGGGTCACGGCGGGTCCGCGCTGCCGTCGCCGTTACCAACCGGCACATGCCGCACATCTTCCTGACTAAAGGTTAATTGGGAACCCAGACGCGGGCTTGACTATTATTGCCATTTGTTTGCCATTTTTGGGGAAAACGGTTTGGGCCGGCAGGGAGCCGGCCGGGTGACTTGGCGCAGGTTGTTGCCCGCTCGCGAGTATGACGCCACCTGATGGGCCACACGGATCTGCCGCAACCCCCGGAATCATCCCCCGTCCACCGTAGCTTTAGCGAAGGTGGATCGTCCTCGTTCTCGTCCCTCGTCGCGCCGAAATCGGATGAAGGCGGATCGTCCTCGGTCTTACGCGAACAATTCTCAACGCAGAGACGCAAAGGCCGCAGAGGAACGCAAAGGACACGAGGATTCAACCACGGACGGACACGAATGAACACGGATTCCAAGGCAGACATGCGCCTGCGTAAATTTTGAGGCCCTGCGTTAGGGCTTTTCGAGGACGAGAACGACCCGTCTTCGCATCCGCTACGCCGCGGCAAGGGACGATCCGCCTTCATCCGATTTCGGCGCGACAGGGGACCGGAAGGAAACATTGAACCCTTCGTCGCCAAGGCTATGCAGGGCAGGCACCGAACATCGAACCGGGGTTAAATCACCAGCTTGTACCCGACGCTGTGGATGGTCAGGAGATGTTTGGGTTCGCTGCCGTTGTCGCCGAGCTTTTTCCGGAGTTGCACGATCACCTGGTCCAGCGTCCGCGTCGTGCCGTAATAATTGTAGCCCCAGACTTCGTTCAACAACTTGTCCCGCGACAACACCTCGCCCGCGTGCGCGTGAAACACCTGCAACAGCTTCAATTCCTTCGCCGTTAACTCCTCGGTCGTCTTGCCGCGTTTGAGCTGAAAAGTCTTCGGGTCAATCGTCGCCGGGCCGATCTGGAAAACGCTGTCGGATGCGGTTTTGTCACCAGCTTTGCCGGTCCGGCGGAGCAACGCCTGGATGCGCGCCAGCAGTTCGCGCACGCCGAAGGGTTTGGTCACGTAATCGTCCGCGCCGAGGTCGAGGCCGATGACCTTGTCTATCTCCTGTCCCTTGGCCGTGAGCATGAGGATGGGCGCGGCAAATTTTTTGGCGCGCAGTTGCTTGCAGATGTCGTAGCCGCTCAGGCCCGGCAACATCACGTCCAGCACAATGAGCGCCGGATGATGTTTGGCCACGGCGTCGAGCGCCTGGTCGCCGCGATTGCACGCCGCCACGTCGTAGTCCTCGCTTTTCAAAACTTCCTCCAGACCCAGTAAAATGTGCGGGTCGTCTTCAACAATTAAAATTTTAGTTTTCATAGGCTGTAGCCGCCGACGTGAGTCGGCGCTGATTAGACTGGAAAGAAGAATGCGCGGACTCACGTCCGCGGCTACAAATCAGCTGGCGAGGGGTGCATTCGATGCGAATAAATCCGCGTTTATTGGTGTTCATTGGTGGTTTCAATGGGTTTCAGCGGCAGACGCAAAATGAAACAGCTTCCGCCGCCGGCGCGCGGTTCATAGACCACGTCGCCGCCGTGGGCGCGCGCGATCTGCCGCGCAATGGTCAGCCCCAGGCCCGAGCCTTGCACGCCGCTGCTCAATGAATCGTGCGCCCGGTAGAATTTCTCGAAGACTTTCTCCTCGCTGCCGCGCGGCACGCCGGAACCGCGGTCGAGCACCTTCACCTCCGCGTGCGGCAACGGCGATTCACGACGGCCCAACTCCAGTGTGATTTCCCGCTGCAACTCCTCACCCTCTCCTCCGTCAGCGGAGGAGAGGGCCGGGGAGAGGAGGTTTTCAGTTCCCCTCGCCCCGGCCCTCTCCCCGCTTGGGCGGGGCGAGGGAGTTGAAGCGGGACCGTTGGAATACTTTTCGGCGTTCGACAGCAGGTTGACGATGATTTGGGACAACGCATCAGCGTCGCCGCGCACGGGAACGGCGGTGTCCGGCAGCACGCAATCGAACTTGAATCCACCGGCCTCCAGGTGCGGACGGAACGTTTGGGCGGCGGCGCGAACGACTTCGACCAGATCGCACGGCTGGAAGTTGTATTTCTTCTCGCCGCGTTCCATGCGCGAGAAATCGAGCACGTTGTTGATGAGCCGGGTGAGGCGCGCGGCTTCGGCGGTGATGATGTCCAGATAGGAACGCTGCTTGGCCGGGTCGGCCACGCGGCCGTCGGCGAGCAACTCGGAGAACATCCGGATGGACGTGAGCGGGGTCTTCAATTCGTGCGAGACGTTGCCGACGAAATCGGTTTTTTGCCGCGCCAGTTTCAGTTCGGAATTCAGGCTGCGGACGATGAGCCAGCTTCCGACGCCGATGGCGAGGACCAGCACGGCGATGAGCAGGCCAAGCGTGAACCGGGCGGTGTCCGCGGCCCGGGCGAGCCGGGCGGGATTGACGAGATACGCGGCCACCTCCCAATGCGGCAGCGCGTCACCGATTTCGGTGGCGACCAGCGGCCGCTTCCAGTTCGCCGAAAAACCGGCCTGGGACAAGGCGACGGGTTTGGCGTTGTCGTCGAGGACCGCGATGCAGATTTCATCGCGCAATTCCGGGCCGGCCTGCACCAGCCCGCGCAAGCCGTCCACAACGCGGTCCAGGTTCAGTTGCGCGCCGAAGATCAAATCGGGTTCGGAGCCGAGCCGGTGCCAAAACATGAGCCGGAGTTTGTTCTGGAGGAACCGCGCGAGCATCCCGTCCGTTCCATTGCCGATGAGCTGGCCGAACTCCGCCTCGGCGGGAACCACCTTGGACAGATTGTTTTGCTGTTCCTCAACGGGGGTTTGGACCTTGTCGGCCAGTTGGTAAAAACTGCTTTGCGGGCTGACTTTGCGGGTTTGCGCCGCCTTGTAATTAAGGGACTGACCCTGTGCCTGGCCGGCTGCGCCCAGTTGGCTGGAAGAGTTGCCAGCCTCGTCTTTCTGCCGTTGTGGCGGTTGGGCGGCGGAACTGGGCGCAGCTGCCGGGCTGGCAAACGCAACTTGCTCCTGCGGCGCCTGGGCGACAGAACCGGCCGTCGCCAGCGTTGACGGCGCCGGTTTTTGGCCGGCACCGCCGCCGGACAAACCGCCGACCGTGGCCGGCCGGTTGGCCACACTACGGTCGAAGCTCAAAGCACCGTTGTTGTCCAGATTGTTAAATCCGGCGTTGACGCTTTGATAAACCTCGACCGCCTCGCGATTGCCGAGGAAGCCGCCGTTGTCCGTGTAGAACGTCCGCGCCTCGCCGCGCGCGTTGGGCGCAGGCGACAGGATTTGGCCCGACAACGTGACGCAAAAACCGACGTCGGCCAGCGGCCAGCGTTGGCGCAGTTCGCTGTCAAACCGGACGGCCACCGTACGCGCGTCCCGGCCGGCCAGCAGGCTTTCGACCTGCGCGCTGAATTCCTGCTGCCGTTGGGCGAGATAATCGGAAATGTTCTGCGCGAGCGTGTCGGTCACGTGCTGGCAGAGCAGCGACTGCTGGCGTTCAAGCAGGAATTGCTGGTCGCGCAGCGAGCGCACAGCCAGCCACGCGAGCACGAGGCTCGGCAGCAGGACGGCCAGCACGAAAACCAGCGCGACTTTTTTCATGGGTTTCCTTCGGGAAATATCCCAAGTCCGCGTTCATAACCAAGCTCATTCTGGCCTGGTGGGGCGATCCGCACGCAACTTGACATTGTTCTTAACTGGGGACTCGAAAGTCCCCAGAACCCGCAGGCTGGAAAGCCTGCGCTACTGTAGCGCGGACATTCCTGTCCGCGGGTTCAGGCGACTTTCCAGTCGCCCGGCGCTCCCAGGACCTCGCCATCCCTGTTTCACTCAATCAAAAACGACACGTTGACGGTGGCGGACACGCTGATCTCGCCGACGGAGAACGTTTCCGCGGCGGGGTCCGCGCCGGTCATGTCCGACAAGGAACCGAGATTTTGAATGTTATTCTGGCCGTTGAATCCTCCCCATTGCGCCCCCCAACGGCCGCCATATCCGCCCCATCCGCCGCTCCAGTCGTTCACGTTGATGTTATAGACCTTCCCGCGTTTCACGCCCAGCGCCGAGGCCATGGCGTCGGCTTTTTCCTTCGCGGCTTTGATCGCCAGTTCGCGGGCCTGGTCGCGATACTTCCGCAACTGCGAGGTCCGGAAATCAATGCCATGAAC
>Ga0208188_1000925_pt1 | contig 14230 bp, 11 predicted proteins | sample June2015DPH_8_50_FD_184698 | JGI IMG/M metagenome (GOLD analysis project Ga0208188, IMG submission 184698) | Peatland microbial communities from SPRUCE experiment site at the Marcell Experimental Forest, Minnesota, USA - June2015DPH_8_40... | ecosystem: Environmental > Terrestrial > Soil >...
CCAAGCCAGGAAGGTACGTTCGTTGGCAGCGTGCTCGCCGTATCGCTCTATCATGGTCAGCCATCGTCCTCATCGAGCCATCGGCCTATTGCAACAGCTTTGTGAATGAATTGCTACATGCAAAAGATGGACGGCAAGACCAAGGACCGGGCTTGACGATCAACAAAAATATTTCAGATATTTTTCAAAGGCTGCGGCACGCCGGCACGTGAACTGGGCACGCAGAATCGTCCCGTCTGAAGTTCAGTCAAGAAGAGCGCGTTCATGTCTCAGTTCGTCACCGCATTTTACGTCGGCATTGTCGCTACGGTCCTCGTCTGCAGCAATGCATTGATGCCGACGCCGGCGGGAGCTGCACCGATGTCGGACGCCGACAAGGCTGCCTTGAAACAGGCCACTGCGACATGCCGGGCGCAGGTCAAGGAGCAGGCGCGGTTCGAGGAAATGTCGTGGTATGCGCGGCATAAACTCGTCAAGAAGTGCATCAACGAGACCCTTACCAAGTCTCAATGATCGGCCACCAGTGCAGCGCATAAAGCGGGTTATCGAAGCGTAATTCGCCATTTGTCTTATCGCTGGGCGGGTTACGCCGAGCCGGCTATCTCAGAGCCTACACAGGTTTTCGCCGCGCTCAGCCTACCCTACATTCTGTGCTCAATACCGGCTACACTGCCCTGGCGATGCTTGGCCGCGGGAGGATCGCGATGGCGCATGGGGTTTTTGTCGATGGCGTGTGGCACGGCCAGTGGTACGACACCGCCGCGTCCGGCGGGCGCTTCGTGCCCACCGAGCCGGTGTTTCGCAATTGGGTCACGCCGGATGGAAGTCCTGGACCGTCCGGTCAAGGTGGCTTTGCCGCCGAGCGCGGGCGCTATCACCTCTACGTCTCGCTCGCCTGTCCCTACGCGCACCGCACGGTCATTTTCCGCAAGCTCAAAAAGCTCGAAAGCGTCATCTCGATGTCGATCCTCGAGCCGGTCATGGGCGAGCAGGGCTGGGAGTTCGGCAGCGGATCCGGAACGATTGCGGACACGGTCAACGGCAAGCAACGCCTCGGCGAGATCTATTTGCTCGCCGATCCGCGCTATACCGGCCGGGTCTCGGTGCCGGTGCTTTGGGATGTCAAGCGCCGCACCATTGTCAATAACGAATCGCCCGAGATCATCCGCATGCTCAACTCGGCGTTCGCTTCATTGACCGACGACCGCACCGACTATTATCCGCCGGAGCTGCGCGGGGAGATTGATCGCACCAACGCGCGCGTGTACAGGGACGTAAATATCGGCGTCTATCGTGCCGGGTTTGCGACGACGCAGGAAGCTTATGAAGACGCCTGCCGCGAGGTCTTCGCGGCGCTGGACTGGCTCGAGGCGCTGTTGTCGCGCCAGCACTATCTGGTCGGCGCGTGCTTGACCGAGGCCGATTGGCGCCTGTTCACCACGCTCGTTCGGTTCGACGCGGTCTATTACAGTCACTTCAAATGCAATCTGCGCCGCATCGCCGACTATCACAACCTTTCGAATTACCTGCGCGACCTCTATCAGGTACCCGGAATTGCCGACACGGTGAACATGGATCACATCAAGCGACACTATTACATGAGTATGACCGCCATCAATCCGACCCGTATCGTGCCGCTGGGGCCGGAACTGGATTTTGCCGCGCAACACGACCGCGGCCGATTCGAACAGCGGACGAGAAACCTGCTGCATCATCGTTAGACACGACAATCGCATCGGGCTGATGTGTGGATGAACGGCCGACCGCCGAGCACGCGGGCCGAAGGTGGAGCAAGCGCGTTACCGCATCGCAGCGGCAAGACCGCCGCTTTCTGTCTTTACGCCGCTATTTCCGAGAGCAGCAATGTGTCGTCGAAGGGATCGACGATGCCGGCAAACGGGACGCCGCATTCCTTGCATTCGAGGCTATAGCTCTCGAATCCGCAAGCGTCGATTTGGGGAGTGCGGCTTCTACAGAACGTCAATCGCGCGGTGCACTTCGGGCATGCGATGACGTGAGTGGCCGAAATCGCGGATGATTCGTCCCGACTTATGACTGGGCAGGGGTGGGCTATCGACATTGTTTATCCCGAGGGATGCCGGAGATGAAATTCTTATAATGGATGCTTCGAAATAGTGCCTGAAACCGTTGTGTCGCATTTTATTGCTCAAATTTAGCCTAAGCTAACCGTTTGCATTGTTGATCGGAAACGCAAGCCGCTCAGGCTCCCGAGCCATGCTCAAACCAGCTGGCGAAGCGCGAGCAAAAGGCGATCGAGGGAAAAGCCCGAAGCGGTCTGTCAGCCTGCAAGTCGCGCGGCGTCGCGTTCAACAAAAGGAGCGACGTTTGCTTGCAGTAGGCGCCGCTCGAACAGCATCCGGCGTTCGAAAAAGGTTGAACGGAAAAACGGATAGCGCCGATGCACGTCTTCTGAAACGGTCGGATAATGGATTGTCATCAGGCTGATTGGCTTTGCGAGGTGCGGGTAAGGCCGCGGTTCACAGATCACCCGATGGTTGAATATCCGCCGATAAAACGGCTGATGGTCGACCCTTACGGCCGCGAGCAGATGCTCGGCGCCGAAGTATCGGGCCGCCATCCCGCAAAGCCGAGTTGTGACATACGGCAATCCGCGATGGCGCCGAGCAAGCCGCTCGTCGGTGACAAGGCGGGTTGGATCGACGATGACTTTGCCGGCGTCGAGTTCGGGACGCAAAATGTCGGGAAAGACTTCGAGCGAGGGAAAGACAGGCTGGTCCTTGGAGGCCACGTGGATACGGACTGAGCTGGCTAAATCGCCATCGATGTACAAACCGAAGAGAAAGACATTCCCCATTTCATCATAAGGGTCGGAAAACGATTTGGTGGAATTTGTAGAAATCGATCCGTCGCGCAGGTAGGCCTGATAGCGAAGACGAAAGATCGTTTCCCGTTCCTCATCGGAATCCGCGCGTCTGCAATCGATCCGGTCCAGGAGCCGCGACACGCTGGCGGAAAAACCGCTTTCTGACCCCGTGTGACGCGACTCACGCGTACACGCTACTACCGCAACCATATTCCGCCTCGCCTTTGGTGCTCTAATCAGAGCCGGTGATGAAGAGGTTAACAGATCTTTAATGTGAATACAATTTTGACGGGTTATTAGGGTTAACTTGTCGTCCTGCCGATGATGCAGGACACCAAGTAAGGTTCCGTCCAGGCTGTGTCTGAAGTTTTCGCTCAGGCAGCGTCGCTGCGGCTTTTTGCCGGCCACGCGGGTACTTGAGCCGGCGCGACGTAAGAAGCGTAGAGCAGCTTCCGCAGATCGGCCGCCGGCAGGGGCCTGCAAAGCAGATACCCCTGCACCTCGTCGATGCTGTCTTCGCCGGCAAGCAGTTCGAGTTGTTCCTGGGTCTCGACGCCTTCGACCACAACCTTCAGACCCAGTTGTGCGCTCAACCGCGTGATGCCGCGCAGCAAAGTTACCCTGCGCTCGTCGTCGCCGAGGCCTTGCAGGAACGATTGATCGATCTTCACCTTGTGCAGCGGAAAGCTATGCAGATAACTGAGGCTCGAATAGGCGGTGCCAAAATCGTCCAAGGAGATCTTCACGCCGAGCTCGGCAAGCTGGTTCAGATCAGCGCGGGTTCTTTTCGTGTCCTGAAGCAGCGTCGATTCGGTTATCTCAATCTCGAGCCGGTGCGGGGCGAGATTGGTGGCGGCGAGCGTCTCGCGAACCAGCGCTGGAACATTGGAACGGTCGAACTGAATCGACGAGAGGTTGACCGCAACCGCGGTATCGCCGGGCCAGCGCCGGCACTCCAGACAGGCTTTGTACAAGACCTGATTACCGATTTCGACGATGAGACCCATCTCTTCGGCAACCGGAATGAACTCCGCCGGGGGAACCATTCCGCGTTCCTGGTGTGGCCAGCGCAGCAGCGCCTCACAAGCCTCGATTCGTCTGGTCTTCAGATTGAAGAGCGGCTGATAGTAGACCTCAAATGCTTGGTTCTCCGTCGCATTGCGCAAATCAAGCTCGAGATTTCTGCGCGCTTGGGCGTTGGCTTCCATTTTTGCCTCGAACCAGCGCCACGTACCGCGACCGTCGGCTTTCGCTTGATACAGAGCCATGTCGGCGTTGCGCAAAAACTGGTCCGGATCGATGCGGTTTTTGGCGACCGCAATGCCGATGCTGGCGGTGACGACGACTTTGTGTCCGTCCAGATCGTAGGTGCCCGCAAGCGCGTTCAGAGCCCGCGTGGCGAGAGCTTCCGCCTGATCGACGGATTTGATCGGTGCCTGAAAAATGACAAACTCGTCGCCGCCGAAGCGCGAAATGACGTCGGCATCGCGGATGGAGGTTTGCAGCCGCTCGGCGACAGCTTCCAGCAGCATATCGCCCCGTGTGTGCCCCAAGGTATCGTTGACTTGCTTGAATTGGTCGAGATCGACGAAGTGAACGGCACACATGTTGTCGGGCCGCCATGCGCCCAGGGCGCGCTCCATGTGATCGCGCAAAATGTTGCGATTGGGCAGGCCGGTCAGAGGATCAAATCGCGCCAGATGATTGATCTTGGCTTCGGCAATCTTTCGCTCGGTGACATCCTCAACAAGAACGACCATGCCGCCGTTTTCCATGGGCTGCACGGTGAACTCGAGGGTCCGCCCGTTCAACATATCCGCACCAAAGGCGGCATCGTCGCTGCCGGAAAGCCGGGCGTCCATGCGGTCGACCAGACTCTGCGCGTTGAAGCCGGAAATCATACCTGCCGCGACAACGCTTTCAACAAGACCGGGCAAACTCGAGCCTTTCAGCTCACAATCCGCCGGCAATCCCAATTGTTGCTTCAGTTTTTGATTTGAGACGACTATGCGGTGCTTGGAATCGAACATGCACAAACCGTGCGGCATGTTGTTTAGCGCAGTGTTAAATCGCGTCGCAAGCAACGACATATCGCGCGACGTGATCACTGCGTCGAGCAGCGTTCGGCGCAGTCTATCCGCTATGAATTTTATCCCAAGAAAGGATGGAAAGAGAAGGCAAGCAAAAATCCAGTGAAACGGGTTTCCGTACAACAGCAGCGCCGCTGTCATCGGCACCAACGCGCAAAGAATTTGCACGACCACAAAGCGGTTATTTCCAAAGTTTCGCCCGAAGATCCCCACCGAATAGGCGACCGTCATCGAATAGCTGACAAGATCAGCAAACGAATCCCCGGTCTGGCTGAAAGCGACGAAGCACCAGATTCCAAGCAGCGCCTCGGACGCAGAGGCTCCGGCGACGTAACGATGCTCCCAGCGTCTGGCAGCTTCCGCGCTTGTGACTGTCGAGCGTACGCGGAAATAGGCATACATCAGTAGTCCGCGCGCGCAGGCGACAAGCGCGATTGCCAGCGTGCAGTACAAAAGAAGGATTTCGTTCGTCTTCCAATATGTGAGGAAAGCAGAACCCGTAACAATAAGGTTCCCTACCAGCAAGGTTCGGCTATCCTGATAAAGCGAGTCGACCAGCGCAAGATAGATTTCCGGCGGCAGCGCTTCGTGTCCCTGAACGGGTCGGCGAAATCGGAGCGCAAAACTCATTACGTTGCACCGTGGCAGTCGCGCGGGTCTTAATTCGGCTTATGTATGACACCAAAGGTCTCTCCACCGAGTAAATGTGGATGACTTTCTGCAATGGTGGCCAGGAATTAACGAAATCCGTGGCAAGCCGTTAGCAGAGAATTATCCATGCGGGGGGCGCCCCCCTCGCCAAGGGCTCACAAGTCCGTCGAAGCTCGCGGCTCGACGCGAAGGGGTGTTGCCGGTCTATCCACACGCTACCCGCGTGTCGCGCTGCGCATGCGCGCATCGCGATGTTTCGTGATCACAAAGTTTCTCGCGAACCGCTTATCGAATCTTGTGGAAATCGCCGTGCCGGCCGAGGCCATCCTTGAACCGGGTCGCTCCCGCCACGCCGTCTTCGATCAGAGCCTTGCGGCCGTTGTACCATTCCTGGATCAGAGCCTCGCGCACGCTAAGGCCGTGACTTTTGATGGCGGAACGCCGGTCAGCACGCGCGCAAACCTGCGGGAAACGCGCGATCTCCTGGGCCAGCTCCTCCGCTTTTTGGCGGGCGCCGCCTTTTGCGGTGACGTACTCGCACAGGCCGATGCTCAGGCACTCCTCGGCCGGAACCTTACGGCCGGTCAGGATGATCTCGAGCGCCCGGCCCTGGCCGACGATCCGTGGCAGCCGCACGGTCCCTCCGTCGATCAGCGGCACCCCCCAACGCCGACAATAAACGCCGAAGTAGGAATCCTTGGCCATGACCCGGAAATCGCACCATAGGCCCAGTTCCATGCCGCCGGCGACGGCGGGACCCTCGATCGCCGCGATGACTGGCTTGTCCAATTCAAGCCGCGAAGGCCCCAGCGGTCCACGCGGAATCTCGCCGCCATTGCCACGCGGGCCGGCGGGCGGAATATCGAGCTCGCCGAGCGGATACTCGGCATTAAGCGTACTGACATATTTGAGGTCCCAGCCGGCGCAAAACGATCCGCCGGCGCCATAGAAGACCGCAACGGCGGCACTCTTGTCGGCGTCAAATTCGAGAAAGGCTGCGGTCAGAGCATCGGCGCTCGTGGGGTCCATCGCATTGCGGGCTTCGGGCCGATCGTGAATCACCGTCCATACGGTGCCGTTTTTCTCAATTCTGACTGCCATACTGGTTTCCCTTCTTGTGACGATCGTTCGAGGGCCGGCCGAGTTGCCAGCGTTGATTCCGGTGTGCTACTGGCCGGTGAAAATCGGCAGACGTCGTTCCGCCGTTGCCTTCACGCCTTCCTTGAAATCGTCGGTCTTGCGCAAGTAGGTTTGCTCTGCGAGCTCGCGGTCGGTCGCCTCGCGCACGCGGTCGGCAAGATTGCCGCGCATGGTGACGCGCGTCGCGATCAGGCCGAGCGGCGAGTTTTCGGCGATCTCGGCGGCGAGAGCCAGCGCTGCGGCGCGCACCTCGTCCTGCGGCACCAGCACATCGGCGAGACCCATGGCGTGGGCCTCGTCGCCGCGGACGCGGCGGCTGGTGTAAAACATCAGCGCCGCCTTGGTCGGGCCGATGACGGCCGGCAGCGTGACGGTCAGCCCGAAACCCGGATGAAAACCGAGCCTGGTGAAGTTGGCGCAGAAGCGCGCCTCGGGGCAGGTCACGCGGAAATCGGCGACCATCGCCAAGCCGAGCCCGCCGCCGACCGCGGCGCCGTGAACGGCGGCGACGATCGGCTTCTTGGTGCGGAACAGCCGGTTGCCTTCGATATAAAGATGCGCCGCGCCGGGCGTCGGTCCGCTGAGCAGCGCGCTGCCGTCGCGGTCGAGCGTGCCGCCGTCGCCGAAATTGGCGCCGGCGCAAAATGCCTTGCCCTGTGCCGCCAACACCAGCGCGCGGCAGTCGGCGTCGGCGTCGAGCGCCTCGAAAGCGGAGGCGATTTCCTTGATCAGCGCGATGTCGAAGAAATTATTCGGCGGTCGTCTGATCTCGACCAGGGCGACGTGGCCGGTTTTCTCGACGCCGATATCCTTGAATGGGCCCATTGCGATTTTCCTCCGCGCGTTGCTACTCGGCCGCGCCGCGGCGTTCCATCGTCCGAATATCACGCTTGACGATCAGCGCGTCGACCACCGAAACGCCGTCGCCCCGCGCATGGACAATGACCGGATTGAGATCGATCGCGGCAATCTCATCGGCCTGATCGGCCGCAAATTGCGACAGCCGGACCATGAGGTCGGCGAGCGCCGCCGTGTCCGCCGGCGGCAGGCCGCGATAACTCTCGAACAGCTGGGTGCCCTTGAGGCGGCCGATAAGTGCGCGGGCGCCGGCGTGATCAAGCGGCACGGGAGTGAGCGCTACATCGGCTAGCACCTCGACCAGAATGCCGCCAAGGCCGACCGCCAGCAAGAGTCCCCACGTCGGGTCGCGGCTGACCCCGAGAAGAACCTCGCGCCCGGGCGCCGCCATCGGCTGCACCAGCACGCCGTCGATGCGCGCCGCCGCGGCGTGGCGTTTGGCGGCGGTCAGCACACGGTCGTAAGCTGCGCGCACGATGTCGGCGCCGACGAGGTCGAGAGCGACGGCGCCGGCTTCGGTCTTGTGCGGGATGTCGGCGGACTGAACTTTGAGCGCTACAGGGCGTCCAATCGCCCCCGCGGCGGCGACGGCCTCATCGCTCGAGTGCACCAGCTGGCCCGCATCTTCAGTGCCGACGCCATAAGCCGCCAGCAGCGGCCGGGCCCGGTATTCGCACAGCACCGGACCGGATTCCGCAAGCATGGCACGGACTTTCGCGCGCTCCGGGCCATCCGGCGTCGTGATGTCGATCGGACGCAGCAAACGCTCGCGCATGGCGCGGTAATCGACCATCGCTCGCATCGCCCGGGCGCAACTCTGCGCGCCGGTGAATAGCGGATAGCCGGCTTCGTTGAGAATCTCGATGCTGCGTTCCGACGGCAGCGTGTAGGTCCACATGAATACAGGCTTGGTCGACTCGCTCGCTAGGTCTTTGAGTTTCGGCAGATCATTTTCGAGAAATGCCGAGCGGCGTGCGGTGACCACGACGATGACTGCGTCGATCAACGGTGACCGAGCCACCAGCTTGGCGAATTCCGCGTAGCCGACTTTGTGCACGCCCTGGGCGGTGGAATCGACCGGGTTCTGCGAGGTGCCGTACGACGGCAGATGAACATCAATAGCAGCGCGCGTCTCACCGTCGAGCACCGGCACGTCGAGCCCGACGGCGGCGCAGGCGTCGGCCATCCATACGCCGCCGCCGCCGGACGACGTGCAGATGCCGATGCGATTGCCCGCCGGCATGCGGTCGCCGCAGGCGAGAAAGCCGGTAGCCATGTCGATCATCTCGTCGAAGTCGCCGCCTTCGATCAATCCGTAGCGCTCGAATATGGCGCGGTAGGCGGGCTGCGAGCCTGCGAGCGCCGCGGTGTGCGAAGCGACCGCGCGGCTACCGGCCCCGGACTGGCCGATCTTGCGAACGATCAACGGTTTGCCGGCCTGGAGGGCTTTTTCCGCCATGCGGACGAATTTTTCCGGCGTCTTCACGGCTTCGAGCAACAGCAGCAAGACGTCGGTCTTGCCCTCATCGAGCATGTAGTCGACGAAGTCGGAGGTCTCGAGGACGGCTTCATTGCCGGTGGTGACGATGTAGCGGAAGTTGAGATTGCGCGAGCGCGCGCGATCGAAGAAAGCGAAGCCGAGGCCTCCGCTCTGCGAGATGACCGACACCTGGCCGCGGCCGAGACCATGCACCGGCTTCAGCGGCCCGGCGTTCTTGTCCATCGCCGGGCTGAAGGTGGCGCAAAGCGCGGCGGCGATATTGGCGAAGCCCTCGGTATTGGGGCCGCTGACCGCCATGTCGTAACGCCGCGCGGTCGCGGCGATCTCGCGCTGCAGGCGAGCACCGGTCTCACCCGGCTCCTCGGCGAAGCCGGAGCTGAGAATGACCGCCGCTTTGACACCGGCGAGGCCGCAACGCTCGATCTCCGCCGGCACATATTCTGCAGGCACGATCAAAATCGCCAGATCCGCGGGCTGCGGCAGGGCGCTCACCGAGGGATAGGCTTTCAAGCCCTGGACTTCGGCCGCGCTGCGACTGACCGGATAGATTTCGCCGGCAAACGGATGGCTGCGAATGACCTCGAAAATCCGGCCGCGCAAGCCGCTCGTGTCGGAGGAGGCGCCGACCACCGCCACCGATTTGGGCCACAGCAATTTCTCGATATCCGGCACGCTCCGTTCGCCTCTCACCGCAGGCCCAGCCCGCGCGCGATGATGCCGCGCAGGATTTCGGTGGTGCCGCCCTGGATGGTGAGCTTGGGTGCGACCATGGTGGCGAAGGCCAGTTGATCGGCGAGCGACGCGCGGTTGGCGACCTCCGGTTCGAGGAATGCGGTGAGATCGCGCACCCGGCCGGGCAGCTTCTGCTCCCAGATGGTGCCGAGGTCCTTGACGATCGAGCCTTCCACCACCGGCTCCTTGCCGGCCTGCAGCATGCCGGCGACGGAGACCGACATTCTGCGCAAGGTGTGCAGTTGCGCCACCAGGCGGCCGAGCCCTTCGGCGCTGCGCAGGTCGGGCTCCGGCCCCAGCACACGGATCAGCTCCAGCAACACGTAGAAGGTCTCGAGGAAGCGCTCCGGTCCGCTGCGCTCATAGGCCAGCTCGCTGGTCGCCTGTTTCCAGGCGCCGTCGATCTCACCCATCACGTAGTCGTCGGGCACGAAGGCGTTCTCGAACACCACTTCGTTGAAACCACGATGTCCCGCCATCTGATAGATCGGATTTACCGTGATGCCGGGCGTCTTCATATCGACCAGAAACTGCGTCAACCCGTGCCGGCGGTTCTCCTTGGTCGGAGGCGAGGTGCGGAACAGGCCGAGCATGTAGTCGGCGATATGGGCGCTGGTGGTCCAGATTTTGCTGCCGTTGATGCGCCAGCCGCCGTCGGTCTTGGTGGCTTTGGTCTTGGAGGCGAACAGATCCGAGCCGGAGCCGGGCTCGCTCATGCCGATGGCGAAACACAACTCGCCGCGGCAGATACGCGGCAGGATTTCCTTCTTGACGTGCTCGGGAGCGTATTTGAGGAGGATCGGGCCGCTCTGGCGATCGGCGACAAAGTGCAGGTGCGCCGGCGCACCGGCGGCGCGAAACTCTTCCGTTACGACGTAGCGCTCCAATTGGCTGCGCTCATGCCCGCCGTATTGTTTCGGCCACGTCATGCCGATCCAGCCTTTGGCGCCGACCCGCCGGCTGAAGCCGCGATTATGCGAATCGCCGTGCCCTGGCTGATGCGGATCGAAGGTGCCGGCGGCGATTTCCTCGGCCAGGAACGCGCGCACCTCCGCGCGCAGCGCATCGCATTCGGGCGGCAGGCGGATCGGATCGAATTGCAGATCAGGGCTCATCGCGAAGCCATCAAAGGCCAGAATTCGTCGGCGCCGCGGCCGGCGACGTGCTTGCCGAGCTCGGCCGCCCAATAGCTTTCGTTGCCGAAGTCGTCGCGCCAGGACAGCATGCGCAGCGTGAAGCGGTGCAGCACGTGCTCCTGAGTAAAGCCGATGGCGCCGAAGACCTGATGGGCAATCGCCGAACCTTCGGCGGCGGCTTCGGCGGTGCGAATCTTGGCCGATGCGGCTTCAAGGAACACGGCGTCGTCGAATGTATCGGCTTGTGCGATGGTATCGGCCGCCGAACCGGCAACCGCGAGCGCGGCGGCGACTTCGCCGGCGAGCCGCGCCAGGTTCTGCTGCACTGCCTGGAACTTGCCGATCGGGCGCCCGAAGGCGATCCGCTCATTGGCGTAGCCGACGCTGAGCGACAGGATCGTTTCCAGGGCGCCCGCGGTCTCCATACTGCGGATGGCCGAACCCATCAGCATCAAAGCGGATCGATCGAAGCCGTTCGGCGCCGGCCCGCTGGAGAGCGGTTTGCTGTGCTCGAAGGTGACGATGTTCGCGGCGTCACCGGCGAGATTGCGGCCTTCACTCAGCCGGCAGTCCTTGACTTCGACCAGCGCGATCCGCTGCTGCCCGCGGCTATCGGCAAGCACGACGATATGCTGGCAGTCTTGTGCAAACGGCACGCCGATGGCGCGGCCGCTGAGCGTGCCGTCGGCGTCGAAGGTGATGCGGTCATGCGGGCGGACCGGGGCGACTGTCATCGGCGTAGGTGGCGCCCCAAGCCCGGCGCGCGCCAAGAGCCAGCCGGCGGCGAGTGTTTCCGCCAGCGGCACCGCCAAGGCGAAGCGCCCGGCGACGCCGAGAATAGCGAAGCCATCCGCCAGGGTTGCTCCCGCACCGCCTAATGTATCCGGAACCCAGGCGAGCGGCAGCCCGGCATCGCTGAGCGCGCGCCACAGCGGCTCCGCCCAGGCGCGACTCTTGGCTCGGTTGATGGTCTGGGGATCGGCGAAGTCTGCGAAAATCCGCTTCGCTGTCTCGGCGATGATAGTGCTGGCTTCCTCCGCCACGATGTCGCTTTCCCGGTCCTACGCCGCGACAGCAATGGCCACGGCCGTCGCTTTCTCTTTCGCCCATGGTGGGGGTAAGCCGAACCGTTGGCAAGTTGCATCCAAGCTGGGCAGTTGCCCAGAAAGCGATGTTTCGCCAATGGGACAGACGGCGCATAATGTTTGACTGGGCGGCTACTTGACGCGTTGAGACTGGCGCAGCGTAGGAGGATGGCATTGGCGAAGCGAAATGCTACCGCGGCCGTGATCGGCGCCGGCGATTTCATCGGCGCGGCAATCGCCAAAAGATTCGCGGCCGAGGGATTTTCGATCTTCGCCGGCCGGCGCAACGCCGACAAGCTGGCGCCGCTGGTCGCCGACATCGAAGCGGCCGGCGGCGAGATCGTTGCGCGCGGCCTTGATGCCCGCAAGGAAGACGATATCGCCGGTTTCCTGCGCGCGGCCGATGGGCATGCCCCGCTCGAAGTCTGCATCTTCAATGTCGGCGGCAACGTCAATTTCCCGCTGCTGGAGACGACCGAGCGCGTCTTTCGCAAAGTTTGGGAATTGGGCTGCTATGCCGGATTCCTGACCGGTCGCGAGGCCGCCCGGGCGATGTTGCCGCACGGCAAAGGCTGCATCTTCTTTACCGGCGCCACCGCCAGCCTTCGCGGCGGCGTCGGCTATGCGGCGTTCGCCAGCGCCAAGTCCGGCCTGCGCGCCGTCGCGCAAAGCATGGCGCGCGAGCTCGGTCCCGAAAATATCCATGTCGCGCATCTGATCATCGACGCCGGTGTCGATACCGCGTTTGTGCGCGAGCGCATCAGGCAGCGGTCCGGCGCGGAGGCCTTGGAGCGACTCGATCCGGATCAGCTCATGCATCCGGCGTCTGTCGCCGAGGCCTATTGGCAGCTCTACCGGCAGCCGCGCGACGCCTGGACCTTCGAGCTCGACATGCGTCCCTATCGGGAGGTTTGGTGAGATGGCTAAAGTGGAATTCCATTTCGACTTCGGCAGTCCCAATTCCTATCTGGCGCATTTGGTGATTGCCGAGATAGAGCAGCGTACCGGCGCCAAATTCGAATATGTGCCCGTCCTGCTCGGCGGCGTCTTCAAAATGACCAACAACCGCTCGCCGGCGCAAAGCATGGCGGGCATCAAGAACAGGCTGGAATATGAGGCGCTGGAGCGAGAGCGCTTCGTGCGGCGCCACGACATCACGCAATTCAAGTGGACTCCGTTCTTTCCGGTCAACACACTCCTGATCATGCGCGGCGCGATCGCGGCGCAGCTCGACGGCGTGTTCGAACGCTATGTCGACGAGATGTTCCGCCACATGTGGGCCGAGCCGAAGAAGATGGACGATCCCGAGGTGGTGCGCTCCGCTCTCGAAGAATCCGGCTTCAACGCCGCTTCCTTGATGGCGCGGACCCAGGAGCCCGAGGTCAAGGATCGGCTGCTCGCAAATACGCAAGCCTCTGTCGCGCGCGGGACATTCGGCGCCCCGACCTTCTTCGTCGGCGACGAAATCTTCTTCGGTAAGGATCGGCTGCGCGATGTCGAGGACGAGATCGTTCGCGCCAATACATAGGCCGGTGTCGCTACTCTGAGCTTACCCGCTCGCCGCGGCAATCGCGTGGAAGAATGCGCCGGTAACGCGGCCGCGCCGGCCGCCGGCCCTTACAGCGCCACGACCTTCGCTGTCGGCCAGCTCGACGAACGGCTCGTCGCGTCCAGTGGAAGTGAGCGAGGCGTAATGGAATTCGTGGCCGCGGACGATGGTTCCGCTGCGGCCGAGCACACCGTCCGCCAGAAGCCGCGCCGTGCGGTAGCCGAGATGCAGCTTCCTGCGGGCGAAGCTCGTTGCATGGCCGAGCAGTCCGGTCATGGCGTGGCGCTTCCCCGCCGCATCCTCGAGGCTCTCGCCCAGAACCATGTAGCCGCCGCACTCGCCATGCACCGGGCGCGTCTCGGCAAAGCGCCGCAGCCCTTGAGAAAATCTCCGCGCGGCCGCGAGCGCATCGGCGTGCAGCTCCGGATATCCGCCGGGCAGCCAGCAGCTATCCGCGCTGTCCGGCGGCGGTTCGTCAGCGAGCGGCGAAAATGCAAAAATCTCGGCGCCGGCACGACGCCACGCCCCAATGAGGTGCGGATAAACGAAGCTGAAGGCTTGATCGCTGGCCAGCGCGATGCGCTGGCCAGGCGGTGGCAGGGCAGGGACATATATCGGTCGCGCCATCGCTCCGGCCGTCATG
>Ga0208188_1000926_pt1 | contig 14227 bp, 11 predicted proteins | sample June2015DPH_8_50_FD_184698 | JGI IMG/M metagenome (GOLD analysis project Ga0208188, IMG submission 184698) | Peatland microbial communities from SPRUCE experiment site at the Marcell Experimental Forest, Minnesota, USA - June2015DPH_8_40... | ecosystem: Environmental > Terrestrial > Soil >...
CCCGGGCCTGGCCTTCATCGCCGAGACCGAGAACGACATTCGCGTCGGCGCGCTGACGCGCCACCATCAGCTCGAGACGTCGCCGGTCATTGCCCGGCACTTGCCGGTCCTGTCCTGCGCCATGACCCATGTGGCCCATTTGGCGATCCGCAACCGCGGCACCATCGGCGGCAGCCTGTCGCACGGCGATCCGGCGGCCGAGCTGCCGATGCTGGCGCTATTGCTCGACGCCGAGCTTCACATCGCTTCGGCCTCCGCCAAGCGGACGATCGCCGCGCGCGACTTTTTTCTGGACGCGCTGACGGTCGATCTCGCCGGCGGCGACATCGTCACCGAGATCGCGCTGCCGAAATTGCCGCCGCAGACCGGCTGGGGCTTCGCGGAGGTCGCGCGCCGCCGCGGCGATTTCGCACTGGCCGCCGTGGCGGTCACATTGACGGTCGTAGCGGGCGCGATCGCGCAAGCCCGCATCGCTCTCACCGGCGTCGGCCCGACCGCGTTACGTGCAGTTGCGGCCGAAGCCCTGCTGGTCGGCCATGCGCTCGAACCGGATCTGACCAGCCGCGCGATCGACGGCGTCCGCGCCGCCATCGAGCCCGAGACCGACCTGCATGCCTCGGCGGATTACCGACGGCATCTCGCCGGCGTGCTCACGGGCCGGGCGCTCGCCGCCGCCTGGCGTCGCGCTACCGCGAGCGCCGCATGAACAAGACGCGCAAAATCACGGTAACCGTCAACGGCGAATCCCGGCAAGCGGCCGTAGAGCCGCGGCTGCTGCTTGCCGATTTCCTGCGGCAGACAGTCGGCCTGACCGGCACCCATGTCGGCTGCGAGCACGGCGTCTGCGGCGCCTGCACCGTGCTCGTCGACGGCGACAGCGTGCGTTCATGCCTGATGTTCGCGGTGCAGGCCGACGGCCGCAGCGTCGAAACGGTGGAAAGCCTCGGCAGTATCGGGCGGATGAACGCGTTGCAGGAATCGTTTCACGCGCATCACGCGTTGCAGTGCGGCTTTTGCACACCGGGCATGGTGATGACGGCTACCGACCTTATCAAAAAATATCCCCTTGCCACCGATGACGACATCCGCGAAGGCCTGTCCGGCAATCTGTGCCGCTGCACCGGCTACGAGCACATCGTCAAGGCGATCCGCGCCGTGGTCGGCAAATCCGGAGACGTCCGATGAAAATGCACGTCCTGTCCGGCGGCCGTCTGCGCGTGCGCAAGACGATGTACGACGCCAACGCCGTGCGCGGCGAAACCATGGACGTGCCGGTATCCTGCATCCTGCTGCGCCACAGCCAGGGCAACGTCCTGTTCGATACCGGCTGTCATCCGACGGTGGCGGAAAACGCTGAGGCCCATTGGGGCGGTCTCGCCAAGGTCATGATGCCGGTCATGCGGCCCGGCGACAACGTCATCAACGCGCTGGCCGGTATCGGGCTGCAATGCGACGACATCGACGTGGTCGTATGCTCGCATCTGCATCCAGATCATTGCGGCTGCAACACCTTCTTCAAACGCGCGACCTTCGTCATCCATGCCAAAGAGGTCGAGGCGGCGAGGGCGCCGGGCGCCGACATGGCCGGCTATGTCGCCGCCGAGTGCGAGCAATCCGCGCCGGCCGAAACGCTCGATGGCGAGCGCGATCTGTTCGGCGATGGCCGGATCGTGGTGATCCCGCTGCCCGGCCATACGCCGGGCTCGTGCGGCGTACTGGTCGCGCTGGAAAAGTCCGGGACGGTCCTGCTGGCCTCCGACACCGTCAGTCTGCGCGCGACGCTCGATACCGGCGTCATTCCCCGCAATACCTGGAACGCCGACGCGCTGGTCAAGTCGCTCGCCGAGGTCAGGCGTATCGAGACGGGCGGCGCTACGGTGCTGTGCGGCCACGACGACGCGCAATGGGCCACCTTGCGCAAGGGCGCCGATGCCTATGAGTGACGTGGACGAAATCCACGCCCGGCCGAAGATTGTCGGCGCCCGCATCAAGCGCACCGAAGACCCGCGCCTGCTCACCGGGCGCGGCGCCTATACCGACGACCGCCAGCCGGTGGGCGTGCTGCACGTTGCCTTCCGACGGAGCGATCAGTCGCATGCGCGCATTGTGCGGATCGACTGCTCGGCGGCGCGCGCCGTGCCGGGCGTCGTCGCCGTGTACACGGCCGAGGATTTGAGCACCGCGGTCAAGCCGGTGTTCGCGACCTCGCGTATGAAGGATTATTACGCGACACCGATTGTGCCGCTGGCGCGCGGCAAGGTGCGCTATGTCGGCGAGCCGGTCGTCGGCATTGTCGCCGAAAGCCGCTATCACGCCGAGGATGCGCTCGAGCTCGTCGCCATCGATTACGAGCCGCTGCCCGTCGTCATCGATCCGGAACAGGCAATACGCGCCGGAGCGCCGTTGTTGCATGAGGGAGCCGGCACCAACGTGCTGCTGAGCCGCGAGTTCAAGCGCGGCGACGTCGACGCGGCGCTGGCCGCCGCGCCGATAACGGTCGAAGGCAGATTCCGCATGCACCGCAAAACCGCGGTGGCGATCGAGCCGCGCGCATGTCTTGCCGAGTGGGAATTGAACAACGACGCGCTGACGCTGCATTCCGCCACGCAAGTGCCGGGCATCGTGCGCAACGCACTGGCGCTGGCGTTCGATATTCCAGGCAACCGCATTCGCGTTGTCGCGTCGGACGTGGGCGGCGGTTTCGGCGGCAAGGGTTCGCTCTACCCGGAGGAGATTTTCGTCAGCGCCGCGGCGCGGTGGTTGGCGCGCCCGGTCAAGTGGACCAGCGACCGCATGGAAGACCTCACCGCCAGCAGCCAAGGCTTTGATGAGATCGTGGACGCCGAACTCGGGCTCGATAACGAAGGCCGGGTGCTGGCGTTGCGCGCGGATGTTATCGGCGACGTCGGCGCCTACTCGATTTATCCTTGGACGGCGGCGCTCGAACCCGTGCAGGTGGTCAGCTTTCTTCCCGGCCCGTATCGCGTTGCGAACTACCGCGGCCGCGTGCAGGCGGTAGCGACCTCGAAGGCGCCGACCGGCCCTTACCGCGGCGTCGGCCGGCCGATTTCGACCTTCGTCATGGAACGGCTGATGGATTTGGCGGCGGCGAAAATCGGGATCGACGCCAAGGAGATCCGGCTGCGAAACCTCATCGGCACCGACGAGCTGCCCTACAAAGTCGCTTCCGGCATCGTCTGGGACAAATCGGGGTTTCAGGAATGCCTGCACGCCGCTTGCGCCGCGATCGGCTACGATCATCTGCGCGCGAAACAAAAGGAGCGGCGCGCCGCCGGCCGCTGGGTCGGTATCGGCATCGCGTGTTATGCGGAATTGACCGGCATCGGCTCGCGCATCTCCGTTGCTCCCGGCATGCCGATCGCGACCGGCACCGAAACGGCCATCGTCCGCATCGATTCCGGCGGCGCGGTCACCGCGGCGTTCGGCATAGCGTCGCACGGCCAAGGCCTGGAGACTACGCTCGCCCAAGTCGTAGCCGAACATCTCGGCGCCCGTTTCGAGGATGTGCGCATCCTGCAGGGCGACAGCGCCGCCGTCCCCGAGAGCACCGGCACCTATGCCAGCCGCAGCATGGTGCTCGCCGGCGGCGCGGCGACGCTGGCGGCGCAAGCGGTGCGCGAGAAGCTCCTTAATGCGGCCTCGCACCTTCTCGAGGCATCGGCCACCGATCTTGTCGCCGCCGATGGAAAAGTTAGCGTCGCCGGCACCGACCGCTCCGTGACGTTCGGCGAGGTCGCGCGCGCCGTCTATGCGGAAACGGAGCGGCTGCCGCCGGAAGCGCGCGACGAGCTCGCCGCCACCAAGACCTACGATCCGGTATTCGGCACCACGACCTCGGCAACACACATCGCCATGGTGGAGATCGATCCGGAAACCTATGAAATCCGCATCGAACGCTTCGCTGTCGCCGAGGATTGCGGACGGCTGGTCAATCCGCTGATCGTCGACGGACAGGTTCACGGCGGCGTCGCGCAGGGCATCGGCGCCGCGCTTTACGAAGAAGTCGTCTATGACGAACAAGGCCAGCTCAACACCGCGAGCCTGGTCGATTATCTCGTGCCCTCGGCCTGCGAGATCCCGTCGATGCAACTGGTCCATCTGGAAAGCGTCTCGCCGACCACGCTGGGCGGCTTTCGCGGCATGGGCGAAGGCGGCACCATCGGCGCGCCGGCGGCGCTGGCCAACGCGCTTGCCGACGCGCTCGCGCCGCTTGGAATTGAAATCAACGAACTCCCGGTAACGCCGGAGCGCCTGTTCCGCCTCATCGAAGCGGCACGGGCGAAAGCCAAACTGTGAAAGAACGAACATGGATCTCGGACTGAAAGACAAGATCGCCTTGGTGACGGGCGCCACCAGCGGCGTCGGCAGCGAAGTCGCGCTGAGCCTCGCCAAAGAAGGCGCCAACGTCGCCGTCAATTACCGCGGCTCACCCGAGGAAGCCGATGTGTTGGTCACCGAGATCACGGCGAAAGGCGGCAAGGCCAAAGCCTATCAGACCGACGTGGCCGACTTTGCCGCGGTCAAGGCGATGGTCGATGATATCGTCAAGGATTTCGGCGGCCTCAATATCCTGATCAACAACGCCGGACTGGCGATACGGCGGCGCTTCATGGAGACCAAGCCCGAGGACTGGCGTCGCCAGATCGACGCCTGCCTCTACGGCGCGATCCATTGCTGTTACGCCGCCGCGCCGCATCTCCATGCCGGCAAGAATGGCCGCATCGTCAGTATCGTCGGCGATTCCTCGCGGATCGGCGAATCGGGTTTGGCGATTGTCGCCGCCGCCCGCGCCGGCACGATCGCTCTGATGAAATCGCTGGCGCGCGAATTCGGCCGCTCGGGTACCACCGCGAATACTTTGGCACTCGGGTTGGTCGAGACCCTGCACGACAAGCAGTGGGTCGACGCCAACCGCGACAAGCTGGTCAAGCTCTATCCGCTGGGCCGCCTCGGCATGCCGGCCGATGTGGCGCCGATGGTCACGTTGCTCGCCTCGCCGCACTCCGGCTGGATCACCGGACAGGTGCTCAGCATCAGCGGCGGGTTCAGTATGGTGTGAGGGGACCGACGTGCTGCGTACGGATTTGATCGCTTCCATTCCGGCGTTATTGCGCCGGCATGCGGCCGCGCGTGGCGGACAATGCGCCTATCGCGACGGCCAGACGTCGGTGACCTATGCCGAGCTGCATGAACGCACCGGCAAGCTCGCCGGCCATCTGGCCGATAACGGCATCGCCGCCAACGATACCGTCGCGATCATGCTGCCGAACTCGGTGCAATGGGTGGAAAGCTGCCTGGCGATCGCCCGCGCCGGAGCCATCAGCGTTCCGATCAGCTACGACTCGACCGAAACGGAAATCGGCTATCGGCTCACGGACGCCAACTGCAAGGCGGTTTTCACCACCGCCGAGCGCGGCGATTTGTTCGGCCGGCTGAAAGCCTCCGCGCCAAATCTCACGACGCTGATCGTGACCGATCGCGGCACCTGCGGCGCGCCGGTGCTGCGCTATACGGACCTGCTCATGGCACCGCCGCAGTCGGCGCCGCGGGATCCCGCTTCGCTGCACGACACCGCGTTCATCCTTTACACCTCCGGCACAACCGGCCGCGCCAAAGGCGTTCGCCTCACGGTGCACGGGATGTTGTGGGTCACGGCAGCCTGCTGGGCGCCGATCACCGGCCTGTCCAACCGCGACACCGTGCTCTCCCCGCTGCCGTTGTTTCATTCCTACGCGCTCAATTTGTCGGTGTTGAGCATCCTGGCGACCGGCGCCAGCGAATACATCATGGAAAAATTCTCGACCAGCGACGCGGTGCGGCTGCTCAAGACCGGCGAATTCACCTACTTCCCCGGCGTGCCGACCATGTTCCACTATCTGTTGCAAGCGACGCGCGGCGAACAGAAGGTGACATTTCCCAATGTGCGGCTGTGCGTGTCGGCCGGCGCCATCATGCCGGCGACGCTCAACCGCGAGTTCGAAGACCATCTCGGCATCCAGTTGCTCGACGGCTACGGCATCACCGAAACCTCGACCATGGTGACGATGAACTGGCCGACCGGCGGCCGCATCCTCGGATCGTGCGGCATACCTCTGCCCGGGCTCGCGGTGCGGATCGTCGATATCAACGGCCGCGACGTCGCGCCGAACCAGGAAGGCGAATTGATCGTCCACGGCCCTAACGTCATGCCCGGCTATCACAACAAGCCGGAGGAAACCCGTAACGCGCTGCGCGATGGTTGGTATCACACCGGCGATCTCGCCAAGCGCGACGAGAACGGCTTTGTCACCATCACCGGACGGCTCAAGGAGCTGATCATTCGCGGCGGCCAGAACATCGCGCCGGCGGAAATCGAGGAGGTGGTGAATAGCTTTGCGGCGGTGCTCGACTGCGCCGTGGTCGGGACGGCGCACGAGCATCTCGGCGAGGTGCCGGCGCTTTTCGTGGTGCCGCGTCCGGAGGTCGCATTCGAGACCGAGGCTTTGCTGGCCCACTGCCGCATCCATTTGTCGGCGTACAAGGTGCCGCACAGCGTTCAATTAATTTCCGAGATCCCTCGCACCGGGTCGGGCAAGATCATACGTTACAAGCTTCGCAAATTGATAAAGGGTGAGTCGGCAGGACTGACGGCGTGATCGCAAGAGACGATTTATGGCGAGACGCCAACACGTTACGGGCCGCTGCAATCGTTCATGACCGAAGCACACATCCACCGCAAGCTGGCGGCAATTCTAGCTGCCGACGTAGTCGGCTATTCACGCTTGATGGGAGCCGACGAGGCCGGCACGCTCACCGCCCTGAAGCGACACCGGGAAACCGTCTTCGACCCGGCAGTCGCCGCCCATAACGGGCGCATCGTGAAGCTGATTGGCGATGGCACCATCGTCGAGTTCGGCAGCGTAGTCGACGCGGTGAACTGCGCGCTTTCCGTGCAACGCTCCGACGCTTCCCCGCCGGATCACAGCGCATCCCAGCCAGCCATTGTGCTCCGAATAGGCATCAACCTCGGCGATGTCATCATTGAAGGCGACGATATCTACGGCGATGGCGTCAATATCGCGGCGCGCTTGGAGCCGCTCGCCGAGCCCGGCGGGATCTGCATCTCGTCGATCGTCAACGAGAGCATTGGCAATCGGATCGACGTTCGTTTCCAGGACGGCGGCGACATCAGTGTCAAGAATATCGACCGGCCGATTCGAGTCTGGAAGTGGCGACCCACCGGGACGAGTATCTCCGCCGCCCAACCCAATGCCGCTAAGCCCGAGGCGAATGGCGCCACCGCCTCGATCGCTATTTTACCCTTCACCAACATGTCGGGCGATCCGGAGCAGGAATATTTCTCCGACGGCATCACTGAGGACATCATCACCGATTTGTCGAAGATCGCCGGCTTGACAGTGATCGCGCGCAATTCGAGTTTCGCTTACAAGGGACGCTCCGTCGACGTTCGTGCCATCGGGCGCGATCTTGGGGTACGGTCGGTGCTCGAAGGATCGATCCGCCGCGCCGGCCAACGCGTACGGATCACCGCGCAGCTCGTCGACGCGGCAAGCGGGGCGCACCTGTGGGCCGACCGCTACGACCGCGATTTGACAGACATCTTCGCGGTCCAGGATGACGTCACACAACGCATTGTCGGCGCACTCAAGGTCACGCTGAGCCCTACCGAAAAGGCGCAGCTTGCCGGCACCGGTACATCCAGCATCGATGCGTACGATTGTTCTCTTCGTGGTCGCGAGCTTTTGCTCGGAAATCCGAAGAACCGCGGGACATTCGAACAGGCGAAGGCGTCCTTCCTGAAGGCGATCAAGCTCGATCCCAACTATGCACAAGCCTATGCGGGTCTCGGTTTTGCGTACATGTTCGATTACCAAAATCGTTGGAGCGATGATCCCGATGGCTCACTGCCGCTAGCCAAACGGTACGCGGAACAGGCGATCGAAAAGAACCCGAAGGAGCCGCTGGCGCGAGCAGTCGCGGCCGTGGCGGCAACGTTCAACGGGGACCTCGATCGGGCGCAGTCCGAGATCAGCATAGCGCTGTCGCTTAACCCGAATCTCGCTATGGCATACAACATTTCTGGCACCATTCGCATGTACGCGGGACAACCGCTGGAAGCGATTCCCCCGATGGAGCGCGCCATGCGCCTCGACCCCGCGGCTAATACGCAGTATCTGCACTTCCTGGGCATGGCGAACCTGCTTGCCGGCAAGTACGAAACAGCGGCGGCTCTGTTCAAGCAGCGTATTGCTCTTGTGCCTGGAACGGATTTTTCACGGTCCGCGCTCGTGTCCGCTCTCGGTCATCTCGGCGAGGTGGACGAGGCCCGTCGCGTTTGGCGCGAGCTCATGGAGATCAATCCGAAATACTCGTTCAGCGAACATTTGAGCCGGCTGCCCTTCAAGAGGAAAGAGGACGCCCAGCGACTCGCGGACGGCCTAGCGAAAGCCGGATTGGCGAGTTGACGGGCTCTTGAAACAGGCCGCGCTCAGGTGCCCCACCGAACAGCGCGGCGCGCGGCGGGTTGAGTGCGGATCGGGCGTGATGGGCGGCTCTAAGCCCGGAGCGACGATCCATTGCAGGCCCGTGTCTTGCGTTCCAACACCGGACCGGTTGTCGAAAACGGCCTCTCGTGACACCATCGCCGCAGTGATTGGGTGTCAGGCTTCGAAGCGCCATGCCGCGTAGGAAATTCGCCTGGGCCGCACTGCCCGACGAGAGGCTGCTGCAGCTTCGCCTCAAGGACCTCAAGGTCAGGGTCGAAGGCACGTGGCTCGAGGACTGCCTGCTTACGCTTCACGACGAGCTGGCCGAGCGCGGCATTCGCGTGCGGCCCCATGCCTGGATCTCAAGCGAGTGGTTCAGCCCGAACACTACCCCGGGTATCGCCATCCCGTTCTATCTGGCGCATCCGCGGCTGATGCGGCTGGAACGAAAGATGATCATCGACGTGGAGGGCGGCACTTGGTCGGAGTGCATGGCGATTCTGCGCCATGAAGCCGGTCATGTCGTGCAGCATGCCTATCAGCTCGACCGCCGCCGCCGCTGGCAGCAGCTGTTTGGCCCGACCTCGAAGCGCTATCCGCGCTACTACCGACCGAATCCGGCCAGCCGGAACTTTGTCCAGCATCTTCGGCTGTGGTACGCGCAAAGTCATCCGGACGAGGATTTCGCCGAGACCTTTGCCGTGTGGCTGCGACCCCGCTCGAACTGGCGCACCCGCTATGCCGGTTGGCCGGCGCTCAAGAAGCTTGAATATGTCGACGAGCTGATGGCGGAAATCGCCATGCAACGGCCGCTACTCACCCATCGGGAACGTGTCGACCCTCTCAGCCGGCTGTCCGAGACGCTGGCCGAACATTACAAGAAAAAGCAGGCACTCTATGCCTTCGATACGCCGAAAACCTACGACCGCGATTTGCAGCGGCTGTTCTCCGCCGATCCAAACCATCGCCGGTCCGAAGCGGCGTCATCGTTCATAAGGCGCCACCGCGGCAGGGTGAGAGAACTGGTCGCAAAGTGGACGGGCGAATATCAGCTCACGCTCGATGCCGTGCTCAACGACATCATTGTGCGGTGCCGCGAGCTTAATTTGCGCGCGGTCGGTCCCGAGCGCAAACTGGTTATGGAATTTACCGTGTTATTGACCGCGAAGACGATGCATGCGCTGTTTGGTCCGTCGCGGCGAAGGTGGATCGCGTTATGAAGCGGCTGCGCGTCCTGGTGCTCGTCCACCCGGACCTGATACCCCCGGTCTCCAGCAAGGGGTTCAGCGAGCAGGAAATCAATGAGTGGAAAACAGAATACGACGTGGTGACGACGCTGCGCGCCGCGGGGCACGAGGTCCGGCCGCTCGGCGTGCATGACGAGCTCAAGCCGATCCGCGAGCAGGTCGATGGCTGGAAGCCGCACGTGGTGTTGACCTTGCTGGAGCAGTTTCGCGGCGAAGCGATCTACGATCAGAACGTCGCCAGCTATCTCGAGCTGATGCACATCCCCTATACCGGCTGCAACCCGCGCGGCCTGATGCTGGCGCGCGGCAAGGACCTGTCGAAGACGCTGGTGCACTACCATCGCATTGCGGTGCCCGCCTTTGCCGTCTTCCCGATGCGCCGCAAGGTCCACCGACCGGCGCGGCTGGCGCTGCCGCTGATCGTCAAGAGCCTGAACGAGGACGGCTCCTACGGCATCTCGCAAGCCTCCGTCGTCGACACCGACGCCAAGCTCGTCGAGCGCGTCGGCTTCATTCATGAGCGCATCGGCACTCCCGCCATTGCCGAGCAATATATCGAGGGCCGTGAACTCTATGTCGGAGTGATCGGCAACGACCGGCTACGCGTGCTGCCGGTCTGGGAGCTGGAATTCGGCAATATGGCTCATGGCGACTGGCCGATCGCCACCGAGAAGGCCAAGCACGATCCGGATTATCAAGAACGGCGCGGCATCTTACACGGGCCGGCCAAGAACCTGGCGCCTGAACTAGCCGCCCGCATCCAGCGCATAGCCAAACGCATCTACCGCACGCTGGAGCTTGACGGCTATGCGCGCATCGATTTCCGTCTCTCCGCCGACGGCATTCCGTATTTTCTCGAAGCAAATCCCAATCCCGAAATAGCGGAGAGCCAGGAATTTGCCGCGGCGGCGCGACACGACGGCATCGCCTACCGGGATTTGCTGCATCGCATTCTGGCGCTCGGCATAAGCCGGGCTGCCTCGACCGTAACCGCGAGCTAAAGCGACACGCCGATGGATGGACCCGAGACCATGATGCCCAAACGACTTCTCGACGACGCGAACGAACTGTGCCGATTGGGCGTCGCCGAACTCTCGGCAGGCTTCTCTGCCGGAAAGTTTACCCCGTTGGAAGTGGCGCAGGCGACGCTGGCGCGCGCCGAGCAAGTGCAGGAGCGCTTGAATGCCTTCTCGCTGATCGATGCGGAGGCGGCGCTGGCGATGGCGACGGAGTCGACGGCGCGGTGGCGAAGCGGCGCGCCGCTGTCGCCAATCGATGGTGTGCCCACGACCATCAAGGATATCGTGTGGATCAAAGACCGCGCCGTGAGATACGGCAGTCGCACGACATCGACCCAGCCGTGCACGCAGGACGCGCCATCGGTGAAGCGGCTGCGGGCCGCGGGCGCGGTGTTCATCGGCATTACGACAACCCCCGAATTTGGTTGGAAAGCGATCACCGAAAGCCCTTTGACCGGCATGACCCGAAATCCCTGGAATCCGCAGATGACGCCAGGCGGCTCGTCGGGCGGCGCCGTGGTCGCCGCGGCAACCGGCGCCGGCGTGCTGCACATCGGGACCGACGGCGGCGGCTCGATCCGGATTCCGTGCTCGCTCACCGGTGTGGTGGGATTGAAGCCGACCTTCGGTCGTGTGGCCGCCTATCCGCCGAGCGCATTCGGTACCGTTGCCCATATCGGGCCGATCGCCCGTTCAGCGGAAGATGCCGCCGCGATGCTCAACGTCATGGCCGGGCGGGATATCGACGACTGGAACCAGGGCGTCGGTGAGCTGCCGCCGCTTGAATGGACGCAAGGAGTCCTCAAAGGAGCGCGCATCGGATTGTGGACCACACCGCCCCATGGAGAAGTCGATTCGGAGGTCGCCGCCGCCGTCGCCAAGGCGGCCGGCAGGCTCGAGAATCTCGGCGCCCATGTTGAGCCCATCGAACTGCCGGGCGAAGATCTGGGCGGGATATTCCGCACCCATTGGTATGCCGGAGCGGCCAACCGCTTTGCCGCGGTGCCGGCAGAACTTGCGCATTTGTGCGATTCCGGGTTTGTCGCTGTCGCCAAGGCCGGATCGACCATATTGGCGTCCGCTCTGGTCGCCGCCTAGGGGCGTCGCGCAGCCTTCGGCGCCGCCATGGACAACCTCCTGACGAAGCTTGACTTCATTGTCTCGCCGGCGACCCCGATCCCCGCCTTCGTCGTCGGCCCCGAGATTCCCGGCGATGTCATTCTCGATCGGAGCATCAACGCCGGCAGCTTCGCTTTCCCGATCAATCTCAGTCAGCAGCCGGCAGTCTCCACGCCGTGCGGCTTGACAGCCGCCGGCCTTCCCATCGGCCTACAGTTTGTCGGCGCCAGAGGCGCAGACGGCAAGGTGCTGTCGGCGGCGCGCGACTTCGCGCGCGGGACTCGATAGAGCGTCACCGTAGGAAACCGCAAACTTCCGCCTTCATCGGAGCGATGCCTGAACCCGGCCCCATAAAATAAATGCCCCGCCCTGGGGGAGAACGGGGGCGGGGCTTATACCGGCAATTGATCAAGGCGGAACCGGTATGTGCAAAAAATATTCCGTTGCGCCGCACAGGAACAAGAGGGGTCACCTCGGGCAAATTGTCCCAAGGGCTCAGCTCGGCGTTGCATTCAGATGGCGCTCCCTACGGGAATCGAACCCGTGTTTCAGCCTTGAGAGGGCCGCGTCCTAGACCGCTAGACGAAGGGAGCCGTGTTTCGAAATAGACGCGATGAGGCGGCCGCGCAAGCATGTTGGCGCCGTCCTCACGGTTCGGTCGCGAACCTGATGCGTCCGGTTTCCTTCAGTGTCTTGACGTCGAAGGTGCGGATTTCCGTCGTGCCGGCGATTTCCAGCGTCACCACGATGCGATCGTCGGCGACCGCGCTCGCGATTACGCGAGCGCCTTTCGGCAGCACGATGATCCCCTCGGCGGTCGCCGCGGCGCCGCTTCCGCCAGCGCGGTAAATGCGGTAACCGATGACACCGATCACCGCGGCAATCGCAAGAAGCGTGGTGAGGCCCGATATGATCATCAGCCAGCGGGCGCGCCCCACCATGCCGGCGGCCATGGCGTCGGCCTCGGCCGCAGGCGCGGCCGTGTGTTGACGATCAACTTTGTCACCGTCGCCTTGCGCTTCACCGACAGCTAACTTGCCCATTCAGGTGCCTAAAATTTCCGATGACGCCCACGCAAAAATCGATCCGCATCGCGGCTGACGAGTCCGGCGGACGGCTCGACCGTTTGCTCGCCGTCCACGTTGCTGAACTTTCGCGCACGCGGCTCAAGGCGCTGATCGAGGCCGGCGCCGTCTCGGTCGACGGGCGCACGATCCGTGATCCGGGTTACCGCGTCAATTCCGGCGCCGCGGTCGTCGTCGCCATTCCGCCTGCCGCTCCGGCCAAGCCCGCGGCGGAGCCGATCCCGCTCAAAGTGATTTACGAGGACGCGGACATCATTGTTATCGACAAGCCCAAGGGCCTGGTCGTGCATCCCGCCGCCGGAAACTGGACCGGAACGCTGGTCAATGCGCTCATCTCCCATTGCGGTGAGAGTCTCTCGGGCATCGGCGGCGAGCGACGCCCCGGCATCGTGCACCGGCTCGACAAGGACACGACCGGCCTAATGGTGGTGGCGAAGAACGATCGTGCGCACCGCGCGCTGGCGGCGCAGTTCGCCGGCCATGGCCGCGGCGGCGGACCGTTCGAACGCGGCTATCTGGCCTTCGTCTGGGGCGCGCCCGACCGGCCACGCGGCACCATCGACCGACCGATCGGCCGTCACCCCCAGGCCCGCAACCGCATGGCGATCCGCGAGGGCGGACGCGAGGCGATCACCCATTGGCAAGTGCTCGAGCGCTATGGCGGGTCCAAGGGAGCGCGGCGCGGCGGCGCGAGCGCGCACCCCGGCGACCCGGTGGCAAGCCTCCTTGCCTGCCGGCTCGAAACCGGCCGCACCCACCAGATTCGGGTGCATTTGGCCTCGATCGGTCATCCGCTGCTGGGCGATGACGTCTATGGGCCGGGATTCCGCACCAAGGCCGTCTTATTGCCCGAAGCGGCCCAAGCCGCCCTCAAAGCCCTTGGCAGGCAGGCCCTCCATGCCCATATATTAACGCTGGAACACCCCATCACCGGTAAAATCGTTGAATTGCGGTCGGAACTGCCGGCCGATCTCACACGTTTGCATAACGGACTGGCGGCCATGCGGGCTGGGCCCGGCGGTAAGTAAATCCTTACCAAAACGACGTTTTTCAGCGTCGATCGGGGGCTTCACGTTCCGGTCGCGCCGATGTTACGCCGTCTTCACTTCCACCCGCCCGATTCGACCGTGTATACCGTCTATGTTGCGAGTGCGAAGTGGGAGCTTACGCCGTCGGCTCGGGGAGCGACGGCACTGATCCGCCTGCCGCCTTACGGGGGCGCGAATTATGGAGGGCGCTGTCATGGCCCA
>Ga0208188_1000929_pt1 | contig 14208 bp, 10 predicted proteins | sample June2015DPH_8_50_FD_184698 | JGI IMG/M metagenome (GOLD analysis project Ga0208188, IMG submission 184698) | Peatland microbial communities from SPRUCE experiment site at the Marcell Experimental Forest, Minnesota, USA - June2015DPH_8_40... | ecosystem: Environmental > Terrestrial > Soil >...
CGCCTGCTACCGTCGCGTCGACCGCACCGGAACCGCCGGCCACGCCGGCCCTCGCCGTCGAGCCAACGCCGAGCGAACTCGTGGTCGGAGGCCAAACCGTGCACGTCGTTTCCCCGGACGATGCCAACGAAATCGATCGCGCTGCCGACGCGCAGATTATTCCGTCAGTTACGGCAAAGCAGAGCGCTGTCGCTCCGGCAGTGCCGGCGGCGGATACCGCAACCATTGCCCTGGCGCACGAGCAGACGAGCAATGTCGGCACCGCGTCCTGGATCGCGCAGATCTTGGCGGCGCTCGGTGGCGCGGTCGCGGCCGGTGCCGCCGCCTGGTTCTTGATGGGATCGGCGCCGCAGCGGACTTACGGGTAGTTAGCAATCGTCATTCCGGGCTAGCCGCCTTGCGGCGCCCGGAATGACCAGCATCACCCCTTCGCCTTGAGCGAGCTGAACAGCTCGTACGCCTCTTTCGGCTTGGCGTTGTTGTGCACGACGGCGTTGACGGCGGCGATCATCGCCTTCGGCGCATCCGATTGGAAAATGTTGCGTCCCATGTCGACGCCGGCGGCGCCCTGCTGCACGGCGTTATAGGCCATGGCGAGAGCATCGAGCTCGGCGAGTTTCTTGCCACCCGCCATCACGATCGGCACCGGACATGACGCGGTAACGGTCTCGAAGCCGTCGTCCACGTAATAGGTCTTGACGTATTGCGCGCCGAGCTCGGCGATGATGCGGCAGGCGAGACGGAAATACTTGGCGTCGCGCACCATATTCTTGCCGACCGCGGTGACGCCCATGACCGGAATGCCGACGCGCAAGCCTGCATCGACCAGCTTGGTCATGTTGTGGACGGACCGCGTCTCGAATTCGCCGCCGATGAAGACCTGGATGCCGACGCCGGCGGCGTTCAATCGCACCGCGTCGTCCATGTCCATGGCGATCTGCTCGTCCGACAATTCTTCGCGCAAAATGCTGGGACCGCCGCTCGCCCGCAGCACCATCGGCTTGGTCGAATCCGCCGGAATGACGGAGCGCAAAGTGCCGCGAGTGCAGAACAGCGCATCGCAGAACGGCAATAGCGGCACGATGGAGAGGTCGATGCGCTCGAGCCCGGTGGTCGGGCCCTGGAAGTAACCGTGGTCGATTGCCAGCATCACGGTGCGGCCGGTTGCTGGGGCAAAAACGCGGGCGAGACGGTTCTTCATTCCCCAGTCGAGCTGGTGGGAGCCCTTGAGATGAAAGCCCGGGGTCTGCTGCGGCCGATCGGCCGAATACCGTTCCCCTTCCTTGTCGACTTCCGGCATGGCGCTCCTCGTTCGTCTCACGCGAACCTATGCGTCATCGCCGTTAGGGCGGCAAGGCGCAATCACTCCGCCGCGGCTGCGGGAGTTGCCACACGCTTGCCGAACAGCATGCGCCGGAACAGGTGGTCCTTACGGACGAACTGGTGAAAGAGCGCTGCCACGACGTGCAGAGCAATAAAGGCGGCCAGAAGCGCCGCAAGATAACCGTGTGCAGCAAAGCTTGGATAGGCTTCGAAGCTAAGCGGCAGCGGGTCGCCGGAGTGCTGAAACACGCTTTTGTTAAGCCCGGCGAGGATTGCGGTCGCATAGCCGCTGGCGACCATCAACAGGACCAGCAGATAGAAACCATAATGGATGACCGGCGCCATGCGGTCGAGCAGCGGCGACCCGGTCGCCGCCGCCGCCGGTTTTGCCGTGAGCATACGCACGATGAAGCGGATGACCATCAGCGCGAGAATGAGCATTCCAACTGACATATGCACCAGCAGAATGCGGATCTTGTGCGGGTCTGCGTTGGGCATCTTCGCCAGGAGGAAAAAGCCGACGAACAAGGCGGCGATGATCAGCACGGCAAGCAGCCAATGCAGCGTCACCAGCAGCGGGTGATATCGGGATACTTGCGTCATTGGCTTTTTCATACGGTGCCCCCCGATTGGATACTGATGCCGATAGCTTATATCTGATTGATTTTAAAATACTTTTCTCCACCAACCTATTCTAAATTCTAGGTGCATCCTAAATGCTCTTGGCGTCGTTCTCGTTATGTTCTACGCTCATCTAGAACGTATAGAGAACGCCCTCGGTCGTCATGCTCGCACCCGCAGCTTTCCCGGTCATACGCAGCCGTGCCGCAGTCGTGGAAGAATTGCGCCGCCTGTTGCCCCGGCTGGAGGGTTCCCGGCAAGCGGTCACCCTCCCCTTCGGCCTTGCCGCTATCGATCGACATCTGCCGCAGGGCGGTCTCGCCTGCGGTTCCCTGCACGAGGTCGTGCCCGACGACGGCGGCACCGCCGCCGCCTTCGGCTTTATCGTGGCGCTCCTGGCCCGCGTAGCGCGGGCGCGGCCGCTCTTCTTCGTCATCCCGGGCTATGGGCTCGGTCAATACGGCCGGCTTTACGGGCATGGTTTGAGCGCGCTGGGTCTCGATCCGGCCCGGCTGATCTTGGTCGAGACGGCGCACCGGCGGGACACCCTATGGGCGCTGGAGGAGGCGCTGCGTTCGGGCGCGCCTGCCGCCGTCGCCGGCGTCATCGACAAGCTCGATCTGAAATTGAGCCAAAGGCTGCAGCTCGCCGCGGCGGATGCCGGCCTGCCGCTCTTTCTGCTGCGGCCGGCGCAGCTTCTGGAATCGAGCGCGGCGGCGACGCGCTGGCGCGTCGGTCCGGCGGCGGCTGCGCGCGACCGCTTCGGCCTGTTCGCGCGCGCGCGCTGGCATCTCCTGCTGGAACGCTGCCGCAACGGGCGAGCGGGCGAATGGATGGTGGAGTACGATCATGTCGCGCATCGTTTCAGTCTGGCTGCCGCGCTGGCCGATCCTGCGTTTTCTCGCAGCACAGGCGAAAAATTCGTCAGACAAGCCGGTTGATCCTGAACGGCCATTCGTCCTTGCCATGACCGCCGCCGGAGGGCCGCGCCTCGCCGCCTTGAACGAGGCGGCAGAGGCCGCAGGTCTTGTGCTCGGCGAGCCGTTGGCCGACGCGCGCGCCAAAGCGGGCGAGTTGCAGGCGAGCGCCGTCGATGCCGCCGCCGATGATGCCGCGCTGCGCCGTCTGGCGTTGTGGGCGACGCGCTATACGCCGACCGCCTCGGCCTGGAACGCCGAGAACGGCGCCGACGGTTTTTTCCTCGACATCGAAGGCGCCGCGCATCTGTTCGGCGGCGAGGAAAGGCTCATGGCCGATCTATCTGACCGGCTCGAAAATAATTTCGGCCTGCCGGCGCGGCTTGCCGTCGCCGATACGCCCGGCACGGCCTGGGCGCTGGCGCGGTTTCACGCCGCCCCCTCACCTGTCCTGTCCTCGGGGCGGGAAGCCGAGGCGCTGGCGCCGCTCCCCGTCGAAGCGTTGCGGCTTTCGCCGGAAACCTGCACGACGCTGCGCCGACTCGGCTTCAAATCCATCGGTGCGCTGCTCGACCAACCGCGCGCGCCATTTGCCGCGCGTTTCCCGGCCGAGCTGCTTCGCCGTCTCGACCAGGCGCTCGGCCGCGTCGAGGAACCGCTCGTCCCCATTATTGCGCCGCCGGTCTATCACAGCCTGCGTTATTTGCTCGAGCCGATCCTGACGCAGGAGGCGGTCGTTGCCCACGCCAAACGCCTCATGCAGACCCTCGTGCGCGTGCTCGAGCGCGACGATGTCGGCGCGCGCGCGCTGCGGTTTTGCCTCTACCGCGTCGATGGCGCGGTGGCGGCGGTCGATATCGGGCTGACGTTACCGACGCGCAATGTCACCCACGTCGCGCGCCTCATCGATCTCAAGCTCGATGCAGTGGCGGCGACGCAGGAGGCGGGCTTCGGCTTCGAGGCGATCGGGCTTGCCGTCACGCTCGCCGAACCCATCCCGGCGCGGCAGGCGGAACTTGCGGCCGTCGCCGAGGATATCGGCGACGCCGATAGAACTGAGCGTTGCGCGACCTTGATCGATACGCTGCGCCAGCGGCTCGGCCCGCAGAGCGTGCGGCAGTTCGCGGCGATAACCAGTCACCTGCCTGAGCGCGCCGAGGCGCTGTCTCCGGCAAACGGCGAGGCTTCCGCATGGCCGGCGCCGGAGCAAACAACGCGCCCGCTGCTTTTGTTGCCACGTGCCGAGCCGACCGAGGTCACTGCGCTCGTTCCCGACGGTCCGCCGCGGCGTTTCCGCTGGCGCGGCGTGACCTATGAGGTCGCCGGCTCGCAGGGCCCGGAACGCATCGCCAGCGAATGGTGGCGCGACCCCCTCCCTTTCCCTCCCCTGCTTGCGGGGGAGGATAAGAAGGGGGCGCCGACGCGCGATTACTACCTCGTCGAGGACGCTGACGGCCACCGCTTCTGGCTCTATCGCGAAGGACTCTACGAGCGCGAGACGATAGCGGCGCGCTGGTTCGTGCACGGGCTGTTTGCGTGAGCTTTTGTGTGAGAAAGCAGATGAGCGCGTATGCCGAACTTGCTGTAACTACTAATTTTTCATTCCTTCGCGGCGCGGCTCACCCGCAGGAGATGGTCGCGACCGCCGAGAAACTTGGCCTTGCCGCCATCGGCATTGCCGACCGCAACTCGTTTGCCGGCGTGGTGCGCGCCTATGACGAATGGAAAAAAAGAAAAAGCATCAAGCTCCTGGTTGGCGTGCGCCTCGTCTCCATCGATGGTTTCGAGGTTCTCGCCTATCCCACGGATCGCCAAGCTTATGGCCGTCTCTGCCGACTCCTGACGCAAGGCAATCTCAAGGCCAAGAAAGGCGAATGCCATCTGACCTTCGAGGAGATCCTCGCCGCAAGCGAAGGCCAGATACTCATCGCCTTGCCGCCGCAAACACTTTCGGATGTTTTCACCGAGCGGCTCTCCGCCTTGGCGCGCGCGGCGCCAGGCCGCACCTTCCTCGCCGGCGTTCATTATCATCGCGGCGACGAGCCGCGCCGCCTCGGATTTTTGATCGAGCTCGGCGAGCGCATGAACGCGCCGCTCGTCGCCGTCAATGACGTCTCCTATCACGTGCCGGAACGCCGGCCGCTCGCCGACGTGCTCACTTGCATCCGCGAGAAATGCACTCTTTCCCAAGCGGGCCTAAAACTTGCCGTCAATGCCGAACGCCACCTCAAGCCGGCGGCGGAGATGGCGCGGCTGTTCGCCGGCTTTCCCGCGACCATCGCCCGCACCGTCAAGATTGCCGAAGCGTGCCGCTTCTCGCTCGGAGAACTCACATACGAATATCCCGACGAGCCGGTGCCGGAAGGAAAAACCGCCCAGCAGCATCTTGAGGATCTCACCTGGGCGGGAGCGCAGGAGCGCTACCCGCGAGACCAATACCCCGACGACATCCCTGCCGATGTCGCTAAGCGGCTTCAGGAAGAGCTCACGCTCATCGCCAAGCTCGACTATGCGCGCTATTTCCTCACCGTCCATGATGTCGTGGCCTTCGCCCGCCGGCAGCAAAAGGAAATCCTCTGCCAGGGCCGCGGCTCGGCGGCGAACAGCGCCGTCTGCTATTGCCTAGGCATCACGTCGGTCGATCCGGACAAGAGCAATCTCCTGTTCGCCCGCTTCATTTCCGAGAATCGCGGCGAACCGCCGGATATCGACGTCGATTTCGAGCACGAGCGGCGCGAGGAGGTGATCCAGTACATCTATAAACGCTACGGGCGCGACCGCGCGGCGATTTGCTCAACCGTCGTGCACTACCGCTCGCGCCGCGCCATCCGCGAAGTCGGCAAGGCTCTTGGCTTGACGGAGGACGTGACCGCCGCGCTCGCGAAGACCGTGTGGGGCTATGACGACGGATTGCCGAATGAACACATTCGCCAGGTCGGGCTCGATCCCTTAAACCCGGCGATCCGACAGGCCGTCGAGCTTGCTGACGAGCTGATCGGCTTCCCGCGCCACCTCTCGCAGCACGTCGGCGGCTTCGTGCTCACGCGCGCGCCGCTCGACGAGACGGTGCCCATCGGCAATGCCGCCATGGACGAGCGCACCTTCATCGAATGGGACAAGGACGACATCGACACGCTCGGCCTGATGAAGGTCGATGTGCTCGCGCTCGGCATGCTGAGCTGCCTGCGGCGCGGGCTCGATCTCATCCAGCAGTATTACGGCAAGGCGTATTCGCTCGCCACGCTGCCGCAGGACGACGGCGCGGTCTACGAGATGCTTTCGCGCGCGGATTCCGTCGGCGTGTTCCAGGTCGAGAGCCGCGCCCAGATGTCGATGCTGCCGCGCTTGAAGCCGCAATGCTTCTACGATCTCGTCATCGAGGTCGCGATCGTGCGGCCCGGGCCGATCCAGGGCGACATGGTGCATCCCTATCTGCGCCGGCGCGACGGCATCGACCGGGAGCATTATCCCTCCCCGCATCCGGCGCACGGGCCGGCCGACGAATTGAAGGACGTTCTCAAACGAACCCTCGGCGTGCCGCTGTTCCAGGAGCAAGCGATGCAGATCGCCATCACCGCGGCAAAATTCACGCCCGACGAAGCGGATGGGCTGCGCCGCGCCATGGCCACGTTCCGCCATACCGGCAACGTCCATCTGTTCCGCGACAAGTTCATCACCGGCATGACCGCCCGCGGCTATGACCGTGATTTCGCGGAAAATTGCTTCGGCCAGATCGAAGGGTTCGGCGAATATGGCTTTCCGGAAAGCCACGCGGCGAGTTTTGCGCTGCTGGTCTATGCCTCGGCGTGGATCAAATGCCGCTACCCGGACGTTTTCTGCGCCGCCATCCTCAACAGTCAGCCGATGGGTTTTTATCAACCGGCGCAGCTCGTGCGCGATGCGCGGGCGCACGGCGTCGAGATCTGCGCCGTGGACGTGAACTTCAGCGATTGGGACTGCACGCTGGAACCAGGCGCGGACGGCCGGCATGCGGTGCGCCTCGGCTTCCGCCTCATTCACGGGCTAAACGAAGACGAGCTGAAAAAACTCATCGCCGCGCGCGGCAACGGCTTTTCCTCGATCGAGCGGCTGGCGGCAATTGCCGGCATTTCCCGCTTCACCATCGAACGGCTGGCCGAGGCCGACGCGTTCCGCTCGCTCGGGCATGACCGGCGCGCGGCCTTATGGGCGGCGCGGCGGCTCGACGTGATCGGCATTCGCACGGCGCGGCAAAATGCCTCCGCCACGGTCGAGGGCGCACTTCCCCTGCTGGCGCCGCACTTGAGCGACGAGCTTTTCCCGGAAGAAACCGTCGCGCTTCCGGCCATGCCGCTCTGCGAGCATGTCGTGGAAGATTACGTGGCCACCGGGCTGTCGCTGAAAGAGCATCCGGTGCGTTTCTTCCGCGACCGGCTCACCGCGGGCGGCGTCATGCGCAACACGGAGCTTCGCGACGACGGCTTGCGGCAAGATTCGATGGTCACCGTCGCCGGCCTCGTCCTGGTGCGGCAACGGCCGGGCACGGCGAAAGGCGTGATCTTCATGACGCTGGAGGACGAGACCGACATCGCCAACATCATCGTCTGGCCGAAGGCTTTTGAAAAAAATCGTCGGGTGGTGATGACGGCGCGGTTCCTCGCGGTGCGCGGACGCCTGCAACGCGCCGGCCTCGTGATCCATGTCGTCGCGGAAAACTTTATCGATCTCAGCGCCGAATTGTCATCGCTGCGCGACGGCGACCTTTATTCAGCGGATCCTTCCCGCGCACCGCATCCGGAGTCGGCTTCCCCACTTATCAAGAGCCGCGACTTTCATTGAGCACCTTTGCCCACGCACTTTCCCAGCACGCGCGCCAGGCGATCGGAAAACAATTTTGCATCCGCCGGCCGGTCGCCCTCCAGCACCCGCGCCTCGTCGAGCAGCAGATGCGCCGCGTCTTCCTTCAACGTCCGCTCGTTTTCGCCGAGCGCCGCGAGCGCGACCACAAGCTGGTGCCGCGGATTGACCTCCAGGATCGGCTTCGACGCCGCGTTCAGCCGCCCGGCTCCCGCCAGGATTTTTTCGAGCGCCCGGTCGGGGCCTGCGTCCGAAGCAACCAGGCAGACTGCGCTATCTGTGAGCCTCTCCGAGGCTCGCACTTCGGCAACCGTGTCGCCGAGCGTGCCCTTCATGAAAGCCAGAAAGTCCTTGACCGCATCCTGCAATTGCGGCGCCGGCGCTTGTTGCGCGTCGAGCAGCGGAATGAGCGCCAGATCGGCCGCGCCTTGGGTCACCGATTTAAAAGATTTGCCCTCGAACCCAAGGCCAGCCATGACCCAGAAACTGTCCACCGGGTCGGGCAGCAACAGAACCTCGATGCCGCGGGCGCGGAAGCCTTCGAGATGCGGCGATGACTGCAGGCGCGCGAGATCGTCGCCGACGAGATAAAAGATCGCCGTTTGATTGGGCTTGAGCGCGGTGACGTAATCGTTGAGGCTGCGCCAGCCGTCAGCGGCCGCCGTGGTCTTGAAGCGCGCCAGCGCCAGCAGCGCGTCGCGGCGCTCGAAGTCCTCATAGATCCCTTCCTTCAGCACCGCGCCGAAGGTCTGCCAGATTTTCTCATAAGTTTGCGGCTCCCTGTCGGCGAGCCGTTCCAACTCGCCGAGCACGCGGCTGGTGGCGCCTTTCCTGATCGCGGCAAGCAGCGGGCTTTCCTGGATTTTTTCGCGGGAGACGTTGAGCGGCAGATCGGCGCTGTCGACCAACCCGCGAACGAAACGCAGATAGCGCGGCAGGATCTCCGCGTCGTCGGTGATGAAGACGCGCTTGACGTAAAGCTTGATGCGGCCCTTGCGGTCGGGATCGAACAGGTCGAAGGGTCGCGAGCTCGGAACAAACAGCAGCGTCGTATAGTCCTGCCGTCCTTCGGCATGGAAATGGATCGTCAGCGTCGGTTCGTCGAACTGGCCGGCGATGCTGCGATAAAAGTCGGTGTAATCCGCGGCCGTGATCTCGGACTTCGGCTTCGCCCACAAAGCCGCACCGTCGGTGATTTCGGCAGGTTCGGCGCCCGCGTTCTCGACGACCGCGATCGGCACCGGCACGTGACCCGATTGCGCCTTGACGAGGCGCTCGACGGTGAAGCGCTCGGTGTAGGACTTGGCGTCTTCCATCAGATTGAGCACCACGCGGGTGCCCCGGCGCGGGGCCTCGGCAGGGTCCGCGGGCGATACGGCGAAGGCGCCCTTGCCGTCGGACGACCAGAGCCAGGCGGCGTCCGTCCCGGCGCGGCGGGAGATCACATCGACGCGTTCCGCGACCATGAACGCCGAATAGAAGCCGACACCGAACCGGCCGATCAGCGCGGTGTCCTCGCCGCCGCCCCGCCCGGCTTCCAGGCGATCGAGAAACGCCTTGGTGCCGGAGCGCGCGATGGTGCCGAGCGCCTCGACCATCTCGTCGCGGCTCATACCGATGCCGTTGTCTTCCACGGTCAGCTGCCGTTTGTCGGCATCGATCGTCAGCGTGATGCGCGGCTTTGGGTCATCGCCGAGCAGCGCCGGCGCGGCGATGGATTCGTAACGCAGCCGCTCGCAGGCGTCGGCGGCGTTGGCGATCAGCTCGCGCAGAAACACCGACTTGTCGGCATAGACCGAGTGCACCATCAGGTGCAGCAGCTTGGCGACGTCCGCTTCGAACGGGCGGCTTTCCGATTGGTACTCCTCTGTCACGGTCATGATGGATCCCCGGCGTATTGGCTAGGTTTTTTACGACGATTGTTGGCTCCGAAATGGCGAGAGGGCGCCGCCAGGTCAAGACCTCGCGGCGTCCGGCCACCACCGGCTTGCAACGTCACCAAATCGCTAGGGCGCGGACTTCACGTCCGGGGTGTGGATGTGCTCGGGCCGCACCCCCACGGCTAAGAGCCGGCCGGGGATGCGGCGTAGCAGCGGAATTCTATCGAACAACTTCAACAGCAGCGGCGGCTTCGGCCGCTGCGTGCCGGCGAGCGTCCGGCGGATGATCTGATTTTGCATGGTGAGTTGCAGCGCTTGCGTAAAGCGCACCGGGAATGTACGGCGCGCCTGGATCACGCGCAGGTCTTCATCGCTCACCGTGCCGGCCTTGAGTGGAGCGGCGAGGCGGTTGGCGGCGGCGACCGCGTCCTGAACGGCAAGGTTGACGCCGACGCCGCCGATCGGCGACATCGCGTGCGCCGCGTCGCCGATGCAGAGAAGGCCCGGCCGCCACCATTGCCGCAGCCGGTCGACGGTGACGCTCAACAGCTTGATATCGTCCCAGCTTCTTAGTTCGCCGGCGCGGTCGGCAAGAAACGGCGACATCATCACCACCCGCTTGCGGAATGTGTCGAGACCCGCTGCTTGCACGCGGTCGATGCCGCCTTTCGGAATGACAAAGGCGCACTGCCAGTAGTCGCCACGGTTGAGCATGATCATCATCGCGCCGGCCTCGACGTGGCCGAACGTCTCGGTCTCGTCGGTTGGCTCACGCGGCAGCCGAAACCACAGCACGTCCATCGGCGCGCCGTAATCGTCGCCCTTGAACCCGGCCTTGTCGCGCACCGTCGAGTGCCGGCCGTCGGCACCGACGACGAGGTCGGCGCGGATCGTTAGCTCGCCATCCGGCATCTTGGCGCGGAGCCCGACGACGCGGCCGCCTTGCTCGACCAGATCGGTCGCTTCCGTCCGCAAGTGCAGATGGAAAGGCTCGTAGCGCTTGCCGTGCTCGGCGAGGAAATTGAGAAAATCCCACTGCGGCATCAGCGCGATGTATTTGCAGTGGGTCGGCAGATGCGTCAGATCGATCAAGCGCACCCGCTGGTCGCCAACCTGGGCGCTCAGCCGCTCGACTTTCTGATGCGGCAGCTTGAGGAACTCCTCGAGCAGACCAAGCTCGTACATCAGCTCCAGCGTCGAAGGATGGATGGTGTCGCCGCGAAAGTCGCGAAAGAAATCGGCATGCTTCTCCAGCACCACGACATCGACGCCGGCGCGTGCCAGGAGGAAGCCGAGCATCATCCCGGCAGGCCCGCCGCCGGCGATGCAGCACTGCGTGGTGATTGGCGACTTCGGCATCACCGTTCCCGCCGCCGCTGCTCCGCGCGCGTAGTCACGCGGAAGACGTTCAAGCCCGCTGCGGCGTCTGCGGCGATACGCCGAGCTTCTTTTGCAGGTTGGTGGACGACGTCGTGTACTGGAACACCAGCCGCTTCTCCGGATAGACGTAGTGGTACGCTTTCTGCGCCATCAGCGCCGCCTCGTGGAAGCCGGACAGGATGAGCTTGAGTTTGCCGGGGTACCAGTTGATGTCGCCGATGGCGAAGATGCCGGGCGTGCTGGTCTCGAAGGCCGCCGTGTCGACCGGAATGAGCTCGTTGTTCTTGAGCTCAAAACCCCAATTGGCGACCGGGCCGAGCTTCATGGTCAGGCCGAAGAACGGCAGCAACACGTCGCAGGCGAGCTCCATGGTGGAGCCGTCGCCGGTCTTGACCATCGCCTTGCTGATCTGACCTTGGTCGCCTTGCAGTGCGGTCACTTGGCCTTGCACGAAGTCGATCTTGCCCTCGCCCACCAAGCTCATCATCTTGTTGACGCTGTCGGGCGCGGCGCGGAATTCGCTGCGCCGGTGCAAGAGCGTCAGGTGCTTGGCGATGGGCGCGAGGTTGAGCGTCCAATCGAGCGCGCTGTCGCCGCCGCCGACGATGAGAACGCGCTGGCCACGAAATGCTTCCATCTTGCGCACGGCATAGAACACCGACGTGCCTTCGTACGGCTCGATGCCGGGGATCGGCGGACGCTTGGGCTGAAACGAGCCGCCGCCGGCGGCGATGACGACGACCTTGCTCTCGAATTGCTTGCCCTGGTCGGTTGTCACGCGGAACAACGGATTGCCGATCTTCTCCACCTTCTCTACCATCTCGTTGAGATGAAATTGGGCGTTGAACGGCTTGATCTGCTGCAGCAGCGCGTCGACCAGGCCATGCGCGCTGGTGTAGGGAATGCCGGGAATGTCGTAGATCGGCTTCTCCGGATAAAGCTCGGCGCACTGCCCGCCGATCTTGTCGAGAATGTCGATGAGGTGCGCCTTCATGTCGAGCAGACCCAGCTCGAACACGGCAAACAGGCCGATCGGGCCCGCACCAATAATGACAACGTCGGTCTTGATAGGTTCGTCCATGTCGTATCCGTACTCGTGCCTAATTGATGGCGTCTGATGGTGTGAAGTCGCGAGTGTCTAGCGTGGTCGCCGCGGCAGGGGAAGAGCGGCGCTTGGCGCCAAGGCCGCCGGATTCGTTCCGGCTAGGCCTGGCGCTCCGGCGTTCGCAGAATGAGGCCGTCGAGCTTCTCGCGCACTTTGATCTGGCATGACAGCCGCGAGTTAGGCTGTACGCCATAGGCGAAATCGAGCATATCCTCTTCCATCGGCGACGGCTCGCCAACCTTCTCCCGCCAGGCCTGATCGATATAGACGTGGCAGGTCGAGCAGGCACAAGCGCCGCCGCATTCCGCCTCGATGCCAGGCACGCCGTGCTTGATCGCCGTCTCCATGACGGTCGAGCCGACCTCGCCTTCGACCGTGCGAGCCGTCCCCGCGGCGTCGATGAAGGTGATTTTGACCATGGCGGAATGAAATGGCGGAATGGAATCGAAGGATTACAGTCGCGAGGGAGAAGCAAAATTCAACAAGCCGGACGCGGGCTCGCCTCTTCTAACGGCTCACGTCGCGTGACGCCAGAGGCCAGTGATCGCATCAACAGGCGCGCGCCGGGTGGCGGAACGCTTCGGATCCAGACTTATGCGGGTGAGCGCCCAAGCGCACCACAATCGCCGCGCAGACCTCAATACTCGCCGCCTCAAGTTCCACAAGCGCCGCCTTCATGGCGTCTTCATCGGCTTGCGTAGCGGCTTGCTCCAATCGTTCAGCAGCCCGCGCCACGCGCCACGCGCCGACCCCGCGGGCGGAGCCTTTGAGGGTGTGGGCCGCAGCGGCTACGGGGCCGGGTTCCGCGCCCACGATACGCTTCAGAATGAGGCTGTTTTGGCGCGCGAAAATCTCCAAGACCTCATGCTCGAGGCGATGGTCGCCAAGGGTCATACGCCCAAGGTGATTTTCGTCGAGCGTGGCCAACTCCTGCTCTTGGTCAGGCAAGGCCAACGGGCGCGCTGCGGTCATGGCCTCCTCATCGCGGCTTCTTTCAAACGGCCGCCACGATGCGCGCCGAGCGACGTAAAGCCGGTAAATCTCGCTTCCGCAAAGAGATTCAGGCCGCTTATTTCAAGGCGATGGGTAAGGAACCTCTTACCCCAAATCGCTCAATCCGCCGGTTTCGGCCGGCTGCGAAGCTACAGTGCTGGATGGAACGTGCTTGCCCCCGCGGCCCGGAACAGGTCACGCCCCGCCATAGGGCCGTTGTCGGCCCCAGACCGGCCGCATTGTTGGCCACAGAATGACGCGCCCATCGCTCGCGGTCAGCCGGCGCGATCATGGTGACTAAACCGTTAACGATGATTAAAACATCGTTACCAATCCCGGTTTCCTTCGATCCGCCAGACCGATAGGATGGGCTACGGAAATGTGACGTGAGGGCGGGGGGAGCCCTGTGTGGTGATTAGTGATTGCGACGATCACGCGCTCGTGGCGCGGCTTGAGTTTCCTCGGGCCGTCCCAGTCCGGCGTAACAGGCGAGGCGACGACCGATATGGCCAATAACCCCAAGAAGATCGTGGATCCGACCGAAGCAGCGCTGTCGGCGATCCAGGAAGCGCTTAAAGTCCGCGACGACGACCAGCCGGATAGCGAGCCCGAAGCCACCCCCCAGACGCTTGGCAGCGCCGCCACCGACCGCTGGCCCGACGTCCCGCCGGCGCCGGCCGCCGACGTGCCCTTCGACTCCGGCGAGACCGCCGCCCGCAGCGGCGATGCTCAAGCCCTTCGCGCCGCCAATGACGATCAGCAATCCATCGGACAAATCCTGCACGCGCTGCAGCATCGACCTGCGCACGCGTCCTATGTTGTCGCCGCCGTGTTCTCCTTCGTCTGGGTGATCGGCTGCGTCGCGTTGTCCTGGGCCTATCTGGGCGATCTCAACGCGGCGCTTGGCCCTGGCCGCTCGCCAGCCGCCATCATGATCGGCCTCGGGGCCGCGGCGCTGTTGCCTATCATCTTCTTCTTCGGCCTGGCGCATATGGCTGGGCGCGCACAGGAATTGCGGCTGGTTGCGCAATCGATGGCGAAAGTAGCCATGCGGCTCGCCGAGCCCGAGGAGATGGCGCAAGATTCCATGGTTACCGTCGGACAGGCGATACGCCGCGAAGTGGCAGCGATGGGCGACGGCGTCGAGCGCGCG
>Ga0208188_1000932_pt1 | contig 14156 bp, 9 predicted proteins | sample June2015DPH_8_50_FD_184698 | JGI IMG/M metagenome (GOLD analysis project Ga0208188, IMG submission 184698) | Peatland microbial communities from SPRUCE experiment site at the Marcell Experimental Forest, Minnesota, USA - June2015DPH_8_40... | ecosystem: Environmental > Terrestrial > Soil >...
GTTCCTTAACAGCAAGACCATCCTGGGTTGGGCCGAGGTAACGCTTGGTTTGTAGCATCGGTGCTCGGTCACGTCGTAGCGTCGGCGTGAACTAACGTTCGCAATTGGCCCCTCGCGACATGCGGCGCTGAGATGGTTGCCGGTCGCTTTCGGGGCATCGCGGACATAGTCGGACGTTCTGCTAGTTCGACCCGATCGCGAATGACCCACGGCGGACAATCATATGGTAGTCATGCGAGCCATCAAACGGGTGACGGATGATAAGCCATGTTGGAAACTGACAAGGTGTTCGCCGGCTCGATTCCGGAAAATTACGACCGCTATATGGTGCCGTTGATTTTCGAGCCGTACGCCGCGGACATTGCACGACGCGCAGCGTCCATGTCGCCAAGCGCCGTTTTGGAAACCGCCGCGGGCACCGGGGTTGTCACCCGCGCAGTGGCGCCAAAACTGTCCCCCCGTGCAAGCTATGTCGTAACCGACCTCAATCAGCCGATGCTTGAGTACGCCGCTTCGCGACAAGCTCCCGATAGTCGCATCAAATGGCGCCAAGCGGATGCTCTGACGCTACCGTTTGAAAATGCGACCTTCGATCTCGTTTGTTGTCAGTTCGGCGCGATGTTCTTTCCCGACCGCTCATCTGCCTACCGCGAAGCAAAGCGAGTCCTAAAGCCCGGAGGGCATTTTTTATTCAGCGTATGGGATCGCATCGAGGAGAACGTTTTTGCGGATGATGTGACGAATGCTCTCGCAAAGATGTTTCCGAACGATCCGCCGCGCTTTCTGGCACGCACGCCGCACGGCTACCACGATACGGCACTGATCCGTAGCGAGCTGGAGGACGCAGGTTTTTCCAGTGTGATTATCGAGACGAGAGCCGAACAAAGCCGTGCATCCTCGCCGCGCCTTCCGGCCGTTGCTTATTGTCAGGGAACTCTTCTTCGCAACGAAATCGAGGCGAGAGACGCGGGAAAACTGGAAGCTGCAACCGACTACGCCGCATCGGCGATTGCAGACAGACATGGTAGCGGCGAGGTTGCTGCCAAAATTCAGGCGCACGTAATCGTGGCTGTGGTCTAAATGTTGGGATATCCCCTTCTGGCACGTCGCTGCGTTCGCTGCGCCGCAAAATCTAGGACGCTATCGGACCAACAACGGACAACGGGCTGAAAGTTTGGTTTATGGGCGAACATTCTGGTTGAGGCGGAAAAGATTATTCGGATCATACTTGCGCTTGAGTGTCACTAGGCGGTCGTAGTTTTCGCCATAGGCGGCCTTCACCCGGTCATCGCCTTCATCGCCCAAGTTGTTGACGTACACACCTTCCATCGCGAAGGGGCGAAGAGCCCCGTACATCTCGCGCGCCCAGGCCATGTTGGCTTCGTCGGCCGCCGGATCGGTCCATATCGAAACGGGAAAAGTATCATAAGCCGCGCCGCGGTTCGCGTACGCAGTGGCTGCTCGCGGCACTCGGCCGATGGCTCCTCCCACCTGTTGGAATACGAAGAACGATCTCGGAGACGGGACGGACGGGAATCGATCGATCAGCGCGTCCCCCGCAGCCTTGGTAATCTCACGTAGAAACTGCGCCTTCCAGTAGAAGCGGTGCCCCCGCGGGAACGACGCGTCTCCCGCCTTTTGCAGCTGCACGTAGGAGATCGGGCCTATGCGATCCGCGACCGGCGTGAGCGCCTGGCGCAGCGGCCGCAGAATGCGCTCCCCGTCGTCCATCGGCCCGGCATAGAAAGCCGAGATCGCAAATCCGTGGCTACCGTCCGGCATGGTGATCAGCGCCGCATCCGCGCACAATGCATCTGGCGCGGCCGCTGAGAATTCGGCGTAGAGGCGCAGCGCATCGCGCACCGACTTCCATTCGTAGACGAGAGATCCAGCCAACACAGTCGGCCCCAGCGGATGCAGCCGGTACGTGATTGCAGTAACAATGCCAAAATTGCCCCCGCCGCCACGCAGTCCCCAGAACAGGTCAGCGTTCTCATGTTCGGAGGCGTTCAGCACCTGCCCGTCCGCCGTGACAATCTCAGCCGATAACATGTTGTCGCAGCTCAGCCCGTGCTTGCGGCCGAGCCGACCGATGCCGCCGCCGAGCGTTAGCCCGATCAGGCCGGTGTCACTGTTCACACCCGTGGTCGTCGCGAGCCCATGCGCTTGCGTTGCCGCGTCGAGATCGGCCAACAGCGCGCCTCCTTCTGCGCGGGCTGTGCGGCTTGCAGGATCGACGGTTACGCGGTTCATCGGTGACAAGTCGATCACGAGACCCCCGTCGCATAGCGAGGCCCCTGCGATGTTGTGGCCGCCGCTGCGAACTGCCGTGAGGATGCCCGTGGTCCGGGCGAAATCAACGGCTTCGATAACGTCCTGGCGTTTCGCGCAATAGGCGATCAATGCGGGACGACGGTCAATCATCCCGTTCCAAACGGCGCGAGCCGCCTCGTAATTTTGATCTCCAGGGCAAACTAACACACCCGACAGCCGGTGGCGGAACGACTCCAGTCCGCTTCCATCGACCTTCCTCTCATCGGGTCGGATGCTCGATTCGACTATTGCCATGGTCTTGACCCCTGCCTGTTTTGGGCTGTGGGGAAGCTGGACGCGGCTCTTTCGCAAAGCAAAATCGAATTTGTCAGGTGAAAGATGAATTCATTTCATCTAGGATGGCCGCTAGTGAGACGGCTTCCACCACTCGGCACGTTGCGCGCCTTCGAGGCCGCGGCCCGGCACCTCAGCTTCAAGGAAGCGGCTAACGAACTCGGCCTCACGCCCACGGCAATCAGCCACCAGGTACGGATGCTCGAGGAGTATTGCGGCGAGAAGCTGTTCCGCCGTCGCCCGCGCCCGCTCGCCCTCTCAGATGCCGGAGCGAGGTTATTCCCGGCAATTCGCCACGGCTTCGATGTATTCGCATCGGCTCTATCGTCACGCCCCACCGAAGCGGAGGCAAAGCCGCTCCGCGTAACGACCACCAGCGCGTTCGCGAGTCGTTGGTTGGTTCCTCGGCTCAGTTTGTGGCGCGAGGTGCACGCAGATATCGCACTGTCGATCATTGGTGTGGACCGGGTGGTGAAGCTCGACGCCGACGAGGCTGATCTCGCGATTCGCTACGCCCGCTCAGCGCCGCACGGCGCGTCGCACGAGATTTTCCGCGATCAGTTCTATCCCGTGTGCAGCCCTAAGCTGCTCACCAGAGGTCCGACGATCCGCCGAGCCTCGGATTTTGCGGGGTATCCGCTCATCCATTTTGATTGGTTCGCCAACGATCCCACGGGTCCCAATTGGACGAGGTGGTTCGAGATGGCGTCGGTGAGCGATCCACGAGCACGCCAAGGGTGCCAGATTGCGCTGAGCTTCCGCGAAGAGCTGCACGCCATCGAGGCGGTCCTCGCCGGCCAAGGCATCGCACTATGCAGCGATGTTGTCGTCGCAGACGACCTTGCGTCCGGCGCCCTTGTCAAAGCCCTCGATCTCGCTCTTCCCGGCTATGGATACTATCCGGTCTATGCCCCCAATCAGCCGCGCCGGGCAATCATTGAAGTTTTCGTACAGTGGATCTCCACCGTCGCCCGACGCGAAATGGTCGCCCGCGCCGGCCTCTCGAATATCTCTAACGATAAGCAATGATTAGCGTCCGCCGCGTGCAGCAGAGATTGTCGCACCCACCGCCGGGCCAAACCGGAAGTGACAGACGCACGCCCGAAATGACGTTGATGAACCCATAGGCGACATGAGCGTGTCAGATCGCCTTTACAACGATGGCTCGCTAGTGAGGTCACCTCAACGTTACCCGTCTTTAAGCGAAGCCGCGACGCGTTCAACGGCGAGCGAGTCGCTATCGAGCTTGGTGACCAAGACTTGAAGATTGTGATCAATTGCCGAGATGGCTCTGGCGATGTGGTCCAGCGCCTCGATAATATCGTCTAAGGCGTTATCGTGTCCTTGCGTCGGAACGAAGGGGCGTATGACGCCGACTGGCCCGCCGATGCGGTTCTTACGAGACATCGCTTTGGCTCCGCTAGCTCTCAAAATTTCTTCGACATGCCGAGGAAGTAGCCGCGGCGCGGGCCGTCTTGCGGCGCGAACACGCCGATGCCGGTCCCGCTTCGAATTTGATAGACATCATCGAAGAGGTTGACGATGTCGAAGCGCACCGTCATCGGCTTCGGATCGTCTGAGAGAAGAAATTCACGCGCGATTCCGACATTGAACTGTGTATAAGGCGGCACCGAGGAGATGTTGGCATCGCCGCTGCGCAAACCGCTGCCATAGATCATGTCGCCGGTGAGCCTGGTTCCGCACCAAGACGGTGCCGTCCATGGACCGCCCGGTGCGCCGCCGAATGTCTCGTTCGCATAAGCGGGCCGGCCGCAGAATTGATAAACGGCGCCCGCCGAGGCGGTGACGAACTGATTGTGATCGGTGTAGATCCAGTGCGTCTGGATGTACTGGAACTGGGTCAAGCCGCCGAGATCGGCAAGCGGCGTGGTGTTGTCGAACAGATATTGGTTTGAGACGACGTCGGTCGCTCGCTGCTGGGCCACAGCCAGGTTGGCATAGGCCTGAAAATTGCCGCTGTGAAATTTCCCAGTGAACTCGATGCCTTCATTGATGCCCTGGGCGTAGTTAAAAGCGCTCAGCACGTAAGCTTGGCCGAAGATGCCGTTGTCGATGAGATCGGTCGCGATCTTGTAATAGACGTCGACACCGAGATCGAGATCCGTGCAATCTTTCGCCGCGGGCTTGCTGCACCCGAACGGAATGTTTTGATCGAGACCGGCATCGAAATAATGCGAGCGCTCCGGCAGCACCGGACTATTCCCCTGGCCGGCGGGAGGCGCCGCGGTGGTGTTGTTGAACAAGCCGATATTGACGGGCGCAGCCTCCACCAGCACCGGCGGGGTAAAATAGCGCGCGTAGCCGAAATGGAACTTCGTGAAATCGAACGGCAAGTAGGTGAAACTGATGCGCGGACTTAGCTGGTTAGCGCTGACGAATTGCCACATCTGGTCGAAGCGCAGACCGCCGTTGATAATGAACTTGTCAGTGACTTTCCATTCGTCCTGCGCATACATGCCGGCGAGAAAACCGGTCGTCGAGACATTGTCGGTAATCGTGAAAGGCGCGTCGACCGGCAAGCCGCCTACGGCCGGCTCGACCAGCGATGTATTGCCGACGAAGGCCTGTTCGCCGCTGAAGAAAAAACCGGTGCGGATAGTGTTCGCCGGATTGATCTGATACGAGCCGTCGGCCTGGATGCCGTTGGTGTAGGATTGGCGCACGACGTCCGGGGCGACGCCGTTGATCAGCAAATCGCCAAGCGGATCCGGCGAATAGTGCAAACGGTCATAGCGTGTGAAATAAGAAATCTGCCCGTTAAAGCCGTTGATCGATCGTTGCAGCGCCAGCACGCCGTATTGCGTATCCTCGAACTGGTTCTCGTTGAGCAGCGCCGAATTGAAGGTGGTGACGCCAAACGCGCTCACGACTGGAGGATTTCCGAGCAACCCGACGGGCTGGCCCGGGGTGTTGGGAATCTGAAACGTGCTGGTCGAGGTTCCCGCGATCAGGCTGAGCCGCGTATAGGGGTCGACGAACGTCGACATATAAGCGAAGTCTTTCCCTTGTTGCGAGAAGTCATGGATCGGGCTGTAGGAGGCCGTCGAGTTCTCGATGCCCTCTTTGGTTTGCAGGTAACGGCCGGTGAAAAAGTACTGGACGCCGGGAAAGCAATCCGCACTGGGCAACGCGCGGGTTCCCGGGGCTGGCGCTACTGTCGCCGGGCACGTGCTCCCGAACGTGCCGCCGTATTGGATCGTCGGCGTGAACGTTCCTTGACTGCCGCCGTAAATGCTGACGAGACCGCTGTTGTTGAAGATGTCGGCGCGGGTCGTGATATCGACCAGCCCTACTGTTCGGAGCCCGTATTCGGCGGGGAGCGCTCCCACAACCAAGGCAATGCTGCCGATCCAGCTGGCGTCGAGAATGCTGCCGAAGCCGGTCAGTCCATCGGGCAGCATCACGCCATTGATGCGAAACTGAACGTTGGCGTGGTCATTGCGAACGTGAAGTAGGCCGCTCGCGGCGGAATCCTGCGTGACCCCCGGAGCCTGCAACAGGATTCGCTCTACCGGGGTGTTGGTGCCGCCGGGAAGAGCGTCGATGGTGGCATCGCTGATGACGGCTGAGCTCGTGCCGATGGTCGTATAGAGATTGCTGCGCGTCTGGTCGAAGGCATCGGCTTTGGAATTAAGCTGAGCGGCGGGCGTGACTGGTGCCGCCGGTGCGGGTGCGGCAACGCGCACGCGCCGCGGCTTAGGCTTTGGTTTTGCGCCCGAGACGACGACCTCGGGAAGCTTGATAGGCGCGGTTTGCGCGCTTGCTGCGCCGCCGAGCGCCATGAGCGCGAGCAACGCCGAGCCGCCCAGGAAATACCCGCGACCGGCGCGGTATGCATGAATAGACATAACGCTTCGTTCCTGATTCTGGAAGGAATGGCCAATCGACCGGCCCGTCGGGCGGTCGTGCTGACGCGACACATCGAGATGTGTAGGAGACGGTCGCGTTCAATCCTGCGAACATCGCCCGCGCGAAAAACCCGCGCAGCAATCCCGAAGATCAGCAACAACCTGAGGTCAGGCGAGCGGTGGAGCGCGTGGTTGAAATGGAGCTCGCCGCGGCACGATGAAACCGACCGCGACGCGATCGAAGTGCTCGATTGGTCGAGACACAAACGGCACCGGCAGTTGCGGCGCCGGCGGCACGAAAGAGTTCGCAGCGAGATAGATCGTGGCACAGATCGCGCAATAGTCGTCGTCCGCGTCATTGCCGGGGTGCGGCGTGCCAAGCTGCGACGCCTGGGTTCCCGAGCCGCTTACAGCCAGAGCGGGGTAGGTGCGGTGAACGCCGTCGAGATGGACATGGCCGAATGACACGACGAGTTGCAGCGCCAGCGCGGCCAGCGCCAGCCAACTTCCAAACCGCCTGTTGTGAACCCAACGCATGGGCGAATGTAGCCCTTTGCCGCGCAGCCGAGCCCGCGCCCGCAGTTTACGACGGCCGTGCCGTTATGCAACGGAATAGGAACCGGAACGTGCGCCGCATGGAACGACGGCCCATGTTGTGGCAACGCGGCAACACCCTTCGAGGGCAACCGGACTATCCACCGCACCATTTTGGTAGTGATCGGGGGATAAGCGGACATCGCGCAGACATCTTCGACGGGTCGAAAATCTCAGCAGACATTTAGGGGAGCCCCTTGCAAAGGGACCATGGACCCAACAGGTTTCAAAATTTGGCGACGACCGGACTACCGTCAAATTTGTACGCGATACCCGCGCGAAGATCGCTGATCGGGAGATTGCTGCCAGCTTCGGTCGCGTTCGTTGCGACGTTCACAAAACCCGCAGTGCGAAGATCAGTGTAGCGGTATTCAATACGTCCGAACACGTTGTCGGTGAAAGCATATTCAACCCCGGCGCCGGCAGTCCAGCCGGTCGAATTGCCACCGTTGGTAACGAACGGAGCAGCTCCGGTAAGGGCGTAAGACGTTGAAGGGTTGCCCCACGCCCACCCCCCGGTGCCAAACACGAGACAGCGATCAAACGCGACGCCTAGCCGACCGCGGATTGAGCTGTAGTCATTCACGGTCGTTGAAATCGCGAAAGGCCCGTTGGGAAAGGCGCCCGCCGCGCCAAGCGGCGCCAGCGTTTGACTGTTGCCGATCAGATTGGACCATTGCCAATCGCCTTCGACACCGACCACGAATTTGTGGAACTGATAATTGCCACCGATGAAGAGCCCAGCAAGCGGGCCGTTCACCCCATAGCTGTATGGCGTCAAGGGAATGGCTGCCGCACTGGTCAGGGTCTCCTTCGGCGTTGCCCAGCCATAGCCACCGTCGCTGCCGAGATAAAAGCCGGTCCAATCGTAAGCATAGGAAGCGGGAGGCGACTTGTAGACCAGCGCCGGCGAGGGCGGTCTAGTGTAGGTAGCCGGTGCGGCGACGGCAGCCGGTGCGCCTGAATTGAACTTGTAGTTCACACCGAATTCGATCGCGCTCACATTGGTCGTCGAACTCGTGGTGAGTTGCGAGAACGGAAGCGAAATGGTCGACGATCCAAAGCTTGTATAGCGATACTCGGCAAAGGCGTTCCAATTCTGCGCGAAGGCGTAGGCAATGCCGCCGCCCGCCGTCCACCCACCGAGGCCCTTGTTGACGGCCTCGTCGGTGCCGGCTGTCGCGTTGTTCAGCACGCCCGTCAACTGCGTCCGGACGAATTGATCGTTGGACCAAGCCCAGCCGCCCTTTGCGTAATACAAGATATTATCGGCGGCGTAACCGATCCGTGCGCGAACGGTTTCGCTATCAAAGACCGTTGTCTGGTTCGCGCTGGTGCCGGAGGCGTCAGAGATTGTCGTCGTCTTGGTGCCCCCGGAGGACATGTCAGCCGTTAATCCGATCACCATCCGAGACGGCATCATGTAATCGAAGCCTAACTGAATGCCGCCACCCCATTGTGACGTATTGCCGTTGGCGGCAGGGAACGCTGCGCCGGTCGCGGTATTGACGGTGTTGCCGTTGCTTCTGAACGAACCGCCGCCGACGTGGGCACCGACATAAAATCCGGTCCAGTCATAATTCGGAGCAGGAGCTTGGTAGGCGGGGATTGCGCGCTTGAGCTCGGTTGCCATGGCCGGAACGTTGATCGTATCGATAGGTCCAGCGAGCGTGAGCCGAAATGCCAACGGCTCCATCGGATGCACCGAATAGTCCATGACCCCATTCTGGCAGACAGCGACTGGCGCCGTGGGAGCGCCGTGCGCGGGAAAGCACAAGGCAAACAGGCTGTCGGACGTGAGCAACGCCCCGTAGGCGTAGCTGGCGTTGTAGCTGCTTGAATTCAGCAGATTGAGGGCGTCAAGCTGGATGCGCCAACCGTTGGCGAACTGATAGCCAACCCGACCATTGATGACGTTGAGCGGCGGTGCCTGGAAAACGCCGTCCTCCGTAAGAGGCCGCGAACTGATATAGCGCCAACGCAGTGCACTGAACCACCCGGTTTTCTCACCGAGCGTAATTCCGGCTGATGCCACCATCCACGGCGCATTGTAGATGTAGTTTCCAGGCGCGTTGCCGATCTGGGCCTGCGGGTATCCAGCAAGGGATTGGTAGATCTGCTCTTGTGCCGTATCGAAGCCGAGGAACCGGGCGCGCGACAGCGCCAGATCGGCATCGACGCGCACCCAAGATGCCGGCTGATAATTGTTAGTGATCTCGATGCCGGTCCGCTGGCTGGGCGGGCCGGGCACGGTAGTGCCGGTGTCGCCGTCAAAGAAAAGTTCCGAATTTTGATGCAGGTAGAACAGGCTCACCGAGCTATCGAGGCCCGGCACGATCTTGGTGCGCGCTCCGATCTCGGCGCCTACCGTGCGCACCAGGAAAGGTGAGGCTCCTTGCGGCGTCGTCGGATCGCCGGGCACCTCGGTGACCGTCACGGCGCGTGCATCGTTGCTATGATAGCCCGTGCCGGCACCGAGAAATAACTCGGTTTTGTAGAACGGACCAAACACGCTAGTGAATTTGGGGCTGGCGATCGAGGCATTAGGATTGCCGGAGTTCGCCGGCTGCAACATCGAATTCACCGACGCCGCGAAATAATCGCCGCGCAAGCCGAGAGTAGTCCGCCACCAGTCGGTCCAGTGCGTCGTGTTCTGGGTATAGATGCCAACATTGCCCTCGTTGATGTGATCAAAAAGAGTGTTGGACAGGAACTGACGCCCCACCGTGTTGTTCAAGCCCACATTGATGTCGTCGTAACGGGCTTGCACGCCGAACACTGTCTGGCTCGGCAAGTTGAAAAGAGTGCCATTGAAGGTACGTGACGCGCCGCCCCCACCATAAAAACGATCGTCGTGCTGATGGAATTGATCACCATTGACCGGATCGGTAGTGTCCCAACTGAAGTTGCTGAACAGGTTCAGGGTGTATTTGACAACGTAGGCATTGGCTTTCCACGATCCATAATCATCGGATTGGGCCAACCTGGCTGAGAGCATAAAGCGACTGGTGTCACCGCCGTCTGTGGGATCGATTTCGCCAAAAAGGCCGATCCGTCGCGTCGTGATGGCGCGCAGCGCCGCCTGGTCGCTGGAGTTCCAGCTATTCGCGTAGGCCATCGCGGTGGCAGAAAAGCCATCCGTTGCGGTGCCCTGGGTGTAACGCAGAAGCCCGCTGAACTTGCGCACGTCCTCGGCAGTGGCCCAGGGGCCGTTATAGGTATTGAATTCGCCGGCATAGAGCAGCGAGCCGTCACCGAGCTTGACCGAGCCGAGACTGAGAAGTCTCTCATACCCAAAGTTGCCCGTGGTAACCGACTGGATGTTGCGATCGACGCTATCCCGTAGCGAGATATTCAGCGCGCCGGCGCTGTCGAAGTCTCCCACGTCCGCCCAATACGGTCCCTTGCGGACTTCCAATCCGCTGATCGTTTCAGGAATAAGAAAGTTCAGGTCGGTGTAGCCTTGACCGTGCGCGTTGGTCGGCAAGTTGATCGGCACGTCGTCCCAAAAGGTCGCCAAGTCGGTGCCGTGATCGAGATCGTAGCCGCGTAGGTAATACTGATTGGCTTTGCCGTCACCAGAATGCTGGACGATGGCGAGACCGGGCGCCGCTTCCAGGATCTCAGCGGGTTGCACCACTGGGCGAGAGTTGAGGGCTTCGCCGGAAATGATCATCTGGCTCGCCATCTGCGGTACGACAGGGGTCCCTCCGGCCACATTGGGAGCGCCGGTCTCATAGGGCGACGGAGGCGTAGGCGTCGCGGCTGGCACGGCTTCGCGCGACGGCGCGGCGCCATTCTGTTTCGGCGGCTGACGTTGGGCTGAAACCGTAATGGTCGGGAGCGTCGTGGCATCTGATGGTGCCGGCGGCGCGGCTGGTTCGGGCGTGGTCGCAGCCGGAGCTTCGCCGGTGGGGGCTTCGGGCGTCGGTGCGGGTAGCGTTGGTGCTGGTGGCGACGTCTGCGCCGAAGCGCGCACGCTAAGCGCCGCCAGGACACACAATGCCAAAGCACACTGACGCGACGCCACCCGGGCCCCCCAGAAAGACGCACAGCAATTCGTCCGCGGACGCGCTATGATCCGCGCCCAGCCGGGACGGCAGCGTCCGCCATCCCGTTTTTTTCAATTCTATTGGCGCGTATGATGATGTCAATAAATCATCATACCCAATTCAATGCGAGAGACAGCGATGCAGCGCGTTACCATCACGATCGACGACGACCTCGCGGTCGACCTTGAACGCTTTATGGCGGTGCGAGGCTACGCCAATCGTTCCAAAGCCATACGCGATCTGGCCCGGTCCGCCTTGCAGCACGGCGCGGCGCAAGTCGCGGGCTCGCAACAGTGTCTTGCCGCCCTCATCTATATTTACGACCACCAGCAGCGCGAATTGCCGAAACTGCTTACGCGCGACTTCCACAATCATCATGCCCTTGCGCAAGCAACGCTGCACGTTCATTTGGATCAGGAAAGCTGTATGGAGGTGACGGTGCTCAAAGGACGCGGGGCCGACGTGCAGGAACTCGCCGACCACGTCATTGCCGAACGCGGCGTGCGCCACGGGCAAGTGGTCTATTTGCCGGCCCACGGTGCGCATACACACCGCGCCGGCAGGACACTCAAGGGAAGTCACAGGCACCGACGGCGAGCGTAACGCGCGCATATGAGAGCTTGGCGTCTTAATCGTTCGGCTGCACACAGCCGGCAGCAGTGAAGAGGCTTCACGTCAGCTGTTTGCCCAGCGCTTCAGATATTGCAGTGCAAGCGATTGTCAGCTTTCAAGGGTAACTGCGGAAGTGCCTGGCACGCACTCGAAACGTCAAAGATGACCCGCAGGAAACCTAAACCACCTTGACAGGAATAACGCGCGCTCCTTCAATGCACTCAGTTCAGGTGCGCTGATCAAGTGAGCAGCCAAGAGGGAATTCCGGTGCCTCGTTTGCGGTTTCGGTCGCGAGGCGAAGCCGGAGCTGCCCCCGCAACTGTCAGCGGCGAGCCTTTCTCCGAGTGCCACTGGGCTTTGCTCATTCAAAGTCCGGGAAGGCGGTGAAGGGCATAGACCCGCGAGCCAGGAGACCTGCCTGGACTAAGTCATCCTTCCATCGCGCGGGGCGCGCGTATGGGGCGGGCTTCCGCCGTGGTGACAGATGGAATTGTCACGCGGAGGGAGAGGCCGCCATGCTCACTTACCTAAAAATAGCCATCGATGACGCATCGGACAATTCACGCACAAAGGTCGGTGCAATCTATGCTCTTTTGCTGGCGGTCAACGGCTTCGCTTGGACGTGGGCAATAGTTGCGCTTTCCGATCGACCGATGCTACTTGGCACGGCGTTGCTTGCCTATGTGCTTGGGTTGCGACATGCCGTCGATGCCGATCACATCGCGACCATCGACAATGTCGTTCGCAAATTGATGCAAGAGGGCAAACGGCCATTTGCCGTTGGCCTTTTCTTCTCACTCGGACATTCGCTTTCCATCGCATTCGCTGTCGCGGTTATCGCTGCGACGGCGTTCGCGCTAGAGGGTCGATTTCAGGAATTGAAATCGATCGGCAGTATTATCGGCACGGGAGCATCGGCGTTTTTCTTGCTAACTATCGCCGCCATCAATCTCGTCGTATTGCGCGGCGTCTGGCAGAGTTTTCAGCGGGCGCGGCGCGGGGAACCCGTCGACGAGCAGGAACTCGATCTGCTGCTGTCCGGTCGCGGTTTTCTTGCCCGGATTTTCCGACCCATGTTCCGCATGGTGTCGCGAAGCTGGCAGATGTTCCCAATAGGATGTTTATTCGGTCTTGGCTTCGATACCGCGACTGAAATCAGTCTTTTCACTGTTGCCGCAAGTCAAGCGTCGGGCGGGATGACCTTCGCCACCGTTATGATTTTCCCCACTTTGTTCACTGCTGGAATGACACTCGTAGACACCACCGACAGCGTGCTTATGGTCGGCGCTTATGGCTGGGCGTTTCTCAATCCGATCCGAAAGATTTGGTACAATCTCACCATCACTGCCATTTCCGTCGTTGTCGCTTTGCTGATTGGCGGGGTCGAGGCCCTCAGCCTCGTCGCTGGCAATCTCGGCCTCGAAGGCGGTTTCTGGGACGCAATCGGCGCTCTCAGCGGCGGGCTTGCCAATTTTGGCTATCTTGTCGTCGGCATTTTTCTCGTGAGCTGGGCAATTTCCTATTTGCTCTACCGCTGGCAACGCCTTGACCGACCGCTCGTCGAGCGGCGCTAGGATGGATCGAGTGTCGGGCCGTGCAAAATGTTGTACTCGGTGGCGTCATCGCCGCACGACGCGGATCAGTTCGTGGCAGTGATCGACACGCACATACGCCTCGGTGGGTGCCGCCAGGCTTTTCGCCTTTAGGGTTGAACACGCGGGCTACAAAACACGCTACAAAACGCCGGCCATCCTCAGAGATTCGCCAATGATTTCAATGTGAAATGGCGGGATCGGCCGTTTCCTCTCGGCCGCACCATGTTTGCTACGGGGGCAACCCGGAAGTGATTGCCTTGCGCGAGTTCTCCTCAGTTTGAGGGCTCTACGCCGTGCTCTCTCTCCCGAATTTCCGGCTGCCGCGATCGTGGACTTTATCCCTTAGCGCGGAGCTCGGGCGCATCATCGGCCCCAATCGGGAGAGAGAGCACGGCGTAGAGCCCCCCGCCGCTGCGCGCAACAGCCCGGCGATCAACCGGCGACCCCGTACCTCGCTGCGCCGGCGACCGCCGACATCATCATCGGCTGTCCTAAAGCGCTGATCGTTCAATGCCGCCTGTTGGCGATGACCCCGTACCTCGCCGGCGCCGCGCGGCCGCAGCAGCAACATCATCATCAGCAGCGTTCGCCACGAGCGCCCGAGCTCCATCGTCGCCCCGATGGCGACGTCGGCCAGCAGCCGCAGCGCCGCCCAGGCGGCGCCAGCGGGTCGCGCTGACCGACGCAGCGATCGCCGCGGCCCCGAACCGAATTGAGCGAAAATGGAATCGGCGACGGCGGCCAGGTGGCGGCCCCAGCGGGTCGCGCTGTCGACCTCGTGCGCGCGAGTCAATGGATAAAGAGGAGGAACGCGCCCCCCCTAAAGC
>Ga0208188_1000938_pt1 | contig 14116 bp, 9 predicted proteins | sample June2015DPH_8_50_FD_184698 | JGI IMG/M metagenome (GOLD analysis project Ga0208188, IMG submission 184698) | Peatland microbial communities from SPRUCE experiment site at the Marcell Experimental Forest, Minnesota, USA - June2015DPH_8_40... | ecosystem: Environmental > Terrestrial > Soil >...
CGGACATGGCGGCCACGGTCACGGTCATGGCGGACACGGCCACGGACATGGTGGCCACGGTCATGGCCATTTCTGGCACGGCCATTGGTGGGGCTATGGTGAAGGCCCGTGCTGGCGCTGGACCCCGGCAGGTTATGTCTGGATTTGCGATTAGGCGGACCTCTGAGTATCTAACGACTTCGGGTTCTGCGGCGCGCCACGAAGTGGTGCGCCGCAGCGCGTTTTTGTTTTAGGAAATGAGCACGGCAGCGCCTTCGAAGCGGCCGGCCCACAAATCAGCAAGTGCAGCGTTCGCGGCGGTGAGCGGATAGCGCGTGACCTGCATTAGCCTCTCAATTATCTTCGCAAGGTAAGCCAGATCGGCTCATTGCGCCGCCGCAATTCTTGCAGGCTCGAAGCGAGAAACAGGCATGGTCGATTCTCATGGCCGTTTCGTCTGGTACGAGTTGATGACGACGGATATGGAGGCCGCCAAGGCCTTCTACACCAAGGTCGTGGGTTGGGGCACCCAGGACGTGTCGATGCCGGGCATGCCCTATACGCTGTTTACCGTTGCCGGCTCCTCGGTGAGCGGGCTGATGCGCCTGCCGGAAGACGCGAAGAAACTGGGCGAGAAGCCGAGCTGGATCGGCTATGTCGGGGTCGCCGACGTGGACGCTACCGCCGACCGGATTAAGCGCCTTGGCGGAGCCGTGCACGTCCCACCGCGGAACATCCTCAACATCAGCCGCTTTTCGGTCGTCGCCGACCCACAAATGGCGACGCTTGCGCTGTTGCAGTGGCTGCTGCCCCGCCGCGAGCAGCCCGCCGAACTGAGTGCACCGGGCCATATTCGCTGGCACGAACTATTTGCCGCCGACTGGGAGAAAGCGTTCACTTTCTATGGCGAGCTGTTTGGCTGGCAAAAAGCAAACCCCGATAGCGACGCGATGGGCGCGTATCAGCTGTTTTCCGCCGGCGGGCAGACGCTTGGCGGCATGTTCACCAAGCCTCCGTCGGTGCCGGTCTCCTTCTGGCTTTATTACTTCAACGTCGGCGAAATCGACGCGGCGGCGAAACGCGTGAAGGCTGCTGGTGGTCAGGTCCTCGAGGGCCCGCTTGAAGTGTCAGGCGACGACTGGATTGTCCAATGCAGCGACCCTCAGGGTGCCATGTTCGCACTGGTGGGAACGCGCAAGCACAAGCCTATCGGATATTTCGAACGCGCCCGATCAGGTGATCCGTCCGATCCAAGGAACCGGCGATGGTCTTGGTAGGGCCGGCCACTGGAGATTAACGGCTATGTCGTGCCGCGGCCGATTGCAAATTGTCCGACCGGGCCCTCAACGTGGAATTCGATCCCCGTCATCTTCGCGAACAGATCGATGTTAGTGAGCCCGATCGCGCATCCGCCCAAGCCCATATCCGTCGCCATGATGTAGAGCGTCTGCGTCAACACGCCGACGTCCTTCAGAATGAGCGCATAGGCGACCGAGCTGTACTTCCATGAAACCCGGCCAAAGCGCGCGGCGATCGTGATCAGGACCTGAGGCACGGCGGGCGCACCCATGGCATATTTTGCTCCCGCCAACAGCGCTTCCAGCTCGTGCGCGCCGACGCCGATCGGCACCAGCGCATGGCCGCCGGCGTCGTAATGATAGAATCCGCGGGCAAGCCCGTCGCATTGATGGACCGCCAGATAGAGCTCGAGTTCGTAGGCGGCGCCGCCCGCCGGATATGGCCGGGCGGCGTACTCGACCACCGGACCGCCGTCGTCAACCCTGCTTTTCGATCTCGACACAACGCGCGCGGTGCCGTCGAGAAACCGCGAAAGCTCACCAAGCGTGATCGGTCGCTGGTCATCGAAACTGCGCATCGAATGCCGCTCACGCAGCAGCTTTGCGCCCGGCGAGATGGCTTGCGCATCCGCCGCCGAGAACTTGCGCAAATCAATCTTCTTGCCGGGCCAGCGCGGCCGCACCGCCGGCAGCGGAGCAATCACGCCGGCATATGGATAAAATCCGCCCAGTGGGTTGGCCTGTCGGCCTGCCGTGCTGCGGGTGTGGAACAGAAGATCGTGAAAGTCCCAGAGAACGAGGTTGTCGTCGCCTTCGGCCCGTCGCAGGCCACCGTCGCGAGCGACGTCGATCTTGAAAAGGATTTGGCAATCGACCAGCAGGGCAAGAAGCTCCAGCCCAGGAAAATCGTCTTGCCGACGCAGCTGTTTGATTTGCTGCGGTGTCGACAGCTTGGCGATGGCGGCGGCAATCTTCGGATCGCAAAGCTTGAACAACGCGGTGGCGCGCGGCGATTCCAGAACTATTGCGTTGCCGCGCCGCCGCAGGTAGGCGAAACGCGACAGGACGAGAGCGTCGGAATTGCCGAGCTGTGGCGTTCGCGGCCAATAGTCGGGAGCCTGCGGTTCGATGACGAGGAGGTCATCGTCCTTTGCCGAGCGCCGCAGGCAGTACTCCAACAGGCCACGTCTGGCCAATCGCCGCACTAACAGATCGATTTCCTTGTCGAAGTCTCGGCTGCCGGAGGCAAACGCGGCAAGTGGCAGACCCGTGCGCAGCTCCTGCGCGCGATCCGCCGCACCCGCGCTGAACTTTCCCAGGCCGATCGCATAGCCCTCGAAACAGGCGGCGATTTCGCCGTCCGCGCGCGCTTGCAGCGTGACGTGACCGCTGAGCCGAGCGAAAATGACCGGCGGTACAGCTCGCCGCGCTGATTTTGTTCCGGGAGCGAGCAAGCTGGGGATGACCCTCAAGTATGGGGATGAATCGGATTGAGCTCGTCTTCCGACAGCGGCTGGTCGCGCCAGCCGAGCTTGACCGGAACATCGTACAGCCGGCCCGGCGCGAAGCGGCGATAGAAATGCCGCAGCCCCGGAACGATCACTCTGACCACCGGGACCTGGATATCGGGGCGCGTCTGATCGAGCACCAGGAAATCGAGGCCCGCTCGCTTGGCGAGCCGCACGCAACTCATCACCTGCTCGCGCGTGTCGTGATGATCGAACGTCGAGCCGGACCCCGGCCGGATCGCCGCACTGTTGCTGGGCGTCAAATAGGGATGGTCCTGCAAACGCAACGGCGTGATGCCGTCGAGGCTCGATTTTTCCCCGGTCCCACCGCCTAGGAAACCGATGGACATGAATTGGTTCAGCTCCGTCAGCGCCCGCAATGCCGCGATTCGCGGATCGAAGTGCGCGCCGGAACCGAACTCGATATTTTCCTGCCCGTTTTGCATCCAGTGAGTTATCGCGACATAGGTCGGAATCCCCAGATCGCTGGTGACGTCAAGCACCCAAAGCCGGCGTCCGGTTTCGGCAAACTGGGTTTGCACATCGCGGATGTAGGAATCGTCGAACTGGCTGAGGTCGACTTCGGGCCGCTGCACCCGATTGTACCACCAGATTGCGTAGGCATCCCGTTCGACCAGTTCCAGGAATCCCTGAACGACGGCTTCCTCGAGCGTGTTACCGGCAGCACAGCCGTTGGAATCCGCCAGAAACGCGGCGGGGCCCCGGTAGAAAAAATACAACAGCGTGGTCGGCAAGTATTTGAAGCGTTTGTCGCGCAGCGACCAGACCGGCGACCATTCGATCTCGGCCGATCGGTCGAGTGGGATCGGTCGCTGCGGTTCGTCGGGATCTGCGGTTGGCGCCTGGCCTTGCCGGTATTGGGCATCGCTGAACAATAGGACCTTGTTCGGATGAATGATCTCGCGCGACGGAAAATCGGTAAACCGCCGTGTCACTCGGATCTCGTCGCCCTGAAAGATCCCGGTGTAACGTTCGATCGCCTCCATGAGCGCGCTGGCTTCACCCTGCTCGGCGGTGCTGCCCTTGCCGAAGCTGGCGCCCCCCAGTCCCGCCCTGAGGTCGTTGACCGTCTGAGCCGGCGGCGCAAAATTGTGCGTGGCATGGTAGTTGGTGTTCAAGGGCACATCGGCTTCCATCCGCTCAAGGCGCGATACCACACCAGTGAGCGGGCTTACATACTTGCGGAACCGTGCCACCGTGGCTCGCGACGAAACGGTGCGGTATCCGCCGCTGGTCATGATGAGCTTGCCGCCGGCGGCGGGCTCGACCGGCACCGGCGCGCGGCGCGGGTCGCGCAACTCCTTGCGGCCGCAGGCCGGACATTGCGGGCGGGCCGCCACGTAATGCTTCACGATGGTCGAGCCCAACAGGTCGAGGCTGATGATGTGATCGCGTAATTCAGTACGAAAGTCGGTGGCGATCGCTTTCGCGATCTCGACGGATGCGAGCTGGATGGAGCTTTGTCCTAACGTGTTGCGGGCGAGCGGCGAGACCGCGACGCAACGGCCGCCGCCGCGGCCAAGCAGCGCCTTGACCTCCCGGTTCCGTTTCATGCGCTCGGCAAGACACATCCAACATGCGCCCTTGCCGGGATTGAACATCGGCCCCACCAACGGAAAAATGCCGGACGGTTGGGCGAGCACCCAGGGCGAGTGGTCGGACAAATGCTGCCGGTTCAATTCGGCCAACCGCTCCTCAAGATAATCGCTGACCAACGTGACCGTCAGGTCGGGGGAGCGCTTGACGACGCGAACGCCCAGTCCAGCCAGCGCGTCTCCGAGTTCACTTGCCCCCTGCACATCGATCGCTTGAATGCGGACACGACATTTCTGAAGATTTTTCTCTACGGTCTCCGGCAACAGGCCGAGGCTCGCCCAATAGGCGGCCGCCGTGCTGGCGGAGGAACGCGACGTGCGGACGACATAGCGGCGGTCGACCAGCCGCTTCAGGGCTTCGTGGATTTTGTCGGGCGGAAAATCGCGCTCGAACTCGCGAACGAGATCGCGAAAACTCCTTCCGCCTTCTGCAATTGCGGATGCCAGCGCACAATAGAGATCGCCGTGAAGAAAGAACTTTCGGTGCTCGGAATAAAGGCACACGACATCGGGCGGCAGCACATAGACGGTGAAATTCGGCGCGAACTGCGGAACGTCTTTGCTGGTAGGCTGCGGAAAGCTGGTCGCGCGATCGCCTGTCATGAGGTCAATATACACACCTTGCCACAACTCCGGACCGCCAGTGCAAGGCGTATTCTCCGGTTGCGGAACTTCGCCGTCCAGCTCGCAGGCTGGCGTTTTTGGATTTAGCGTTTCTCGATATAGCTGGCTACCCGTCCGGCCGCATGCACAGACCTGCCGCGCATCCAGGTGGGTAGCAATACAAAAAAAACGCCATTGGCCGGGTTGAACTGGTCAACCCGGCCATGACCATCTGCGCCTGTCAAGTAATAGGAAAGCGCTCAAGCCTAGCAGAGGCCGCAACCGCCCCAAGACAAGCAGCAACCGCAGCCGCAGCCGCCCCAGCAGCCGCAGCCACCTAGGCCGCAGCCGCGTCCGCCGCAGCCATGTCCGCCGCAGCCACGTCCGCCGCAGCCACGTCCGCCGCCGCGGCCGCCGCATCCTCCACCTCGGCCGCCGCATCCGCCACCTCGGCCGCCGCCTCTGGCAAGTTGTACATCCGCACCGAGCTCGGATGCGGCATCTTCCTTGTCGAAGACAAAGAACGTGCCCAAGCTGACGTCAGAGATTTCCTCTTCGCCGAGGATAATTTCGTGGCTCAGCGGGATGTGTTGCGATGTCAGATTCGCTGTGGGGGGAGCGGTCGCCGCGGATGCGCCGCCGGCCATCGCCAAAGACATGCCGGCGATTCCCACCGTTGGTACGGCTTTACTCAGACGTTTTCGCTTCGGGGCGTCCTTCGCATGCGACATAACGAGTCCTCCTGCCTTTGCGCGTTTCTTCCGAGAAAATCTAGGTTTAGAGCAATAACAGCTAACACGTACCATTATTCGTTCGCTTTGTCTATGCACAAGCCGGTTACTCGAGCGTTGGATAGCCCCGTCCTGAGCTTGGTTTTGCCGGCGACGGCCTGCATCCCCGAACGGCGATCGCAATTCACGGAATAAGCACGGCGGCGCCTTCGAAGCGGCCGGCCCGCAGGTCGGCCAGCGCCCGGTTCGCTTCGGTGAGCGGATAGCGCGCGACCTGCATCTTGATGCCCGCCTGCGGCGCGATCGCCAAAAATTCCCGCGCGTCCGCCCGCGTCAAATTGGCGACCGAGACGAGCTGGCGCTCCTCCCACAGGATGCGATAGGGGAAGCTCGGAATATCCGACATGTGGATGCCGCCGCAGACCACGCGGCCGCCTTTCTTGACCGCGCGGAGCGCCGCCGGCACCAGCGCGCCGACCGGGGCGAAGATGATGGCGGCGTCGAGCGGGTCCGGCGGCAAGTCTTCCGAGCCGCCGGCCCAGACCGCGCCCAGCGAGAGGGCGAAGTTTTGCGTCGCGGCGTCGCCGGGCCGCGTGAAGGCATAGATCCGCCGTCCCTGCCAGGCCGCGACCTGGGCCAGGATATGTGCGGCGGCGCCGAAGCCGTAGAGGCCGAGCGCAACCCCCTCCCCGGCCATGCGGTAACTGCGCCAGCCGATCAGGCCGGCGCACATGAGCGGCGCCGCTTCCGCGGCATCGAGCTTCTCATCAAGCGGAAAACAGAAGCGCGCATCGGCGAGCGTGTGGGTCGCATAGCCGCCGTCGCGGGTGTAGCCGGTGAACACTGGAGAATCGCAAAGATTCTCGCGCCCGGAACGGCAATAAAGACAGGTGCCGTCTGTCCCGCCAAGCCAAGGCACACCAACACGCTCGCCGAGCGTGAAGCCGGTCACGCCCGACCCGATCGCCGCGACACGGCCAACGATTTCGTGTCCCGGCACGACCGGTAGCTTCGGGTGCGGCAGGTCGCCGTCAACCACGTGCAGATCGGTGCGGCACACCCCGCAAGCGGCGATCTCGACCAGGATTTCGCCGCCGGCTGGCTGCGGGATCGGCCGCTCGCGCAGAACCAGCGGCGTCTTCGGCCGATCCAAAACCATCGCGCGCATGGCTGACATGGGGCGACCCCTGAATGCCACAGGCTAGCGCATGCGCGTTCAATTAGCGTGCAAAACTTCCAGATCAAGTCGATCGTACGATCTCGGTGCGCGGTTCAGCCGTTAAACTTCTCGATAAGGTCACGGAGCCCGGCCATGAAGCTGTCGTTCTGGAGTAGGCTTGACGCCCGAGAATGTGGCGGCTCCTTCACATAGGCGGACACTTCGCGGAATTGTACACGCTCCTCTACAATAGGGAGGACCCTGACGGACCGGGTCGCGGTGCGCGCGTGCGCGATGCGTTCGGCAAGCCGCAGTTCTGGATAAACCTGGTCGATCGCCGCAATGACGATGGTGTCTTCGGCCGTCAGTTGGATCGCGGCATCCAGGAAGTGAGCGGGCTCATGCACGCCCGGCGGCCGCTTGAAGGCTTGCACCTGAAGGTCCCCCGTGCCCAGGACGGTCCCGGGTTGTGCCGGCTCAAGCCAGTAGTGCTGCAGCACCAGGCTGAGCGCCGCCTGCCAGATCGCATAGAGCTGGTAGGTGCCGGGGCTGACGCCGGCGAGTTTTTGACCGATCAGCGGAGTGAAGGCCTTAGCGAGCTCGCGCTCGAAAAGCGTTCCCTTAAATTGTCCGCCAATCGTCACCGCGGTGACTTTGCCTTTGTCATCGACCGTGACCGCAACGGGCAGCGTCGTAGCAACGACGAAGCCGATCTGGCGTGAAGCCTCGTCGAACGCCTTGTCGATCTGCGGCTGCACCTTCTCCCGGATTGCGCGGTAGACACTGACAACATCGGAAAGTTGCTGGATGACGCCCGGATGGGCGGGCTCGTGCCACCATAACGGAATGTTTTGTGCCATTGGAGTTCCCCTTCTGGTTTTCGCAAAGACGTATGAGCAGCGGAGAATTTCGCGGGCGCTCCCTCACGCCCCGTGGGCTATAGGGTCGACAGATTCTCGTTGACGCTGGCGAGTTGTTCCAACCGGCTCCTGAAAGCGGCGTATGGCACCGGGCCCGATGCCAGGCCGAAGAGGTCGATGGCCGAATAGCCTTCTGCGGCGGGCAACCCGGCCAAGCAACGCAAGTCGTCGGGGCCGGAATAGGGCGTCAGCCGGCAGCCCAGAAGATCGCTGGCTGCCAAGCCCTGTAACGGCGGCCGCCTTGGCTCGTTGCGGCCGCGATGCGCCTCTTCCAACCGGCCGAGAACAGTTTGGCCGCGGGCGATGAGCCGCGCGCTGGCCGCATCGACACTGTCTCTCATCTGGCGGGCAAAGGCCTCCATCGCCACGCGGTTGCCCGGCGCGGCGCCGGCCACGAAATCGTAGATGGTGCACAGGTGCTCGTAGGTATCGAGATTGGTCTCTTTGATGAAATTCTTGACCGCGGCCCGCAGGCGCTCCGTCAGCACTGCGGGATGGAAGCGCCGCAGCATCTGGAACGTGAAGTCCACCTGCATGTTGAAGTAGTGCAGCCCGGAATCGTTGAAATTTCTATCGTAAAAAGCAAAGTTTGCGATCTGGTGGAACATCTCGGCGTGCGGATCGACCAGCCGATAATCGAAGCCGAAGTAATCGCCCAGCAGCTTGCCCTCGGCCGCCAACTGGTCGGCCAGCCCGGTGCCGGCATGGGCCTCGGCACGGCAAAAGTTGAACGGGTTGTCGATGTGGCGCTCGATGAAGCGCAGGTTGGCGAGGATCTCCGCCAGTTCGGTATGCGGCTCGAACATCAGCAGATTGAAAGCGATGTGCACGTCGAAGTCGTTGAGTATGCGCAGCGCGTTGAGCACCTCATCGACCGTGTTCTTGCGATTGAGCTTGCGGAGCGCGTTGTCGCAGCCGTTCTCGACGCCGAGGAACACGCGGAACAACCCAAGTTCGTCCAAGACCGCGACCGACTCGCGGGTGATGCTGTCCGGCCGCGCCTTCACCATAATGGCGATCTGGCCCACCCCGGCTTGCCGCAAGCCGTCGCGGAACTCGGCGAAGCGGCGGGCGGCCTTGTCGGGTTTCGGCAGGAAGAAATTGTCGTCCTGGAAGTTGAAGACGCGTACGCCGTGATTGTGATACAGGTCGGCCACCTCGGCGACGATGCTGGCGGTGCTGCGCACCCTGAACTTCTTGCCGCCGACGCGTTCGTACCAGGCATTGATGCTGCAGAATGCGCAGTTGCGCCAGCAGCCTCGGCTGGTCAGCATGCTGGCGATCGGCTTGCCAAGGTAGGTATCGAAGGTAGTCCGCTTCGGCCACGGCAGATCGTCCAGACGGCCGCGATTGCCGGTTGCGATGTTGATCACCGGCCGCCCTTCGCCGTCGCGGTAGCAAAGGCCAGGGATGCCCGACACATCGTCGAGCCGTTCGGCGAGATCGCCCATCAGGCCTTCGCCTTCGCCGAGACCGATACTGTCGAAGGCAGGGAAATCCGCCAGCACGCGCTCGCAGTTGAATGACGCGAACGGGCCGCCACCGATGATGTGGCCGCGATAACCGGCGTCCCGCAGCGCCGTCGCCAGCGTGCAGAATTCGCGGCCGCGCGAGGTAAATACCATCGAAAGGCCGGTGATGTCCGGCGAGGTCGCCAGCACCGTTCCGACGACGTCGTCGATGTCGCCGGCGTCGTTGAATGCAACGATATCGGCGGTGTGTCCGCGCTTCTCAAGTGAGGAGGCGATGTAGCGAAGACCGAGATTCTCTTCCAGTTCAGGGCCAACCAACGCGATTTTCATGCATGCCTCCCGATGAGGTATGAGGCCTACCGAATGCGCGGACGATATGCTGTATGTTACTACCTCACGTTGAGATGGCGCCTACATTGATTTAGATCAAGATGTGCTCGTATGACAAGGCGTTGACGGCCGACGGACCGTCAAATCCACTGTCCCGCGAGACACTTAAACTGGAACTTTGAACTGCAACTTTGAACTGCAACTTTCCGATCGCAAAGTGAACGGCCGGTTAGCTTGTCAGCGACATTGTGACGAGTTCTTCGTCGCCTCGGCCGCTTCCGCCAAACCAGCAGCGGTTTCGGCCGATCCAAAAGCCATCGCGCGCATGGCAAGCATCGGGCGATCCCTCAATGCCGCAGGCTAGTGCATACGCTTTCCATTGGTCTGCGAAACTTCTACATCAAGCTGATCATGCGCACCGAAGAGCCACGCCCCGTCCGTCTGAAGGAGTACCGCCCGCCCGATTGGCTGATCGACACCGTCAATCTCGACGTATCGCTCGATGCGACTGCGACCATTGTCCGAGCCAAGCTCAAGCTCAAGCCGAACAGCGCCGGGGTCCCGGCGCCGCTCATTCTCGACGGCGAGGAACTCAAGCTGCGTTCGCTCAAGCTCGACGGCAAGCCGCTGGCCGACGGCAGCTTCCTCGCCACGCCCGAACAGCTCACCATTGCGCAGCCGCCGAACCGGCCCTTCGAGCTCGAGATCGAGACCATCGTCAATCCGGCGGCCAACTCGCAGCTCATGGGCCTTTATCGCGCCGGCAGCACCTATTGCACGCAGTGCGAGGCCGAAGGCTTTCGCCGCATCACCTATTTCCTGGACCGGCCGGATGTGATGGCGGTCTACACTACGCGCATCGACGCCGACAAAACCGAGGCACCGGTGCTTCTGGCCAACGGCAATCTGGTCGTGCACGGCGATGTTCCCGGGACCAACCGGCATTTCGCGGTCTGGCACGATCCGTTCAAAAAGCCCTGCTATTTGTTCGCGCTGGTCGGCGGCAATCTCAGCCGCGTCGCCGACAGCTTCACCACCATGTCCGGCCGCCAAGTCGCGCTCGCCATCTATGTCGAGCCAGGCAAGGAGGAGCGCTCGCGCTACGCCATGGACAGCCTCAAGCGCGCCATGCGCTGGGACGAGGCGGTGTTCGGGCGCGAATACGATCTCGATATCTTCATGATCGTCGCCGTCTCCGCCTTCAACATGGGCGCGATGGAGAACAAGGGTCTCAACATCTTCAACGACAAATACGTACTGGCCTCGCCGGCGACCGCAACCGACAACGATTATGCCCATATCGAGGCGATCATCGCCCACGAATATTTCCACAATTGGACCGGCAACCGCATCACCTGCCGCGACTGGTTTCAGCTTAGCTTGAAGGAAGGCCTCACAGTCTTCCGCGACCAGGAGTTTTCCGCCGATCAGCGTTCGCGCGCGGTCGTGCGCATCGGCGACGTACGCGCGCTGCGCGCGCATCAGTTCGTCGAGGATGCCGGGCCGCTGGCGCACCCGGTGCGGGCCGAGCTCTATCACGAGATCAACAACTTCTACACCACCACGGTCTACGACAAGGGCGCCGAAATCGTGCGCATGATCAAGGTCCTGCTCGGCCCCGACCTGTTTCGCCAAGGCATGGACCTTTATTTCAGCCGGCATGACGGCGAGGCGGCCACCGTCGAACAATTCGTGCAATGCTTCGCCGACGTGAGCGGCCGCGACTTCTCGCAGTTCATGCGCTGGTACACGCAGGCGGGAACGCCGGAGATTGCGGTCACGCCGCACTACGACGCGCGCGCAAAGGCTTATCGGCTCGATATCGCGCAGACGATCCCGCCGACACCCGGGCAGCCGCACAAGGACCCGATGGTAATTCCGCTTGCCGTCGGGCTGGTCGGCAGCGATGGCGGCGACCTGCCGCTCATGCTCGACGGCCGCAAGATCGAGCGCGGGGTTATCGAGATGAAAGAGGCGGGCCAGAGCTTCGTCTTCATCGGCGTCGCCGAGCGGCCGATACCGTCCCTCAACCGCGGCTTTTCGGCGCCCATCAAGCTTATTCTGCCGATCGACGCCGATGACCTTCGCTTCCTTGCCGCGCACGATCGCGATCCGTTCAATCGCTGGCAGGCGGTGCAGACGCTGGCGATGTCGCTTCTCACCGCCAACGTTGCGGCGTTGCGCGCGGGTGCGCCGGTGCGCGACGACGAGGGCCTCATGGGCGCGCTGGGCGCCATCCTCGCCGACGCCGAACTCGAGCCCGCCTTCATCGCGCTGACGCTGACGCCGCCGAGCGAGCCCGATATCGCCCGCGAGATCGGCCGCGACGTCGACCCCGATGCGATCTTTGCCGCCCGCCGGCACCTGCGCGCCTTAACCGGAAAGCAGCTCGGCCCGGCGCTCGCCGACACCTATTCGCGGATGATCACGCCGGGACCCTATCGGCCCGATGCCGGCAGCGCTGGACGGCGCGCGCTCAAAAACGTCTGCCTCGATTTGTTGGCGGCGACAGACTCGAGCGAGGCCATTTTACGAGCGTCGTCGCAGTACGAGAACGCCGACAACATGACCGACCGCATGGCGGCGCTCGAGACTTTGGCGCTGCACGACCGGCCCGAGTGCACCGCGGCGCTGGAGGATTTCTACGCCCGTTATGCCGACGATCCACTGATCATCGACAAATGGTTAGTCTTGCAAGCGATGATTCCGGAGCCGGCAACGCTCGAGCGCGTGCGCGCGCTGACCGAGCACCCGGCCTTTTCCATGACCAATCCCAATCGCGTGCGCTCGCTGATCGGGTCGTTCGCGCAAGGGAACCCCACCCAATTCAACCGGCCCGACGGCGCCGGTTACGATTTCGTCGCCGATATCGTGCTCGCGCTTGACCCGAAGAACCCGCAAATGGCCGCCCGCCTGATGAACGCGTTCCGGTCCTGGCGCGCGCTCGAAGCCGGGCGGCGCGCGCGCGCGCAAGCGACGCTGCGCCGCGTCGCGTCGGCGCCGAGCCTGTCGCGCGACGTCGGCGACATCGTCGCCCGCACGCTGGCCGAGAGCTGACGCGCGCCAATGCAGAAACAAGACCGGATTGCTTCGTGGCTTCCGCCTTCGCGCAACGGGCTTGGGCGCGTCGAGCGAGCGTAAGCGGGTCGCGTCTCGCCATGATGGGGCAAAGGCGCGTGCCGCAAAAAGTCCGGGATAGCCTTTGAAAAAAAATGTTGACTCTGGAGTCTCCGGACTCTCGACAAACCGATTCGCATCGATTCTTATCAGGGTGATTCGGCAAGAGATGCGGCACATCCTTCCGATCGCGGGTGCAGGGGACAGTCCGAACGGAGGCCGGCGATGGCGCGCGCCGACACGGCGAGTGCGTCTCTACGTTCCGATTCGATTCAGGGGTTGGCAAAATCGATTGCCAAACCGGCGTATCGGCGGTTGTTGAGCGCCGAACCGCTGCTGCGCCGCGCTGTGCCGGTTCTCATCATCGCCTTTCTGATAACGATTTGCGTCGGCGCCGTCGTGCAGATGCTCGAACAGCGCCGCCAAGTCATCGTCGACGCCCGCCGGGTCATGGAGGCGCTCGCCGACGAACTCGCCGTCGCGCTCGACCATCCCGGCAGAGACGGCAGAGCGAACCCCGGTCGCACTTTCGCGGCGCTGGAGCACGCCCTGCCGGCCTGGGCTACGGCGCAAGGCCGATCGATCATCGTCGGCGACGCCAATGGCACGATCATCGCCAGCGTGCCGAGCGATCCGCTGAAGCTCGGTCGCCAAATTCTCGATGTACTCGGACCGTCGCAGCCGCTGACCACGTTCGGCGCCGCCGCCGGCACGCTGGAGATCACGCTGCCGGACGGCGCCGCCGCCTTCGCCACGGTGCGGGCGTTGAGGAACCCGTTGGGCATCGTCGCCGTGGTGCAGACGGCGAGCAGCGCCCTGACCAACTGGCGATCGATGACCGCGCTTACCGTGACGTTGTCGGCGACGACCGGCTTCGTGGTGCTGATCCTCGGCTTCGCTTTCCACTGGCAGGCGACGCGCGCGCGGGAGGCCGATCTGATCCACGACACCGTGCGCAGCCGCATCGACACCGCGCTCAATCGGGGCCGCTGCGGCTTGTGGGACTGGGATCTGGCGCGCGGCCGGGTGTTCTGGTCGCGCTCGATGTTCGACATCCTCGGCCTGCCGGCGAAGAATGAGCTACTGACCTTCGGCGAGCTGAACGCGCTGGTGCACGACGGCGACATCGACCTCTACGAGCTGGCCGGGCAACTGGCGGACGGCAAGCTGCAATCGATCGACCACGCTTTCCGCATGCGTCATGCCAACGGCCGATGGTTGTGGCTGCGGGCACGCTGCGAACTGGCGCGCCAGGAGGGCGAAACCGGCCTGCATCTCATCGGCATCGCCGTCGACATTACCGAGCAAAAGAGCCTGGTCGAAAAGACCACGGCGGCAGATTTGCGGCTGCGCGACGCCATCGAGACCATACCCGAAGCCTTC
>Ga0208188_1000941_pt1 | contig 14094 bp, 14 predicted proteins | sample June2015DPH_8_50_FD_184698 | JGI IMG/M metagenome (GOLD analysis project Ga0208188, IMG submission 184698) | Peatland microbial communities from SPRUCE experiment site at the Marcell Experimental Forest, Minnesota, USA - June2015DPH_8_40... | ecosystem: Environmental > Terrestrial > Soil >...
AGAAGCTCATGGGTTTCGGCCACCGCGTCTATAAAAATTACGACCCGCGCGCCAAAATCATCAAGAAAGCCTGCGACGACGTTTTGTCCAAGTTGCACATCAATGACCCGTTGTTGGACATCGCCAAGCATTTGGAGGAAGCCGTGCTCAAGGATTCGTATTTCGTCGAGCGCAAGCTTTACCCGAATGTGGATTTTTACAGCGGCATCATCATGCGCGCGCTCGGCATTCCGGTGGAAATGTTCCCCGTGATTTTTGGGATTGGGCGGATGCCCGGCTGGATTGCGAATTACAAGGAAATCATGGAGGAGTCGAAAAGCCGCATCTATCGGCCGCGGCAGATTTACACCGGGCGCACGCTCAACCATTACGTGCCCCTGGCGGGACGCAAGTAAATGCAGGGTAAATAGGCGTTGTGTTTTCTGATTTTGTCTTCAAGATTTGAAAACAACATCGCTTGCGGAAAGGCATAAATCCTGCTCATTTCAGGGCACAAATGCCATGAAGAAAATTTTGGTCATAGACGACGAGGAATGGCTGCGCGAGATGATTTATCTGGCGCTGAAGCAAAAAGGCTTTGAAGTCATCGAAGCCGTCAATGGCGCGGACGGCATCGAAAAAGCGCGCAAAGAACTGCCCGACCTCATCCTCTGCGACGTGAACATGGAAAAAGTGGACGGTTACCTGACCCTGTCCTCGTTGCGCACGGAAGCGCCCACGGCCTCCATTCCATTCATCCTTATGACCGGCCTCGCCGACAACGCGGGCATGCGGCACGGCATGGAATTGGGAGCCGACGATTACCTGCCGAAACCTTTCACCACCGATGGGCTTTACGCCGCCGTGGATGCGCGCCTGAAAAAAGCCCAGACCGTGCGCGATGAAGCCGAGCGCAAGCTCGCTCATTTGCGTGACAACATCAGCCTGATGCTGCCGCACGAGTTGCGCACGCCGCTCAACGGCATTCTTGCCTACGGCGAAATTCTCGCCGCCGACGCCGCCAAACTCAAACCCGCCGAAATTGCTGAAATGGGCCATGTCGTTCACCAGTCCGGCAAGCGGCTCATCGAAAACTTTTTGATTTACGCGCAGCTTGAATTGATTGCCGCCGACCCGAAGAACGTCAACGCCCTGCGTCTCGGCCGGACGGAACATCCCGTTGCGCTGCTGGAGAAGCATGCCGCCGCGCAGGCTGTGCTCGCGAATCGTTCCCCGGATTTGTCCTTCGAGCTGGCGGATATTCCCATTCCGATGGCCGAGGAATATCTCAGCAAGGTGGTGGATGAACTCGCGCAAAACGCCTTCAAGTTTTCCGATCCCGGCTCGTCCGTTCGCTTGTCGCTGAACGAGGCGTTCAACACCACTACGCTTACCATCAGTGATCAGGGTCGCGGATTTACCACCGAACAAATCACGCGCGTGGGCGCTTATATGCAATTCGACCGCACGATGCAGGAGCAGCAAGGGTTGGGGCTCGGCCTGGTCATCGCCAAGCGGCTCGTTGCCTTGCACGGCGGCACACTTTCCATTGTAAGTGAGCCGAGCATGGGCGCGGTCATCTCGGCCAAATTCCCCAAGGCGAAGACCGAGACGCCTGCGTGATGGGACGATAAAACTTCAAAACGGCAGTTTTCCGTAGAGAAAGCCCAGTCCGCGCCCGGCCAGTTCGGCCGCCAGAAACACCAGCGCAATTCCCACGACCGGCGCGAAATCCACCTTGCCCGCCCGCAGCGGCACCGCGCGCAACGGCGACAACAACGTTTGCGCTTCGGCGTTCACGTAAGCCCAAAACGGATATTTGCCGAAGTAAATGTAACTGTTCAACAGATGCAGGACGAGCAGCGCGCCGATGAGGTATTTCCACGTCAGATAACTCCCCAGCCCGATGACCAGCGATTCTTCGATGCGATGCGCCGGCGAGACGGGTTCGGGAATGACTTGCAGCCACGCCAGCAGCCAGCTCGCCAGCCACCAAAGCGTCGCCGTGACAATCAGCGGCAGAAGAAATTTCACCCCGCGCGCCCAGCGATCCATGCCGCCCAGGGGCATTCGCACCAGGCGATGAAAAGGCAGGGGTTCCGGCCCGGCCAGGATGGAAAGCAGCAGCAGCCAGAGATAAAACACACCGAGCATCAGTCCGAAGCTGAAAATCGAAAACAACAGCATTCGCAGAAACGACAACATCGGCCCGGATAAATTGCTGGAAAACGAAAGCGCGGCGATGCCCAAATCCAGTTTTCCCGCCCAGTTCGCCGCCGAACCGATCTGCCAGTAAATTCCCGCGCGCAGCAGCAGCAGCCCGCCCAGCGCCGTCAGCAAATGCCATCTTCGCAAACGCCGCGGCTCGGCCCGCCGCAGTGTGCCAATCAACGTCGCCGGCGTCCGTTTGCCGAGCGGATCGAAGCGGACCGAACGCCAGTTCAGCCACAGCAACAAGCCCGCAAGGTTCAAAATGAAGTCAATCAGGGCCATGAAAGTGACAAGTGACAGGTGTCAGGTGACGGTGACGAATGTCAAGCAAGTGTTTCTTGGTCGGGGCCTTAATTTTGTTGTAGTGTCGGCGCTGTGCGCCGATTTGATCGAGCCACAGGCTCGACGCTACACCAAACTGTACTACTGCTTTTCCCCGGGACTTGTCACCAGTCACTCGACACCCTGCTTTACATCATCTTCAACAGTGTATCCGCCATTTCCGATGGCGTGGCGGCGACTCCGATGCCTGCTGCTTTGAACGCCGCGATTTTTGCCTCCGCCGTGCCTTCGCCGCCGCTGATGATGGCGCCCGCGTGGCCCATGCGGCGTCCGGGCGGCGCCGTCGCCCCGGCGATGAATCCAGCCACAGGTTTTTTGCAATTTTTCTTGATCCACCGGGCGGCTTCTTCTTCGGCGCTGCCGCCGATCTCGCCGATGATAAGAATGCCGTGCGTGTCCGGATCGTCGTTGAACAACTTGATCACATCGAGATGCGAGAGCCCGGGAACCGGGTCGCCGCCGATGCCGATGCATGTGCTTTGACCCGCGCCACGGGTGGTGAGTTGCCAGACGGCCTCATAAGTCAACGTGCCGCTGCGCGAGACGACGCCGACGTGCCCTTTTTTGTGGATGTAGCCGGGGGCGATGCCGATGCGGCAGCCACCGCGGGAATCCCTGCCTTTGCCGGGCGTGACGATGCCGGGACAATTCGGCCCGATGAGCCGCATCGCGCGGCCTTGCAATGCGCGCTTCACGCGAATCATGTCGCGCACGGGAATGCCTTCGGTAATGGCGACGACCAGTTCCAGCCCGGCATCCGCGCCTTCGAGAATTGCGTCGGCGGCAAAGGCTGCCGGAACAAAAATGGCGGAAGCCGTCGCGCCGGTTTGTTTCACCCCCTCGGCGACCGTGTCGAAAATGGGGACTTTCTTTCCGCCGTGCTCAAAGACCTGGCCGCCTTTTCCGGGCGTGACGCCGGCGACGACCTGCGTGCCGTAATCAATCGAGAGTTGTGCGTGCCGCGCGCCGAAGCTGCCGGTGATGCCCTGGACGAGGACCTTGGTGTCGGGTTTAACCAGAATAGACATGTTTTGATTTAACGAAATTCCATCCTAGCCGGAGTTTTTCCATGAACGCCTCGAACTCAAGCAACTCGTTGAGTTTTTTGTCGTGTTTGAGCAATCGTTCCCACGGAGTCAGTCGAAGATTTGCTTCCAATTCCTCCATATCGCAGCCTGCTTCGTAGGCTTCGCGCCATTCCGGGCCGGCATCTGGCGGGCAAATATAATTGCCCTTTCCCATGCAAGATAGAGTGAATTCAAACATAAAGCATCAGTGAGCAGTATTCCGTTTGTGAATGCAAAGAGTGTTGCCGTCGGGATCAAAAACCATGGCCATGCGGCAGACGGGCGTGGGAAACGGCTCCATCCGGAACTTCACGCCGTTCGCGCGCAGATGCGCGATGGCTGCGTCGAAATCTTCAACTTCCAGCGCCACGGAGCAGCCATCGGGGCTGGGTTTCCAGCCGGGGGCGGAGCCGATGGAAAGCGTGCCCGGGCCAATGTCGTATTCCGCCCAATGCGAATCGGGCGGGAAGTCCTTCACCTTGGTGGGTTTCAAACCCAGCACACCCTCGTAAAACTTGCGCGCCCGGGCGAAGTCGGTGACGGCGTAACAACTGAAGGCGATTTCGGTGACTTTCAGCATGGCGCGACTTTCATGCCGCCAAAATAGGCCCGCCCGCCACGAGTTTTTTGGCACGGGAATCCACGCGCAGATTCATTCCTTCCAGCGACCGCGCACCGAGGATTTCCAGGTCTCCCGGCTCGCCAAAAATGACTTCATCAATGGTGACCGCGTCGCCGACGCGAATAATGGCGAATCCAACGGCACGAGTGATTTGCTGGCCGTTGGCCATGACAAATGTGTAGTCCTTTTTTTCACGCTTAACGCCGATGTTCTTTAGTGTCTCGGCATTGATCCAGGAAAACTCCGCGCCACTGTCCACGAGCAATTTCGGGACTTCAGCCGACTTCTTCCGATTAACGTGATTTTCGATCCGGCAATTCGTGTAAAATGTTCCCATACGGTTTTTCATGTTTTCAGTTTATCATTTTCCCACTGCCTTCACAACCTTCTGCGCCGCGTCGGCCATCGAATCGCCGGTGATGAGTTTCAGGCCGGATTCGGCCAGGGTTTTTTTGCCGGCGGCGACGTTGTTGCCTTCCAGCCGGACAACGAGCGGCAATTTGAGGCCGGTTTCCTTCACCGCGGCGACGATGCCGGTGGCGATGACGTTGCAATCCATGATGCCGCCGAAAATATTCACCAGAATGCCTTTCACGTTCGGGTCCTGCAGGATGATTTCGAACGCTGCTGCGACCTGTTCCTGGCTCGCGCCGCCGCCCACGTCGAGGAAGTTCGCCGGCCGGCCGCCGAAATGCTGGATGATGTCCATCGTGGCCATCGCGAGGCCGGCGCCGTTGACGAGGCAGGCGATGTTGCCGTCGAGCTTGATGTAATTCAGGTTGAACTTGCTGGCCTCGATTTCGAGCGGCGCTTCCTCGTTCAAATCGCGCATCGCCTGGATGTCGGCGTGGCGGTAAAGGCCGTTGTCATCGAGCGAAATCTTGGCGTCCAGCGCCACGACCGTTTCCTTGCCGCCGGGCAGTTCGACGACGCACATCGGGTTGATTTCCACGAGCGACGCGTCGCATTCCCACCACGTGTTGAAAACGCCGGTGACGAATTTTGCGGCGGCGTTGAGCAAATCGCCCTTGAGACCGAGCCCGACGGCAATCTTGCGTGCCTGATACGGCATGATGCCCACGGCGGGATCAATCCATTCCTTGAAAATCTTCTCCGGCGTTTTGGCCGCGACCTCCTCGATGTCCATGCCACCCTCGGTGCTGGCCATGACGAGCGGCCGGCCCACGGCGCGGTCGAGCAGCACGGCCAGGTAAAATTCCCTTTTGATTTTCGCGCCGCTGGCGATGAGCAGCGTCTGCACGCGGCGGCCTTCCGCGCCGGTCTGTTTGGTGACGAGCACGTTGCCGAGCATTTTTCCGGCGAAGGAAACGGCTTCATACACCGACGCGGCGGCCTTCACGCCGCCTTGAAAACCGGTCTTGAAAGTCCCTTTGCCGCGTCCGCCGGCATGGATTTGCGATTTGACGACCACACGGGCACTGCCGCCGGCGGTGATTTTTTCCGCCGCGGCGCGGACTTCGTCGAGCGATTTGGCGGGGATTTCCAGCGGGACGGCGACGCCGTATTTGGCGAGCAGTTGCTTGGCCTGGTATTCGTGGATGTTCATTTCAAAATTTGACCCGGCGCATTAAAAACGATTGCGTCCGAAAATCAAACTTTTAACACAAGCAGAGTTGTGTTGTAGCGTCGGCGCTGTGCGCCGAGTTTGGCAGCGGCCCTGACTCCCAACTCCCAACTCCCAAGCCACAAACCAGTCAGGGTGGAAAGGTGTCATTATCAGGGAACGGCTTCTGTTTTTGCCGCGTGGCGCAGCTTTACGCGGTCACAATTCCAGGATCGCCCCTTTCACGATCCTTTCATGTTCGATGTTCGATTTAGTATCGAGCCGATGGTGCGATGCGGATTCGGCCACAGGCCGAACGCTACAACGCCCCCGCTTTTTTAGTTGCCTTGGTTTCCCGTCCCCCACTTTTCCAGGACGGACATGGATTTAAGGGCAGGGCGTGACCGGCGTGGCCATCCGGAGAACCAAGTCGTTCAGTTCCTGCATGCGCGGGGGTTTGCCGACCACGGCGTCCACTGGCAGGGCGGTTTCTCCCTCATCCTGCATGAACGTGCCCCAGCCGGTCATCATGATGACGGGGGTTTTGGGGGATTCGGCCTTGATCGTCCGGGCCACACGCTGGCCATCAATATCGGGCATACCCAAATCGGTGATGACCAGTTCGTAAGGCTGGTTTTCCTGCGTGGCGGTGCGGAACAATTCCAACCCTTGTCTTCCGCCGGAGGCAACCATCACCCGATGATTGAAGTGCGTAAGACATTGAGTCATGAATTCCCGGACCTGTGCGTCGTCATCAATGCAAAGAATGTGCACGGAGCGCTTCTTTTTGGGTTGGGGCCGGGCGCCCGGGCCGGGAGCATTGTCGATCTCGATACCGCCGGCGTGGTGTTGCGTCAGGTCATGGGTGGGAGATCCATTCATATTACAGTTTTGTCGATTCGTGACTACGGCGCTTGTGCGGGTGCAAAACCGCGATAAAAACGGCTGGGATAACTCGTCGCATCTGAGTCAACGAACGTGAACAGCCCGTTTGAATCGGTCATATTCGTGCTAATGGCCGTCCAGTTATGCATGTCGAATGAAGCCTCGATCACGTAATTCTGGCCGGGACTCCCGGACAGGGTAATGGCCGGACCCTCCGGCGTGGTGGCAATTGAAACCGTGCTGGCGTCGGGAATGTTCACCGGGAGTGGATTGGGGACATTACCCGAGAAATTGAAGTTAACGGGGAAGTCGGCGCCGGCACCCACCATGGTAACCGATATCTGATGGATGCTGCCGTCAGCGTTGGTTCCGCCATTCACAAAGCTGCTCAGGTCGAAGGAAACCAGCACCGGTTGTGAGTTGGCTCCGTTGATTGAGGGAATGCTCACTCCATACATGTACTGGCTTCCGTTCTCGAGGATCAGGTCCGAATAACCTTCGACCTCCCCGACAAAGGTCGCACTGCCGGTGTCGGTATTTACCTGGTAAATATCGGTGTTCCCGCTGCCGGTATTGCTCAAATAGAGGTTGCCATCGGAGTCGAAGCGGATGTTCTGCGCGAGGTTGAGGCCGTAAGGGCTGCCAAAATCCCCAATATAAGTTGCCTGCCCGGTGGTGGGATCGATTGTGCAAAGACCACTCTCGGTGGCTCCGAACAATGTACCGTCGCTGGGGTCGAAAGCTATGGATTCAATACCTGCCACGCTCAGTGGTGTCCCCGGAGTAACGGCCCCGGTCGTTGGATCGAATGTCACCAAGGATTGACCATTATTATAGAGGCCGTACAGTGTTCCATCCGGAGCATAGGCAATGTCGTTGTATATCGCTCCGCCCAGTGAGGAAATTTCGGTGAAATCGCCGTTCATCAGGTTGATGATGCCGAAACCGTTGTTGCCCGTGTTGAACTCAACGGCGTAGACATCGTCCTGAGCGCGCGCCGACAGGACCAAGCTACCTGCCACCACCACGCCCAGCACTGCCTTGTTGATTTTGTTTAACATAGATTTTGTACTCAATTTAACCGTTTGAGTTTTGGCCTTTAGTCTTATGCTTCACCAGCCTCCTTGCTAACCACTTATTGATTTCAGATATTCCTGTTAGCTGTCTTAGACTGATACACTGAGTGTCTCCCAGCACCTCGTATGCCACCATTGTTGTGGTATGCAATCATTGTTATCCGCGGAAAACGATTCCTTCGGAACTCGTTGATGTGGAAGTAAATCCCTTAAACTCGAGGCGAATTAAACAGGGTTGGCATGGTAGAACAATAGATAACTGCCTTTACGAAAATGTATTACGTACCAAATCTTATTGCAGGCCATGCAAAATGGCCGAAAATTGCATCTTTTTGCAGGGTAAGACGGGCAACGGCATAGTCCGACGCGAAACTTATGCCAGTTGTATCTTATCGTCATGTCTCGGCACGTAACATGGAAGAAATCCAAATATTTGTCTAAATAATGTACAAAATTGTCCCAATTAGTGTCTCATATTGTTACATTATGAGATAAAACCGGTTTTACACACGACAATCATGGGAATTTTCTGATTTTTGTGTCTAAATATTTTACAGAGACGTGTGTAAGAGCCGAAAAGGGTGGCTGGAACACTAACTCTGCTTTGCCAGATGACACGCAGCCCAATGGCGGGATGAAATTTCGCGCAACGGCGGAACATCCGTTTTACATCGCGCCTCAGCAACCGGACAACGTGGATGAAACGGACAGCCAAGCGGCGGATGAATCGGCGACGGTACGTCACCCGGCAAAACGATGCGCTGCCGTTTCGTCTCGGGATCCACCTCCGGCACGGCGGAAATCAGTGCCTGGGTGTAGGGATGTTGCGGCGTACGAATAAGTGCTTTCGCTTCGGCCATTTCGACGATTTTGCCGAGATACATCACCATCACGCGACGGCTGATGTGTTCGATCACTGCGAGGTCGTGCGCGATGAAGAGATACGCGATGCCGCGCTGCTGCTGCAAATCCTGGAGTAAATTGATGATTTGCGCCTGCACCGAAACGTCCAGGGCGCTCACGGGTTCATCGCAAATGATCAGTTCCGGCTCGACCGCCAGCGCCCGGGCGATGCCGATGCGCTGCCGCTGGCCGCCGCTGAATTCGTGCGGATAACGCTGCGCATAGACCGGGTCGAGCCCCACGTCCTGAAGCAGCTCAAGGATGCGCTTTTGCCGCGCGGATTTGCTGTCGGTCAATTGGTGGATGTCCAGCGCTTCGCCGACGATTTGCTCGACCGTCATGCGCGGATTGAGCGAGCCGTAGGGGTCCTGGAAAATCATCTGGAATTTTCGCCGCCGTGCTCGCAATTCCGAGCTGTTCATCTGCGTGATGTCCTCGCCGCTGAGCAGAACACTGCCAGCCGTCGGTTCGACCAGCCGCACGATGGCGCGGCCGAGCGTCGTTTTGCCACAGCCGCTCTCGCCGACGAGGCCGAGGGTTTCACCCGGCTCGATGGCAAAGCTCACGTCGTCCACCGCCTTCACGAATTCACGGACGCGGCTGAACATCCCATGCTTCACCGGGAAATGGACCTTCAGATTTTTGACTTCGAGCAGGCTCATGGCGTTTTCCAAAACGGACATCTGACCCAGCGTCCAGCCTCGACCTCGACCAGTTCGGGAATTTTTTCGGAACATTCCGGCCTGGCAATCGGGCAGCGCGGCGCGAAGCGGCAGCCGGGCGGAAAATTCCCGATGCGCGGGACGTTGCCGGGGATGGCCGAAAGGCGGTCGGCGCCGCCGGCCAGTTTTGGAACGGAATTGATCAGCGCCTTGGTGTAGGGATGCAGCGGGCGGCGCAACAGTTCCTTTGCGGGTGACAGCTCGACGATCTGCCCGGCGTACATCACCGCCACGCGGTCGGCCATGTCGCCGACGATGCCGAGGTTGTGCGTGATGAGCAGAATCGCCATGCCCAGCCGCTGCTTGAGGTCGTGGAGCAGTTCGAGAATCTGCGCCTGAATGGTCACATCAAGCGCGGTCGTCGGCTCATCCGCCACGAGCAGTTTCGGTTCGCTCGCCAGTGCCATGGCAATCATCACGCGCTGTTGCATGCCGCCGGACATCTCGAATGGATAATTTTTGATGCGCGATTCCGGCGCGGGAATGCCGACAAGTTTCAGCAGGCGGATGACCTCGTCGTTGTAATTTTGGAGCGCCGGCCTCTGGCCCGGTGTGTTGGTTTCGTTGATTCGCGCCGTGCCGGAGGCCGGCGTTCCAATCGGCCGATGCAGCTTGAGCGATTCCTTGATTTGATTGCCGATGCGGAAAACGGGATTCAGCGACGCGCCCGGTTCTTGAAAAACGTAGCTCACCACACCACCGCGAATTTGGCGCAATTCGCCGTTGGACATTTTCAGAACATCACGGCCATTCAACAGGATTTCTCCGCCGACGTAATTGGCCGGTGGCGCCGGCACCAGCCGGGCGATGGACAGCGCGGTCACGCTCTTGCCGCAGCCGCTTTCGCCGACCAAGCAGACGGTTTCACCCGCTCCGATGGTGAGCGACACGCCGTCCACGGCGCGCAGGGCATCGGTGCCGGAACCGAAATCCATTTTGAGATTTTTGATTTCGAGCAACGGCATATCAGGTGACGCGCGGGATTTTCGGTTGTTGGTGCATTCTGTCGGGGACATCAGTAATCGGCTTTGATGCGCGGGTCAATCCACTGATACAGGAGATCAACGACGAGGTTCACGCTGACCACCAGGGTGGCGCTGAACAGGACCGTGCCCATGATCATGGGCACGTCGAGGTTGAAGACGCTTTGCACGGCCAGCGTGCCGATGCCGGGCAGCGCGAAGACGTTCTCCGTGAAAATGACCCCGCCCAGCAGCGCGGCGACGTCGGTGCCGAGAACCGTAACCACAGGGATGAGGGCGTTACGGAGGGCATGCCGGAACAGGATCGCGGTTTCTGAAAGGCCTTTCGCCCGCGCGGCGGCGATGCAGGGGGCATTCAGGACTTCCATCATGTTCGCCTGGATGAGCAGGGCGTAATAACCGCCTGAAATGATTGCCAGCGTGGCGGCGGGCAGCAGCAGATGGGCGAAGCTGCGAAAGCCAGCCACCGGGAACCAGCCCAGCCGGAAGGCCAGCCAGTATTGGAGCATCCGCGCGAGCCAGAACGCTGGTAACGACAGACTGAGAGTGGCGGCCACCAGCATCGTCCGATCGAACCATGAGCCGCGAAACTTCGCCATCAGCACGCCCAGCGGCACGGCGGCCAGCATCCACAAGATCAAACCGGTGACGCACAGCGCCGCCGTCGTCGGGAACCGCGTGAGGATGGCCTCCGACACGGATTGGTCGGTGACAAAGGAGTGGCCGAGGTCGCCCCGGGCCAGCTGGACGAGGTAATGGCCGAGCCGCACCAGCACGGGATCGTTCAAATGATATTTTTCGCGGACCTGCTGGAGCACTTCCGGCGAAGCCTTGGCGCCGGCGATGCTCCGGGCGACGTCGCCGGGCACGGCGTTGACGAGGAAGAACGTGAGCACCGATGTGGCCAGCAGGGTCACGGCGGACCAGAACAGGCGGGTGAGGAGTCGGTTGAGCATATCGGTTCAGGGGTCGAGCCACATGTGTTCGTAACGCCAGAGCCAGACCGGATGCGGCTCGGTGCCGTGCACCCGCGGATGATACAGGACGGGGATCTGTTCATGGATCAATGGCGCCCAGGGCGCGTCCTGCATGATCAGATTTTCCGCCTGCCGGAACAGCCGCGTCCGTTCGCCGGGGTCCAGATTTTTTGCGGCTGCATCCAGATATCGGTTCACCTCCGGGTTATTGTAGAAGGCGGTGTTGTTGCATTCGTTTTCCGTGATGCGCTCGCCGTTCAACAGCACATCCAAAAAATCACTGGGGTCGGGATAATCTTGGAACCAACCCCAGATGCCGCAAGGAACCTGATGGCGGGTGGTGACTTTTGCATCGAACGCCGTGAAATTCGCCGGCCGCAATTCCGCCTGGATTCCGACCTGGCGCAGGTCCTGTTGAACGCCTTCAGCCAGGCGGGCGAAAATGGGCTGGTCTCCGGAATACCATAGTTCGGTCTTGAATCCGGAGGGAAAGCCGGCCTCACGTAGCAGTGCGCGCGCTTTTTCAGGATTAAAATCGTAGCGCGGCAAACCCGGGTTGCTCCAAGGAATGACCGGCGGTACGGGACCGTGTGCCACCGTGGCGAAGCCGCCGGCCAGCTTGAGCAGCCGTTCCCGGTCAATGGCAAAATTGACCGCCTGCCGGACCTGTGCGTCGTCAAACGGTTTCATTTCAGTGTTCATGAAGAAATAATCCGTTTCGGCCGCATCCACCAGCGTCAGCCATGAGCGCAGGCCGGGATCGCGTTTGAACCGGGCAGCCTGTGCCGGACTGGCCAACGGCACTTGATCGATTTCTCCCCGCTCCAACATCATCGTCATCACCGTATCGTCGCAACCGATCATGATTTCGACACCGTCCACAAATCCGTCCGGTCCCTGGTAATACGTATTCCGCTGTAACCGGCAGGAAATGCCGCGCCGCCATTCGGCAAGCCGGTAAGGACCCGTGCCGACCAGATGCGATTGAAACTCCGTTCCGTACTGCTGGACGACTTCGCGCGGCACCGGGCAGGCAAATGTCATCGCCAGCACGTATCGGAACGTGAATTGCGGTTCCTTGAGTTCGATCACCAGCGTCGTTTTGTCGGGCGCGCGCAGGCCGATCACGTGCGGCGCCTTGCCATCCACAAATTCCCGCGCGCCCAGGATGCCGAGGAAATAGGTCTCGCCGGGAGAACCGGTCTGGGGATTGAGAATCCGCTCGAACGCGAACACATAATCCTCCGCCTCGACCTCCCGGCCGTTGGCGAACCGGACGCCGGAACGCAGGTGAAAAGTGTAGATTTTGCCGTCCGATGAAATGTTCCAGTCTTTCGCCTGGTCCAGTACCAGGCCGGTGGCGTTGTCATAATCCAGCAACCCGCGAAACAGCAGATGGACGACCGGGATGGAAAAACTGTCGAAGGCAATCGCCGGGTCGAGCGAACGGATTTCGCTTGGCTGCGCCAGATGCAGGACGCCACCGCGTTTGGGTGTCATGGTGGCCGCCTCTCCGCCGTGCGTTGTCGACGCGACTGCAATCCCCAGCAACAGGCCGGCAGCCGGAAATGAGAGCCATCGTTTCATCGGGTCCGGTGTGGATCGAGTGTTTCCTGCAACCCGCGCCCGATCAGATTGAAGGCCAGCACCGTCAGCACAATGGCCACGCCCGGTGCAATGACAATGAGCGGCGCGGAAACGAAGTAGGGCTGGCCATCGGCAATCATGCCTCCCCAGGTCGGGGTCGGCGGTGGCACGCCAATCCCCAGGTAACTCAGCCCCGCCTCCAGCAGGATCGTGTTGGCCGTGTTCACGGCGGCCAGCACCAGCACCGTAGGCAGGATGTTGGGCAGGATGTGCCGCCAGATGACCCGCGCATCCGAAGCCCCGAGCGCCCGGGCCGCCTGCACGAACTCGCGTTCCCGGAGCGCCAGCACCTGCGCGCGAATCACCCGCACCATCCCCGGCCAGCAAACAAAGCCGATGATCAGAAACAGGCTCACCATGCCGCGTTTGAGCTGCAGGTCGAGAAAATGCCAGTGCCAGGCTGCCGGATACGGGTGGAGTTGCCGGCCATCCATCAACCCGGCAAACGCAATCGCCAGCAGGATCGCCGGAATGCTCAGGTTGATTTCGGTAAACCGCATCAGCGCGAGGTCCAGCTTCCCGCCATAAAACCCGGCCATCAATCCCACTGCCAGGCCGAGGAACACCGCCAGGAGCATGGCCGCGGTGCCGATGGTCAACGAGACGCGCGCGCCGTAGATGACCCGGGAAAGCACATCGCGCCCGAGATTGTCCGTACCCAGCAGATAACCGCCGCTATGCGGCAGGGGCATGCCATCCGCGTCGAGACCCTTCTGGTCCTGCTGGATCGGCTCCTTCAGGATGTGGAAGCGGGTGAGCCCTGGCGCGGCCAGTGCGAGCAGGCCCAGGAAGAGTACGATGGCGGCGCCGACCCGGACGAGCCGGTGCCGGAAAACCGCCGGGCCGGTTCCCCCGCGCCCGGCGCGCGCGAAATCAACGCCAGGATGATCGATGACGGTGTCAGCCATGGCATGCGCCACTGAAGGCAGCGGTTGTTTGTAGCAGCCTTCCGGCGCGTTGACAAAGAATTTGTCCTATCCGGATTGAAAACACGGGTGGCTGGAGCTGAGGCTTCAATCAATGTCTGGAATCGGAGATCAAAAATCATCCGCTCCACGCGCCGGCGGCCACAAAACCGCTTGAATGTCGCGCCTTTGCGATTAGCCTGCACGGCGT
>Ga0208188_1000957_pt1 | contig 13804 bp, 13 predicted proteins | sample June2015DPH_8_50_FD_184698 | JGI IMG/M metagenome (GOLD analysis project Ga0208188, IMG submission 184698) | Peatland microbial communities from SPRUCE experiment site at the Marcell Experimental Forest, Minnesota, USA - June2015DPH_8_40... | ecosystem: Environmental > Terrestrial > Soil >...
GGTGGAGAACGCCTGCAAATTCATGGGGAACCAGCCCAAGCCGCGGGTCGAGATCGGTGTCGAGAAGCGCGGACCGGAGACGGTGTTTTTTGTGCGCGACAATGGCGCGGGCATTGATCCGCGCTATCAGGCGAAAGTGTTCGGTTTGTTTGAGAAGCTCGATCCGAAGGGCGAGGGAACGGGGATGGGACTGGCTCTGGTCAAGCGAATCGTGGAGATGTACAAGGGCCGAATCTGGGTCGAGTCTCCGGGGCTTGGGCAGGGCGCGAATTTCCTGTTCACTTTGCCCGGAGCGGTTATCATTGACCCGGAACAATCGTCGTAAAGCGAATTGTTATGGGAAAACCTCCTTTGCGTTTGCTGATCGTGGAAGATGAAGCGGCTCATGCCGCCGCGATTCAGCGCGCCTTCAAAACCGACGAAGCCGAAACTCAAATCGAGGTGGTGGGCACCTTGCAGGAATTCCGCCAACGCAGCGCCGACCACCCGCCGGACCTTGCCTTGCTGGACCTGAACCTGCCGGATGGCCGCGCGGTGGAAATCATGACAAACCCGCCCGAGGCCGGCCCGTTTCCCATCATGGTAATGACGAGCTATGGCAACGAGCAGGTGGCGGTGGAGGCAATCAAGGCGGGCGCGCTGGATTACGTCGTCAAGTCCGCGGAAGCCTTTGCGACGATGCCGCGCACGGTGGAGCGCGCCTTGCGCGAGTGGAAGCTGCTCACCGAACGCCGGGAGGCCGTGGCCGCGCAAAAGCGCCTGATTGCCCAACTGGAGGAGGCCCTGTCGAAGGTCAAGACCTTGAGCGGCCTGTTGCCCATCTGCTCCGCCTGCAAAAAAATCCGCGACGACCAAGGTTACTGGAGCCAGGTGGAAGGCTACATTCAGGAACACACCGACGCCCGATTCACGCATAGTTATTGCCCGGAGTGCGCCCGGAAGTATCTCTCGAAACTGGAGAGGGGCAAGCCCAACACCCAATGAAGACATTAACCAGCACGCCGCCCCGGGTGGCGGCAGGCATCCTTGCCTGCCGTGGCCGGCGGCATCCCTGCTGCCAGGCATCCCGAAAAACGGCGCAAAAACTGCTGCATGAAACCATGGAGACCACATTATGATTAAAGGAAACCCTGTCACCATTCTGCTCGTGGAAGACGACCCGGCGCACGCCGAGATCGTGCGGCGCAACCTGGGAAGTTTTCGCGTGGCCAACCGCATCATTCACGTGGAAGATGGCCAGGCGGCGCTGGACTATCTCTTCCACCATGCCCTCTATGCCGACCCCAAAACCAGTCCCCGGCCGAACCTGATTCTCCTGGATCTGCGCCTGCCCAAGGTGGACGGGATGGAAGTGCTGCGCCGGATCAAAGAGGATGCGGAACTGAAGAGCCTCCCGACGGTCGTGCTCACGACCTCGGGTGCCGAATCAGACCTGGTCAACGCCTACACCCATGGCGCGGGGAGCTACCTGGTGAAACCGGTGGATTTCGAGAAATTCTCCAAGTTGATGGAAGCCTTCGGCTTCTACTGGCTGGCATGGAACCGGTTTCCAGATTGAAAGCAGACGAATCCCGACTGCTCATGAGGCGAGCCAGACAACAGCACTCTGTAGCGGCAGGCATCTTGCTTGCTGTAATCGGCGGCATCCTTGCCGGCCCCGGCTCCAACCATGTAAACCGCCGTGAAAAAGAAACATAAACCCATCCTCGTCTTGCTGGTGGAAGATGATCCGGCCCACGCGGCGGCCATCCAGCGCGCCCTCGAAGCCAGCGGGTCGGAGTCCGAGGTCAAGGTCGTCGGCACGCTGCGGGAGTTCCGCCAGAGCAGCGTGGACCGGCCGCCGAACATCGCCGTGATGGATCTGAACCTGCCGGATGGCCGCGCCACGGAGGTGCTGACCTATCCACCGGAGGCAGGACAGTTCCCCATTTTGGTGATGACAAGTTATGGCAACGAGCAGGTGGCGGTGGAAGCAATCAAGGCGGGCGCGCTGGAATACGTGGTGAAATCCCCGGAGGCCTTTGCCGACATGCCGCATACCATCGCCCACGCCTTGCACGAATGGAACCTGCTGCAGGAGCGCAAGCAGGCGGAGGAGGCGCTGGAATTTAAAAACATCATTCTCTCCACGCAGCAGGAGGCCTCCATTGACGGAATTCTCGTGGTGGATGAAAACGGCGAAATAATATCCTTCAACCGGCGGTTCGTTGACATATGGGATATTCCTTCGGCCATAGCGGAATCCAAGTCCGATGAGCAGGTGCTGCAATCGGTGATGAATAAACTGGTAAGTCCCGAGGAATTCGTCGGAAAGCTGGAACAACTCCACGAGGACCGGAATGAAATAAGCCAGGATGAGATTGCCCTGAAAGATGGCAGAACGTTCGACCGTTATTCGGCTCCGATGCTCGGCGAAGGCGGGAAGTACTATGGCCGGGTATGGTATTTTCGCGACATCACCGAGCGCAAGCGGGCGGAGATGGCGCTGCATGAAAGCGATGAGCGCTTGCGACAGGCCGTCCGCGCTGGAAGCATTGGCATCTTCGACCACGATCACCGCAATGATACCATCTACTGGTCGCCCGAGATGAGGTGCATCTTTGGCTGGGATCCGGAGGAGCCCGTGACCTTGCCGAAGTATCTCCAGCACGTGCATGCAGAGGATCGCGTGAGAATCACGGAGGCTGTGCAACGCGCCCACGACCCGAAGGGCGACGGCTATTTTGACGTGGAGAATCGGATCGTCGACCGATCCGGCGCCATCCGCTGGCTGAGCACGCGATCGCGCACGCATTTTGAAGGTGAAGGCAGTACGCGCCACAAAGTTCGCACCATTGGCGCGGTGGTGGACATCACCAAACGCAAACTGGCGGAGAACGAGTTGCGAAATGTCAACCGCGCCCTGCGCTTGACCAGCCAGTGCAATCAGGAAATGGTGCGTGCCACAGACGAGTTGGCGTTGTTGCAGGCCGTCTGCCGCATCGCCATCGAGTGCGGCGGCTACCGTCTGGCATGGGTCGGCTTCGCAGAGCAGGATGAAACCAGGTCGGTGCGCCCGGCGGCCCAGGCCGGTTTCGAGGACGGTTACCTCGACACCGTTAACATCACTTGGGCCGATACCGAACGCGGTCATGGCCCCACCGGCACGGCCATCCGCACCGGCCATTCGGTTCTGGCCCGCAACATTCCCACCGATCCGACTTTCGCACCCTGGCGCGCGGAGGCCATCCGGCGCGGTTACGCTTCGTCCATCGCTCTGCCGCTGTTGAACGAGGGCCGTTGCCTCGGTGCCTTGATGATGTATGCCGGGGAGCCAGACGCCTTCGACGCCAAGGAGGTCGAACTGCTGGCCGAACTGGCCAACGACCTCGCGTACGGTATTGGCGCGTTGCGCCATCGGACCGAGCGCAAGCGGGCGGAGGAGGCGCTGTGGGCCAGTCAGGAGCGGCTGAGGGAAATCTTCGAGGCCAGCCCCAACGTCACTTCGGTGTTTCGGATGGAAGGTCCGGATTTGCGGCGGACGTGGGTGAGCCCCAACCTTGAACGCCTGTTTGGCTACACCGTCGAGGAGGCCCTGCAACCGCATTGGTGGAGCGCGCACGTGCATCCCGAAGACCTCGCGCGAGTGATTACTGACTCCGGCCGCATCCTGTCCCACGAACATATTGTCCACGAGTATCGCTTTCTTCGCCGGGACGGCGGTGTGGTGTGGATTAACGATGAGTTGCATCTGCTGCGCGACGCCACCGGCCAGCCGCACGAGGTGGTGGGCGCGTGGACGGACATCACGGAACGCAAGGAACTGGAGACACACTTGCTGCGCACGCAGCGGCTGGAAAGCGTGGGCCGGCTGGCCAGCGGCATCGCCCATGACCTCAACAACATCCTCGCGCCAATGCTCATGGCGCCGCCGCTGCTCCGTGAGGCCATTCAGGACCCGGAATTGCGAAATATGCTGGACCTGGTTGAAACCAACGCCCAACGCGGCAGCAACATCATCAAACAATTGCTCACCTTTGGGCGGGGCCTGGAAGGCGAGCGCGTGCCCGTGCAACTCCGCACCCTCGTCATGGACATGTCAGGCATCATCCGGGAAACCTTCCACAAGAACATCACCACCCGGCGCGAGACGCCACCGGATACCTGGCTGGTGAGCGGCGACGCCACCCAGTTGCACCAGGTCCTGATGAACCTGTGTGTCAACGCCCGTGACGCCATGCCCGAAGGCGGCACGCTCACCCTCAAACTGGAGAATCAAGAATTCGATGAATCGTTCGCCCGGATGACCCCCGGCGCCCAGCCGGGGCGCTACGTGTGCTTGAGCGTGACCGATACCGGGGAGGGCATCGCGCCGGAGCATCTGGACAAAATCTTCGATCCCTTTTTCACCACCAAGGAACTGGGCAAGGGGACGGGACTGGGCTTGTCCACGGTGCTGGGGATTGTGCAGAGCCACGACGGGTTCATCCAGGTCCATAGCCAGCCCGGGCGCGGCACGCAGTTCAAGGTTTACCTGCCCGCCAGCGAGACGGCGGAAGCCCAGCCGGCCAGTCAGGCGAACCAGCTTCTCCCTCAAGGCGGCGGGGAACTGGTGCTGGTGGTGGACGACGAGAGCAGCGTGCGACAGGTGACGCGGAAACTCCTGGAGCGCAACGGCTATCGCGTCATCGAGGCGGCGGAGGGAGCGGATGGGATAACCCAGTATGTGGCGCACCAGCAGGAAGTGCAGGTGGTGGTGACGGACCTCGCGATGCCGGTCATGGACGGCCCGGCGTTCATCCGGGTGTTGCGGCGATTGAACCCGCCGGTCCGGGTCATCGCGGTGAGCGGATATCAGTCCAAGTCGAGTTTGCCCGCCGACCTGGGGGTGCCGGGCGAAGCCCACCTGTCCAAACCGTTCAGCGGGGCCATGCTGTTGCAGACATTGCAGCGCGTGCTCCATCCGGAAGCCCCTCCTAAAAATTGAACGTTCAGGACTTCCCGGAAGTGCCGCCGATGATTGGCTTCACTTTGCCTTCCGGCAAGTCGAGGCACGGACGGAACCTGCGGGCAAGCTGAAATCTTGCCGTCAAAGCCCCGGGTTGATTTGCAATTTCAGGAGTGCCGACGTCTCGTCGGCTTGCCGCATTGCGACCACCTGCCGGCGGGACGCCAGCGCTTCCCAGGGGAAAGAATGATGGTGGTGCCTGTGGTGCGGCTTCGCTGCTCGACAAACCGGCATTATTTCTTAAATTGGATGCAATGTCGTCTGCCAGCCAGCCATTGGTCATCGCCGGGCGGATTTTCCGGTCGCGGCTCATCATGGGCACGGGCAAGTTTTCGTCGCCCGAAGCCATGCGCGACGCCCTCGCCGCCAGCGGCGCGGAAATGGTCACCGTCGCCCTGCGCCGCGCCGATTTGAGCGGCAAAAAGGATCCGTTCGCCAACATTCTGGAATTCATTGACCCCAAAAAATTTCTGCTGCTGCCCAACACCAGCGGCGCGATGAACGCCGGGGAAGCCGTGCGCCTCGCGCGCCTCGCCGCCGCCGCCGGTCTGCCGAAATGGGTGAAACTCGAAATCCATCCCGACCCGCGCTACCTGCTGCCCGACCCGGTGGAAACGTTCAAGGCCGCCGAAATTTTGGTAAAGGACGGTTTCACCGTGCTGCCTTACATCAACGCCGACCCGGTCCTGGCGAAACGGCTGCAGGACGTCGGCGTCGCCACCGTGATGCCGCTCGGCTCGCCCATCGGATCGAATCGCGGCATCCAGACGCGCGACCAAATCCGCATCATCATCGAGCAGGCCACGGTGCCGGTTGTCGTGGACGCCGGTCTCGGCGCGCCGAGCCACGCGGCGGAGGCGATGGAAATGGGCGCGGACGCCGTGCTGGTCAACACCGCCGTCGCGGTGTCGAGTGATCCGAACCGGATGGCCGTCGCCTTCAAAATGGCCGTTGAAGCCGGACGCGCGGCGTTTGAAGCCGGACTCGGTGCAATGCAGGAAACCGCCAGCGCGACGAGTCCGTTGACGGCTTTTCTGGATTGAAATTTACACGGATGAACACGGATAGACACGGATTGAAAACAAAGCAAATTGAACGCGCCCCTCGCCCCGGCCCTCTGCCCGTTTGGCGGGGAGAGGGAGAAAGCTGTAGCGTTCGGCCTGTGGCCGAATTGAATCGAGCCACCGGCTCGACTCTACAACCCCCCTCGCCCCGCCCAAGCGGGGAGAGGGGGGCGCGGAGCGACGGGAGAGGGGATTTTATTTTTCATCTGTGTTCATCCGTGTCCATCCGTGGTAAATAGAATTAAATGAGCACAAAAATTCTGACTGTTTCGCGTGCGCGGCAGATTCTGGCGGCCGCGACGAAAACCTGCGTGCTGGTTCTCGGCGACGTGATGCTCGACCAATTCATCTGGGGCGGCGTGTCGCGCATTTCGCCCGAAGCGCCGGTGCCGGTGGTGGATTTTGAGCGCGAAAGTTTCATGCCCGGTGGCGCGGCCAACGTCGCACGCAATCTGACCGCGCTCAACGTCCCGACGGAAATTTTTGGCGCGATTGGCAGCGACGACGCCGGCCGCCGGTTGAAAACATTGTTAAACGAACAGAAAATCGGCTGCCGCGGATTGGTGACGCACGCCGCGCGGCATACCAGTGTCAAAACCCGCATCGTGGCGCACAAACAGCAAATGGTGCGCATTGACCGCGAAACGCGCGACCATTTGGACGCGCGTTTGACCGGTCGTTTGCTCGTCGAATTGAAATCAAAACTCCCCAAGGCCGCCGCCGTCATCGTCGGCGATTACGGCAAGGGCGTCGTGACGCAGCCGTTGCTCAACGAAATCAAAACGCTCTGCCGCGCGCGCGGCATCTGGCTGAGTTTCGACCCCAAGCCGGTGCATCATTTGAATTTGAGTGGCCTCTCGATCATCTCGCCGAACCGCAAGGAGGCTTTCGAGCTTGCCAATTTGCCGGATCCCGCCATGGCGGGACGCTACCCGAACCCGCTGGCCGACAAAAATCTCCTGCTCGTTGCGGAGCGTCTGCTCAACGAACTGCGCCCGGCGGTGCTGCTGATCACGCTGGGCGAACTCGGCATGTTGCTCTGTCAGCGCGGGCAAAAGCCGTTTCACATTCCGACCGTCGCGCAGGAAGTGTTCGACGTGTCCGGCGCGGGCGACACGGTCATTGCCACGTTCACGCTGGCCATCGCGGCGGGCGCATCGTCGGTCGAAGCGGCGATTCTTTCCAACCACGCGGCGGGCATCGTCGTCGGCAAAATCGGCACCGCCACCGCCACGCCGGAGGAATTGCTGAACAGTTTTATGCGGTAGCACCCGCGTCTCGCGGGTTCAATTCGGCGTCCCGCCGAATTGCCTTTTAAGAAAAACACTACGAAACCATTGTTGACATCGAAGAATCCGGCGAGACGCCGGATTCCACCCGCCAGAGGCAGGTGCTACAATAGAATTCAATGACTCAAACCAAAATCACCACCGCCGCCATCCGCGCCATGAAAGCGCGCGGCGAAAAGATTGCCGCGCTCACGGCCTACGATTTTCCGATGACGAAGCTGCTCGACGAAGCGGGCATTCCGCTGATTCTCGTCGGCGATTCACTGGGCATGGTTGTGCTCGGTTATCCCGACACCACCCACGTAACGATGGCCGAAATGGAGCATCACGTTCGCGCCGCCGCCCGGGCCAAACCGCGCGCGTTGCTGGGCGCGGACATGCCGTTCCGCAGTTATGAGACCGCGGCAGCAGCGGTGAAGAATGCGAAAAAGCTGGTCACCGCGGGCGCGGAATTTGTGAAGGCCGAAGGCGGACGCAAAATCATCGAACCGGTTCGCGCGATTGTGTCCGCCGGAATTCCGTTTTGCGGGCATCTGGGCATGTTGCCGCAACACGTGCTGGAGGAAGGCGGCTACCACGTCAAAGGCAAAAACGAGCCGGAGCATCAGGCGTTGCTCGAAGACGCGAAGGCGCTGGCCGGTGCCGGCGCGTTTGCGATTGTGCTCGAACTTGTAACCCCACCGGTCGCAAAGGAAATTACGGCGTACATGCCCATTCCCACCATCGGCATTGGCAGTGGCGACGGTTGTGACGGGCAGATTTTGGTGACGCTTGATTTGGTCGGGTTGTTTCCGTGGTTCACGCCGCGGTTCGTAAAACCGCGGGCGGCTTGCGCGGCGGAAATTAAATCCGCTGTGGCGGCGTGGAAAAATTCCATCGCGCCAGCCTGAGCAAACAACTTTGGTCGTATCCTGATTTTGCTGTAGTGTCGGCGCTGTGCGCCGATTTGGTCGAGCCGCAGGCTCGACGCTACACCAAATTAGGACATCACCAAAAACTTTTCACCGGGCGAATTGTTCATTAAGGTAATGCCCATGGAATTGGAATCATTGATTGAATCGGCGGCGGGTGGTGGCGCCAGCGATTTGCACCTGGAAGCCGGGATGCCGGCGGCGGTGCGGGTTCGCGGCGCCTTGCAGGTTTCCGGCGAACCCGTTCCACCGAGGGCGCTGGCGGAAATCGCGCGCCGGCTCATCGGTGAGGAGCAGTGGCCGGTATTTTTGGAACGGCGTTCGTTTGATTTGTCCAAAACCATTCACGGCGTCCGCTGCCGGATCAATATTTTGCAAACCTCGCGCGGCATTGGCCTGGCGGTTCGTTTGCTCAGTTCATTTCAAGCCACGGTGGAAAAACTCAATCTGCATCCCGACCTCAAAAAGCTCGTCAAAAACACGCATGGCTTGATTCTGGTCAGCGGCCCGACCGGCAGCGGCAAATCTTCGACCCTGGCGGCCTTGATTCAGGAAATCAACCTGACCGAAACCCGCCATATCGTCACGGTTGAAAGTCCGATTGAATACACCTTCCGCCCGCGGCGCTCCTACATCCGGCAACGCGAAGTCGGGCGCGACACGCCGAGCTTCGAGCAGGCGCTGCTGGATGCGCTGCGCGAAGACCCGGACGTGTTGATGGTCGGGGAAATGCGCGATCCGGAAACGATGCGCCTGACGTTGAGCGCCTCCGAAACCGGCCACCTGGTTCTGGCCACGGTTCATTCGTCGAGTTGTGCGGAAGCCTTGCAACGCGTGGCTTCGGCTTTTCCGGCGGAGATTCAAGGCGCCGTTTGCGCGCAACTGGCGGATTGTCTCGTCGCGGTCATTTCGCAACGGCTCCGCTTCCGGCCGGATTTGAACATTCGCGTCCCCGAATGCGAGATTCTGGTGGCAACGCACGCGGTGAAAAATTTCATCCGCACGCGCGAGTTTTTCAAAATCATCTCCGCCATTGAGACCGGTGCCGATCACGGCATGTGGGGTTTTCAACGTTATTGCAAATGGCTGGAGACCCGGACCAATTTGTTTGTTCCCGGTCAAGGTTCGGAGCCGCCGGACAGCGAACCGGCCGAGGCAACGTTTGTTGCCGCGCCGCTGCCCTCCGCCGTCGCCGCGCCCAAGACGGAAAAGAAAAGCAGGATTGCGACGCCGGCTCCGGGCGCACAGGAAGGCCACCGGATTGAAATCGAACCGGTCGAAGGCGAGTTTGGAAAGATTCTCAAGCGGCCGGAGTAATGCCATTTCCCAATGACAACCGCCAAGGTAAACAGGCCAGCATCGATTCCAAGGATTTGCTTAACGGCCACGTTGTGCCGCTGGAACCGGGCGATACCATTACCATCCGGGAGTGAAATCCGTCTTACAAGTCGGAGGGACGAGTTCCACGAGTCCCTGAATTGATTTTCACAAAATATTTGGGGTTCACGGAGCTCACTCCTCCGAAAATCAGGATTTGCGTTAACTACATACTCCCGAATATTCCGTTGCTTGGACAGCGTTTGTCCAACCCCCTCTGCCAGAATGTCGCGCAAAGAAAGGTTCACTATGACATACGCTACAGACAATCAACTGGAACTCGGTTTCAACGGCATCCGCCCGCTGGCAAACGTGGCGGGTCGGGAAGGGCGCATCGCCCGCGCCGGCTGGTGGTTCGCCCAAATGCGCGACATCGTGGAGCGCGCGATGGATTGGGAGGCCGCCGGCGAGCCGCGGCCGGAGCAAATCTGGATTCCCGGCGCCAGCCGCGAAGTGAAGGTGTAAGGAAGAACAGAAAACGGGTTGTTGGAGTGTTGGAGTATTGGGGCGCTGAATTCCACCCCCATCACTCCATTCCTCCATCACTCCCTTTGAAGTAGCCGGCGCGCACAAAATTGCGGATCACGGCGATTTCCTCTTCGCCAGCGACGGTGTGCGCCTTCATAAATTCGTGCCACTCCAGTCGCAGGCCGGCAGCCTTGAGCAACGGAATTTGCCCGCGCACCTTGTCAATCGGAATCATGGGGTCGCTGGTGCCGTGTGTCATGAGCAGGCGCTGCTGGCGCGCGACGGGCGAAAGTTCCTGCATCAGTTTTTCCGGCTCAAAAATCCAGCCGCTGATGCCGACGATACCCGCGAACCGGTGCGGATAATGCAGGCCGGTTTCGATGGCCATCAGGCAGCCCTGCGAAAAACCGCCGAACGTGATTTGCTCCGCTGGCAGACCCTTGGCGCGCAAATCGTCGAGCAGGTCGAACAACAATTTCCGGCTGCGCTGGATGCCGGGAACCATGTTGTCCAAATCGAACCACGAGTAACCGCCGTAGTAGTCGTCCGGCGCATTGACGAGCAGATAATTCAGCCACGGCAGGTTCATCACCTCCGGGAACCAGCGCCAGCCATCCACGCTGTCGCCCAACCCGTGCAACATCACCATCAATCGCCGCGTCCCGCCATCGCGGGATTCGGCGGCGGGAACCAATTCGCTGTGCAACATAAAATAAAAGCATGTTTGGCAGGCTTGGTTCCGTCAATGCCCAAACGGAGGCTGCGCGTCTTGGGAGCGCCGGCGTCCCGCCGGCAAACGAATATTAAAGCAGTTCCAGGTAACATTAGCACGGTTTGATATGTTTTTGGGAAAAGCGGCGGCGGGCCGCCGCAATCCAAGACGCTGCGCGTGATACGATGATTCCTGAAATACGCGAAGCGTCCTGGAGTGCGCCAGTCCTCTGGCGCTTTGCAAGAAGACGAATGGTCCGCGAGATTTCCACATGAACTTTTGTGCGCCGATGACAATTCGAATCGCTATAATCGTCGTCAGGCAACGAGCCGGCGGGACATCGGCGCTCCCAGGAGGGAAGAATACTGGCGGTGTCCGGGCATGTCCAATGGCGAGCCGCTCCTTATTTATTCGTCGCCGCCGGTTTCAACCGCGGGGCTTCCTGGTCCGCCCAATGAATCAATTGCTGGCGCTGGTCGGCGGTGAGCCGGGCTTCGGGGTGCAGCAAGGTGTATTTGGCGGGCGGCATGTTCTGGTAACCCACCTCTTCGCTGATCCGCTCCAGCCGTTTTGCCGCGCGTTCGGGCAATGCCCGCGGCCAGTCGGAAAGATTCATGTGTTCTCGACCGTGTTTGACATCGCCGGCCACCAGCCACGACACCGGCGCGATGTGGCTGTACCACGGCCATTTGGTTTCGTCGGAATGACAGTCGTAACAGGCCGCGTGCAGCAGGGCGGCGATTTGCGGTGGCGGCGCGTTGGTGGCCATCAAATCATGCCCCGGCGCGACCGGCGGGTTCGTGCGCGGCGGGTTCGTGAATTGCAACAGTGCAAACACCACGACGAGCGCGGCGAAAATCCATTTCAACCATTTCAATTTTCTCTTCATCCCATTCAATCAGACGCGGAAGCAATAGGACAAGTTCGCGTCCCATGCAAACTCGAAACCATTCACGGTTTACTTGTTCGCAAACTTCCGGCTTTCATTTTCCCCGGAAGTTTTTACGCTGTCGGCCAATGAAAGGAATCATTCTCGCCGGTGGCGCCGGTTCGCGGCTGTATCCGCTCACGCGGGTTGCGAGCAAACAGCTCCAGCCGGTGTATGACAAGCCGATGGTTTATTACCCGCTGACGACGCTCATCGAGAGCGGCATTCGCGAGTTGTGCGTCATTTCCACGCCGCAGGACCTGCCGCGTTTCATGCAGTTGCTCGGCGACGGCAAGGCGTGGGGCCTGACCATCGAATATCGCGAACAACTGAGACCGGCGGGCATCGCGCAGGCGTTTTTGATTGCGGAACCGTTCATCGGCGAGGACAGCGTCACGCTGATTCTTGGCGACAACGTTTTTTACGGCGGCGATTCGTTTCATCGCGCGTTCGCCGAGTTCAAAACCGGCGCGACGATTTTCGGTTATCACGTCAACGACCCGGAGCGTTACGGCGTGGTGGAATTCGACGCGCAGGGACAGGCGATTTCGATTGAGGAAAAGCCAAAACAACCCAGGAGCAATTACGCCGTGCCGGGACTCTACATCTACGACAACAGCGTCGTGGCTGTCACCAAGGCGCTCAAGCCGTCGGCGCGCGGCGAGTTGGAAATCACGGACGTGAACGTGGCGTATTTGCGGCGCGGGCAGTTGCGGGTGCACCGGCTGAGCCGTGGTTTCACGTGGCTGGACGCGGGCACGAGCAGCAGCCTGCACGAGGCTTCGGCTTACGTGCAGACGATTGAAAAACGCGCGGGCGTCAAAATCGGCTGCCCGGAGGAGGCGGCGTATCGCGCCGGGTTCCTGTCGCTGCCGCAACTGGAGGAACTCGCCAACAAAATGCCGAAGTGCGAATACCGCGAATACCTGGACAAGGAAGTCATCGCGGAGGCCCGGCGGCTGGCCGCATCCCACGCTTGAGCGATGAACGTCATCACCTGCGAAATCCCGGGATTGGTGGTCGTCGAACCGAAGGTGTTTGGCGACTCGCGCGGCTTTTTCATGGAGACATGGAATCGCCAGCGTTACCGCGAGGCGGGGCTGGACTGGAATTTCGTGCAGGACAACGTGTCGCTTTCACGGCAGGGCATCCTGCGCGGGTTGCATTTCCAGAATCCAGCGGCCCAGGGCAAGCTGGTCTTTGCGCTGCAAGGCGAGGTGTTTGACGTGGCGGTGGACATCCGGTGCAGCTCACCCACGTTTGGCCGGTGGCATGGACTGCATCTCTCCGGCGAGAACAAGCGGCAATTTTTCATCCCGCCGGGTTTCGCGCACGGATTTGCCGTGTTGAGCGAGACCGTATTGTTCGCGTACAAATGCACGGAACTTTACATTCCGCAGAATGAACTGACTCTCGCGTGGAACGATCCCGACATCGGCATCCAATGGCCGCTGGACAACCCGCAGCTTTCGGAGAAGGACGCGCGCGGGCTGCGGTTGAAGGACCTGCCCAAGGACCGCCTGTTTGCCTGAACGGCGTCCGCACCCCATGAAGATTTTGCTCATCGGAAAAAACGGACAGGTCGGTTGGGAATTGCGCCGCACACTCGCGCCGCTGGCGGAGGTGGTGGCGGTGGATTATCCCGAAATCAACCTCACCGACACGCCGGCGTTGCGACAATTCGTGGCCGGAACGCGTCCGGCCGTGGTGGTGAACGCGGCGGCCTACACGGCAGTGGACAAGGCCGAGACGGAAACGGAACTATGCCGGCAGATCAACGCGGTCGCGCCGGGAGTTTTGGCCGGGGAGGCGAAGAAGATTGGCGCGCTGATGGTGCATTACTCGACGGATTATGTTTTCGACGGGGCGAAGACGTCGCCTTACGTCGAAACCGACGCGCCGAATCCGATGGGCGCTTACGGGCAGTCAAAATTGGAAGGCGACCGGGCGGTGAAGGCTTCCGGCGCGGACCATTTGATTTTCCGGCTGTGCTGGGTTTACGGCGCGCGCGGCCAGAATTTCATGCTCACGATGCAACGCCTGGCGCGCGAGCGCGAGACACTGCGCG
>Ga0208188_1000958_pt1 | contig 13793 bp, 10 predicted proteins | sample June2015DPH_8_50_FD_184698 | JGI IMG/M metagenome (GOLD analysis project Ga0208188, IMG submission 184698) | Peatland microbial communities from SPRUCE experiment site at the Marcell Experimental Forest, Minnesota, USA - June2015DPH_8_40... | ecosystem: Environmental > Terrestrial > Soil >...
CGAATGGGGTCATTGCGATCCGGCCGGCATCGTCTTCAATGGCCGCTTCTTCGAATTCTTCGACTGGGGGACTTGGTGGCTGTTCGAGGCCGCGCTGGGCGTGCCCGCTCATGACTTGGTCGGCGCCTTCGGCATCATCGGCATTCCGCTGGTCGACGCCCGCGCCCGTTTCCTCGCCCCGGCACGGTTCGGCGATGTCGTGGAGCTGACCTCGCAGATCAAGGAGTTCCGCCGGTCGAGCTTCGATGTCGAACACCGGCTGATGGTGCGCGGCGCGCTCGCGGTCGAAGGCCGCGAGACCCGCGTTTGGGCGTCGCGCGACGCGGCCGACTCGTCCGTGATCAGATCAGAGCCCATTCCGGATGAAGTCATCGCCCGCTTCCAGGTGCCGTGAAGACGACGGCGGGCGATGCGAGCTGTTGTCGACTGCCGACCCGACGCTTCGTCGAAGTTCAGAATAGCCCTGAGAACGCCCAGTAGAGGGTGCCGGAAATCACCATGGCCGCCGGCAAGGTCAGCACCCAGGCCAGCGCGATATTGCGCACGGTCGAGAGCTGCAGGCCGGAGCCGTTCGCCGACATGGTGCCGGCTATCCCCGACGACAGCACGTGGGTCGTTGAAACCGGCAATCCATACATGTCGGCGGCGGCAATCGTCGCGGCGGCGGTGATTTCGGCGCACGCACCTTGGGCGTAGGTCAAATGCGTCTTGCCGATTTTCTCGCCGACGGTGACAACGATACGCTTCCAGCCGATCATCGTTCCGAGGCCGAGCGCGATGGCCACCGCGACCTTGACCCAGGTGGGAATGAACTTGGTCGCCTCGTCGAGCGATAGCTTATAGGCGTTCAGTGCTTTGATCTCTCCCGGCGAGAGGTCGCTCTCCTTGTCTTTCATGAGAAAGCGGATCGCCTCCGACGCGAGATACATATCGTTGCGCGCGTTGCCCACGCTCTCCGCCGGCATTCTGGCGATCGACCCGTATTGCGTGACTTCCTTGGAGATTTCCCGCACCAGGGCGGCTAATGAGGGATAGGTTCCTTCGGTGAGTTCGTGGCTGGCCACGTAAGCGGTCACCACCGGGCGCGGATTGCCCAACACGTTATAACCGGCCGCCTTTTGCTCAATGACGGCGCTTGCAGCTTGCGATGTTGACGCAAAGGCCTGCACCTGGTTTGGCGGCAGGGCGCGATTGAGCGCATAGGCCGTCGGTACCGTGCCGATCAGGATGAGCATGATCAGGCCCATGCCCTTCTGGCCGTCATTGGAGCCGTGGAAGAAGCTCACCAGCGTGCAGGTCAGGATCAGGATGCCGCGGATCCACCATGGCGGCGGCTGGTCGCCCTTGGGCTCGGCATAAAGGGCCGGACTACGGACGACGAATTTGAGGGCCAACAGGAGGACGGCGGCAAGGGCAAAGCCGAACAGGGGTGAGAACAGCAATGCCTCGCCGACTTCCTTGGCTTTCGACCAATCGACGCCGGATGTGCCACTGCGGCCATGCAGCAGCGCGTTGGTGATGCCGACACCGATAATGGAGCCGATCAAAGTGTGCGAACTCGATGCCGGCAGGCCGAAGGCCCAGGTTCCGAGGTTCCAGATGATGGCCGCGATCAGGAGCGCAAAGACCATCGCAAAGCCGGCATGGCTGCCGACCTGCAGGATCAGTTCGACCGGCAGGAGCGAGATGATGCCAAAGGCGACCGCGCCCGAAGACGCCAGAACGCCAAGCAGATTGAACATTCCGGACCATACCACCGCGAAGTTGGCCGGCAGCGCCCGCGTATAGATGACGGTCGCTACCGCGTTTGCGGTGTCGTGAAAGCCGTTGACGAATTCGAAGCCGAGCGCGATCAAAAGCGCGACGAACAGCAGCAGAAAGGGCGCATAGCTCGTGACTTTCGCGCCGGTTGCTCCGATGTCGGAATAGATGCTGTAGGCGACGAAAAGCAGAACCGCGGCGACGACGCCGCCAAAGAGAATGCCGGTCAAAGGATTGATGCCGCCACCGAGGTCCGGTCGCTTGCGGGCTGCGGGCTCGATCGAGCCGGGTAAGGCAATGTCACTCATGCGGACCCCCGTTCGTCCAAAGGGCCTCAACTCTGCGCATGCTTTGTGACAGGCAGATGAATGGGCGACGGCGGTCCGTTTGGCGAATATTGGTCTGTGGAAGATTGAGCCCGCGCCGCTCCTGTGCCCGCCGCCTCGGCCGGCGGGGGCCGCCAACAGCCTGGTGTCGTCTAGCGTGCGTGTCCGCGTGTCGCCCGCGTGGCTAAGAAGATACGCAACACTTTCGGAGACTCGACGAGGTATCTGCGCCACAGCCGCCGCGGCTCCTGCGCCAGCCGATAGGCCCATTCCAGACTGAGCTTCTGCACCCATTGCGGGGCGCGAACGCGGACTCCGGTAAGAAAATCGATTGCCGCGCCGACACACAGCGCAACGCCGTCGTTGCGGCCAAGTGCGGCAATCTCAGCCGCGATCAGCTCTTGCGCCGGGCAGCCGACGCACAACAACAAAATATCCCAGGGTTGCTTCATGCAGGCGCGCGCCACGGCAAGCCGCAGTGCGGCGTCGCGCGCGAGACCGGCCGGCGCCGGCATGATGTCGAACGTCATGTTGGGATAGGCGGCGCGCAGCGGCGCCTCTGCGGCGCGCGGCGGGCCGACGATGAGGAGACGTCGCCGCCGGGCGGCGGTGTCGTCGGCATTCAACGCCGACAGCAGTGCCGGGACGAGATCGCTGCCGGTGACGAGCGGCAATGCGCGGCTTTCCAGCCTAGCCAGGGCGCGCAGGATTCGACTGTCGCACAGCGACAACCAGGCGCCGCGATAGATCGGGAGCAATCGTGCCGGGTCGTCATGGACCGTGACGACGTGATAGGCGTTCGGCGTGACCAGGTAACGAAAAGGCGCGCCGTCGCGCCCAATGATCAGCCGAACCACCTCACCGAGCGACAACAGGCAGAACCGCAAGCCGAGGAATTCAGCGTGAGGAGGCTTGGGCAGCCCGATGCCGGCGTCAGCCGACGGCATTCTGCCGCGGAACGAAGTGATCGCATGGATGGGCTGTTCGGTGCTGAGCACGCTTCCTGATAGGTCGTCGTTGCGACGGAAGAAAGCGCTCACCGAAGTTTTCGCTGAGTATCATTAAATCGGCTGCGGCAAAGGTGCGACGCGCATTTCAGCGGTGCCGACGGTAGAACCCTGACCGGACCATCGGCCACCTGCCGTGGCGCCATCTTCGCGCGACCGCGTCGTTAAGGTAAACGCGCGGTATGATGAACGCGGCATCACGCCGCCACAGTGATCCGGCTAGAGTGCAAGCAAATTCGGCGGCATTTGGACGCGGCTTGCACATGAGTTTTTCGCGCGCGCTGGTCGATTTCTCAGAAAGCTTTTTGCGCGGGCGTCTGCGGCCGTACCTCGACATCCTGGCGATGGGCTCGGGCGTGCGCGTGTTCGGCCTCATCGCGCAGTTCGTCGTGCTGATCATGCTGAGCCGGTTCCTGCCCAAGGACAGCTTCGGCGATCTCATGACCGCGTTCGGGTTCTATCGGCTCGCCGGCGTGGCGCTTGGCGTCGGCGGCTCCCTGGTCTTGCTATTTCACGTGTCGCGGCGTCCGGGCGATATCGAAGCGGAAGTCAGGCTGCAGCGCTTTTCGTCGCTGATGGGGCTCATTCCGTCGGCGCTCATCGCGGTTGCGGCGCTCTGTTTGTCGGAGCCCGTTGCCGGCGCGCTCGGCAAACCTTCGCTTGCCGTGTGGCTGCAGGATCTGGCGCCCTTTTTGGTGTTCAACACCTTGCTCGTCATCTCGACTGGCGCACTGGAAGGACGCTCGCGAATTTCCGAGTCGATCTTCTTGGGCGAGGCCGCGCCCAATGCGGTGCGGATCGTCCTGCTGCCTTTGGTCAGCGTGCTGAATCTGCCGGAGGCGTATGTCGCTCATGTCCTGACGCTGTCGGTGCTGGCGCCATGGCTATGGTCGTCGCGGCGAATGTGGAACCGTTCGGTACGCGGTTGGCAAGCTTGGTCGGGGTGGGATTACCGCTACTGCGGCAAGTTTGTCGTGTCGACGCTGTTCGCCAATCAGCTGGGCGCCGCCGATATCGTCATTGCCAGCATTCTGTTTTCGTCAGAGACCGTGGCCGACTACGCCGTCGCCGCGCGGCTGGCGGCGCTTTTCACGTTCTTTCAGATCGCTTTGCTCAAGCGCTTTGCGCCGCGCGCCGGGCAGTTACTGCACGTCGACGATCACGCCGCGCTGCGCCGCGAAGTCGACCTCTGTCGCCGACTGACTGCCGCTTGCGTCGCGCTCACGATCGCCGGCGTGCTGCTGCTCGCGCCCCTGCTGTTGCCGCTTCTCGGCAACTATTTGGGCGCGCGCGGCCTATTGACCTGGTTGGCGATCCCATCCTTCGTTCAGGCATTCTACGCCACCTCGGACCGGTTGCTGATCATTGCCGGGCAGGCGAATGTGGCGTTGCTACTGACCGCCTCGTCGTTCGCCGTTCTGACCACGACGCCGTTCGCAACGGCGCACTGGCTCGGTCCGTTGGCGATTGCGGCCGCCATGATTTTCTCCGTGCTGGCGTTTAGTCCGATTGTCGCCGTGCGTACGCGGCAGTTGCTCGGAATTCGGACCATCGAGCCGCTCGACGGCGCGCTGATGGCCGCCGGATGCATCGTGCTCGCCGGCTCGGCGATGGCCGGCTCGTATGTGAGCACGGTGCTGGCCTGCGGCGTTCTCGGCGGCATTGCCGCCTATTACGTCGTCACACTGGCAAGCTATTCTCGTCGCGCGGCGATGACTTCGGCGCATGATTCGAACCTGCTTCCGGACAAGGTGTCGCGGTGAGTTTCAGCGATGCCGGTCTCGGAAAGCCTATTGGGAAACACCGGTCGCAACCGTGTCGTAGAGATCGATCAACCGGTCGCGATAGCCGGCAGCGTTGAAATCGTGCTCCACCCAACTGCGCCCCGCCGCGCCCATCGCCGCTAGGCGCGTATCGGAAAGTTGCGCAAAACGCGTGAGCGCGGCGGCGAGCGCCTCGACGTCGCCGGCAGGATAGAGCACGCCGGTCTCTTCCTCGCGCACCAGCTCGGGAATGCCGGCGATGCGTGAGCCGATGACCGGGCGGCCTCCCGCATAGGCTTCGAGCACCACCATGGGCGCATTGTCGTTGCACTCCGAGGGCACGACGACGGCACGCGCCGTTTGGATCACCTCCGCAAGCGCATCCTTGGTCAGATGACCGGTAAAAATCGCGTCGGTGCCGAGCTGTTGCGCAAGCCGGCGCAGTTCCGCCTCCTGCGGTCCGGTGCCGGCGATCGTCAGCGGCTGCCGCGCCAGCGTCGCCGCCCGCAGCAGGGTGGCGATACCCTTTTCCTCGTGCAGGCGCCCGCAATAGACGAAACGGCGGCCGGCCGGGGCGGTTGGCTTGAAACGATCGATATCGACGAAGTTCGGAATGTGAATGAAACGCTCGCGGGCCCAGCCCCACTGCACCAGTTTTTCCAGCACGAAACGACTCGGCACGATGAAGCGGTCGACATTGTTCTCGTAAATTCCCAGCGCCCGGTGCAGGTATGCCTCCGCCATCACCACGCTGCTGAGTGCCAGCGACCCCTTGATGCAGCGGTGCACGGCCACATTGTAGAGCTTGCCGCCGCGACAGCGCTCGCAAGGCTTGTTGCCCGACATCATCGTATAGGCCGGGCAGGCGAGCTTGAGATCGTGGACGGTCATCACCACGGGAATGCCGCGTTGCTGCAACAGCGGCAGGATCGACGGCGACAAATGGTGATAGACGTTGTGGACGTGAGCGATTTGCGGCCGCACCACCTGCAGCAACTCGCGCATCTTCTGCCGCGCCTGCATCGAATAGATGACGCGCTGCGCCCGCAGCAATTTGCCGCCGAAACTGTAGCTGGCGCCGAACTCGATCTCGTCCGGGAAGAAGTCGGCCCATGGCGTGGGCAGATTGAGCGGATGTTTCATGGCGAACGGAACGACCTGCCAGCCAATGCCTTCGAACAACCGGTTCTGCTCGAGAAACATGACCTCGGCGCCGCCGCGCGGATAGAAATAGTTGTGGATTGCCAACAGGCAGTTGGTCTTTTTCAACATCACCTGTTGTTCCTTGCAATCGATTGAAACCGCATGCCGACAATGGCGACGACCATCATGAACCAGACGGCGTTTCTTGTCGCGAACAGCGCCGACTCGAAACCCGACAGGTAGAGCTCGAACACCCAGATCTGGAGAAATAGGACGGTCAAAGCGGGGTCGGCGCCGAGCATGCGGCCGCGCCTGAAGTCGGCGAGCGGCTGGAAAATGATCCACATCGACGCCAGCACGAGACCGACGAGCCCCGTGGTCACGGCGAGGTCGAGATAAGCGTTGTGGGCGTTGGCCGCGAGATGACCCCAGGATTCCTTAGAGTTCCAGGCGGTCAAGAGATCGGGCGTTTCCCAAAAAGCCTCGAAGCCGAACCCGACCAAGGGCCGCTTGGTGATGCTCTCGAGGGTGAATGTCCAGATCTCGTTACGGCCGGTATAGGTCGGGTCGGGCAACAGGTAATCGACGAGGGTTCTGATCGGTTCGAATACCACCGAGCCGACGGTCAGCAGATTGATCACGATGGGTAGTCCCAGAACGAGCAGCAAGACCAAGAACAAGCCGCGGGTTCGCGGGATGAAATGCGTCGCGATCAGCACCAGCGGCAGCAGGATCAACGATGTCTTGGCCTGGGTGAAAATCAGAAATATCCCGGCTAGCACCACGATCGCACGCCCGGCAAGGGCATTCCAGGCGCGCGCCGCGAAGATGCCGATAAAGATCAGCAGGACCATGCTGGCGCCGGCGCTGTTCTTGTGCGGAAACGGGCCGCGCCAGCTGCCGGCATGCTCGGGCTCGAGAATATCGGTCACCTGATGAATTGACAGCTTCGGAAGAAAGATGACCCCGAAGTAGCAGACCGCCAGCACAGCGAGAGCGCCCACCGCCAGCAAGCGGGCAAAATGCTCGCGGCCGTAAGGCAGAAGCAGAAAGACCGAAGCCTGAAAGATTGTGAACGTCGCCAGCACGACGCGGCGCAAGGCGACATCGGCAAACGGCGACAGTGCGGCCGACAGCGCGAACCATGCCAATGTCATGACCAGCAACGGGGTCACGACGCGAAGGAGCAGAGAGGTGCGCTTCAGCAACGCAAAAGCGGCGAGAGCGCCGGTGAGCAGAAGGGTGGTCGCCTGGCTGAGCGTGTCTCCCTGAAGGCTCGCCCCGACCGGTGCCGGATCGCTCAGATCGGTAAACGGCGCCACCGTGATCCAGGTCAACAGGAACGTGGCGAGAAAGAGCGAATCGCGGACGATGCGGTCGCCGCTGATCGTTGCCGGCGGCGCGGCTGGCCCCGTCGTCACGACCGGCATCACGAGATCGTATTCTCCCGCCGAGCCTGTGAACCCACCGATTCGCCTCGCCATTGGCTCCAAATCCAATCAATCGCTCACGAGAACAAGCGCGAAACTCCACGCATAGTGAGCGCCTTTGTTGCAAAGGCCGTTAATCGCGAGCCCTCTCGCCCGGCCAAAAATAAACTGGGCGACGAGCGGCGATGACCTATCCTTCGTCTACCGTTGCGTCATGCTCACGAGATCGTCGGCGGCCGCGTAGTCTGCCGGAAGTCCGTCACGAACGACCGTGCTTTCGATCCAGCGGGTCGGGTCGACACGCGGGCGCAGCAGTCCCGGCCACATCGCCAGCGCGTAGAGATTCCACGATACAATCGAATAGGTGCCGAGGCGTACGGACCGCCAGCGCGCCGACATCAGCACGAACGGCGATAAGCCGACCGTCGCCGCTGTCACCGCCGCCAACGGCCCGCCGCCGGTGATGAACGGTATGGCGAGCAGACAAAGCCACCAGGCATGAACGATGGACAGCCCGACAGCCTCCTTGCGCACATGCCCTAACAGAGAGCGAAAGTGGCCGTGGCTGATGCTGGCCCGCATGATTTCGCCGGTGCCGAACAGATAGTGTGTGGACCAGCGCCGCAGCAGCAGACGAAAAGCGCTACCAGAGTGGCCGTGGTGATCGATAGCCGGAAGATCGATGCGCAGCAGCTTCCAGCCCATGGCGTGCAGGCGGATACCCAGATCGAGTTCCTCCCAGCTATGCAGGTTGCGGTCGCCGAAATAGTCCACCGCCGCGATGGCTTCGCGCCGATAAACGCCGCCGCAACCCAGATAGGCCACTTCACCCGGGCGGCGGTTCATGTCCTCGGTTTTGGCGCGCCGGGCGTATTCAAGGCTTTCCAGTTCGCGCTCGACGATCATGCCGCCGACACCGCCGACGTCCGGATGGTCCTCGAGAATTCGGATAGCGGCACGAAGAAATCCATCATACAGCCGCATATCGCCGTCGATCAGACAAATGTAGCGTCCGGAGCAGTACTGATAGCCGAGCTGAACGCCGACGCCGCAGCAGCGTTCCCCGACGTTGCTTAATCGCACGATCTTGATCGGATATTTAGCGGCGATCTCGACGGTGCGGTCGTTCGAGGCGCTGTCCGCCAGTATCACCTCGCCGCTCATTCCGGAGAGGGCGGCGAGCGCGCTCTCGATCGCGGCCGCGATGTGCCGCTCCTCGTTGAGAGCTTTGATGAGGATGCTTACCTTCGGCGAAGGCACTTCGAGCATTTCCGATTCTCTATGCCAAAACGGTGCCGCTATGCGATGCTGATTTGTCATTGCTTCGCCGCGGACGCGGCGCTCCGATGGTCCAGAGGCCCTTCGGCGTGCGGAGCCGACTTCAATCCGAGTGCGTCGGCGAACGCCGGCTTGATCTCGTTGCTCGTCTCGCTACTGACAAGTGCGAAACCGCCGGTATCTCGATAGGTCCACACCGCCCATCGGAAACCGTGGGCTTCTGCCGCCTGACGCACGTCACGCAACCATTGCGCATGCTCGGCGGCACGGCTGCCGAAAGCCTGCAGTTCGGTCTCCCGCGCGCCGAATTCGCCGAGCAGCACGCGGCTCGGCGGCACGCCTTGCGTGCGCGCCCAGTCGGCGACGCGATCAAAGGTTCTGTCAATCGTGCCGCGGTCAAAGCCGGAGCGCCGATAGTCTTCCAGCCGGCCCTGCGCGTCCCGGTATGCCTGGATTTTCTGCGGCTGCGTAAGGCCGGTTTTGGCGATCGCGGCTGCGGTCGCCGCGAGACTCTCGGTCAGCGGGCGCGCAAGCGCCGGATAGGGAACATCGGCCAAGTGCCGGGCGTCATTCCACGGCGCGCCTTGATGGGTGAACTGGTACGGGTCGTAGTAGTGAAACGAGAACAACACCGCCGGATCGTCGGCAAGCGCGGCTGTCCGCATGGCCAGCAAAGCCCTTGTGGACGCCTCCTCGCCGCTCTCGAGCACGAGGCGGAGCCGGGTTGAGCGGTGCCGAACCGCGGCGTAGGCGGCTTCGAGCATGAGCTGCCACGCTGCCGGATGCACCGGAGGCTCGTTCATGAGATCGAGTGCCACGCTGTCGGAATTGAGTCCATCGAGGAGATCGGCGGTACGCGCCAGCAGCCGCAAATAAGCTTGGAAAATCGACGTCTCGACCCCGGCTGTTAGCACCTTTGCCGTGTAATCCGGATGCGCCTCGCTGGGATGGAAATCGACGATGACCGCAAGCCCCGCCGCCAGGATCAGGTTGACCCGATCCATCAGGATGCGATCCAGCGCATCGCGGCGCTGTCCCTGGAACTGCAGGAACGGGCCCGGATCCACCGCCAGCCGCACGAAATCGAAGCCTGTACGCTGCAACGTGCGCAATTGATCGAGCGCCAAGGCTTGCGACTGCTCCGGAAAGGGCGGGAAGGCAAATTGCATCGCTGGCCCCGGTTCAACGCGGGCCCAGTTCATCACCTGAGAAATGCCGATGCCGCGATGAATCGGCACGCCGGGATCGGCGCCGTGGGCGGAATTTACATCTGCGGCGATGACGAAAAGCGACGCAGCGGCGAGCGCCAGAGGCTCGAGCATGATCCGAACTCGCTTGATGATCGTCATCGTATTCTCTGGTTGGCGTCGCGCTTTCGCAGATAGCTGCGACGCGGGCGTCGCTGACGCTCGTGGCAGCGGATAGCTGCGTTATTTTAACTCGCGCAGGTGCGTTAACGCTCTGCTTGTTACTGGTAACCTTAGCGGCGCCGGTAACGACTTGCCGCTCAGGCCGCCTCGGCGCCGGTCAGAACCACGCCGCGAACCTTCCGCGCGTCGAGGCCGAGGCGCGCGACGAATTGTTCGACGGCAGCTTTGTTCTGCTCGTCGGCTCTGGCGACCAGCAAGATATGGTCGACGAGCCCGGCAAAAAAGCAGGTGCTCGGATCGCTGCCCAACTCGACCGCGGCAACGATCACCATGTCGAAGCGCCTGGTCTGGTCGAAGGCCTGTCTAACGTCGGCTTCACTGATTGGCCGGTCGCGCCGGCTGTTCGGCGAAACAAACGACACCAGATTGAGGTTGGTTTCCCGATCGCGGGTGATCACGTCGGACAACCTTCGACGTCCGCTGGCGACATCGACGAGCCCGGCTTGGCTTTGATCGGCATCGATCGCCGACAACGTTCGGCGCTGCAGGTCCGCGTCGATCAGCAGCACGCGTTGCGTCGCGGCCGCCACCGCGGCAAACGTCAGCGCGACCGCTGCGGTGTCGTCCTCGTCGTCAGCAGCGACGACAAGAATCGTCGGATTGCCGCGGGTCTTGTGGCTTGCCCGCACCGCCTCGATCACCTTGCGGATTTCCATGGCGAAACGTGAATTCGGATCCTCCGCGGCGTTTAACCCGAACGAGGTGTCGACGTTCGGCAATACCGCGAGCACCGGAATAGAGGATGACGACCCGGCGGACGGCCAAAAGTCCTTGGCAGTCTTGGCCAATTTGCGGCGGACGACGCTGATCCCGCCGACCCGAGGCAAGGCTCCGCCGTTTGTGTCCCGCATGATGACGATACCGGTCCCGGCGCCGACCCCGAGCAGCAGGGCGCCCACGGCGAGCAGCAGGTTCGACGGCGGGAAACTGCGGCGCTGCGGCAGTTCGGCGCGCGAGATGACGCGGATGTTCTTGGTATCGAGCCGCTCCTGTTCGCCGGTCTCGCGGGCGCGGACCAGAAACGACTCGTAGACGGCGCGGCTGGCCTGCACGTCGCGCTCGAGCTCGCGCAACGTCACCATGGCCTCGTTGGTGGTGACCGCGCTGTGCTTGAGAGTTTCAAGATTGGCGGTCAGCGCCGCCTCATTGGCGCGCGCGCTCTCGTATTCGCTGCGCGCAGCAAGCGCGATGCGATGGATCTCGTCCTCGACCATCTTCCGCAGCCGCGCCGCCTCGGCCTGGATTTCGATCACCGCCGGGTGGCGTTGGCCGAGCGAGGTCATCTGCTCGGCCTCGCGGCGCATGACCTCGGCGTATTGACTGCGTAGCGCGGTGATGGTCTGGGACTGCACCGCCTCCGGGAAGGCGCCGATCTCGTCCTTGGACAGTTGCAGGCGCTCGACCTGATCGAGACGCGCTTTTGCTGCCGCCGTGTGGGCGTGCGCCACGCCGAGTTGATTGTTCAATTCCGAAAGCTGCTGTTCGTTGACGAGCTGTCCGCTGGCGCCGAGGATGTTGTTGCGGGCCTTGAACGTCTCGACTCGATCCTCGGCCTCACGCACGCGATCCTTGAGCTCGTTGAGACGCGCGGACAGCGATTGCGAAATCTGCCGGGCGGCATCTGACCTGACGTCCGTTTGTTCCACCAGATAAGCCTGCGCAACCGCGTTGGCGAGGCGCGCCGCTTTGGCCGGATCTTGGCTGGAAACGCTGACGTCGACGACGTAGGTGCGTTCGGCGCGTTTGACCTGGAGCTTGCGCTTGAGCGCATTCAGCGCGATCAAAGTAGGGTCGGCACGGCGGGCGCCGCCGAGCCCGACAAAAGCCATCAGTCCGCGCAGGGCCGAGGGCTGGCCGACAAACTCGGGATCGTGGTCGAGCGATTCGGCGCTGACCACGCGGCGCAACACGCTGTCGGAGCCCAGCACCCGAACCTGGCTCTCGACCAGCAGTACGGCCGCGTCGTTGGTCTGATTGGCCGGGTTAGGCTCGTTGCCCACCGCATGCAAATCCGTCGGGTCGATGAGGATCTGTGTCGCTGCCGTGAAGCGATGCGGCACCACCAACACGACCAACACCGCCAGGAGGAGCGAAGCCGCCGTGGTCCACAAAATCGTTGTCTTGCCGCGCCAGAGAACGGACCAGATGCGGTGCAAGTCGATCCCGAGGGCGGGAGCAGGTCCGACGGCGACGTCCGCCGTACCGACGAGGGCCGATTGGATTTGGCGCGGCGCTTCGAACATCTAACCGACTCTCTTAACAGCAGCAGCGCAGCGCCGGCGCTCGGGTGACGCCAATCAATACCGTCATCGACGCGTTACCCCACCGCGACTCAACGGCAAGCGGACTGGCATGTCCAGGCGACCCCGCGCCGTTAATCAGTTCATAAGGGGTTAGGGTTAATGCGCGGTGTATGCCGCATTCTCACCGGGTCCCGGCGGCGATGCCGGCGTGCCGATCAGGCGGCATTACCGGCGAAAGAGGCGAAACAGAGCGCCGACTGCGACGAGCAGCGCGACGGCCGGAATCCAGATCAGAACAGCGCCAACCAAGGCGAGCAGGATCACAGCGGCAATGACGCCGACCATCAATATGAGCAGCGCGACGCCGAGCGGCCCAAGCCTGGCGACGTAGATGCGATGCGTCTCGTCCGCTGCCGCTGAGGAGAACGGCTGCCAAGTCTGCCGGCGCCAAGCCTGCCCTCGCCAATCGGGCCGACGCAGGTTTCGGTCCGGCGGAATGATTTCCGGCTCTACGCGGGGCCGTTCCGGCTGGTCTGGATCGTCAACCATGGACTGAGCGCTCGGGTACCTGATTTGCGTCGGCCAACCGTATGTAAGGTTCACGCACGCCCTCACAAGCGGCGGGTTGCCGCTCTCACGCGTTGTGGGTCCGTGTGTGATGATCGTGGAGGAATTTAGCCAGTTGCTCGCGCAGGCTTTCATCGCGCTCGCCTTTGTGGCCGAGCACGACGGCGCGTTCGAACAAGGATTGCTGAAGCTCCTGCGGCAAATTGCTCCAAAGGTCCGCGGCCGCAGTGCCGAGGACGAGAAGGTAACGCTCGGCGTTCTTGTCTTCCCCGACGTTATCCGACGTTGCATTCATGACAAAACCTGACCGGCGTGCACGCCGAGGTACATCCGCCGTTGACGGTCGACAACCGGTAGCAGAAGGGTGGAGCGAGGTCCAGGTTCCGGCCTCATGAGGCTGAGCGACAGCCCCTGCCGACGGTAGTGCCTCAGTTTGAATCTTTACGAGCTTCGTTGGCGTAGAGAAAGGCGCCACACACAATTAGGCCGATTGCGATTGCCCACATTACGTAAAAAAGAAGACCGGATGCGGACGAGAATGCCCCGAGAATGCAAAGTACAATGCCGACCAATATGATAACTACCGCCTTTGTCCTACTCATTCCGCTGCCTCCCAATCCTCTAGCACTTTCACAATATCACCAATCTGAGGCATTACCCTGCCGACGGATACCATGACGGCGTGCCCGGTGCATGCTAGCGTTCGAGTATGAGCGCAAGCGGTTTTGGCATGGGTCGGAGTGCAATTATCGGCGTTGCCGTTGTGGCAAGCCTTTGCAGGGGCGCGCTGGCGCAGGATTCGCCGGCGCTGAGCGATGCCGCCAGCGCCATGATCGGCGCGTGGG
>Ga0208188_1000959_pt1 | contig 13771 bp, 15 predicted proteins | sample June2015DPH_8_50_FD_184698 | JGI IMG/M metagenome (GOLD analysis project Ga0208188, IMG submission 184698) | Peatland microbial communities from SPRUCE experiment site at the Marcell Experimental Forest, Minnesota, USA - June2015DPH_8_40... | ecosystem: Environmental > Terrestrial > Soil >...
CCCTGGAAATCAACTTTCAGGGAGGAGTTGAAGGAGAAGTGGAAAGGCCGGTTTTGGTTCTCACCCATTGGGTTCATACCTCCGGGGCGTCTTCACCACGTTCGCACCCTCATAAACATTGACAATTATCACGCTCCGAGGTTTCAGAATTATGAATCAAAAAGGAAATGCGGGATATATGGTAGCCATAAAAGTTTGATGTGACCCTCGGTTTCGGGGGTCACGTCGGACGGACCACCTTGTTTCATGTGGCTCCGAGAAGCACCCCATAAACCGATCTGTTCCCCAATAAGCGAATGAATAAACCAATAACCCGAATTGCAGGCCACCCCTATTTTGTGAGGGGTGGCCAGTTATGCGGTCAACATTCAAACTCCCCTAAAATATACCAGTGTCACTTTTATGTTATTCTGAAGTGGAAAGGATCGCCCCCCCGAGGAGGATCAAAACCCATGGAAGCAGCAGCAAAGCAAGCAACTCCAGTGCCGACGAGAAATAGCGGCCTCGGAATGACTATGCACGGAAAGGTGATTGTTGAGCTTAAACGCCTCGCGCTCGGTGCCCGCCCGAACATTACCCTCGTGCACCAAGAGAAACACAAGCGGTGGATGATTGCAGGGGAAGAGGGCGGCGGATGTACGGGTGAAGTTGGCCACTACATCGGCTTTGCCGGCATTCTCCCTTTGGGCCTGGCGGTTTCAATTCCCATTCAATCGCTGATCCCGAACTCCACTCAGCGGCGAGTTATCTCGCAAGAGATGATTCGCGCCCAACTTTTTCGTTATGGCAGTTCCTGCGACCTATTGGTGACCCACCACTATCTGGCCGCAGGTGCCGAAGAGGACTCCCGTCCGTCTCTGGAACGTCGGGTTCTATTCCATGGCAAGAATGGCATCCTCGCCCCCGGGACGAAGCAACCCGTATTCTTTGACCACTCTGGCGAGTCAATCGACTTCCCCAAACATCTGGTTCCCCTCATTCAAGCGGTCAGCAAGGGAGCAATGACTCCGAAAAACAACCGCGCCCACTGTATTCCTTTGCCCCCGCTCACTCTTGGTCCGATCAAGAAGCCTAAAGCGGAAGCAACTCCGGTGATCGAAGGCGAGCCGCTGATAGATGCAGCACTCGTGATCGCAGCAACCCCGGCAGCGCCAACCAGCGGCAAGAAAGCCAAGCGGAACAAGAGTGCAGCACCGCGACTCGTAGCATCACAGCCAACCGCCGCGCCGGACGAAGTTGCCGCGCCATTGGCACCCTGATGGAAAGAAAGGTTCCCCCGTAATGAGATACATCGCGCGTTACCTCGTTCTTGGCTGCATAGCTACAGTGTGCATGAGCTTCATCCGGCATGGGTTTCTGAATCACATCTTCGATTCAACGCCATCGTTCGCATCTATGCATCTGCCCGAGTTGGGCAAAACCGTTTCGGCGGCGATCACAACACCAGCCGGCACGTTCGCCTACAGCCCCGACGCCAACATTGAGCGTCTGGACGTAGAGGCGCTCAATAGTACTGCCGCCAACGCCCACCTTGACATTGCGATGTACGCCTTTACAGACCACATCCTTGCCGACGCAGTAGCTGACGCCGCCGAACGTGGGGTCAAGGTTCGCATTTACCGGGACGCACAGCAATATGAACAAGAGAGTGGGCGAGATCCATACGTCGCACGCAAGCTTGCCGCAGAGCAGAACGTCTCCATCCGCGTGAAGCATAGCAGCGATTTGATGCACTTGAAGGAATGGAGCGACGGCAGTCGGTTTAGAGAGGGAAGTGCCAACTGGAGTCCGTCTGGCGAGAAACGTCAGGACAACTCCGCTGCGGTTTTCACAAACAAACAGGCAGCCCAAGCCTTCGAGCGCAAGTTTCAGGACATGTGGGATCGTCCCAACAACATCCTGGTGCAATGAAACGATTTCACAAGCAGCGTGACACAGAGGAGCCTTCGGGCTCCTCTTATTTTATTGGGAGGCAATATGCAGGAGGCAGGAAGGATCGTTTTGACTGGCGAAGTAAGCGATACTCCAGTCATTCGCGCAACGTTGCAAGGCCTGTATACAGCAACCTTTTCACTCACCAACACAACTCGCCGTATAAATCGTTCCGGTGCCTACACGGACCGCCAGAAGCGCTACAACATCGTCGCGTGTGGAGATCTCGCGCTCACTATTCGTCACACAATTCGAAAAGGAAACGAGATCAACATCGAAGGCAAGTACCACCTGAAGCGGTGGAAGGACAAAAGCTCGGGTGAGACCAAATACCTTACCCAAGTTCTCATCGATCGCTTTTCGTTCGCAGAGCCGGATCAGCTTGAACTTCCGATAGCTGCCTAAAACTTTCACCGTGGGGTTGGTTCGTTCCAGCCCTTTTATTCAACAGCCGCAAGGCAACAACCGAAAGCTCAACACTCCCAGGAGGGAGATACCACAATGGCAAAAGGCGTTAACAAAGTTTTTCTTCTCGGCCACGTCGGCAAAGAGCCGGAGATTCGCACCACCAACGGCGGCATGACCATTGCCAGCTTCACCCTCGCAACTGCGGATCGTGCGAAGGATGCGCAGGCAACTGGGTCGATAAGACCGAATGGCACAATCTGGTCGCGTTCCAGCGTACCGCGGAGATCGTCCGCGACTACGTGAAGAAGGGCACTCAGCTCTTCATCGAGGGCAAGATCCAGACGCGCTCGTGGGACGACAAGGAGTCGGGCGCAAAGCGTTACAAGACCGAGATTCTGGTCAACGAACTCTCGCTCCTCGGCAAGCCGGGCGGCGGTGAGGGCGGCGGCAACCGGGCCTCCAGCCCAACTCAGACGGCCACCACCCCCGATGCAGCGGACTACGCTGACCAGGGCATCACGGACGATGACATCCCCTTCTGACACGTACCTGCGACCAAAGTGTAAAGTTTTTTCCCGCATCGCCCTGAGAAATCAGGACAATGTCATTCCAGAAATAGGGTGACCATGTAAAAGTGGTCGCCCTTTTCTTGCCTCAAAAGCGACTCCAATCCGAAAGGAAATTCCACAAATGTACGTCCTCTTCATTCCCTCCGCCATTGCATTCGTCCTCATCGCCGTCACCCAGGTCGTCTCCGAGATGCGCGGCGCCGGCGTCTCCAACATATAAGTCTTAACCGACGTGGGCCTGTCCAAAAGATCGCAAATCTTCGATGAACGCGTGTGCAATCATGCTTCCAATTCCGCAGCAGCTATCAGGACAGTGTTGAGTACGACACCTACCGCAATTTTTGAAGTAAAGTAGTGGTAGTGGTATACTATAGGTAACGATGTGGAATATCTGCCGACAAATATTCTTGGAGATCCGACTCTGCCGTGCTGGACCTTCAGGTTAGCGGTAACAGTCTAAGCCTCCAACGAAGAAAAAGTCATTAGGCTTGGGAAGATCGATGGCGCGAATGAGAATGGAATCATCGAGACAATCAGACATTATGGCTGTTCGCCAAGTCCGCAACCGTGGGAGGGGTCAGGCGAGCCGATGCCGTCAGGATAGTGTCCCGACTGTGGCGCGGTCTGCCATCTCATTACCCCCAGCTTGTGACCGCAGTCCCTTCAGCTACCACAAAGGTGCTGTGTCGCACAATCCTAATAAAAACAGAGGGTCTACCGACATACTTCAAGGTGGACCCCCTGTTGACACAACAGTTACAGAGCTATCTTCACGGAGAACACTATGAAATCGTCTTTTAGCAATACCCTGCGAGTAATCGCTGTTGCACTTATCGGAGTTGCCAGTCTTGCAGTACTGAGCGGCTGTGCGGGCGGACTTGCTCTGGTTGCGGCTCCTAAGCAAGCCTCCCCCGCCTCCGCCGACGTGGCGGAGGTGATGGCAATAACGTTCAACTCCACCACAAACCTCTTCTATACCGCCAATGGCGCTGGAAACACCGTGTCAGTCTTTGACGGAGTGACGAACCAGCTCAAGGACACCATCAACGTAGGAAGCGACCCCACTGGGATCGCTGTGAATCCCGTGACGAACACCATTTACGTCACCAACTCCTTCGACGCGTCTCTGTCGATTATCAACGGTGCCACCGACGCCGTGACGAATACGCTTACTACAGTTGGTGACGACCCGTACGCGGTTGTTGTCAACCCCGTAACGAACAAGGTGTATGTCGCCGACTGGGTGACTGGAGATGACCAGAACCTGTATGTCGTCGACGGAGTGACAAATCAGGTGACGAGTTCGTTGACAGTAGGTGACGACGTGAGCGCCTTGGCGATCAACACCAAGACCAACACCATCTATGCAGCTACGATGTATACCGTTGCCGTGATCAATGGCTCCAACAACACCATTACAGCAACTCTCGCACCGTCAACTCTCTATCGGGTTCCCTCCGGTGGCATTGGCGTTGATGAGAGCACTAACACCGTCTATGTAGCGAATACGGCGTTTGGGCCAGACACCATTACGGTGATCAATGGCGCTACCAACCAAGTCATCACATCTGTTGACCTGGGAACGAGCGGCGGGAGTCTTTCAGTCAACCCGCAGACGCATATGGTTTACGTCGCCGGCAACGGTTACAGCGGCCTAGTGGTATTCTCCGGCACCACCAATACTGTGGTCAGTCTGATCAGCCTTAAGTATTCCGCAGAAGATGTCACGGTTGCCCCCTCGGCCAATCTCCTCTACGTGGCGGAGAGTTCCGAGGTCGCGGTCGTCAACCTTGCCACCAACACAACAACGGACATACCCGCTCAGTAATTGCCCGTTCCCAAATAGGGGCTACAGCTATTCATTAGCTGTAGCCCCTATCAGTTCTGCTGTTCCGATAGGCTAGAAAGCACAAAAAAGCTAACCAGTGAAGTGCTGTCCCACGACGACCACCGCCAGCGCATGGCTCAGTGGCTGTCTTTACCTGTTTTTGTACTGGCTCCAAAGGAGTGCCAATTATGGCTGATTTTGTCTACACCCCCGAAGAAGCAAAGGCCCTGCTCGCTCGTCTGAGCCAGCCTTTTGCCATCGCCGATGTAAAGTGGCGCGTCACCAACAAAACGACGGATGGGAAAAAGGGCTGCGTCGCCGCATATGCCGACCCTCGTGCGTACACCGCCCGGTTGAACGAAGTGTTCACCCCGGCAGGGTGGGCCTTTGAGTTGTCGAGCGAGACAACGGTTGGGCTTACACGGATGCGGGCAGGGAAGTGCGTCCCCACCGGAAAAGTCACCATCATTGCTACCTTGAACATCTTCGGGATAGGCAAGAAGGCGTCGACGGGAGAGATGTGGGCTGATGACGACAACGCTGTGACGCGTGCGGAAGCCCAGGCGAAGAAGCGCGCGGCATCCATGTTCGGGTTGGGCGAGTACTTCTACCGGTTCAAAGAGCTTGGAAGCGTGTTGTGGGTCCCGCTCGATGAGCGTGGTAATGCGACGAAGGTGCCGGATCTTCCGGGATGGGCGATGCCTGCAGGAACGCGGCCAAAGAGCAACATTGCTCCAATGGCTAACCGTTCGGCAGCACCAGTCCAGCAGGGAACTCGTCAGCAAGGCGCTCAGCCTCAGCAGACCGCGCCTGTGACAGCATCGCCGCAAGTTGCGCAAGAGGCTGTGGCGCAACAGGCCGTCGCGACCGCGGCAGTTCCAGCGCAACAAGCCCAGATCCACTCCATCAGTGAGCCAGAGCAGAAGTTTCGTGCAGCCCGTAAGGTGCAAGAGACAATTCTCGGCGTTGATTTGACGAACAACATCCTCGAAACCTTGGCGGCAAAGCTGGACGTCGGCGAGATCAAAGGGGAGAAGTTCGGTTTGGCCACTGCAAAGTTGGATGCGGCCGTTGCTCTCCTGACCAAAATCAGGGAAGTCGCCAAGCATACACATTCATCGGCACTGCGGACCTTGCTTCTTCGTCACGAGCTGCAGAACCTGGATACCATCCCTACGTTCCAGAAGCTCTACCGTATCGCCCTCGATATGCAGGTTGTCCCTGTGATCGAGAGAAGCGCGGCCTAAACCCTAAGACGTGGACGAACTAACAATCCGTCCACTAACCAGTACCCCGCCCCAACTCTAAGGAGCAGTGGATATATGGTACAATTCAACACAGTTTGACGTGGCCTCCGGTTTTGGGGGTTATGTCGAATGGGATTGCCTCTTCGGAGGGTCCCTATCAACCCAATAAATCGACTACTAACCCCTATAAATCGATTTTTGTTCGCTACGGCCGCTCTCAGGAGCGGCCGTTTTGCGTTTGCCTATCTTTCTCGGATACACCAGTGCCACTATTTTAGAATGACGGAAGGAGCCTCGATGTCGGGTACAGTACTTCTCATCGCTGGTCCCTCCGGAAGCGGCAAGACAACTTTGACGCGGGCACTCGTGAGACGCGTTCCGTTCTTAACTAGGGCAATCACCGTCACAACACGGCTACCAAGGCCTGGTGAAGTATCGGGCGAGGATTATCATTTCGTCTCCCCCGAGCAGTTTGTTGAGATGAACCGGTCGGGCGCCCTGATCGAGTGCGCCGAAACCTACACGGAAAGCTACGGGATTCCGCGTACCGTCTTGGTCGGGCTGTGCGATCGAGCTCTCATCCTCACGGGTGGCAGTGCCCTCGCTCTTCGGCAGCGGCTTTCAAACTCCATCAGCATCTTCATCCAGCCAGCATCGGCAGCCGCGGCGGCGGCGCGGATCATTGAACGGAACTGCCCAAACAGCCAGTCACGCATCGCTGGCTACGAGCAGGAAGTTGCCGCATCCTCTCAATTCGATCGAGTCTTTATGAACAAGGATTTCGCCGAAACTCTGGAGCAGATCGAGGACTTCTACCTCAGTGCGAGGCGGCAAACGCCCCACGGTCGCCCCGCGCAAGTTTGACACTGGGGCAGGGAAGGGGACCGGCGATGGTCCCGTACTCTGCGTGCCGCGTTTGGAGACTGGCGCAAAGTCTGGCTCCCCCTGTCACAACTGCCTCCAGGGGAGATTCGGATTGATGGCCGACATGTATCCCAACTGGTTCAGGCCCTACAAGGCGATCGAGGTCTCAGGTTCGCGTTGGTCAAGAAGTTCTGCGCACGGGCAGCAAGCCTGGGGCGCAGTGTCCCCACGCCGGCGATGATCCCGACGAAGTCACGACGGGCCCGGAACTGGTCAACGCCATCAGTGACGACAAGCTAAGACAGAGCGCGTAGCCTCGCTCCTTGAGTTTCCTTCGGATTTAGGGAACTTCGACGCCCCCTTGCCACTCAAACAATCCGCTCGTTACATCAGGACAACCGCGTTGTAGACCATGTGGAGGAGAATTGCGGGAGCGAGGCGGCCGGATTTCTTGAAGATGAGCGCGTTGCAGATGCCAAGGAGGAAGACCGGTGGCCAGGACATTGCGGGGTGATAGACCGCGAAGAAGGCGGCACTGCCGATGACGGCGCTCCAGCCTCCCCACTCGCGGTCGAGGGCACGGAAGAGGAGACCGCGGAAGAGATACTCCTCGGCGAAGGGCGCGAAGGCGATGGCCATGATGGCGTAGGAGATGCGGAGGCCGTGGAGCCCAGCCATGGCTTCCTGCGATTTTCTGATCAGCTCCGCGGCGGTGGGGATGTGTGCGAGGACGGCGAGGTAGCCATGGGCGGCGAGGCCGAGAGTGATGCCTCCTGCGGCTGCGAGCATGAGGGCCGGGATCAGTTGCGGAACAGAGGTGGAAGATGCGGCGGACCGCCAGCGGATGACGTCCTGGAGTGAGACGTTGCGCTCGCCCAGGAAGCTGATGACGCCGACAGAGACGGCGACGGAGCAGACGGCATAGGCGATGGCCTGGGCAATGGCGATGTTCTGCGGGCCGGCAAAGACGAGCAGAATGCCGGTGACGATGGCACCGCACTCGACCAGGATACTGATGGAGATCATGGCGTGCATGAGCGTGGGTGGGGGCGGGAGCTCCTCGGACCAAGGATCGTAGAGGTAGGGCAGGCGCGCACGGAAGTTCTGCCACATGGCGGCGGCGGTCATGTAGGAGTAGACGATTCCCATGATGGCGATGTGCCACTGCTGGCTGATGATTCCGATGGAGAAGGTGAGCATGCCGAGCTGGGCCGCGAGTCGGCGTCCCCAGGGGATCTTCTGAACTTCGCCGGATTCGGAGGTGATGGTGACGAGGGTGACGGATTTTTCCGCCATACTGCGGCTGAAGAAGAACCAGCCGATGAGGACGAGGGCGATCTTCCAGGCGTCGGCGTGGAAGGTGAAGGCTGCGTAGGCAAGCACCAGGGCGACGATACCGGATGAGATGAGCGACCAGAGCCATGCCTTTGCTTTGAGCAGGCTTTCGAGGCCGCGCGGCCAGGTGAGGGCGATCCAGAGGGCGCTGCCTTCGGAGGAGAGCGACTTGGGGCCGAGGATCCAGAGGAAGTAGGTGCCGAAGAGAATGCCCGTGCCACACAGGTAGTTCCACGCGCCCTGGGCATGGACGAGGACGCCGCGCAGGTTGAAGACCTGGACGCTTGCGATGGTGAGCGGGATGAGGATGGTCTGGACGATGGCACTGCGGTCGCGGACAAACCAGAGGAATTCCTTGCGGTAGAGCGGCTCCTTGCCGAAGTGGGTGGTGGTCCTGCGCGATGTGGGGCCGGGCTGGCTGCTGGCGGAAACGCCGCTGAGGCCAAGCTGCGCGCCCCAGACGCTGAAGCGGACGGCGCCGGCGATGACGATGGCGGCGAAGATCCAACAGGCCAGCAGGCCTGCGGGGAAGGACCAGGAGCCGTTGCTCTGGCCGCCGAGGAAGAGCCGGAGCCAGGGCCAGGGAAGGATGGTGAGCGGGTACAGGATGCGAGCGGCTGCGACGATGATTCTGGGTACGAGGAAGATTCCGAGGAGGAAGAGCATGAGCGAGGCGTAGCCGATCCAGCTCATGAAGCCGATCATGGCTCCGCGCGAGCGCGGGGAGAAGCGGAGGGTGACGGCGATCTCCCACGCCTTGCCGAGACAGGCCGCGGCGATGGTGATGGGGATCCCGATGAGGATGCCCGCGAGCAGTCCGATGGCGCCGTTGTAGACGAAGGTGTAGATGGTTGCGACGAAGAGAGGCGCGCCCCAGTAGATGGGATTTGCGGCGATGGGGGAGAGCATTTCGGCGAGGAAGATGGCGCCGGGCGGGGCGGGATGGGAGAAGAGCCATTCCCACATGGGATGGCGACGGCGCTGGAGATCGAGTTCGAGGCCTTCGCCCTGGAAGACGAGCATGGCCAGCCACCAGAGGAGAACGAGGGAGCCGATCATGGGGGCGAAGGGGCCTGAGGTGGCGAGGCCGGAGAGGCCGGTGATTGCCTGAGGTTCGCCGAGGAAGGCCTGCGGGCCGTGCGCGTTTTCACCGTCGCGCAGCTTCTGCTCGATGGCCGGCTCCGAGCCTCCGTATTCGCTGGCGATGCGCTGCGCCTCAGTGGAGTAGGGATTGCCGGGTTGGTATGGGTCAGGGCGGACAAACTCAGGATGGTGCTTGTAGAACCGCATCTGATGCATGAACTGGCGGCTGACGACGATGTCGCCGCGGCGCTCGGCTTCGACGCGTTGGGCTGTGGCGATGGCGGTACGCAGCACGAAGGCGGCTGCCACGTTGATGCAGACCATGAAGAGGGCGGCCATAACGAAGCCGATTCCGCCCCAGTCGGTGGCGTTCTTACCGGAGCGATTGGAGAGGAGTTCCTGCTGACGGGTCTGGCGGCCGGTGGAGCGCTTGCGCGCGGCACCGAGCAGAAGGCGGAGCGTGCTCCAGAAGGTGGGGCGGTTCTTCATTTCTGGGGTGGCCGGGCGGTGAGCTTCAGGAAGAGTTCTTCGAGGCTGGCCTCGCCGAAGTCGCGGCGGAGGTCGTCGAGGGAGCCGTTGGCGACGAGCTTGCCTTCGTTGATGATGACGGCGTGGGAGCAGAGCCGGGTGACGTGATCCATGAGGTGCGTCGAGAAGAGGACGGTGGTGCCTGCTGCGGCGGTTTCGGAGATGAGGTCATAGAAGAGGTGGGTGGACTCGACGTCGAGGCCGTTGGTGGGCTCGTCAAGGACGAGGAGTTTGGGCTGGTGGAGCATGGCGAGGAGCAGACCGAGCTTTTTCTTCATGCCGCGGGAGTAGTCCTCCGCGTAGTCGTAAATGTCGACGCCGAGCCTGAGTTGGTGGATGAGCGGGTCGATTCGGTGCATGGCGTCGACCACGTCGAGGCCGTGCATGGCGGCGCTGAGCTCGAGGATCTCCTGGCCGGAGAGGTAGGAGTAGAAGACGGGTTCGTCGGGGAGGAAGCCGATGAGGCGTTTGACCTCGACACGGTCTTCGAAGGCGTCGAGGGAATCGATGAGGATTTTTCCGTAGGTGGCTTTGAGGATGCCCATGAGCAGGCGGAAGAGGGTGGTTTTGCCGGCGCCGTTGGGGCCGAGCAAGCCGCAGATCTGGCCTGGTGGGACGGAGAAGGAGACGTGGCTTACCGCGAGTTTCGAGCCGAAGGATTTTGTGACATCTTCGATTCGCACCAGATCGGGGGACGGACGAGCCGGATCGCCGGCTGCAGGCTTGGCCTGTTCGTCTAGATTGGGTGGCGTTCTATCGCTCATCAAGGCGCACGCAACGGCTTATTCAGTTCAGATTGATCCACTTCAGCATACGACGGAACTCTCGATGTCGAACAATAATTGCTGGAGGCTGACTCTTGCATAGGGTCCTGATTCCGGCCCCTGAAATGCACCATCCTGAAAAGGTTTGGACAAGTTCGCGGGGCCACGGGTCGAGCGCGTTGACAAAATGGAGGCCACGTTGGAACCGATATCAAAGCGCGCGGGTGACTCTTCGAATATTCGTGCCCTCTGTGGGGAGCCGAGGCCCATGCCTCGCTTCTATCGCGCGCAGTCGACACCGTCGAGCAATACCGTTTCAAGCCGGCCATCTGCGATGGCATGGGTTCACGGGCGGCTATCAGAGCGTGCGGCGCTTCGTGCGGGGACTGCGCGGCGCGGGTTCGCCTGATGCACGGGTGATCATCGAGACGCGGCCGGGTGAGGAATGCCAGGTCGATTACGGCACCGGGCCGAGACGCGCAACCTCGTTTGGCTATGTCCGATAACACAGATTTCATAGATGCTACTAAGTATCTTATTATAAACAGTTTGTGTACGATAACGCATCTTATGTATAGTGGATTCCGGGGAGGCTATACGCCCCGCTGAGTGCCTGCCCTGAAGGTCTCGAAGACCCAGGCATTTGCCGGGATCGGTTTGAAATCTCCTGGCGTGAAGGGGCGCCCCAACCGCTTCTCTGCACAGAGCAGGCAGAGAAGATTAGGGCCAGGGATGTGCCAGCACCAAAGATCATCCTGCACAACAAAGACCTTCGGATTCTCAGCCATGCAATCGCCGCAGAATCTTTGAACATCTCTCCGCTGCGCGTCGTCGGCGACCCGGCTCATAGAGGTGCGTAGCCCTTCTCGGCCAGCGCAGCTTCGAGGCGGCCGACTGCGAACTTAATCTGATGAGCCTCTTCTTCATCCACGGCACACGCCAGAAAGTGTTCCCATCGGCTACGCTTCAGGAACTGCGCCAGCGCCCAAGCGGAGTCCGGGTCTAGATGTAGGTCGAGCTTGATAATCGTGTCAGGCATCGTGGTCTCGCAAAAGGCTAAGCAAGGTGGCAAGGTACGACTCAGCCCCCATCTCGCGAATCATCTTCGCGTTTGCCTTAATCCAGGTGTCTTCATCAACTGCCGGCTGCTGACCAAGACAGTACTGAGGATTCATGAGGATGCGTGCAACTGATTCTGGGGTCCATAGAGGTTCAGCCATGGCGCGATTATAGATGCGCGCGAGAGGCAAGCTGACTGAACCAGTTTTGTTCAGCGCCGGCCCGTCGGATATCAGCGGTTTATCAGCACCATGACGGCGCTATAATAGCGGTATAACGGCGGTCGGAAAACCCCGTTCGGAGGGCAGATGGCAGCTCCAAAATCTACCGAGTTCAGCCCGAACTTCGTCATAACGCCGGCGATTGCCAATGCTCTAATGCATATCGAGGCGGTGAAACAGTCCATTCAGGGGTTGCCGATCACGCCCCGGGTCTTGGCAAATTTGCGGGAGACCGCCCGTCTCTTCTCTACTCATTATTCAACCATGATCGAGGGCAATCGCCTAACCCAAGAGCAGGTAGCCCAAGTCATTGCCGACGGGCAACATTTTCCAGGGCGCGAGCGCGATCAGGACGAGGTCAAAGGCTACTATGCGGCGCTCGACGAAGTCGAGAGATTGGCGAAGCAAGGCGGACCGCTCACCGAATCAGCGGTGCGACGGCTTCATGGCTTGGTCATGAGTGTAGGAAAGGCGCGAGCCAGGGCGACGCCATATCGGGATGGGCAGAACGTGATTCGAGACAGCCGGTCCCGGGGTATCGTCTACATGCCACCCGAGGCAAAGAATGTACCCGCTCTGATGAGCCAACTCGTCCACTGGATCAATCAGAAGGACGAGCTTCCAGTTCCGATCAAAGCCGCCATCGCGCATTATCAATTTGCAACGATCCATCCCTACTACGATGGCAACGGCAGAACGGCGAGGCTCTTGACGACGCTGATCCTGCATCTCGGGGGGTACGGTCTCAAAGGGCTCTATGCGCTTGAGGAGTACTACGCGCGGAACCTACAGGACTACTACGAAGCATTGACAATCGGGCCATCGCACAACTACTACATGGGTCGCGCCGCCGCGGATATCACCAAATGGGTACTCTATTTCGTCGCAGGTATGGCAGCCTCCTTCCAAAAAGTAGAGACGCAGGCGCGTGGCGAAGCCGAGAAGGGGGGTGTCGATCAAAGCAAAGCTCTCCGAAATCTCAACGCAAGGCAGCGCAAAGTTCTCGGACTCTTCACGCAATCGAGAGAGCTGACAAGCAAGGAGATCGGCAATCTATTTAACTTTAAGCCTCGTACAGCGGCGGATCTCTGTCAGCGCTGGGTCGAAGACGGATTTTTGGAGATGAGCAACGCATCCCGGAAGTCGCGGCGCTATCGCCTGACTGCTGCGTATGAAGCATTGGTCATGGACGGCCATCCCTGAGAGGCGACGACCAGGGGTGGCATGATGGACCCATGCAGAGTATGCAAAGCGAAAACTGAATTAGCGACCGTCGAACTTCCCGCAATACGGGGCGGGCTCAGATAAAGTGACAGGCGCGGTCAGTTCGCACGTCGGCTTTGGAAGAGATGTCTGTTAACTGAGTCGATTCCCGCCGCAGCAAGAGGATAAGGTTCCTTCTAAACAACCGTACACTCGGCTCTCAGCCAGTCAGTCATTGGCTATGCGTAGATGTGGAGATTGCGATGAAGGCTTTGATATTGGGGATTTGTTTTGCGTTTGCGATTGGTGGTATGAGCGCGCAGACGACTGCGTGGCAGCCGTCGGCGGGACATACGCAGATGACGATATGGCCGGGAGCAGTTCCGGATGCGCGACCTGTCGCAAAACCGGAGACTGCGACGACGGTGACGGAAACGAAGAGTTTGGTCGCGGGCAAGCCGTGGGTTGAGGTGGACAACGTCTCGCGGCCTACGATGACGGTCTATAAGCCAACGGGAAAGAATACGGGCGCGGCGGTGGTCGTGTTCCCCGGCGGTGGCTATGAGGAGCTGGCTATCGATCTGGAGGGCACGGAGGCCTGCGACTGGCTGACGGCCAAGGGAATTACCTGCGTGCTGCTGAAGTACCGCGTACCCGCGCCGAGGTCGGATCCGTATTGGGGCGCGTATCCGCAGTCGCCGATTGCGCTGGAAGACGCGCAGAGGACGCT
>Ga0208188_1000960_pt1 | contig 13764 bp, 10 predicted proteins | sample June2015DPH_8_50_FD_184698 | JGI IMG/M metagenome (GOLD analysis project Ga0208188, IMG submission 184698) | Peatland microbial communities from SPRUCE experiment site at the Marcell Experimental Forest, Minnesota, USA - June2015DPH_8_40... | ecosystem: Environmental > Terrestrial > Soil >...
CCCTCGGCGAGGGCGTCCACCTCGCCTCGGTCCCCACCATGTACCGGATACTCCGCGAGCACGGCGAGGTCGGTGACCGCCGGCGACACGCCACCCATCCGGCGAAGGTCAAGCCCGAACTCGTAGCGACCAAGCCGAACCAGGTCTACCCCTGAGACATCACCAAGCTCCACGGCCCCGAGAAGTGGACCCACTACTACCTCTACACCGTGATCGACATCTACAGCCGCTACGTACCGGGGTAGATGCTGGCTCGGGCCGAACGGGCCAGCCTCGCCGAGGCCCTGGTGGCCGAGACCATCGAGAAGCAGGGGATCGGCCGAGGGGAGCTCACCATTCACTCCGATCGCGGGTCGCCGATGATCGCGAAACCGATCGCCCACCTGCTCGCCGATCTCGGATCACGAAGTCACACAGGCGGCCGCACGTAAGCAATGACAACCCTTACAGCGAAAGCCACTTTCGCACCCTCAAGTACCGGCCCGACTTCCCGAAGAGCTTCGGCTCCTTCGAAGACGCCCACGCCCACTGTGGCCGATTCTTCGCTTGGTACAACGAGGACCACCGTCACTCGGGCATCGCGTTCCACACCCCGGCCGACGTCCACTTAGGCCGGGCGGTCCAGATCCGCGAACAACGCATTGAGGTGCTCGGCGCCGCCTACGCAGCCCACCCCGAACGGTTCGTCTGCAAGGCGCCCGAGCCGCCGGCCCTGCCGAAGGTCGCGCGGATCAACCAGCCGAAGGAGGACGCGCCGATAACGAAGTGATTCCCAAGACTTTCTGCCTCACAAAGGTTGAAGGCGTCGCCGAGTGTGTATGGCCTCGGTGACTCAGGATCCCTATCTTCATTGTGTAATGAACTTTCGCAAGGCTAACGTCGCAGGGGTGGACATGCCTAATGGCTGAGCACGCCGCCCCACTGGCAACAATCGCGATTCCAACCTTCAATCGAGCGAAGCTGCTCCCTCGTGCCGTGGCTTCTGCGCTTGCGCAGGACTACCGGTCCATCGAGATCCTCGTCGTCGACAACGCTTCCACCGATGAGACCGAGGATGTCTGTCGCGCTTTGACAACTCAACATCCCCAAGTCCGGTATATGCGTCAGCCATTCAACACCGGGCCGGTCCACAATTTTGAGACAGCCTTGCGGAATGCCGAGGGGTTCTATTTCATGTGGCTGGCTGACGATGACTGGATTACAACGAATTATCTCAGATGCTGCATCGAGAAACTTGAGCAAGAACATCATGCCATTGTTGCGGGGCAGGATTGGTGGTACTTGGGTAACGATATTGAGCTAAAGCCTATTCTCACCGAGGTGGAGTACCGACATCCGGGTCATGGCATTGTGCCAGCCCCTATTTTGACGGCTCATGAGCCCGAGCCGCAATCAAGAGTGTTAGCCTACTTGCGGTCTGTGGACTCGAATGCGGCGATTTACGGAGTCTGTCGAACTGACACTGCACGTGCTTGTCTGCCGATTCCGACTTGCATTGCCTGGGACTGGCTCTGGGTTCTCCTCCTCCTAAATATGGGCACGCTAGGTGCAGCAAGTGATGCGGGGCTTTATCGCAACGCAGAAGGAATTTCGGCCGATCTGCGACACGCCGCGGCGCAACTCGGGCATGGCCCAATCGGCAAGCGAATTCCGTGGGTATTGATTCCGTTGGAGGTCTTCATCACCTGCAACCAGAGTCATCATTTTCCAATGATCACTTCTAAACTTGATCGATGGACATTTGCGATAAAGGCGGCGCTGGTCACTTGTATTCACCTGCCAGCGCTACGACAAAATCCTGATGCAGCTCACTGAGCTCGGCTTACGCACGGGTACTGCGCCTTTTCGTTCGAGCTGATCGAGGGCGAAGCACGTACTATGCCGGCCGGGTCTGCTGCAGCTCTGGTTGACATCCTGACCTGCTCCAGACCCCCCCATCAACCATCAGTCGCCGGGGTCAAACCCCGTGCACCAAGGTAAGTCTGAGCGTCCGCGCGCGGGAATGGGGCAACTCGATGAAGGGATCGACATGACCTGAACGCTCATCCTTTCGCCGGCGAGCGTGCGCCGATCCTCGCCGATGTCAAGGTCGTTGGTTCGTCGGGCGCTCCACGTTGACACCGGCTGCGTCTCGACGCGCCGGCAGGCAGGAGGCACGAGAAGACAAGAGACCATTGACAGAGGCTCCCACACAGGTAAGTCGGATCTGTCCACATCTTCATGTCGGTGTGCGCCTTCCTCCCATCTCTTCCCCAGCTCCAGGCCAGAAGCCTGAGGGCTGGGTCAAGCAACACCAGGGATGGTCAGGTGCTCCGGTCTTCCATCAACGCGAAACGGCCAGCAGGTGCTCCGGTTTTCGATCAGCGTTTACAGACCGAACGCTACGACCCGTCAGCCCCCGGTGAGAGGCCTTTGTCCAACAACGTCCGTGGGAAGTACACCTAGGAGGCCGCTCAAATTCGTCGAAGCTTCACTCAAACTAATTTCTCGCGCGAGTTTCCTCGTGCTCCGGAGCACTAATCGGCACCCGATCCTTCTCGCGATCGGTGCCTACAGCGTCCCAAGAATCTCGAGCCAACATAGGGTAGATCATGCCGAATCCCGCGAGAGATACGCCGTCGATGACCAACGACTGCGCCATCGCGGCAAGCGCGACTCCACGCGTGAACGAATGATCCAAATGCAACCACACGACGAATAAACCGACATCAATTCCAAGCCCCGCGATGCCGATCACGACGCCGATCACTAGGCAAATAGCAGGAACCGAAGGCCGCTTGGGCGAGTGCGACGGCGATCGGCCAGAAACTTTCCGTCGCTGTTCAGCCAGCACGAACCCGGCCACGATCCCCTGAACGCCGACTACAAGCGCAATGCCCGAGATAAAGCTCGGTTGCCAGCGGAGCGAACCGACCGACAGGCCTGAGGGCAGAATTAGGCCAACGGCCAAAAAAGCAAGGCCGAATGCGACGAGGAGAGCGCCTGGCGTGACGAGCATCAAGTGGGGCGCAAGTAGCAGAATCTGGCGGAGGTGACGCCAGCCATCGGAGAACGTATTGAGCTTTGCTTCGCCGATCCGTTCGCGGTAACCGGTGCTCGTTTCGATGACTCTAAGACCAGCTCGGTTTGCCCTGATAAGCATTTCGGACGCGAACTCCATGCCGACCGAAGTCATACCAAGGTCAAGGATCGCGTCGCGGCGAAACGCGCGGTAGCCGGACTGGCTGTCGGTCACTCTGAGCCCATTGGTGGTGCGCCTGACGAGGAGCGTGAGCGCCGGAGTCCCGACGCGGCGATGGAGGAAGGACATCGTCGAACGCGGCGCCTCCGAGAGCCGCTCTCCGAGGACGATGTCGGCGGAGCCATCCGCTACCGGTCTTACGAGCTGGGCGATCTTCGAGAGATCGTAAGTAAGGTCGGCGTCCGCCATCACCACTATTTCGCCCAACGCGGCTTCGATCCCGGCGCGGAGTGCGCTGCCATATCCCGGACGGCACTCGCTGATGACTCGGGCGCCATGAGCAAGAGCGACCTCGACGGATCGATCGGTCGAGTTGTTGTCAACGACGAGCACCTCGCTCGGCAACCCTGCGGACGCCAGCGCCACCGCCGCCTCGTGGACGCAGCGCCCGACGGAAGCCTCCTCGTTGAGGCAGGGCAACACGACCGTAACAAACACCCGATTGGACGCCAGCGCCTGGCCAGCCACTCGACGCAGCTCCTTGATTTCGCTAACGGTTGATTCTTTCGCGGCGGCGCACGATCTTCCGCTCTCCAAGGTGCAGCCTAGTGGTCTGTCACGGATTTGATTGAAGCACGAGCCGCTCTACCGTGTTGCACTCTGGGCACGATCTCCTCGGCCAGCTTCTTCCAGATGAAGGGCTTCCGGTTGTCGTTCCAGTGCTCGGCCAGAGCTCGATCGCCTCTCGGAGACCGTCGACCGAGGAGAAGGTGCCCATTTTCGCCCAGCGTTCGGTTCGCTGGGAGAACCAGCCTTCGACGAGTTTCAGCCACGATGAGCTCGTCGGCGTGATGTGCAGGTACCAGCGTGCTCGCTCTTGGCGCGCGAGCCTCTTGCGCGCCAGCACATTGCGCGTCAAGAAAGCTGATTCACCCTTACGACTGCTAAACCATTGCCAACGGAGTTGCAGTCATCCTCACCGAACGAACAGGGCAGCTAGCACAGAGGCAGAGATACACGGTGCCGGACTGCTCCCTGCTGGTGATGTGTCTCGACCCGCTGAGGCGGAGATTATTGCGCGATGACCCAGGAAGACTCCGCATGCGAGCCACAGCGCGCATGCTCACTGAAAGACACCACCCATGGGATCAGATCACCGAAAAATGCCGTGCCGTCTGCGTCGAAACGGTTGAGATTGCACGACAACGCCGTCTTCGACATCACTGGTGTTGACCGCCATTTCTCTCGCGCGATTGGAACACCCTTAACGTCGTCGACTGTTCGCTTTCCACAATGACGCCAGTGCCATACGACAAGAACCGCGTCCTCAAGGAACTTCGGATCTGCATCGTCTATGACTGCCTGTTCCCTTGGACGATTGGCGGGGCAGAGCGCTGGTACCGGACACTCGTCGAGCGCCTCGCCGAGACAGGCGCTCGGGTCACCTACCTCACCCGTCGCCAGTGGGAGGGCGATCCACCGGCGATCGAAGGCGTGAGTGTCATCGTGGTGATGCCCGAAGCCGACCTGTACCGACCAGATGGCACCCGAAAGATAGGGCCACCACTTCGTTTCGGTTGGGGCGTCTTTTGGTGGCTCGTTCGGCATCGGTCCGAGGTCGACCGTGTACGTGTCGCTAACTTTCCCTACTTCTCACTGTTAGCCGCGCGTGCTGCCCTTCTCGGGACGCGCAAGCCAGTGGACGTCGACTGGTTTGAAGTCTGGCCTCTCGAGTTCTGGCGCCGGTACGTCGGTCGGGTCGCGGGACGGTTCGGATTCGCGATCCAGGCACTATGCATCCGGCTTACCGACCACGCGTTTGTCTTCTGGGAGCACACCGCGACCCGGCTGCAAGCCTTCGGATTCGATAACCAGCTCACTGTGCTTGCCGGGCTCCTCCCCGCGAATGGCCGCGACACTGCATCCCGACTGCTTCGCTCTCACGCAGAGCCGGTAGCACTGTTCGCAGGCCGCATGATCAAGGACAAGGGAGTGCTCCTGCTGCCCGAGGCCATAGCAATGGCCCGACGCGAACTACCTTCACTGCGCCTTGTAATGGTGGGTGAGGGACCTGAGGGATCTCTTCTCCAGCAACGTTGCGCCGAGCTCGATCTTGCCGCGGCTGTCCGCTTCCCCGGCAAGGTACCAGACAACGAGCTCGACGAGCTCATTGCTGGGTCCAGCTGCGTTGTCGTTGCTTCTGTGAGAGAAGGTTACGGCCTGATGGTCGTCGAGGCAGCGGCCGCTGGAACACCCTCGATCGTTGCCGCGAATCCTGAAAATGCAGCTGTTGAGCATATCGTCCAGGGGGTGAATGGCTTCGTCGTTGACCCGACATCAGCCGCACTCGCGCAGGGAATCATCGCAGCGGTGGCAGCTGGCGACAGTCTCCGCCAATCGACGATCGACTGGTACCGACAGCGTGCCGATTCGATGTCCATGAACCGTGCGGCCGCGGAAGTGGTCGAGATCTACATGATCCGACAAGACAAGAAAGACTGATCTCTGTCGGCTGGCCGGTATGGTCGGTCTTGCGATCCATGAGCTGTGTATCCGACTGTCGGGTCGTGCGAAGGCCTTCTGGGATCACACTGCGACGCGACTACGAGCCCACGGCTACAAGGACAGGTTGACGGTGCCCGCGGGCCTCATTCCGTCTGACCGTCGAGCCGTGCCTACGGTTCAGAGCGTCTCGAGTGAGCCGTACGTGCTGTCCGCCGGTAGGCACGTCAAGGACAAGGGTCTTCGAATACTGCCCGACGCACTGAAGATCGCCCGGTGGCAGCTCCCGACGCTACGGCTCGTCTTGGCGGGCCAGGGACCAGAGCCGCCGCTCGTCATCGCTCGACTTGAAGAGCTCGGGCTCAGGCGACGTGTGCGACCTCCCCGGCAGGGTGAGCGACGACGAGCTTGCCGAGCTGATTGCCGGAGCTTCATGCATGGTCGTCGCCTCCGTGAGGGAGGGTTATGGGTTGATGGCCGTGGAGGCTGCCGCTTGCGGCACTCCATCTGTGGTGGTGGCGAACCCCGAGAACGTAGCGACCGGGCGCATCACCGAAAGTTTAAGCGGCCTCGTCTACGAGCCGACCGCCGCCGAAATCGCAGATGGGATCGTGCGCGCCATCGCAGCAGACAAGAACTTTCGAACGACAACAGCAGCCTGGTATGCCGATCACGCTGAGGAGATGGGAATGGCGAGGGTGGTCAGCCCGATGGTCGAGCTCTTTGCTTCGCTCGATCAGACACGTCCGCTCTCGATGGGGCAACCCGGGAGAGGGACACCGAGTAGACGGAGGCATTCACGCCAGCCGGGACGAGGACTGTGATCTCGAGGTCGTCTCCGTGGAAGCCCGGGTTCGGCTCGGTACGGAAGGGCCAGACGCCCTTATAGGGCGGGTTCGGGGTCAGTGGGTCGTTCTTGGTCACCGAGACCACCGTGTTGGCGTCGACAATGCCATGGGTCGCTGCGTACTGCGTGTTCGATAGGAGCGCGCCGGACGAATCGTCCCACACCTGGACGTCGGTCGGCCCAGCGCTCTGGAAGCGCACGTTCGCCTGATACCGTCCGACACCTTCGAGCCAGTAGTCGCCGTAGAGAAGCGGCCCAGCAGGCCCGTCCGATTGAAGCCTCCAGCTTTGCACGGGCCCGGACAACACATGCCTTCCGGCTCCCGTTCTATACAGCCACGCGGGAAATGTGGTCGGTGCGCGCGGGATCGCCGCCACTGCCGACTTCTGGCCGGGCGGAAGATGCCACCTGAAGACCCAGATCCCGTCGTCCTGGAAGATCAGCCGGGCCCGGAGAACGGTCGCCAGGTAGTCGATGATGGCCATCGACTGGGGCACTGTTTCCGTCTCCACGCCGGCGTAGGGAGCCACAATGAACCAGGTCGTCGGACTGTCGATAGGTACTTCGAGCGGCGGCTGTCCCTGCAAATAGAAGAAATGGCTCCTCCCGGCGAAGTCGCCGACGACTCCCTGTGAAGCGACAACTTCGTCGTCTGCGCCGATCATCGTCTGCGCGCGTCGGAGCACAGCAGCTTCGCTCGCCGATACGCGGAGCCAATGCGCCTTGGCCTGCGGGATCCAGACGATTGCCCAGCCGAGGGCGTTTACGGCGACGAGTGTCATGAGCACGGCACCAAGACGGCGCCCGAACCGCCGGTAGAGCCAGCAGAGCGCGAGTACCGTCCCGACTGGAAGGAATACGTACACGCCAAGGTTCTGGAAGCTCGGGACGATGGAGTTGTAGCTGGTGGCCGCTGCGCTTTCGGTCAACATGACCGCTGCCAGCGCGAAGACCGGCGCGGTGAAGAAGCCAATCAGCCCCGCGGGGGCGAGATTGGCAAAGATGTCCAGCCGGTAACTCAGAAGGTGACCGAACGCCCCCAGCTCGTAGTGCACAGCACTGATGAGCGGATTGCTCGATGATTGCGGGATGGAGGTCTTTGCCGAGCCGAGCAATCCAGCTCCGGCGCCCAGCTTCAACATGACCAGCAGCCAGATGGCCACGGCACCCACGAGGATCAAGCAGTAGAGGAAGCGCCGTCGGAATGCGAGGCTGATTCCTATACCGACAAGGTAGGTCGCCGGTATGAGACCCGAGAGGAGCGTTAGGCCGCTCCACAGCCAGCCCCGCGCCCGGCCCCTGAACAATTCGCGAGCCGCGAGGATCGCGAAGAAAGCTCCCACCGCTTCGCTGTGGTAGTCCCAGGACGCCGACCAGTAGATCCAGGGGTCGGCGACGAGGAGCAAGAGGCCCAGGCCAGACAGTGCGAAGAACGGCGTTCCTGGCCGCTTGCGGACGATGTCCGTCAACCAGAAGAACGCCACGGCCTCCGCCCCGACGATGGCGAGGTCTTGGATCACGAGCAGCGTGATCGGGTGAGGCCAGATCGCAGCGAATAGTGCGAGCGGCCACATGATGAAGATCGCCTGCGCCTTCCACCACCCAGGGCCAGGATTGAGCACCCCGTGACCAATGAGGTACCAGGCTTGGTAGAAGCCACCGAAGTCGGGCATCTCGACGAACCGGTTGACCTGCAGCAAACTCCAGAGCACGAGGACAACGAGCTGAGCCCCGAGGACCAGCAGTCCCCAGCGCCGTACCCGGCGGAGCTGACGAACGCGACGACGCTCACCTCGACTTGGAATCTCCGATTGGCATGATTCCTCGTCGAAGCCGACCTCTGAACCGGGTACTCCCGAGTCGGTGCCTAGCGCCGTGCTAACTGTTGTCTCCATGTCAGGGACTGCTCCGGGTTCAGTTGACACCGTGACCTGCTCCAGGTCTTGTTGCCTTTGTTTCTGTTGAGATCAGGCGGTCTGCTGGTCGTTCAAGGAGCGTTCGAACTCGATCGGTGAGACGTAGTCCAGCTGGGAGTGCCGGCGCCGCCGATTGTAGAAGACCTCGATGTACTCGAAGATGGCGTTCGAGAGCTCGAGGCGGGTCTTCCAGCGTTGCCGGTCGAGCAGCTCGATCTGCAACGTCGACCAGAACGATTCCATCATCGCGTTGTCGAATACGTCGCCGACCGAACCGAACGAGGGCATGAGCCCGGCCTGTCGGACCTTGTCGGTGAAGGCCCACGAGGTGGACTTGACGCCGTGGTCGGCGTGGACGATCGAGCCCCGCTTGGCGCGGCGTTGCTTGATGGCCCTGTCCAGTGCGTTGACCACGAGCTGGGTGTCTTGAACCGAGTCGATCGACCAGCCGACGATCCTGCGGCTGCAGGTGTCCATCACGCCGCAGCAGTAGACCTTGCCCTCTTCTGGTTCGGTGCTCGGTGATGTCGGCGACCCAGGGCTCGTCGAGCGCCAAGCGGGCGAACTTGCGCCGGACGAGGCCGTCGGCACTCGGCGTCCCCTTGATCCGCTTCACCTTGGCGGGGCCGGGAAGCCCGGCAATCCCGGCATCGTGCATGAGCAGTGTCACCAGCCCCAGGCTCACGTGGATGCCCCGGGCTCGGATGAGCTCGGCGTGGACCCGCCGTGCGCCATAGGTGCCGCGGGAGTCAGCCTGGACCTCTCGAATCAGGGCCATCAACCACTCCCGCCGCATTTTCGTCGACGAGAGCGGACGTCTGCGATAGGCGAAGTAGCCCTGACTCGAGACACCGAGAACCTGGCAGCAGCGTTGGACGGAGAACCCGGCCCTGACGAGGACATCGATCACCGGGTGGATCCTTTTGGGTGACGAGCCTCACCGCCGAGCATGGTGTTGGTCCGCCGAAGAATCTCCACCTCGTCCTCGAGCTCGCGGATGCGCCGGCGGGCCTTGCGGAGCTCTCGGGACTCGGCGGTCGTTGTGCCGGGGATCTCGCCCCGATCGATCCGATCCTGCTTCAGCCAGTTGTAGAGGCAGGTGTCCGTGATGTCGAGATCAGAAGCCGTCTTCGAGACCGACTGGCCGGACCGAACGAGCGAGATCGCCCGTTGGTGGAACTCTGCTGGATACTTGCGTGGCATGGGACGAGCCTTTCATCAAGGCCCAATCCCAACAGGGAGCCTCGAAACAATCCATGGGGCAGGTCAGGATGTCAACCAAATTCAGAGCAGTACCAGGCCGCCGAACTCGGGCCTGACGTGGGGCTAGCTGGAATCGAACCAGCGACCTCAGCATTATCAGTGCTGCGCTCTAACCGGCTGAGCTATAGCCCCGGCGAGTCCGCGACCCTACTCCAATCACCTGACCTTCTCAGGACTCCTCGGCGCTCGTGAGCGGTGCGACCGCGGCGACCGTCTGGCCCTCCTCGAGGTTCATCACGCGAACCCCCGTCGCGTCCCGTCCCTGCGCCGCGATTTCACGAACCGCGGTCCGAATGACGATGCCGGCGGAGGACACGATGAGGAGCTCATCGTCGAATGCCGCCATCAGCGCGGCGACCACGGATCCGCGACGTTCGGTGATCCGGATTCCACGGACACCTTGACCGCCGCGGCCCTGCGGGCTGAAGTGATCGAGTTTCGTCCGTTTGCCGAACCCCCCGTCGGTCACAATCAGCAGGTCCACCCCGGGACGCGACACGTCGCAGGCGACGACCTCGTCGCCGGGCCGCAGCTTCATGCCCCGGACTCCTGCAGCCCCGCGCCCCATCGGCCGGACGTCAGACTCGTGGAACCGGATCGCCATGCCGTTGCGTGTCACCATGAACACGTCGTCGTCGCCACCGGTCGGTAGCACCCGGACGAGCTCGTCCCCCTCGTGGAGGGTGATCGCGATGAACCCCTCCCGACGTGACTTGTCGTACTCGCTGAACGGGGTCTTTTTCACCTGGCCCGAGCGCGTCGCGAACAACAGATAGTGGTCCAGGTCGAACTCCTTGGCGGGGACGATCGCCTGGATCCGCTCACCGGGTTCAAGCGAGATGAGGTTGACGACGGGCGTTCCCCGGGCGGTCCGCTCCTTCAGGGGGATCTCGTGGGCACGCAGCCGGTACACCTTGCCGAGGTTGGAGAAGAGCAACAGGTGCGAGAGCGCCGTCGCGTAGACGACCTCGCGGATGAGGTCCTCCTCCTTGAGGCGCGCCCCCTGCACACCACGACCGCCCCGGGACTGCGTGCGGAAGGCGTCAGCGGCGACCGCCTTCACGTAGCCGGCCCGCGTGAGCGTGACGACGATCTCGTCGTCGTGGATGAGATCCTCCTCAGAAAGATCGCCGGGGTCGTGAACGATCCTCGTCCGGCGTTCCTCGGCGAAACGCGCTTTCACGTCAGCGAGCTCGTCAGCGATCACGCCACGCAGCTTGGCCTCGTCGCCGAGGATCGCCTCGAGCTCGCCGATCGTGGCGACGAGCTCAGCCATCTCCGTATCGAGCTCGGCGCGCCCGAGCCGCGTGAGCCGCCCGAGCGTCATGTCGAGGATGTGGTTCGCCTGGTCCTCGGAGAACGAGAACGGCTCGGCCATGAGGTTCGTGCGGGCGTCGGCCCGGTCCTCCGAGGCCCGGATCGTCGCGATCACCTCGTCGAGCATGTCGATCGCCCGCAGCAATCCCTCGACGATGTGGGCGCGGTCGCGGGCCCGCTTCAGCCGGAACCGGGACCGCCGCGTCACGACTTCGACCTGGTGGGCGACATAGGCCGTGAGCGCCTGGGCGAGGTTGACGAGCCGGGGGACGCCGTCGACGAGGGCGAGCATGTGCATCCCGAAGCTCGTCTGGAGCTGCGTGTGCTTGAACAGGTTGTTGAGCACGACGTTCGCGCTGGCGTCGCGCTTCAACGTCACGACGAGGCGGGGCTTCGCCGCGGCGGAGAGGTTGTCGACCGCCGAGATTCCGGTGATTTGCCCGGCCTCGATGCCATCGGCGATCTGTTTCTCGATCGTCTCCACGGCCGTCTGGTAGGGGATCTCGGTGACGACGATCTGGGACACGCCGGTTCGGAGTTCGGTGATCTCGGCGACGGCCCGGGTCTTCACGGACCCCCGGCCGGTCCGGTAGGCGTCGAGGATGCCGGCGCGCCCGAGGATGAGGCCGCCCGTCGGGAAGTCGGGACCCTTCACAAACTGCATCAGCTCGTCGGACTTTGCCTCCGGGTGGGCGAGCAGGTGGCAGGTCGCGTCGATCACCTCGGCGAGGTTGTGCGGCGGGATGTTCGTCGCCATGCCGACGGCGATCCCCTGGGAGCCGTTGACGAGCAGGTTCGGGAACCGGGCTGGGAGCACGACCGGCTCCTCGTCGCTCCCGTCGTAGTTGGGCACGAGGTCGACGGTGTCCTCGTCGATCCCCTCCAAAAGGCTCATCGAGAGCGGCGCGAGCCGCGCCTCCGTGTAGCGCATCGCCGCGGGCATCCCGTCGGGCCCGGGGGCCCCGAAGTCCCCGTGCCCGTCGACGAGCGGGTGGCGGAGGCTGAAGTCCTGGACCATCCGGGCGAGCGCGTCGTAGATCGCCATGTCGCCGTGCGGGTGGAACCGCCCCATCACGTCGCCGACGACCTTGGCGCACTTCACGTGGGGCCGGTCGGGCCGCAGCCCCGTGTCCCACATGCCGTAGAGGATGCGGCGGTGCACCGGCTTCATCCCGTCGCGCACGTCCGGGAGCGCCCGGGCCACGATGACGGACATGGCGTACTCGAGGTACGAGCGCTCCATCTCCTCCTGGAAATCGATCGGCTCGATCGCGCCGCCCCCGGGCGCCCCGCCGCCCGGCCGGTCAGCTGTCTGTGTCCTGCGCGGTGCCAATCGTGGCCCTGCCTTCCCTCGTCACTTACCCCGCCTGGCGCGCCCCATCAAATGTCGAGGAAGCGGACGTCCTTCGCATTCGTCTGGATGAAGTGCCGGCGCACCTCGACGTCGTCTCCCATGAGGACGGAGCACACCTGGTCGGCGATGCTCGCCTCCTCCATCGTGATCTGCAGAAGCGACCTTTTCGCCGGGTCGATCGTCGTCTCCCGGAGTTCGGCGAAGTCCATCTCGCCCAAGCCCTTCAGGCGCTGGAAGTCTTTGGCGTGATTGGGGTGCTCAGCGAGGAAGCGTTCCCGGGCGGCGTCGTCTTTCAGGTAGACCTTGGCGTTGCCGACGAGCGTCGAGTACAAGGGCGGCTGGGCGACGTAGACGTGGCCCGCCTCGATGAGTGGCCGCATCTGGCGAAGGAAGAACGTCAGCAGCAATGTCCTGATGTGCGAGCCGTCGACGTCGGCGTCGGCGAGGATGATCACCCGGTGGTAGCGGATCTTGGCGACGTCGAAATCGTCGGCGACCCCGGCGCCGATCGCCATGATGAGCGCCTGGATCTCGGCGTTTTTCAGCATCCGGTCGACCCGCGCCTTCTCGACGTTCAGGATCTTGCCCCGGATCGGCAGGATCGCCTGGGTGTGCGGATCACGGGCATTCTTGGCGGAGCCGGCAGCCGAGTTCCCTTCGACGATGAAGATCTCGGACTCCCGCGGGTCGCGTGACGCGCAGTCGACGAGCTTGCCCGGGAGCCCCGCCCCGTCGAGGGCGGACTTGCGGCGGGTGAGGTCGCGGGCCTGGCGGGCCGCGACCCGGGCCCGCTGGGCGAGCAGGGCCTTCTGTAGGATCTGGTTCGCCTCGCGCGGGTTCTCGTCGAGCCACTCGGCGAGCTTTTCGTTCGTCGCCCGCTCGACGAGCGAGCGGATCTTCACGTTGCCGAGCTTCGCCTTGGTCTGGCCCTCGAACTGCGGGTTGCGCAACCGCACGGAGATGATCGCCGTCAGGCCCTCCCGGATGTCCTCGCCCTGGATGTTGGCGTCGGAGTCCTTCAGCGACCCGCGGGCCCGGGCCGTGCGGTTCACGACGTTCGTCAGGGCCTTCTTGAAGCCCTCCTCGTGCATGCCCCCTTCGATCGTGGCGATCCCGTTGGCGAACGACCAGATGCTCTCGTAGTAGGTCGTGTTCCACTGCAGGGCGACCTCGATCTCCTGGTCATCCTCGGCCTGCGCGTAGTAGGCCACCTTGCGGAACAGCGCCTCCTTCGAGGCGTTGAGGTGCCGCACAAAGTCCTCAACGCCGCCTGTGTAGCGGTAGGTCACAGACTGGTCGTGGCCGGCGCGCTCGTCCCGGAAACGGATCTCGAGGCCCCGCTGGAGGAACGCCATCATCTGCAGCCGCTCGACGATCGTCTGGG
>Ga0208188_1000962_pt1 | contig 13752 bp, 14 predicted proteins | sample June2015DPH_8_50_FD_184698 | JGI IMG/M metagenome (GOLD analysis project Ga0208188, IMG submission 184698) | Peatland microbial communities from SPRUCE experiment site at the Marcell Experimental Forest, Minnesota, USA - June2015DPH_8_40... | ecosystem: Environmental > Terrestrial > Soil >...
CAATACGGCAGAAGCATTCTGTATCACAACAATGGCGATGGGACATTCTCCAATGTTACCGAACGAGCCGGTGTCGCGGCTCCGGGGTGGTCCACCAGCGCGGTATGGTTCGACTACGACAATGACGGGCGCCTGGATCTTTTTGTCGGCCGCTTCGTCGATTTCAGCAAAGAGCAAAACTTGTTTTGCGGAAATCCGGAGACGGGGAAAAGCGCCTATTGCATTCCTCGCGTCTACAAGTCCATGCCGAGTTGGCTCTTTCACAACAACGGAGATGGCACTTTCACCGATGTGAACAAGGAATCCGGGATTGGCCAATCGCTTGGCAAGGCCTGGGGTGCCATGGCTGCCGACGTGAACAACGATGGGAACATGGACTTGTTTGTGTCCAATGACACGGTTACAAATTTTCTGTTCTTGAATCGGGGCGACGGAAGATTTAGAGAGGCCGGATTGGAGGCCGGAGTCGCCTATAGCGCCGACGGCCGCCCGCGTTCCGGCATGGGAGTCGATGCGGCCGACTACGACCAGGATGGGTGGATGGACCTCTGCCTGACGAATGTCGACCACGAAATGTATTCCCTCTACCACAATAGTCACGATGAAACATTCACCGATGAGGCGGTTGCGAACGGGATTGCATCCAATACGGTCCTGATGAGCGGATGGGGACTGAAATTTTTCGATTTTGACAACGACGGCAACACGGATCTGTTTGTGGCCAACGGCCATCCCGATGACACAATTGAAAAGCGCTTCACCAACATTCACTACCGAGAAAAGCTCCTACTGTTTCGGAACGTGGGCGGCAGCTTTCAACATTCGCTTGAAAATGTGAGCGCGCAGGGCGGCCCAGTGTTTGAGGAAAGTTTTTCCGCGCGAGGATTGGCGGTGGGCGATTTCGATAACGACGGGGCCATCGATGTGCTGATTTCGAACAACAACGACGCGCCCCTCCTGCTGCGGAACGTTGCCGCCTAAGGAAGCCACTGGCTGGGCATCCGGTTGATTGGCAGAAAATCGAACTGCGACGCTGTCGGCGCGAAGATTACCTGGAAGGCGGACGACCTGAAGCGGCAGATCTCGAAGACTGGCGGCGGAAGTTTCATGTCTGCTCACGATCCGCGCTGGTGCTTGGGGTTGGCCCGCGTACGAAAATCGATTGGATCGAGGTACAGTGGCCGAGGCCGAGTACAGTGGTGGAGCGCTTCACCGATCTGCCCATCGACCGCTACATCACCATTGAAGAAGGATCGGGAAGCAAGCCGCCAAAGGTGTGAGAACTCCCTCAACGCAATTCGTTCAGATATTGGGCTGGTATCAGGCTGCGAAGATTGGGATTCAGTCGCAAGCCCTCATTCAGTTCAGCCCGGGATTCCTCTGACAATTTGTCCGTCTTGAAAGTCAGTAACAGACCCAGTTCCACATGGGCGGCTGCCATGTTGGGATCGAGCAATATGGCGTTGCGAAACTCTTCTTCGGCAGCGGCAAGGTTGCGCTTCATAACCGAAGCACGTCCCAGATTGAAGTGTGCCAGCGCGAAACCTGGGCTTAAACTTAGCGTGATGTGGAATTCCGAAATCGCCTGGTCGATGTCTCTATTTAATGAAAGCAGAGTGCTTCCCAGATTGTTGTGGGCCGGAGCAAAATCCGGACGATACCGGACGGCTGCTTGAAACTCCGCCAAAGCTCCAGAAAGATCGTTCATTTGCGACAGCGTGCTTCCTAGGTTCTCATGCGCCTCAGCCGAGCCAGGGTCCGCTTCGATCGCGCTGCGAAAAGCAGCAGCAGCTTCTTTCAGCTTACCTTCGTTTCTGAGAGCGATTCCCCAGTTGTCTTCGCCCTGTGCCCGCAATTTGATCGCCTGTCGCCGCGAAAGATCTCGCGCCTTTTGGAATTGCTCTTCCGCGCCGGACTTGTCTCCGAGATTGAGCCGCGCCGTGCCGAGTGCATTGCTGGCTTCGACCGAATCGGGATTCGCTGTCAGGACGCCCTTCAATAGGTCCGCCGCTTCTTGCCACCTGCGCAGCTTCAAAAGAGTTTCCCCGAGACTGGCCTGGGCTGCGAGATGCCCGGGGTCAAGGGCCAGCGCACGTCGAAATTGATCCTCCGCCTTGCTTAGATCGCCCATTTGCAAGCTGATCAAACCCAATCCATAGTGTGCGCCGGCGTTTGCCGAGTCGAGTTCCGTAACCGTCGTGAGTTCCCGGGCGGACTGTTCGAAATCGCCAATACGCAGCAACGTTTCGCCTAGTTCAAGATGCGCTTCGACGCTCTTTGGGGAAGCTGCAATGGCCTGTTTGAAGCTCGTGGCAGCTTCCGGCCAATCTCCCCGGCGTGACGCTAGCAGCCCTTCCTGATACCAAGCGTCCGCAAGGGCTGGATTGAGCTTGAGTGCGCGCTTAAGAGCCTCGGATGCCTCTCCATCTTGTCCGAGATAACTTAACGCTAACCCTAGCGACAATTGTCCTGCGCGGAATCGGGGTGCGCGCGGAGAGCTTCGCGCGCGGCGGCAATGCGAGAAAGCGCCTGTAGCTGGTCCGCTGGGGCGGTCCTGCGGGCGGTTGGCGAATTTGCGGAAAGGCTCTGATCCGCCGAGAACCCCGACGCCATCTGCGCGCTTAAACCGGCTTCCGCGATCAGAACGGAAATGAAAAGGATGAGCAGGCGCGGCGCGTTTTCACGATAAATTTTCCGGAGGACGTCATCCGGAAGATGCAGGCCGTAAATGTTCCAGCGGCCTTGCCGCGACGCGTGGGACGGATACTCGAAGTATTCGTCGGAGGTTTCGAAAGGAACCGTATGGGTCAATGATCACCAGCTGGGGAGGTTTTGGGATATTGGTCCGCAGGGGACGCTCTATCTCCCCGGCCCGTGGTTGAAAAAGAAGGGGAATGAAATCATAGTGTTCGATCTGAAACCACAGACGAGGCCGGTGTTAAAAGGGCTGAAGCAACCGGTGCTTGACGATCTGCGGCAGCCGCATCCGTCGCTCACGAAACAGAGCGCAAACTGAAGTCACGAATGACACGCCCGGTTTTCATGGAGCAGCCTGCCAGCGTTACATCACACGAGTGTGACCTCAGCTCGCGAAAAGCAAACGACAAGCTGCGAAGCCGCGCTACGCGCTCCGTTTTGCGGTGCGGCTCGACAGTATCTTCGGTTGTTTTTCGGACCACCGGCCGAGACGGAACCTTTTTTCATAACCTGTGGACTTGTTGGAAATCGCCACGGCGAGATTGCCGCTACTGTCACAGGTGTATGTCTCCTCAACGACAAAAGCGGCGGTGGTGGGTGTTCGCCTCACTAAGACTGTAGCAAGGTCCGGACGGTCCTGCAGGTCTGGATCGAACGGGAATCGGATGTCGTCCCACTCGGTAATTTCTCCTACCGGCCGTCCGTCCTGCGCCAGCCGTGCGCATTCCAGATAACGAAAATGTCCGACGTTGTGCGCCGGACGGTAAGCACGCACGCTGCGCAGCGGCGGTTGTTTGGGGCCCGGCAACTCCGTGCCGCGGGAAAACACAAGATCGAACACGACGCCGCGCCCTTCATCCGTCTCTCGCCACAATCCGAAATTCCGCATGAACCGGTCGCGCAGAACGAAGCCGGATTGAGTATCGGCCCGGATCGCCAATCCGATGGCCGTCGCCGATCGCATGTAGGCCGAGCGCCGCACCCGCCTTCCATAACTCTCACGCAGTATGCGCGCGACCGGCGGCAACTCCGAACCGCCGCCAGTGACGTACAGGGAATCGATCGGGCGCTCCGCGTGCGCCGCCAGCAATTCATCGACAACCCTGCGTGTCGACTCGATCAGCGGTCTGCACCGTTCGTAGAACGCGCTCGCGCCGATTGAGATCTCGCGCCAGTTGTGCCGCACGCGTTCGAGATCGACGGTCAATTTGCGCGTGTTGGGACTAAGCGCTTCCTTTCTTTCGCGGCATTCGTCCAAGAGGACGAACCACTCCGCCCCGGAGAGGCTATCTCTCTCATCGCGAGAAACCCCGGCAGCCTCCAGCGCCAGCTCTGCCAGAATCTCGTCAAAGTCGTCGCCGCCCAAGGTTGGAATGCCGTCGGAGGCGACAATGGAATGCTCGCCGTCGCCGAGTTCGATGAGCGAAGCGTCGAAAGTGCCGCCTCCCAAATCGTAGACCAAGAGTCGGCCCCCGGAACGGCCCTTGCGGTTGACAAGGTCCCGATGGGCGAATTCAACCGCTGCCGCGGAGGGTTCGTTCAACAGGCCCAGAACGTCGAACCCCGCCTCCCGAGCGGCTTCGGTGGTAAGAAAGCGCTGACTGCTGTTCGCATTTGCCGGCACTCCCAGCATTGCTTCCAAGGCCTTGTTCCCATCGTCCGGCAAGGTGGAATGCTCGCGCAGTTGCACGCGCAAAGCCGCCATCATTTCCCGCAACAGTTGCCTGACTTCAAAAGCGTGGCCCGCGATTTCCATCCGGGTCTCAGGACCGGCGTCCTTCAGACAACGTTTCAGAGAGCGAAGTATGGTCCAGCCCGGTTGCCCTTGCGCAAGCCAGGCGTCCCATCCGTAAACGCGCGTTTCTCCACGCACGGCTATGAGCGGAGGAAACCAGTCGCGGGCGTGCCCGTCCGGGGCCTCGAAGTTGACGAGCGGATAGTTACCGCGGTCCACGGCCGCAGCCACAATGCGGGTTGTACCGAAATCTATGCCGATCTTCACCGGTGAGCAAACTCCGTTCTGCAGCAATACCTGGGTCAAGAACCAGGCTGGGTTCCCGAGAAAAGAACTACCCTACTATTCTAGACCGGAATTCAGATTCAACCCACTCTTGCATTTCATCGGCCCATCCCGCCAACACCGCCCAGACATTCGAGTTGGGGCGCCTGATGGTTGAACTGCCCAAAAATTTCGGGATGCACGATTGGAAGAAAATTGAGATCCATCGAGGGGATCGAGACCCACCGGAAGCAGCCGGAAAGATTGGCGCGTCCTGCCTGATTGAGAAGTGAGGGTGGAGTGTAGAGCGTACAGGTCTGGGTGATTCCGGTCACAGCATTCTGGAAACTGGCGCGCTAGATTGCGGAGTCGTCCACCAAGCCGGACCCGATGGCCAGCCGTGGACGGTTCAGTGCATCGCCACGTGACCCGGAGGGAGTGTATGAGCGTTGGTAGGGACGAAGTGCGGCCGAATCAAGCAGGAATCAGTCTGGTATTGGACGGGCATTCGTTGAAGATTGAGGATGTCGCTGCTGTCGCCCGCCATCGCCAGCCCATCCAGTTACACCCGGACGCGGTTGCGCGGATCGACAAGTGCCGTGGCCTTCTCGAGCGGAAGATCGGCGTCCGCGAAATCATGTACGGGGTCAACACTGGCATTGGCGAACTTGCAGAAGTCGTGCTGACTCCAGAGCAGGCCGAACAATTCCAGAAATACTTGCTCTACTCCCATGCCGCGGGTTGTGGAGAACCCTGCAGCGAAGAGGATGTGCGCGCGGGCATGCTTTCACGCCTGAACACTCATTGCTGGGGCCATTCTGGAATTCGCCGCGACATCGTGGAAATCCAGATCGAGATGCTCAACCGTGGCGTCACGCCGGTCGTGTGCCAAAAAGGGTCGGTGGGTGCATGTGGAGATCTCTCCCCGATGGCGCAAATGGCCATCACGCTAATGGGCGAGGGCGAGGTGTTTTACAAGGACAGACGATTGCCGGCGAAAGAGGGTCTGGCAGCCGCTGGCATCGCGCCGATTGCGTTCCGCGAACGGGATGGCTTGGCCACCATCAATGGCTCCGATCTCACCACCGGCATGGGTTGTCTCGAACTCTACGATGCGGAAAGGTGGGTCAAGACGCAGGAAGTCTGCCTGGCGATGACTCTGGAAGCCCTCAACGCCAACATGGTTGCTTACGATCCGCGAATTCACACGGTGCGCGGTTACCCCGGAGCGCAGGCCTGCGCCGAGAACATTCGCAGGCTGACCGCTGGATCCGAACTCCTCAAGCGGCCCGGCAAGAAGGTGCAGGACGCCTACTCGCTCCGTTCCAGCCCGCAGGTCGTCGGAGCCGCCAAAGACGCATTCCAGTGGAGCCGGCACATGCTGGAGATCGAACTCAACCACGCCGCCGACAATCCAGTTTTCTTCCCGGACGAGGATCTGGTACTCACGGGCGCCAACTTCCAAGGCACACCGTTGGCGTTCGCGCTCGAACTCGTCGGCATGTCGGTGACCACGGTCGGAGTTCTCTCCGAGCGCAGACTGAACCGGCTCATGAATCCTCATTTGTCGATGGGGCTGCCTGCTTTCCTGACCAAAGGCGCCGGAATGTTCTCCGGCCTCATGCTCTCCCAGTACACCGCTGGAGCCTTGGTTTGTGAGAACCGTGTGCTCTGTCACCCGGCGGCGACCGGCTCGATTCCAGCCGCGGCCGACCAGGAAGACTTTGTCTCCATGAGCATGACTACAGCCATCAAGACCCGGCAGATTCTGGAGAACTCGTGGCATATCGTCGCCATCGAACTGATGGCGGCTGCTCAGGCGTTCGACATGCGCGCGCCGGTCAAACCCTCGCCTGCCTCGGAAGCGGCGTACCAGGTTGTCCGCAGTCATGTGAAGAGACTCGATGAAGACCGTCCGCTCTTCGACGACATCAACACCCTCACCAGAGTGGCCAAGGACGGCAAAGTCCTGGAGGCTGCGGAAAAGATTGTCTCAAAACTCAATTGAACTGGAAAATGCGCGCCAACCTGTGCCGCTTAATCACCGGCAAAATGGTCTGCTAGTGTGAAAGTGTGCACCTGCCTTGGTGGCATAAGTTGCAGCGGCAGGTCAGGGTCAATTTGTTGCCACCTTCAAAGGACGACTTCAAAGACCGCATCATTCGGTACCGCCAGATCAGGATCGGCGTGATCGGCAGCAGGATCGGGCGGAGCAGGCGGAGATTCAGCATGCGAACCAAAAACGTTGCGGCCACGGAGATCGCACAGAGGTTTGTAGAGGCCATCAATGCACATGACACGGACGGCTTGACCAAACTGATGTCCAGCAACCATGTATTCGTCGATTCGCTCGGGAACAGGTTCCCGGCTTCCGCCATGCGGAGTGGATGGCAAGAATATTTTACGATGGTGCCCGACTATTGGATCAAGATCGATCAAATCGTCTCAGAAGGGAATGCAATCATTCTCTTCGGCAGCGCCGGAGGGACGTTCGTCCCGAAGGGTGGGACGATGAAACCCGAAAACAAATGGGAGACCCCGGCGGTGTGGCGAGCGCTTGTCAAGGATGGAAGAGTCGCCGAGTGGCGTGTCTATTGCGACAACGAGCCGATAAGAGAAAAAATGAGAGCCGCTGCGGCGTAAAGTACAGTCTTACCAGGCGTACCATTGGGCATGAGCAGAATACATCCACAATGCCCCGGCCCCGACCCTTTTGATCGGTCGGTAGCTGCCGATGTCCTCCTTCGACAAGAGCCAGACGAGGAAGAAGACGAAGAGGAAGAAGAGGAAGACGAAGGCGACGGCAAAGACGATCACGATGACGATGACGATGCTGACGACACAGACGACGGCTACTCGGAGTGACCACCCTCTCGTCGTGCGCGTCCCTGCGCGGGTTTGGTGGCACGACGTGGAGATGTTCCCGATGGGACAGATTCAGAAAACGATCTGGTCCGTAGGTTTGACCCTGATGGCATGATCTCCAGCACTAAAGTCATCGAGCACAAAGTTGTGGTGGGCAATGATCTTCGCGGCAGTCAATGCCTCGGTGTCCCTCGTGAGGTGAGCATCGCCCACGAGCGTAACGTTGTAACCTAGGCTGGTTGCCCGTCTGCAAGTAGTGTCTACGCAATACTCGGTCATGGCGCCTGCAATGATGAGGTGACTCACCCCTCTTTGTTCAAGCTCCTGTTGAAGCGTAGTCCCAAAGAAAGAATCCGACGCTCGCTTCCTGATTACGAGCTCCTTATCGGCGGGTTGGAGCGAAGGATGGATCTTCCACCCCTTTGTTCCCGCTTCCAGCGGATGTCCCTTCTTTCCATCATGCTGGATGTAGATCACCGGTGTTCCCGAGGCTCGGGCCTTGGCAAGGAGCGTGCCGATCCGGGGCAGAACGTTGCGTTGGATTTCGGGTGGCATTAGTTCCACCAGCCCAACTTGAACATCGATGATGAGCAACGCTGCACGGGTTTGCAATGCCGCATGTCGTGTGACGGTTGCCATGGCGAGTATTGTAAGCCGTCGCGCGGCTGCAAGGACGAGAATTGCCGCTGGTCACTGTGCGCAGCTGTCCCGAAAAACGCCCTGACGGGACACGGAAAGGATCTCCCAACCCAAGGATGCCCGCCTACCACGCCGTTGTGCGCTGGATCACAGCCTGCCCGGTTGTCCATATTGCAAAATGGTGAGCGACGGAGGGCAAAACTATGCACGGCAACGAGAAGGTCATTGAGCAGTTGAACTCGGCTCTAAGCTCGGAATTGACAGCTATTGTGCAGTACATGACGCAGTCGGAGATGTACCAGAACTGGGGCTACAAGCGGCTTGGCGAGCGCACGAAGGCTCGCGCTATGGAGGAGATGAAGCACGCGGAAGGGCTGATTGAGCGCATTATCTTCTTGGACAGCGTACCCACTGTCGATGTCGGATTGAAGCCTCAACTTGGCAGCAAGGTGCAGCAGCAATTGGAGATTGACCTCAAAGACGAGCTGGATGCGGTGCGCCAGTACAACCAAGCCGTGAAGATTTGCGTCGAAGCAAAGGACGACGGCTCCAAGGCTTTGTTCGAGCGCATGATTCACGACGAAGAGCGGCACGCGGATTTCTTGGAGGCCCAGCTTCATTCCATCAAGGAAATGGGCATTGCCAACTACCTATCGCAGCAGTTGTAGGGCGACGGAATGTGTCAACGATCGTAAGACACGGTCGGCATAAATTAGTGAAGTCTGGGCCGAGTTCGCGGCGGGCATTTGGCGGACAAGAGTGTCCGCCCCAGTCTTTATTCTTAACTGTTACTCGCAAGCGCTGCGACCGGCGGGCTCGAAGCGGTCCATTTGCGCTTCGCGCTGGCTGCTGAGGCGGCCGTCGGCGGTCTTTCCGTACTGCTCTTCGCCGGGACAGTAGTAGAGAGCAGTGTGCGGATCGACCCAGACCGTGATGCCCGGGTCTCCCTGAAGACGGACCGCGGGTGCGGGCGCCTCTGCGATTCCGAGCGTCACGAGCGCCCTCTCAAACGGGCTGAGCGCGGCCCGTTGTGGCGAGCCCGCCGCCGGCCACAGCAGGGCGAGAGCGGCCACGAAGACTGCTGCCCCCAGATACAGGTCGGCGCGGTGAAGGCGCAGCTTCACGCGCCAGTGCGCGAGACGCCGCACTACGGATCTGGCGCCGGTGTCGCTGACACCGGTCAGGGAGGAATCGTCGCTTGCGGATAATTGGAATGGCTGGACGGTTAGATCTGGGTCTTCCGGCGCCAACTCGTCTCGTGTCGAGTCTTCGGCCGCTGCAGTGATCCTTTGGCTTTCCGTTTCTGCTTTGCTGAGCACTCGATCATCCGCAAAATCGCGCGCCGAATGAGCTCGCAGCCCGCGCTCGGCCTCAAGCGGGACTTCCTTTTGTGGGCCTTCGCGAATCCCGGGAGAACGTTCGGGCCACAAGCTCTGCTCCTGGCTCATCAGCCACATTGAGGCCCAATTGCGCTGCAAGCGTTCTCCCGGACGAAACTCGTTCATATCGCAGCTCTCGCACCGTGATCCTTCTGCTGGTTTCGGAGCGCCACAATGCGGGCAAACGCTATTGGCTCCCGGTTCGAGGTGGGCTTCCGGCTCCGTCGGCGCTTGTCGAGCCTGTCTCAGCCGGTCGTTGTGTTCCTGAATGGTGAAGGCGGCCGAGAGCAAGCCCTGAAACGATTGTTCGTCGAGTGTCAGATTTGGCCGGTTCGATGGCATGGCATCAGAAGGGGAGAAGGACAGTCCAAGCTAACTCCATTGTAATGCATGTTTGACAGTCTGAAAACGAAAGAAAACGGGGGCTTTTTAGGAGGGATTCCTGTTTGGGGATACCAATCTGGAAGCGGTTCATGAAAACGGTCTAAGAGATGGCCGAGGAAAGCAGGAGCTTGCAGTGTAACTGTATGGTTCTAAGGGGTGTTGTTAGGCAGCGAAGATTTGGCGAACAGGTTGCTTCTCTCTATGGCGGGTCGCGCCCCCAAGACTGAACTGAAGGAGCAGACGAAAAGCCGATGATTAACCTTAATGATATCAAAATCACTCCCCGTGACCAGCAGGTGCTACGTCTGCTCGTGCAGGGATGCAGCAACAAAGAAATCGCGAGCCACTTGAACATCAGTCCGCGGACGGTCAAACAGCACCTGCGCACGCTGTTTCTGCGCGCGGGCATCAAGGAAGGCCGGAAGCGAGTGAAACTCGCCACCGCCATGTTCATCAAGGAGCAGATGCCACCATGCAACCCCGTGATCGGTTAACCGCCAAGGAGATTCAGGTCGCTACCCTGGTCTGGCAGGGCCTTACCAACAAAGACATTGCCAGGGTGCTCAGGACCAGCGAGCAGGTCGTGAAGAACTACCTGCGTACCGCCTTCGACAAGCTGGGAGTCTGGACCCGGCTCGAACTTGCGCTCTACGTGGCCGCCCACGGCGGAGCGAACTGGCATGTGCAACTGGGGAACGGGCTGTTGTCAACGGCGGCAGGGTGGAACGTAGCCGCGGGTGAGGAAGGCGTTGCCCACGCGGATGCGGAAAGAAAGACGGCTGCTGCGGCCTCCGGAGGGGCTCGCTAGAAACTGCGGCATCCCGGCTACTCGCGGGCGTCTTCGTGGAGTTGATCGCCGTCAAGGTGATCAGTGTGATCCGCTACATCACGCCGAAGGATATGCTGGCCGAACGCCAGCAGGCGATTCGCAGCGAACGGGACCGGAGGTTAGCAGCGGCTGGGCAGCAACGCCAAGTTCCGTCGCCAGCAAGCGGCGTAACTGACGAAGCGGCGTGACTAACCAAGCTGCCTAGAGCGTGTTCCATAAATTGGTTTTGGGTAGGGCACGGCTTTAGCCGTGCCGTTTAGGGTCTGGAAAAATGCGGGCTTTAGCCCCTGAGGGACGCGCCTTCCAAGCTGAAAGCCATTTATGAAACACACTCTAAGTGACCAAGGATTGCGACTAATCAAGCTGCGTAACTGACGAAAGGCAGCGTGCATATTGCAGCAGGCGCCGTGAAGCAAGCCAGTTCTCCGCTGAGCCATAGGAGAGCTGCGGAGCGCGTAGCATTCTTGCAAAGACGGGCCGGTGGACTTGCGAGTTCAGGGAAGGCCGCCGAAGCGATCGGGGTGGAATTGTTCCCGTTCGATGTCTGGGGACGGAAACAGATTTCACACTGGTCGCGATACCCCGGCGGTTCCGGCAAGCCTTTGATTTTGCGCGACCGTCGACATAAGTAACATGTTTTCAATCGAATAGCCTACCAACTTCTCCTGGAAGCCGCCCCCTAAAAAGGCGCGTCGGCTCCCGCAATCCCGGTAATCAAATTGCTCGGTTACTTGCGGACCATTTTCGATCTGCTTGATCAGTTTCAACGCCTTACAGTTCAGCGTTTGACCGGCTCAGAGCTTCACCAGTCCAGTTCTTCATCGGTTCAGACCGAGGCTGAGGTAGGTATGGCTTACAAGGATATTTTCTGGATGGCGTGCGACTCGACCGAGCAACTGCGGGCCGAATACGGGCCGTTCCACACGCGCGAGGAAGCCGAAGTTCAAGCCCGCAAACTCGGTTTTGGATACCTGCTGCGCTACGAGCACATTCTGGGTCCCAACGAAGAGATCGAAGAAGTGCGCTGCATCTTCCTCGAATTGCAGGACGTGCAGACCACTCCGAAGGCGGGCGTTACGTTTCACACCCGCTGTGCGAGTTGCGGCGAGACTGCGGCCCACGAGAGTTCGTGGCAGGCGGAGGTCTGGGCTGACATCCACGAATTTGAACATGCCCGCCACAAAGTCAGACTTTTCGAGCATGCCCGCGGAGAAGGTTTGAAGGAAATCGCCGACTGGCGCGGCCACGCCGCCTGAAGAAGCCATCAGCTCTCAGCTATCAGTTCTCAGCCAAAACAAACCACCTAGGGACAGACGCCCCCGTCTGTCCAGTCGGGCGAAGCCCGACAGCGGCCACCGGAATCCAGGCAGGTGGCCCACATTTGGTTGGTTAAGATAGCGTACCGGTAGTTAACCTCGGCAGAGTAAGAACCGGGGGTGCCCCACGTCTCGCGGTTTTCGAGACGTAGGACGCCGCAGGATTCTCACTTCTGCAATCTGACGCCTGAGACTTTTTTCATCACTAACCGTCTGTGTCCGCCATCACAGACTTCCAACCCACATTGCTCGATAATAGTGATCTGATTGGGGCAATGAAGAGCTGTACCCGTCCACCAAGATGGCCCTCGAAGCTGCCCTAGCCCGATTCGTCAGTTAACTTTTGATAACTATACTTGAGGCGATCACCGGGTGTCAGAATGCCGCTGAAACTGTGAATTTTTAATAGATTTGAGCGAATAATCGAGCTAAGTCATTATTCCGGAATATTTTCCATATAAGTCCTCTGCGGTCTAGATTTTGGAAAATTTCCACAATCTAACCCCATGATTCCAATAGATAGGGGGGAGGGGGGTGGTGGTAAACACGCGTTAATACCTTGAGAGTAACCATACCGGACTTCAGCGAGTTAGTTTCGCGGCGGCCGCCTCATCGAGCATCCACAACAATTTTCCGTCTGAGGGCTCGACTCTTTGCGAGGGAAGTGGAGGGGAGTTCTTGGCATCGAGAACCTGATGCAGCATGTCGGCTTTGTCCGCGCCACTGGCGAGGAACATTACTTCGGCGGCGCGATTGAGCACGGGGAAGGTGAAGGTAATGCGGTGGGTGTTGAACTTGGCAACCCAATTTGCAGTCACCAGGCGCGACTGCTCGTCGAGCGCCGGGGAGTCGGGGAACAGGGACGCGGTGTGGCCATCGGCACCTATGCCGAGCAGAATCAGGTCAAAGCGCGGGAATTCGCCGGGCCGGAGTTCGAAGAATCGGCGGAGCTGGGCCTCATAGTCTGAGGCCGCGGCGGAGGCATCGGGATTCTCGGCCGGCACGCGAAAGACGTTCTCGGCTGGAATTGCAATCTTCGTCAGCAATGATTCATTCACCATCCGATAATTGCTGTCGGCATCGGTGGGCGGAACGTGACGCTCGTCGCCGAAGAATAAAAAGATGCGGTTCCAGGCGAAGCTGGCGTAATTGGCGGCGAGCAGGGAATAGAGAGCTCTTGGAGTCGAGCCACCGGAGAGCGCCACCGTGAATCGTCCCTGGGCGCCGATGGCGGCGCGGGCCACGCGAACGAATTCTTCGGCGGCAGCGTGAAAAAGATCGGCCGCAGTGGCAAGCACTTCAATGGCTCGAGTGGAAGGCATAGAAAATTTGTAATTGGTAATTGAAAATTTGTAATTTTGTAAGCTGGCAATTTTGTAATTTGACCCCTGCGATTAGCAAACCCAAACACAAATTACAGAATTACCAAATTACAAATTACCAATTACCAATTACAAATTACAAATTCCCTCTCATTTCTCGAAATTTCTCCAGCGCCGGCCATCGCGCTCCATTAGAGCATTTTTTGTATCACTGTAGAGTTTTGAAGGGGAGCCGGAACCAAGCTTGAGCGTTCTCTGCGGTGATCTGGGGCAGCAGTTCGGTGATGGCCTGATCAAGGGCTTCTTTTGTGCGCGCCTTCGC